>WNEP01002656.1_pt1 | contig 16974 bp, 19 predicted proteins | sample 5399961 | NCBI WGS metagenome assembly WNEP01 (sample SAMN13153329, study PRJNA577476) | soil metagenome | isolation source: 20 cm grassland meadow soil pre-rain plot 5 | place: USA:California | collected 2015-09-08 | reverse complement strand
TCACCAGCGGCGGCAGCCAGGCGGTGCGGCTGCCCAAGGCCTACCGCTTCGAGAACCAACGCGAGGTGCTGATCTCGCGCGAGGGACCGCGCGTGATCCTCGAGCCGGCCCGGCGGCGATGGAGCCGCGTGTTCCTCGAGCTGGCGGGCAGCGCCGCCGACTTCCCGTATCCCGAGGAGCCGCCACCGGCCGAGCCCGGCCCGGACCTCGACTGACCCATGAAGTACCTGCTCGACACGAACGTGTGCGTCGATTACCTGAGCGGCCGCTACCCGGCCGTTACCCGGCGGTTGCAGGCCGCTGCGCCCGACGACCTGCGCGTCAGCTCGGTAGCGGTTGCCGAGCTCCGCTACGGCGCCGAGAAGAGCGTCCACAAGCAGCGGAACCACGAGCGGCTCGACGTCTTCCTCCGCGAGGTCGCGTGCGTGGACTTCGACCGCGACGCCGCATCGGCCTACGGCCGCATCCGCGCCGCGCTGGAAGCGAAAGGCGCCGTCGTGGGTCCGTACGACCTGCAGATCGCCGGCCATGCCGTGTCGCTCGGGCTCGTGGTCGTGACCGACAACGTCCGGGAGTTCCGTCGAGTGAAGCGCCTCAAGGTCGAGAACTGGCGGCGCGGGTGAGAGCGCTCGGGAGGCTACGGCATCGACTTCCAGACCGTGATAACCCGCGGCATGGAGGTATCCGATGTCGACCATGCGCGTCGTCCAAGTCATCCGCCAGAACGGTCCTCTCGAGATCATCGAGCGAGCGGTTCCCGACCCCGCCGCCGGCCAGGTACGCATCAAGGTCCAGGCCTGCGGGATCTGCCACAGCGACACCCTCACCAAGGAGGGGACCTTTCCCGGCATTCAGTACCCGCGCGTTCCAGGCCACGAGGTCGTCGGACTGATCGACGCCGTCGGCCCGAACGTCCGCGGATGGAAGCCCGGCCAGCGTGTCGGCGTGGGATGGCATGGCGGGCAGTGCGGGTACTGCGGCGCCTGCCGTCGCGGGGACTTCTTTGCCTGCGAGACGGCCACGCGCGTGACGGGGATCACCGCCGACGGCGGCTATGCCGGCTACATGATCGCTCGCGCGGAGGCGGTTGCGCTGGTCCCCGAAGAGCTGTCGGCCGTGGAGGCGGCGCCGCTGATGTGCGCCGGGGTCACGACCTTCAACGCGCTTCGGAACAGCGGCGCACGTCCCGGCGACCTCGTCGCCGTGCTCGGCCTCGGTGGGCTCGGCCACCTCGGCGTGCAGTTCGCCGCGAAGATGGGGTTCCGGACCGTGGCCATCGCACGCGGGAAGGACAAGGGGCCGCTGGCGCGAGAGCTCGGCGCCTGGCGTTACGTCGACAGTCAGGCGCAGGATCCGGCTGCCGCACTGCGGGAGCTCGGTGGCGCCAAGGTCATCCTCGCGACGGTGACCAATGGTCCCGCCATGAGCGCCGTGCTGGGCGGACTCGGCGTCAACGGCACGCTGATGATCCTCGGCGCACCCGAGTCGCTCCAGGCGTCGCCCTTTCTGCTCATCGCGGGACGCCGGTCGATCAAGGGCTGGTACTCGGGAACGTCGATCGATTCGCAGGAGACGCTCGCCTTCAGCGTGCTCACCGGTGTGCGCTCCATGAACGAGGTGTTCCCCTTGGAGCGTGCCGCCGAGGCCTACGAGCGCATGCTCAGCGGCGGGGCGCGGTTCCGGGTCGTTCTCACCACCGGGAGCTAGTCACGCCGAACGTCGGCACCCCCGATCCGAACGGGATCATCGTCGTCGGCGCGCGGCACACGCCGTTCAGCGACGTCTACCATCACCTGCTGCGCGCGCCGTGGTGGCTCGACCTGCTCGGCGTGAGCGGTCTCTTCCTTCTGCTCAACCTCCTGTTCGCGTTGGGGTACGTGTCGGTCGGCGGCGTCGCGGGCGCGCGGCCAGGATCGCTCGGCGACCACTTCTTCTTCAGCGTGCAGACCATGGGGACGATCGGCTACGGCGTGATGCATCCGCTCTCGGCCGCGGCCGAGGCGCTCGTGACGGCCGAGGTCATCGTCGGGGTCTCGCTCGTCGCCCTGTCGAGCGGGATCCTCTTCGCCAAGTTCAGTGTGCCGCGGGCGCGCATGCAGTTCGCCGAGTCGGCGACGATCTCGCCCTTCGACGGCGTCCCCACCTTGATGTTTCGCCTCGGCAACGAGCGCGCATCGCAGGTCATCGAGGCGACCGTGCGCGTCGTGCTGGTGCGCACCGAGCGCACCCGCGAGGGCGTGGTCTACTACCGCATGCGCGACCTGCGGCTCGAGCGCGACCGCTCACCGGCGCTCGCGCGCTCCTGGACGGTCATGCACTCGATCGACGCGTCGAGCCCGCTCCACGGCGCCACCCCGGAGACGCTCGCCCGCGACGAGGTGGAGCTGATCCTGACGGTCGTCGGCATCGACGAGACCTCCGCGCAGAACCTGCACGCGCGTCACACCTACGGCCACGAGCAGATCCGCTGGGGCGCGCGCCACGCCGACATGCTCTCCGAGCGTCCCGACGGCCGGCTGCAGCTCGACATGCGCGAGTTCCACCGGCTCGTGCCCACCTCGCCGACGCCGGCGTTCCCCTACCCGCGCTGACGCGCTACCGGTCGCAGCAGAACGGACCCTTGGAGGGGCAGGCCAGTCGTACGCTCTCCAGCACACCGCGGGACTTAGCGGAGTGCTCGTCGACGCGTCAAGAAATGACCACCGATGCGGGCGACGAGTAGAGGACGGTGAGGGCGTCGAGCGCATGCGGCCGTGCCTTCTCAAGATATTCCGCCGGCCAGCCCCAGTATGACTTGGAACGCGCGATGAGATCGTTGATACGCGCAGGGGATTCCTCCCGTGCCCGAATGATTCTAAGTGCGTTCATGGAGATCACCAGACTCCCGGAAGCAGGCGGTACGGCACGCGGCGGCGGTACTCGTCATACGCAGCAGAGAGACTAGCGCCCAAGAAGCGCTCCTCGTCCAGCGCCTTCAGTACGTAGCCGACCAACAAGGCCGTCAACAGCGCCCACGTCCACCAGGCAGAGAACGCCAACGTCGTTCCCAGGTAAAACACCAGCGTCGCTGTGTAGATGGGATGGCGCACGATGCCGTACGGGCCTCTGTCGATGATCTCGTGGTTCTCCTGAAGGATCGTCGGCGCGCTCCAGAAACGCCCCAGGACGTGCCGACAGTAAAACGAAGCGGTCACGCCCGCGGACGCCAGCACTGCACCGATCAACACCACGAGTTCGTTCTGCGGGAGCGTAACGATGCCGATGAGAACGAGCACCATGCTCCCGAACAAGCCGAGCGCTCCGACCGCGTTGATCAGCATGCTGAGACGGTCAAGTCGTGAGGAATGGGCGCCGTGGGTAATGTAGGAGCGAGTCCCGACGCCCCAATAGACCAGAAACCACATCAGCCATGGCGCCATGGTCAGCCACCGGGACAGCCAGAGCATGTGGGCGCAGCGTCAACGATGAACGCCGCACCCATTCCAGTGCGTGCGCTCGCGGGCGGGGAGGCGCTGGGCCGGCTTGAAGTCCTGCCCGGTGAAGTACGCGACTGCGCCGAGACGTACGGCCAAAAGCGTCGACCCGAACCCCGCTGGGCGGCCCGCATCCATGCTGCTCTCGGCGACGCAAGGACGGTCGTGAATGTCGGCGCGGGCACCGGTTCCTACGAGCCGGCCGATCGTACGGTGATCGCCGTTGAGCCGTCGCGGCGCATGATCGACCAGCGCCCAACCGGCGCGGCTCCGGCTGTCCGAGCTGTGGCGGAAGCCCTCCCGCTTCCGGATGATGCCGTTGACGCGGCGCTCGCCGTGTTCGCCGTCCACCACTGGAGAGACCCGATCGCGGGGTTGGCCGAGATGCGCCGGGTTGCGCGACGGCAGGTGGTGGTCACATGGCACCCCGGCATGTTCTCTGACCGGTTCTGGTTCGTTCGCGACTACTTACCTCAGGTCGCCGCGCATGAAGCTGCGCTGGCGACGCTCGACACGGTGACGCGCCAACTCCAGGCCACTGCCATCGTCGCGCTGCCCGTGCCGGCCGACTGCACCGACGGCTTCTTCGGTGCCTACTGGTCACGGCCGCACGCCTACCTCGACAGCGGCGTACGCGCGGCAATCTCTGCTCTTGCCCTGCTCGACCAGGACGAAGTTGCCGCGGCAGTGAGCCGACTTGCTGCGGACCTCGCCAGCGGTCGCTGGGGCGCGCGATACCATGACCTTCTCGACCTCGTCGAGCTTGACCTCGGGTACCGGCTGGTCCTCGCAGGCTGAGGCGCCACCCGGCCACAGGGGCTAACGGAACGCTAGGCGGCCGACGCCGCAGACCGCGCCGCGACCGAGACGGCATCCTTCGCCCCGGACCCGCGGGTGAGATCCAGGGTGAACGACAACGTGCTGCCCCGGCCCACCGTGCTCTCCAGTCGGAGCTCACCGCCCATCAGCTCTACCAGCCGGCGCGAGATCGTGAGTCCGAGACCCGTTCCGCCGTACTTCCGTGTCGTGCTGCCGTCGGCCTGGGTGAAGCTCTCGAACACGGCCGTCTGGCGCTCGGGCGCGATGCCGATGCCGGTGTCGTGCACCGCGAAGAGAACGGCGACGTGTGACGGGGTCTCGCGCACTGCGCGGGCCTCGATCGCGACCTGGCCGCGCTCGGTGAACTTGATCGCGTTCCCCACGAGGTTCGTGAGCACCTGCCGGAGCCGACCCGCGTCACCGGCGAGCTCGCGGTGCAGGCCCGCATCGACACGGCAGGCGAGCGCGAGACCCTTCGCGGCGGCGGAGGGCTCGAGCAGGTGGACGATCTCGCGGATCGTTGCGCCGACATCCAGCGGGCCGCGCTCGATCTCGAGCTTGCCTGCCTCGATCTTCGAGAGATCGAGGATGTCGTTGATGATGGCGAGGAGTGCCACGGCGGCGGAACGTGCGCGCCCGAGATACTCCCGGGCTTCCGGCTCGAGGTTCGTGTCGAGCGCCATGTCGGTCATGCCGATGAAGACGTGCATGGGCGACCGGATCTCGTGGCTCGTGTTCGCGAGGAAGTCCGACTTCGCCCGAGTCGCCGCCAGCGCCGTATCGCGCGCCTCCGCGAGATCGCGCATGTAGACGGCCCGCTCGTGCTCGGCGCGCTTGCGCTCGCCGACGTCGCGCCAGTTGATGACGATGCCGCGCACGGCGGGGTAGTCGAGGAGATTTCTCGCGACGGCCTCGATGTCGCACCACGTGCCGTCCTTGCGCCGGGAGCGACACTCCATCGAGGCCGTCTCGCGGGCACCGAGCACAAGTGAGCGAACGCGTGCGACGTCGTCGGGATGGATATAATCGAGCACAGGGCGGCCGATCAGCTCTTCCGGTCGGTAGCCGAGCACGCGCTCGATCGATGGGCTCTCGTAGAGGATGCCGCCGACGGCATCGACGATCGTGATGGTATCCGAGCCCCGTTCGATGAGCGCCCGGAAGCGCTCCTCGCTGGCCCGCAGCGCACCCTCGGCGTCGTCTCGCTCGGCGCGGTAGTGCTGCAGCTGATACGCGATGTAGATCGACACGAGGTACGCGATGGCGATCCCGGTCAGCAGATGGACGCTCACGTTGCCGAACGTGCCGTAGACCAGGAGCCACGCGACGGCGGCGGAGAGACCCGCCGCCAGGAGTGTGATCAGCTGCCACCAGGGGCCCCACGGCATGGTCGTCGCCGTCGCGAACGCGATTGCGAGATCGGTGACGAGCTGAGTCTGGGCGTCGTTGCGGAGATAGCCGCTGATCGCGGAGGTGACGTAGATGCCGCTGACGAGGGCGACACCCACCGCGATGGCGGGGCGGGGAGGCGGGCGCCGCCGGTTCACTTCTGCGCCGGCGCCAATGAGCAGGAACTCGACGAGACGGACGAGATGCAAGGATACCGGTCCGCCGTTCGGCAGCCGGAAGTCCTGTATGGTCAGAACCGTGACCGCGACGAAGAAGGCCCAGAGACCGGCGCGTCCGCGAGCGTGGAGATGATCGAAGTTCCGGTCGTCCGCCGGCGCGCCCCGTTCGGTTCGGACGGGTGGCGTCTTCGCTGCGGCGATCGTCATCTTTTCGTCGCTCAAATCACGTCCGGCTGCGCGGGCGGCAAGTCCCCATTCGACTGCCGCCGCGAATAGCAATGCTCGTGCCGGGGTCCGATCGTGGTGCGTCGGGGGGACGCCACATGGCCCCCCATTCACGAGCAAGCTATCTCACTCGAACTCGTCGGGATTCCGGTCGGATGGCGGTTTGTAACGCGGCGGCTTGGGAGCATGCCCCCGATCGACGAGTCGAGCCCGCTCCACGGCGCCACCCCGGAGACGCTCGCCCGCGACGAGGTGGAGCGGAGCGTTCCACCGCCTCGTGCCCACCTCGCCGACGCCGGTGTCCCCCTACCCGCGCTGAACGCGCTTCACGACGAAGGACACCTACGTCTCGACGGCGATGACCGCGGGTGCGAACGCCGCGCGGCTGGAAGCGCAGTGGCGCGCGCTACGACCTCCTTGCCCGTGCCGCTCTCACCCGTGTCAGCACGGTGCTCTGGGTCGGTGTGAGGCGATGGACCAGTACACCGCCCGATCGCGGTCCCCACAGGGTTGGTGCGTTGACCCGGGGCGCGTGCGCGCCTAGCCTCTCCCCGGATGGGAATGTCACGAAGACGATTCGTATTCACGGCGACCGGGGAGTTCCGCGCCGTCGAGGCCCTCTTCGATACCGGCGCCTCGAAGTCGCTGATCCGCCGCGACGTCGCCCGCAGAGTCGGAAGGCTGCTGAGATCGCCGACCGCGTGGACGTTTCAGCTGGGCGACGGAAGGGGCGACTCACCACGAACGAGATGGTGGGTCTCTTCTTCCAGCTGAAGGGTGTGCCTATCGCGCACACCTTCATCGTGGCGCGTCACCTCTCGGAAGAGGTGATCATCGGGACCGATCTCATCCAGTTCTGGAAGATCAGGCCCGATCCGGTTCGAGAGGACGTCGCCATCGACAAGAGACTCATCCAGCTCAAGCTGGTCTGAGGAGGTTGTCGCCGGGAACGAGAAGGTTCGAGACGAGGATCCGACGTCGTTCCGGTCCTCCGGGCCCCATGAGAGCGCGTTTGCCCGCTCGCTCCGATAGTACGCCGCTCGCGCTCTGCGAGGTGCGGGTCGAGTGAGGCAGGGGATGGACGTGTGCCGCGTGGCCGTGCGAGAGCCGTGAGCTGAAAGGGGAGGTCATGAAGCAGCCTCTACGAATCACGATCGTCGGCATCGTTTGCTTGCTTGCCCCCTCGATGGTCGTCCCACCGACGCCGGGCGCCGCCACCCCGAGCTACTCCGGAACCATCACGGGCTTCTTCGACAGCCCAGTGCTGTCCGGGGACTTCCTCCAAGCCGGCACTCATCAGCCGGTCCCTCGCGACAACACGGCCGCTGCCGTTGGTTCCGGCTTCGACACGTCCAGCGTCGCCTGGAACGACGACAACGGCGGCACGGTCGCCCCCAGTGCCCTGACATTCACCGGCAACTCCTTCGGCGACGTGGCTCCGGGTCAGGTCTTCGCGCTCGGGACCCTCACGTACTTCAACGGACCGAACAGTCCCGCCTCGTTGATCTTCGGCGTCACCATGCATCTCTCTGCCGGAGGCGGCATCGGGCCCTTCGCGGGACCCGTGGCCATCGTCTCGACGCAGAACGCCAACATCGATCGAGCAGCCGACGCTGATTTGCTGTTCTTCAGCAACTTTGAGATTCCGAGCACGCTTGCTGCCTTCGAGAACTCGGCTGTGACTGCGATCGTTTTCGGTAAGATCGCTGACACCCTCCAGCTCGAAGTCACGAGCATCAGTCTGGCGCAGGGCGAGGCAGATCACGGATGTGTGGTCGAGGGCTCGGCCGTGGGTTCGACGGCTCCCTGCGCGTCCGTCTGTGGGGACGTCTGCGCGGCGGTCGCGCTGGCGGTGGCGGGGCCGCTCTGCGAGAGCGAGCAGCTGCCTGCCGGGCTGAATCGACGGATTCGCCAGGCGCTCCGTTTGCTCGAGCAGGTAGCGAGCACGGACAGCGAGAGGAAGGCGAAGAGTGGCGTTACCCGGGTGATGAAGCGGCTGCAGAGGTCCGCCACGATTGCGCGTGGGGCCGCGAAGAGGGGACGTATCTCGGCGGCCTGTGCCGAAGCGGTTGGCAGGGCGGTCGGGAACGCTCGGAGCCAAGTCGAACCGTGGCTCAGCACGAGCGATAGGTGAGGTGAACCGCGTTCCCCAACAAGACAGCTCGTTTTTCGGGCTCGAAACGTCCGTTTGGGCTCCCCCTGGAGGGGAAGTCACAGGGAGCAGACTCCGCAAGTACGCGACTTCGCGAAGCTGCCGGAATGCGAGGAGGGGGACTTGAACCCCCACGGGTGTTTAGCCCACTAGCCCCTCAAACTAGCGCGTCTGCCAATTCCGCCATCCTCGCACAAGGGGGAGCACCGCTCCTAACAAAGGCCCCCGACGCTGTCGAGCACGCGCCCCGGCGCCTACTGCTGTCCCGCAGGCGGCGCTTCCGCCGGCGCCTCGGCAGGCGCCTCCGCTCCGGCCGGCGGCGACGACGGTTCGCCCGCCGCCTCGGGAGGAGCCGCGGGCGCCGGCTCGGCGGCCGTGGCGGGCAGGCGGTGGACCAGGGTGGAGCTGGGGTTCCGGCTCGCGCCGTAGGTCAGGATGAGCGACGTCACCATGAAGGCGATCGCCGTGCCGGCGGTGAGCTTGGTCAAGAAGTTGCCCGCGCCGCTCGAGCCGAAGAGCGTCTGGCTGCCGCCGCCGAAGACCGCACCCATGTCGGCGCCCTTGCCGGTCTGGAGCAGCACCACGACGATCAGGAAGAAACAGGCGAAGACGTGGATCGCGGGGATCACGTAGCTGTAGAGCATTCCCATCATTGCGGCTTCTCCTCGTAACGGACGATTCGCGTGAACTCGGCCGGGTCCAGGCTCGCGCCCCCGACGAGCGCGCCGTCGATGTCGGGCTCGGCCATGAGGGTATCGATATTAGCGGCTTTCACGCTGCCGCCATAGAGGATGCGGATGCGCCCGGCCGTCGTGTCCGAGGCAAGTCCCACGAGCTGGCGGCGGATCGCGTGGTGCACTTCCTGCGCCTGGCCAGGCGTTGCGGTGACGCCCGTGCCGATGGCCCAGACGGGCTCGTAGGCGATGACGCACCGGGCGATCTGGGCGGACGAGGCGCCGGCGAAGGCGCTCGCCACCTGCCGCTCGACGATCGCGGCGGTCGCGTCGGCGTCGCGCTCGGCGAGCGTCTCGCCGACGCACACGATCGGCACGAGCTCGGCGCCGAGGACGGCGTGCAGCCGGCGATTCACGGTCTCGTCGGTCTCGCCGAAGTGCTGGCGGCGCTCGGAGTGCCCGATGATGACGTACGTGCACCCCGCCTCGCGCACCATCGCCGTCGATATCTCGCCGGTGTAGGCGCCCTTCGGCTCCCAGTGGACGTTCTGTGCCCCGAGACGGATCTGCGTGCCGGCGATCTCGCGGGCGACCGGCTCGAGGGCCGTGAAGGGCGGGGCGATCGCCACCTCGCGGCCGGTGACGCGCCCGACCGTCTCGGCGAGCGCCCTGGCGAGCGCCACGGCCTCGTCGCGCGTCCCGTGCATCTTCCAGTTGCCGGCGATCAGCGGGGTGCGATTCATGTGAGCGGCTCCGTCGCAGGCTCGTCGAGCGCGTGCACCCCGGGGAGCTCGCGTCCCTCGAGGAACTCGAGCGACGCACCGCCCCCGGTGGAGACGTGCGTGACCGAGGCGAGCGCGCCCGCGTGCGCCAGCGCCGCGATCGAGTCGCCGCCGCCCACCACCGTCGTGGCACGCGAGGCGGCGAGCGCGCGCGCGACGGCCAGCGTGCCGCGGCCGAACGCCTCCACCTCGAAGATGCCCATCGGGCCGTTCCAGAAGACGGTCCGTGCCCGGGCGATCTCGGCGCGGAACGCCTCGGTGGTGGCCGGACCGATGTCGACGCCGAGGAGGTCGGGCGGGAACGCATCGGCGGAGACGACAGCGGTGCGGGCGCCGGTGTCGATCCGGTCGGCCGCCACGTGGTCCAGGGGCAGGAGCACGCGTACCCCCTTGTCGGCGGCGCGCTCGAGCGCATGCCGCGCGAGCGCGATCCTGTCCTCCTCGACGCGCGAGCGGCCGACCGGCTTCCCCTGGGCGCGGAGGAACGTGTACGCCATCGCCCCGCCGATGCAGAACGCGTCGACGCGGCCGAGGAGGTTCTCGATCACGCCGATCTTGTCCGACACCTTGGCGCCCCCGAGCACGGCCACGAACGGCGCCTCGGGAGCCTGGAGCAGCCTCGAGAGGAACTCGACCTCGCGCAGCAGGAGAAAGCCCGCCGCCTTCTCGCGGAAGTGCCGCGCCATGCCCGCGGTCGACGCGTGGGCGCGATGCGCTGCCCCAAAGGCGTCGTTCACGTAGACGTCGGCCAGGCGGGCGAGCTGGCGCGCGAAGCCCGGGTCGTTCTTCTCCTCCTCGGGGTGGAAGCGCAGGTTCTCGAGGACCACCGGGCCCGCCGCCCCGCCGACGAGCCGCTCCGTCGCCTCGCCGATGCAGTCCGGCGCGAGCTCCACGCGCCGCCCGAGCGCCCGCCCGAGGTACTCGGCGACCGGCGCGAGCGACAGCTCCGGGCGCCGCTGCCCCTGCGGGCGCCCGAGGTGCGAGGCGACGACGGGTCGCCCGCCATTGTGGAGGACGAAGCGGATGGTCGGCAGCGTGGCGTCGATGCGGGTGGCGTCGCCGATGCGCCCGTCGGCGAGCGGGACGTTCAGATCGGCGCGGATGAAGACCCGCTTGCCGCCGACGTCGAGGTCCGCGACCGAGCGCACGCGGCCGCCGCCTTCAGGCGAGGCTTCGGCCGACGAGCAACGCCACGTCCCGCATGCGCATCGAGAAGCCCCACTCGTTGTCGTACCAGGACAGCACCTTGCAGAACGTCTTGTCGATCACCCGCGTGAGCAGGCTGTCGAAGATCGACGAGTACGGCGTGCCGTTGAAGTCCGCCGACACGAGCGGCTCCTCGCAATAGTACAGGATGCCTTTGAGCGGTCCGTTCGCCGCTTCCCGCATGGCCGCGTTGACCGTCTGCTCGGTCGCCGGCTTCTCGAGCTCGGCCGTGAGGTCGACGAGCGAGACGTTGGGCGTGGGGACGCGTACCGCCATGCCGTCGAGCTTGCCGTTGAGCGCCGGGATCACGAGCCCGATCGCGCGCGCGGCGCCGGTGCTGGTGGGGATCATGGAGAGGGCGGCGGCGCGGGCGCGCCGCAGGTCCTCGTGGGGCAGGTCGAGGATGCGCTGGTCGTTGGTGTAGGAGTGGACCGTCGTCATCAGGCCGCGGCGCACGCCGAAGGTCTCGTGCAGCACCTTGGCGAGCGGCGCCAGGCAGTTGGTGGTGCAGGAGGCGTTGGAGACGACGTGGTGGCTGCGGGGATCGTAGGCGGTGTGGTTCACGCCGTAGCAGATGGTGAGGTCGGCGTTCTTGGACGGCGCCGAGATGATGACCTTCTTTGCCCCGGCCTCGAGGTGCTTCGCCGCCTTCTCGCGCTCGGTGAAGAGCCCGCTCGACTCGAGCACCAGCTCGACGCCGAGCGCCTTCCACGGGAGCTTCGCCGGGTCCCGCTCGGCCAGGACGCGGACCGTGCGGCCGCCAACGGCGAGGCGGTCGTCCTCGGCGCGGACCTGCTCGCGCAGCGGTCCGTGCACGGAATCATACGCCAGCAGGTGTGCAAGCGTCTTTGCGTTCGTGATGTCGTTGACCGCGACGAACTCGAGCGCCTCGTCGCCGAGGCAAGCGCGCAGCACGTTCCTGCCGATGCGCCCGAACCCGTTGATCCCGACGCGGATCTTCGCCATGAACCCCCCACCTCCTGCGCGAGATCCATCCCACTTCGTTCCCCGTCGGTCAAGCAAAGGAGCGCTTTGGCGCCGCGGGTTTGACTGCCCCCGGACCCTGGAGTACGGTCGCGCGGTCGGTGGGGGGCGGGGCCGCTTGTAGGGCACACCGGACGCGATGATTCCTGACTTCTCGACCAGCGTCGCCTGGGGGGGCGCCGTGCTGGCCCAGCTCGCCGAGACGCTGCCCGGTCGCCAGGAGAGCGTCCTCGACATGGTCGTCGGCTCCGGGCCCGTGGTCCGCGCCGTCCTCCTCATCCTGCTCGCGTTCTCGGTCGGCTGCTGGGGCATCGCGCTCGCCAAGTCGGTCGAGATGCGCCGCGCGCGCCGCCAGTCGGAGCGCTTCATCGACATCTTCTGGGACGCCAAGAACCTGGCGACCATCCAGACCGCCAGCATGGATTTGAAGGAGAGCCCCGTCGCGCAGGTGTTCCGCAGCGGCTATCAGGAGCTGCAGCGGCTCACCAAGGGCAAGCGCGGCAACCCCGGTGGTGAGGAAGACACGATCGAGCTCGGCGGCATCGAGAACGTGCAGCGTGCGATGCACCGCGCCCGGACGCAGGAGGTCACACGGCTCGAGCGCGGTCTCACCTTCCTCGCCACGACGGCGAGCACGGCGCCGTTCATCGGTCTCTTCGGCACCGTCTGGGGCATCATGACCGCCTTCCGCGGGCTCTCCACCACCACCTCGTCGAGCATCCAGGCCGTGGCGCCCGGTATCGCCGAGGCCTTGATCGCCACCGCCGTCGGACTGGCAGCTGCCATCCCGGCCGTCGTGATGTACAATCGGTTCTCGCGCCAGCTGCGCGTGCTCACCGCCGAGATGGACACCTTCGCCTCTGAATTTCTCAACATCGCCGAACGTCATTTCTTGAAATAGCAATGGCCTTCGACCAGACGCCCGCCGGGACGGACGCGATCTCGCAGATCAACGTCACGCCGCTCGTCGACGTGATGCTCGTGCTGCTCATCATCTTCATGGTGACGGCCCCGATCCTGCAGCAGGGGGTGGCCGTCGACCTGCCGAAGGTCGCGGCCGGGCCGCTCGCCGGGCAGGAGGAGCAGCTCGTCGTGAACGTCGGCAAGGGCGGCCAGGTCTTCCTCAACGACACGCCGATGACGGCCGATGCCCTGACCGAGAAGCTGCGCGCGATCGCCGCCACTCGTCCCGATCGCCCGCTCTACGTTCGCGCCGATCAGTCGGTGCCCTACGGGCAGGTGATGCGGGTCATGGGAGCCGTGCACGATGCGGGCCTCACGCGGGTCGGGCTCGTGACCGAGCCGCCGCCGCCCGATCGGCGGCGCTAGGCCGTGCCGCCCGCCCGTCCGCTCCGGCTCGCGCCCGAGTGGGACTCCCGCTACGCGCGCATGGTGGTCGTGTCGGCGGCGGCCCACATGATGATCGTCGCGGCGATCATCGTCCTCGCACCCTACGCCCGTCTGAGGCCGCTCCCGATGATGGCCTACACCGTGGAGCTCACCGACGCGCGCGCGCTCGGCGGCCGTCTGCCGCCTGGTCCGCCGACCGGTGAGCTCGGCGGACCGCAGAAGTCCGCGGCCCCGGAGCCGAAGGGTCAACCCGCCCCGGAGCCTCAACCGCCGCCGAAGGCTGCGGAGCCCGAGCCGCCGCCGAAGCCGCCAGAGCAGGTGGCGAAGGCGGAGGCGCCCCCGGTCACGATTCCCGAGAAGCCGCCCGAGCCGAAGCCGGAGTCCAAGCCCGAGCCGAAGCCCGAACCCAAACCGGAGCCGAAGCCCAAGCCCGAGGCGAAGCCGCCCGAGCCGCCGAAGCCGGCGCCAGCCGCACGTCCACCGGAGCCGCCCGCGCCCAGGGCCGAGGCGAAGCCGGCGGCGAAAGCTCCAGCCACGAAGCCGCCGGCAGCCGGCGCCAAGCCCGGCAGTCCGGCAGGGCGCGAGGAATCGCCGCGGCGCGACGCCTACGCCGCCGCGGCCGAGCGCTGGCGTTCGCGCGCCGGCGGCCTCGGCGGCACCGACACGGGGTCGGGGCCGATCGGCGCCGGCGGCGAGGGCAAGGGAGGCGGCGGCCAGCTCGTGGGGCTCGACTTCATGGTCTATCGCCAGGCGGTCATCACCACGATCAAGGCCCAGTGGACCAACGTCTTCGCGCGGCCCGGCCTCGTCGCCAAGGTGCGCTTCGAGATCGCGCCGGACGGCGCGGTGAGCGACATCCGGCTCGAGCAGAGCTCGGGGAACTCCGCCTACGACCTGTCGGCCGTCCGCGCCGTGCAGCACGCGAACCCGCTGCCGCCGCCGCCCGCGCGCTACGCCAGCGAGTTCCACGAGTTCCTGATCGAGTTCCGCTCCGAGGAAACGGGAGGGCAGGGGGCCGGATGACAAGGATCGTCTTCTCGAGTCTGGTGCTGGTGGTGCTCGTGGCACGGAGTGCGCACGCGGTCGTGACGGGCACGATCGTCGGTCCCGGCAGCGAGTCGTTTCCGATCGCCGTCGTGCCGCCGAAGAACCTCGGCGGCGACCCGGGAGGTGCGCTCGGCGCCCGGTTCGCGAAGGCGCTGACCCGCGACCTCGATTTCTCCGGCTACTTCAAGCTGCTCGACCCGAAGACCTTCGTCGAGAACCCGGAGACCTCGGGCATCACGGCGGGCGAGATCGACTTCGTCGGCTGGGCGGCCATCGGGGCGCAGGCGCTGGTGAAGGGCGGAATCAGCGCCGCCGGCAACGGCATCAGCCTCGAGGTCCGGCTCTTCGACGTGCCCGGGCGGCGCGACGTGCCGCAGGCGAGCAAGCGCTTCAGCGGCGGGCGCGACGACGTCGCGCGCATGGCGCACCGGACGGCCGACGCCATCCTCGAGTTCCTGACCAGCGAGCGCGGCCCGTTCGACTCGAAGGTCGCCCTCGTCAGCACGCGCAGCGGCCGGCTGAAGGACGTCTACACCTGGACCTTCGACCAGGACGACCCCGTGCGCGCCACCGACGAGCGCTCGCTGGTGATCGCGCCCCGCTGGCGGCCGGACGCGCGCGCGCTCGCCTTCGCCTCCTACCGCGAGCACGTGCCGCGTCTCTTCGAGGTGGACCTCGGAACCCATCGGGTGGCCCGGCTCGTCCCCGGCCCCGGCGTGGTGCTCGACGGCGCCTGGTCGCCCGACGGGACGCGCCTCCTGGTGACGCGCGAGGAGGGCGGCAACTCCGACATCTACCTCCTCGATCGCAGCGGCCAGGTGCTGCAGCGTCTCACCGACCACTGGGCGATCGACGTCTCGCCGGCGTGGGCGCCCGACGGGCGGCGGTTCGCCTTCTGCTCGGCGCGCGCGGGCTCCCCGCAGATCTACGTGATGAGCGTCGACGGCTCGAACCTCGTGCGCGTCTCGCACACCGGCAGCTACAACACCTCGCCCAGCTGGTCGCCCAAGGGCGATCACCTCGCGTACACCACCCGCAGCGGCGGCGGCTTCCAGATCGTGGTGACGACGCCCGACGGCGGCAGCGCGCAGACGATCACCTCGGCCGGGAGCAACGAGGACCCGTCCTGGGCGCCCGACGGGCGCTATCTCGCCTTCTCGTCGACGCGCGCCGGCGGACATCATCTCTTCCTCGCCGATCGCGAGGGAAGGACGCAGAAACAATTGACCCACGGGGCCGGTGATGATACGTCGCCCGCGTGGTCGCCGCGGCTCGAGTGATCGCGTGGCCGAAGGCGTGAGGGAGGGGATGGCGTGAGCGGCTCGTGGACCTGGCGCGTGGCCCTGGCGCTCGTGCTGATCGTCCCGCTCGGCGGCGCGTGCAAGAAGAAGGGGCCGAGGCCCGGTGAGGGCGCGGCCGGCGCGCCGGGCGGCGGGATCGGCGAGGAGGGGCTGGGTGGGTCGAGCCTCGAGCGCGCCAAGCGCGGCCTCGGCCCGGAGGAGAACGGCGTCCTCAAGGACGTCCACTTCGGCTTCGACCGCTACGACCTGGACAGCGAGGCGCGCGACGGCCTCGGCCGCAACCTCGAGTGGCTGAGGCAGAACCCGCGCGCCAAGGTGGAGCTCGAAGGCCACTGCGACAGCCGCGGCACCATCGAGTACAACCTCGCGCTCGGCGCCAAGCGGGCCAAGACGGTGAAGGACTACCTGGTGACGCAGGGGATCGCCGCCGACCGCATCTCCACCATCAGCTACGGCAAGGAGCTGCCGCTCTGCCACGAGGAGAACGAGACCTGCTGGACGCGCAACCGGCGCGTGCACGCCGTCGTCCTCGGCCCGTGAGGCGACGCGTCGCTCGCGCGAGCCTCGCGCTGCTGCCCGCGCTCGCCGGGTGTGCGACGCGGGCGGACCTCCTGCAGCAGGAGAGGCAGATGCGCGGCCTCGTCCAGGAGAACCGCCGGCAGATCGAGCAGGTGCAGCGGGAGCTCGAACGGCTGCGCGCCGACGTCGAGGAGGGCGGCGGCCACCGGCACACGGCCGCCAGCGACGACCGCCTGACCGCGCTCGAGCAGCGCGTGGCGGCCCTCGAGCACGGCGCGCCGGCGGCGCCCGAGGCGCCGGCCGTCTCGCCGCCGCCCACCACGGCCCCGCCCGCGGTCGCCGCCAAGCCGCCGCCCGCCGCGCCCGAGGACGACGAGTGGCGGCGCGAGGTGGCGCGCGAGCAGTCGGCCGCCGGCACGGTGAATGTCCCCGAGCGCGCCGACTACCTCACCATCCTCGACGGGCTCGCCCGCAAGGATTGCGCGCGCGCCATCCCACAGCTCAATAGCTTTGCCACCAACCACCGGGACTCGCCGCTCGCCGACAACGCGCTCTACTGGGCGGCGCGCTGCTACGCCGCCACGGGGAAGCAGAACGAGGCGATCTCCAAGTTCTACGACGTCACCCTCAAGTACCCGAAGGGCGACCGGGCCGCCGCGGCGCTGTGGGCGCAGGGGAACCTCTTCCTCGAGATGGGCGACACGCCCGATGCGCGCATCAACTTCTCCAAGCTGATCCGCGATTATCCGAGCTCCGACGAAGCGACGCGTGCGCGTCAGAAGCTGATGGAGCTCGAGCACTAGGAGCGCGACCCAAGACTTCTTGGGTCGCGAACCGGACGCGAGGGTGTTCCGTCGGGATCACGCCCGACTGT
>WNEP01000821.1_pt1 | contig 17096 bp, 12 predicted proteins | sample 5399961 | NCBI WGS metagenome assembly WNEP01 (sample SAMN13153329, study PRJNA577476) | soil metagenome | isolation source: 20 cm grassland meadow soil pre-rain plot 5 | place: USA:California | collected 2015-09-08 | reverse complement strand
GTAAATCGTCGTCGAGGTTAATGACGAACTGTCCCCGAGTGTGACGGAAACCTTCCAGCACCGCCGAGTGCTCCCCGAAGTTTCGTGCCATATCAATTAGCGTCACCGGGATTGGCATAGAGGAAATAATATCCTTTGCACGCGCATACGTATCATCCTGACTAGCGTCGTTCACAAGGACGAGTTCGTAGCCTCCCGGAACGGGCAAGTCGCGGAACGCATCGAAAACCTTTACGATACAGTCGCCTGTATTGTAGAGCGGCACCACGAAGCTTAAGAGAAAGTCAGGTGGATCTGTCGCCATCGTAGACTAGAGCTTTCTGCCAACGGTATAGACCGATGTGCCGAAAGGCAGATGGAGAAGCCGACAGACCGTGAAATCCAATCTTCCGATAGCAGTCAGCAGTGTATTTATTTTGGGAGGCAGCGTGGAGAGGTCGGACTTCGTTTCGCCTTCACGTGGCGGCTTGAGCGATCGGGTGAGCGACCGCCAAGCGAGGAGCGGAAAGAAAAGCCACGCATTCCAGCAGAAGGCCGCTTCCAGCTTAAAGCGGGTCGGGCCAAGCAGTTCTCTTATCCGTTTAACGGTGTAGCGCCGCGTACCATGAACTTGGGATACTTGCCTATGATAAAGGACGTCCAGGCTCACTACAACGTCGAAGCGAGCATTAGGAAAGGGCATCTCATCCACCGAGCCACGAATGACGTCTGCAAATCCACGTTCGTGGCAATAATCGACGGCAACAGGTGAAAAATCAAGTCCCGTGATCTGCCACTCTGGACGGGTTTCACGAAGGGCATGCAACATTCCGCCTGTGCCGCAACCGGCATCCAAGAGTTTGCAAGTCTTAGGGCCCGGAAAACGGGAGGCCACATCTTTCACCACCTCCAGGCGCAGCACCTGATACCACCAGTAGGTGTCTTCCACTTGGCGCATGGTGTGGTATTCGTGTTGCAACATCGTATCAGGCAAAGAATTGGCGGATTATGTCCACGGTGTATTCCACCTCCTCCTCGGCAAGATAAGGATGCAGCGGCAGGCTCAATATCTCGGGCACTAATGCGTCTGTATTTGGCAGTGGCGGGGAGCGTTGCGCAAGGGCAGCATATGCGGGCTGCTGATGGACCGCTGCAGGGTAGTGCCGAGCGGCCGGGACGTTGCGAGATGTAAGGTATTTCATCAGAGCGTCGCGCTGCTTTACACGGATGACGTAAAGATGATACGCATGCTCGCAGGAAGGCCGTGAAATCGGCGTCTGGATTGGTAGATCCGACAAGCCTTTCTCATAGATAGTCGCAAGCGAACGGCGACGTTTGTTATCAACAGCGAGGAAGGGAAGCTTCACGCGGAGAATAGCAGCCTGTAATTCGTCTAGTCGGCTGTTGATTCCCTCGAAATCGCTGATGTAGCGCTCCCGCCAGCCGTATTGTCGCAACCAACGCACCTTGTCGGCGAGAGCCGAATCGTTAGTAGCCACAGCCCCGCCATCCCCAATGGCTCCAAGGTTCTTTGTCGGGTAAAAACTAAAGGCGGCACCGCGTCCGATGCTGCCCAAGGGCTTGCCGTGATACATCGCACCGTGCGATTGCGCGCAATCCTCTAAAAGGATGAGATTGTGTTCGTCGCACAAGTCACGCAGCTCGTCCATCTCAGCGGGATTTCCGTAGAGGTGGACGGCAAGGACGGCTTTGAGCTGCGTCCCAACCGGTGAATGAATCGCTTGTTCCAAGCTTTCGGGAAGCATGGTGAAGGCGACAGGGTCCACATCCACGAATAGCGGTGTGGCACCAGCCCGAACGATTGCCGATACACTGGCCACGGCAGTTTGCGAAGGCACGGCGATACTGCTGCCTTCATTGATGTCCAATGCGCGCAAGAGCAATTCGATTGCGTCTGTGCCGTTGGCGACACCAATTGAGTGCGCAACGCCAACAAAAGAGGCAAACTCTTGCTCAAACGCAGCGACTTCCTGACCAAGTATATAGCGCCCGAGCTCTAGAACTCGCTGGACCGCCTGCTGAATGTCCTCGCGATGGGCACGGTAATCCTCGAGAGGATAGGTACCGAAACGGATTGGTGTCATCATTAATAAAACCTAGGGAGAGCGGCCATGGTAACCAAATCCACGGCTGGACGAACTGAAACTATGAGTCGCGCCTGGGGTGTCAAGAAAGTGTTCCACCGAGCCTGCTCCGCAGCCGCTCAGGCGTTTGGCTTTATCCCGCGTTTCCTTCTGTCTACTCGTGATTTCTTGCGTTACCTCGTCTGGAAGGGAATAAAATGCCAGCGTCTCAGCAGTCGCACGGGGCGCTGATAAACGTAGTCCGTAGGCCAGAGCATGACTTCGATCTCTGGTCCGATTCGGTCCGGTCATCTACTTCGCTGCGATTGGTGGATCAGAACGTTATCTCGCCTGTGGCTGGCGCCCATTTGAGGCTCACTTTACTTTGGACCGAAAGCAAAATGCCTGAATTTTGGGTATCAAGCTTTCAACCGTCACGGCCGGGGCGCGCAACGCGCCCGTCCTTGGCTTTAAGCGCCTCAGCACGTTGCCGCGCCGATTCGGCGCGATCAACCATGTTTGCCTGAAGCGTCGCGATAAGCTTCTGTGACTTCTGACATTCGCGCTCTATCCTGGCAAGAGTCGACTCGCTAATTGAACCAAGCAGTGGCGTTTTCTTAGCCGAGCGGGATTGTAAACGGTAAAATTGATTTTCGCAGGGAATTGACTTACCCTTGAATCCACGACGTCGGCGTGCTTTACGGAAACAACTTTTATTAGCGCCTGATAGGACATCGACGATCGTTCTGAGGCGAGAATAATGCTGGCAAGGAGAAAACACTAAACGCGCACTGTCCCGACGTGGAAATTGCTTATTTCGCAAACCGCCTCAGTTTTCACATTGTATCCCGGATGATCACCTGTCGCGATGAAGGTCGGTCAAACGACGCCCACCTTTGCCACAACTAAAACAACGCGCCGCCTCCTAAGTTGTTCTCCGCCATGTCGACCTACATCGCCAGCGCCAAACAGGTTCGCCATAACTTCAAGGCGAGTTGCAGTCGCTGGCACCGAAAGGGGGCACTGCCCGACCAAGGCGACGGGACGTTGGCTTTTCAAAGGCTGCGCCAGCAGCTGTTCACACCGATCATCACGCCCGGCTTCAAGTTGAAACGGGAAGACAAGCTCTTCGCCATTGGCTCCTGTTTCGCCCGCGGCATTGAAGCGGCGTTGGTCGGCAAGAAAATGGAAGTGTTGAGCGCGGCTAAGGAGTTCGATTCCTTCCGAACGAGGAACAACGAAACTAATTTGGGTTTTACGAACAAATATAATACCTTCTCCATCTACAACGAGCTGCGCTGGGCCCTCGATCCGGCGGCCGAATTTCCTCGCGAGAGCCTCGTTGATATCGGCAATGGTATTTTCTACGATCCTCATACTAATCCAACGCTGGAAGTCGTCGGCCTCGAAGAGACCCTTCGGCGGCGTTCGATCATCAATTTGGTGACCCGGCGCATTGTGCAATGCAGGGTGGTGATAATCACTCTCGGCCTGGTCGAAGTGTGGCGAGACAAAATCGCCAATATTTTCGTCAACACGACGCCGATTCCCGAAGCGCTTCGCAGTCATCCAGATCGTTACGAGTTTCACATCACCAATTTTGCTCAAAACCTTTCGAATCTTGAACGCATCCACCGCCTGTTGAGCCAATTCGGTCATCCGGATGTTCAAGTTGTGGTGACGGTGTCGCCCGTTCCACTAATGGCAACCTTCTCCACGGAAGATGTCGTTCTCGCAAACACTTATTCAAAATCACTGCTGCGGACCGTGGCCCAGGAATGGGCCGCAGCGCATGAGAACGTACACTATTTCCCAAGCTACGAGATCGTCCAAAACTCTGACCGGCTAGTGGCGTGGGAAGACGATCTGCGGCATGTAAAGGGGCAAGTGGCCAGTCACATCATGAGTCTGTTTTTGAGCAATTATTTAAGTTAGATCCGACGTCATGCCAGTCAGCCGGAGTTGAGTTTCGGGATTGCTAATGCCGGACGACAAACCCATCGGCTGACCGCTCTCGACGAATCTGGATCGCACAGGGCCTTCCCAGCATAGCTCGTAAACCATCTTGGTCGCGCGCAAAGCGGACTAACCGCCGGCTGGGGTTTAGCCTTGGTCTCATCAGAGCATTGAGAAGAAATGATCTAGCAGCTCATGGCGCGGAACGACCGGTTACCGGCGTCTCCACAACGATCTTCTCATTCGAGAGTGCCTCGTCGTCTGCGCAGCGAACTGTGTACTGTAGTTGTGGATTGTAATCCCGAATATAACCAAGAAACTCGCTGCTTGAGAACTTGCCCTGATAAAACATTCGACTAATGAATTCGTTAGTCCCCCACGAGCGTCCCACTCCCTCAACGACTCCTGTGGGATCAACGATCACCAGGGTCTTCGGGATCGCATGGCCCCGTTTTTGACTCCAGCCGGTCACCTTTCCTGCAGAGGAGCCATTCTTCCCCTGAACCAAGCCATCAACATGGCAATTGCCTTTGAAACCTTCGGACTTCTGACGTCCGTTGAACAAACTCGTTTCGGGCAGCCCGATCCAATCCTGTAGCCCATTGGCAAACATGTCTAATCGGCGCGCTCGCAGTTGTGTAGCCACGCGGTAAACCTGTTCCGGGTCATTAAACAAGACCTGTATCTGTTTCGTATCGCGAACGTCGTCGATCAGGCTGGTCGCGCCTGATTCGGCCAGATAGTTCACAAATCTCGAACGCAGCCCTTCCTTGTAATGCATTGGAAAGACACCAATGGGCACGGCGAGAACCAAGAGATAAACCGGCCAGCGCAGCCACGTCTTCGAGTCGGCGCGCTGAATGGCAACCAAGAGCAGGCCAGTCCAGAAGAGCGAGCTCCAGAACAGATAACGCGGTGCGGAAACTTCACCAGGTAGCATACGGAAAAACTCTGTTCGTCCGACAACTATGATTGCCATCGCTCCAAGGTTAAAAATCACGAGACTGAGAGCGGTTAATTCCAGCCAGCTTTGACCGAGGTCGCGCCGAACGAGTTTCGGGACGACAGCCAGTCCAGCGAACACAAGTCCCAGCACTCCGCAGGATAGTGATAACAGTGAAGTCGCCCCCAGCTTATCGGAAACTCCGAAATGGAAGGTCCAAGCCGCTTCCGCCCAGAGAAAAGGGGCGCCCAGCAGCATGAAAAGATGATGTGGCCCCCTGCCGGCTGCCATCAAAAAGGCCGAAAAATCCGATATTTTCGCAAATGGTATCTCTGCTCTTTCGTTTGGCAAGAGCACGTAGATCACGATCGCAATGAGTGCCCCCGCCAAAAGCAAAACTAATGAGCGCCACGGCAGCCGTAGGCTCCACCCAAGGAGGAGCAAGGTCGGCCAAACAGCCATGCCATTCGCGATACTGAACGAGGCCACAAATCCAGATGTCATCACGATAAGGCACGCTTTTAAAGACCGGGGCCATTCGGTTCGAGTTGCAGGCAGCCAGAGACATGCCAGCAGCGTTCCGCCGATTGCCAGCGAGTTCTCGCAGACGAATCCACCGGAGGTGGTGATGCTTGCTCTGCCCATCCAAAAGTTACCAACAATCAGGACAAGAGTAGCCGCGAGTTTGGCCGTCAGGCCTACAGTTGTATCGCGCCAAAGAGGCACTAGCAGCAGGATTGCTGTGCCGAACAGAAGAAACATTCCCACAAAGAAGAGCAGTTGTTGGTCGCCATGAAAAAAGCGGAGATCCGCCCACCGGATAAGGTTTGGGAAGAAGAGCGAATGATGATTGAACTTCAAGAGCGCGCTCTCGAGCCACGAATGGTTCAAGCATACTTTATAGATTTCCCAATGGTCCGCCATAGTCACAGGCACGCGGCCCAGATAGAGATAAACGAGCCCCGAGCTTAAGAAAACCGCCGTTGCCACGGCTGCACCGATCTGCGCAGCCCGCTCTGCCTGCTCAGCAAACCTACTCATATAGCCTCACAGGCGACATCAACGTGCTCGCTGATAACTCTTGCCGGCTCTTAATCTTCATTGGGCGCTCTAACGGGACTTGCGAATGGATTCGCGCTGCGGTGCGTTCCACGGAAAAATTTTATGGCGCTAGAACAAAGGAGTAATTGCTTGAATACCAACCAACCAATAAGTTTCATGCCGCACTCATTCAACGAGAACCAGAAATTGCGCAAACACGGTTTGTTTTTATCGCTCCATCTGGCCCGACCTTTGCGGTTTTGATTTCGACGAACAAGAATGTTGAACCGGGGCGAAAACATCTTCCGATTGACATCTGACTAGAACTGCTGGTCGGTCCTCGATCGTCCTTTGATGACATATCGGCTCAGGAGATATGTGCAGGGCACTGTGATGACGACGATCACAATTGCCGCAAAGAATTTGCTTACGTGAGCCAGTTCAATCAGCAGGTATAACGCCCCGAGTCCAATTAAATATTGTGCAAGATAGACGATCGGATATTGCATCGCTTTCGATAAACGGAGCTTCTCTTTAAAGACGAATCGCGCGTTCAGATAGTAGGAAATGAAAACACCAGAGACGTAAGATACACTATACGCAACCGGGTAAGCGATAAACAACACCAGGAGTAAATAAATCCCATAAGTCAGGAGAGTATTAACTGTCCCAAAGAATACAAACACGACAAACTCGCGGCGGGGGTTGCTCCATCCTGAAGCTGAGTAGAACAGCGTCGTAATAACGGACGGTTTCATCCGCGCAGAATGGTGTAGTACTGCTGGCTCTGCAAGTGATCGTCACCGCCCCAACCGTATGTCGGCAGACACCATCACGAAGCAACAAGGCGATTTATGCTAGCTCGCGGTGGCATGGAGTGCCGCTGTGCCGATGCGCCGGGCAATTCCATCTACGCCGAATACGGCACATGACGACATGTCATGAGCTTCGAGGCCCGTCCTTGATATTTTTCTGCGAGCTTGCGCCTCGTCTAAGTATGAAGCTCCAAATAGAGCAAACGCAGTTCGCGCACGCCACCGATTATCGATTTCCGCCAAGAATGCGTTTCAGAATCTCAACAGGTCTCCGACTAAGCCTTTTATGCAGGCCAACAATGACGAGATCTTTGGCTTTGACCTTCTCCTTCCAGCGACGAATGGCAAGATCTTTTGCTTCGACCTCCTCTTTCAAGCGAAGAGCCCAGGCGGTGCGCTCGTCGAATTCTTTTTGCAGGCCACTGATGACGAGATCTTTCGCTATGACCTTCTTCGCAAGTTGCGAAACTTCGCAGACTCGCTGGTCGAAAGCAGTTTCCATCTCAGTGGTCGCGATGGCCGAAGGCTCAACATGCTTTGAATCTTTCTCGAGTTCGGCGCTGAGTCGCCTCGCCTTCTCGACCACTGCAGGATCGGTTTTCGGGTCAGAGGCATCGAAGCTGGCGGGGACGTTAGAACTGTTGATGCGCAACCGAAGCGGCTCCAAACAGACTGGCACGTAACGTTCGCCGAGGAACGTTAGGACCGACCGCAAGGCAGACTCAGGGTTATTAATTAGATCGGAATATTGAAGCCGGTAAACGACTTGTGAGCCATAAGCTCGCTCAGCCTGCGTGCAGCACTCTACAGTGCGTAACCACTTTTCATACGCCCGTTGCTCGTTAGCGATCAAATTATTTCCGGCAAGATGATCGAAGTTAAGGAGGGACCGCACGACTGCGTCGACATCTCGGACGATGTGAATGAACTGCGCACCGGGAAAGAGTTTCCGCAGGCCGCAGATATAAAAGGAATACTCGGGAGTTCCATCCACCCAACGCGACTTTGAGTCAGACTGTTTCGTGATGGAAAGCTCGTAGCAGCACACACCAAGCAGCCGCGGATCTGCACCCACACCCATTGACTTCGGAGAAATTGCCTTGGGGGTCTTTAATTCGATTTCCAGCTCGCCTGGACTTTTCACAAGCTCAACTGGAATCACCGCAGTAAATTCCTCCGCATCAGCAGATACTGTCCAGTCAGCGAGTTTTTGACCGTTGACATAAAATTCGACCGGTTGCCACGGTACTTCGGGTGCCTTAGTGAAGGCAGCCAGTCGCACATGAAGAGTCGGAGATTGATCACTGCCAGGAATCGAGAACACAAGTTTTGCTGACTGGCCGATTGTCCAGGTAAATTGCTGTTCCGCGTAGCTCCAACCTTCGCGGCGAAAGCGCTCGGATCCATCGCCAACGCCAAACTTGATCACATCACCGAACGCATAACTGCTGGAACTCTGGCTGGATTGAGGAGGTGGGCTATCCTCCTGTCCATAACCACTCAACGAGCGCACGATTTGGAAGCCCTCATGGACTTTTGAAGAATCCCGCAGGGCTGAACTGCGGAGGTTCATCTCGAACTGGCGGCGATGGCTCAGGACTAAATCGTTAATGCTGTTGCCGAAGTGGGCCATAAATTCCTCGCGCCGGACATCGAGCGCGCTCAATTGCGAATGTTCTCCGTGTGCGCTGCCTATTTCATGTCTGATGGCAACGTCAACGGCAAAGGGTCCGATCCAATTGGATTCTGGCTGCACGAGAATGTTCGGGTGCTGCCCAAGGCACCAAGTGAGAATGCTTGTTCCAGACCGCGGCGATCCGACCACGAAAATTGGTTTGTTTATCGTGTCTTGCATTTCAGTTGCATAGTCAGGGCACCCGTCAAGGGCTAACGAGACTCGCGAGAGGATTCGAAAGCCAAACCGATCCGTTTTCCTCGCATCTCTGATCGGGAAGCGTTTCCATAATTTCAACCTCTTCCGCCTGCCGGCGAGGCATTGAGCAGCGCGAATTCTTTCTGGAGTTTGGCGATCAATTTTTGGGCCTCGCTATATTTCGTTCCGAGGCCGCCAAAATATTCGACCCGTTGATTAAATTCTGCTTCCAACTTTTCAGCAAGTTTAAGCGAGGCTCGGCCCTGTTGCGGGGAACTCCGAAGTTTATCACTTAATTGCCTGGCTTGTTCTACGGTCGTCAGATTAGTGGAGGGATCGCTCGGATTGAAATCGACCGGCACATTAGCACTGTTGATACGTTGGACGAGCGGCTCAAGACATTGTGCTGAGTACGGTTCACCGGGGAAATCGAGTAGTGCGTGCATGGCGGACTTGGGCCGCTCGATCACATCAGAATAGTGCATCCGATAGACGACCTCCAGCCCGTATGCTTGCTCCGCCTCAACGCAACAATTGACTCTGCGGAGCCAATACTCATACGCGGCTTGCTCGTTAGCGAAGCGATTCCAACTGAACACATAGAACCGCAGCTTGTCGAAGAAAGTCGACAATGCAATCTGCAAGTTCCCGCAGGAAGTGAATTATTGCTCAGCGGCTTGCATGACGACGCCGAAATGAATTTTCGAAAGCACCGGAGGGATTCGATTCCAAATATGATGATTGTCGGATCGGTTGGGCGATCGCTCGCGTTAAAATCGACCCTTGATGTTACGCCCTTAGGCGGAGGATTGCCGCCCAGGCGAAGCTAGTGCTCGGCTCCGGTAACGACAACCTTGCCAAGAAGCTTCGCGTGACCTGCACCGTAGAGACGAAATTCATAACTCTTTCCCGCTTGGACCCAGGCCGCATTGGCTGATCCCTGCGGTGCGGTGGCGAAAATTTGCTCGGCTTGACCATCAGCCGAGACGTAAACTTGTCCGTTGCTTCGATCGCCTGTTGTCCAGCTAATTGTCGTCGTTCCTATCCCGCTTCCAGTTGGGACGGGGTTCGGAGTCGCACTTATCGTTGGAGCAGTTTGGGGGATTCGCGACGCGGCAGCGGTAGCTTCAGGCTTCGTTGTTCCAGCAGCCGCTTTGGGATGCTTCGAGGAATCACAGGCAGCGAAAAAGAGACATATTACGACGGCTGCGATCGAAATCGTTGCTTTCATAAGAGGAGCGACCCCGTTCGTGATTGGTTAGGGTTCGACGTTGCTTTTTCAGTCGCTAAGGCAAAATGCAAGTCTAGTCAATCGACAATTTGCTGGCGCTGGAACGTTAGTATGGTGAGTCAGGCGCCGTCGAGTCGCCCTCGCTTCGTACTGGCGAGCTTGCGCTGCTGGGAGTGCGCTGAAAGCGTGGCCCTCTTTTCTACGTTTGGTGATTAAATTTCCGGCCTCGCTCTATTTCTTTCCCAAACCTAAGAAATCAGCGTTTGTCGGGATGATCTTTTTCACCCCTGCAGCTCTTTGGCGCTGGAGAAAGGATGGAATTGCTGCGGTAGGCCGCCTTCTTCGTCATGCGCTGTGCCTTTGAGCGTTTCAAATTGTTGCTGAAGTTTCGCAACCACCTGTTGTGCGTCGCTGTATTTTGCTTCCAAATTGGCAAAATACTGAACTCGTTGATTAAATTCGGCTTCCAATTTTTTTGCAACGCTCGCAGAGACTTGGCGCTGCTGTGAAGTCTTCTGAAGTTCGTCACTCAATTTCCTGGCTCGTTCTACGATGGTCGGATCGGTCGCGGGATCGGTCGCATTAAAATCGACCGGCACATTGGCACTATTGATACGTTGTGCGAGCGGTTCCAGACATTCTGGAGCGTATGGCTCACCCAGGAAATCTAGTAACGAGCGCATGGCGGTCTCGGGCTGATCGATGATATCTGAATAGCGCATCCGATAGATGACCTCCGGCCCGTATGCCTGCTCTGCCTCAACACAGCAATTGACTTTGCGGAGCCAATATTCGTAGGCGGTTTGCTCGTTAGCGACCAATCGGTTTCGACCGTCAGGAAAAAAGTTTAGTAATGAGCGCACGACATCTGTGACATCCCGAACCAGATGAATGAAGAGGGCTTGAGGGAAAAGTCTACGCAGTCCGTAGATGTAAAAAGAGTTTTCTGGCGTGCCGTCCACCCAGCGGGATTTGGGGTCGTCCACGGACCGGGAGACGTTGAACGGCGGGGGGAACCACCCAGCCTTTCGCCGGAGATCCCTGTCCTCAAATTGTCCTCGATGGCCCAAAATCAGATGGTTAATGGTTTGGCCGAAGCGTGAGAGAAACTCTTCGCGCTCGATGAAGTTTGCACTGAGTTGTCCGCGTTCTCCGCGGACGGTCCCGCGTTGATAGCCGATGGCTACGTCGATCGCAAAAGGCCCCAGCCAATTCGATTCTTCCTGTGGGAGAATATTTGGGTGTTGGCCAAGGCACCACGTCAGGATGGTCGATCCCGATCGACCTGAGCTTACGATAAAAATCGGCTTATTCATTCGTTCAACCAAAGGTGGCATTTCGTCGTGAAAGCTTTAAGACAAGCTCTGTGCAGACTCAATCTTGGCGGTTAGCATTCTTAGTTTTTTTCCTTGTCGCAGCTTGATGTGCTTATCGCTAAACAAATGCCGCAAGCGGTTCCGCGCCGCTTCGATGGAATAATCCGCTTTCGTTTTCTTGATGCCATTCTCCGAGAGCCGCTTCCAAAGTTCTTCTAATTCATAAAGGTCGATCAAGGCGCGCGCAAAATCTTCCGGCTCGTCCGCGACCAAAATGTCTTCATGATCAGTCAGCTCCATTCCTTCCACGGCGAGGGAGGTTGCGACAACCGGCACACCGAAACCCATGCTTTGGTTAATCTTACCTTTTACCCCTGCACCCCAGCGCAACGGCGCAACGGATAATTTAACACTCTCAAAAAAAGGCCGGACATCCCGCTGCAATCCAGTGACAATGACGTCGTCGTTCGCCAACGCAACTATCTCCGGCGGCGCCTTGTCGCCAATGATATAAAACTTGGCATCGGGAAGCCGCTCCCGCACCAGCGGGTGAATTCTCTCCACGAAAAAGAGGACCGCATCGATGTTCGGCGGATGCTGAAAACTGCCAATAAAAAGAAAATCTCGACGCAGTGAGAAAGGGGTGGCCGATCCGGGAACATCAACAATGTTGGAGACGATCTCAATTGATTTGTCGGCCCATTTTTCTTTTAGCATTTGATGCTCGGCGTTACTGACGACCCAGGTCTCGTCGGCTTGATTCATCAAATCATATTCAACCTGCTCCTTCTCTTGAGCTTTACGGCGGAGTTCCGAATCATCCATTAATTCCGCCCCGCGATTTTCGCGCAGAAAATGCAGGTCAACGGTGTCAAAAATTATCCGGCTTTGCGGAGCGTACAGTCGAACATCTCTGATATGCTTACGGGCAAAATCACATCGGCTTAGCACCACGACGTCAAACCCAGAACCATGCGAAATAAGATAATCCCGCATCTTTTTGATATAAGGGTAATGGACAACTTCAATCCCGCGCTTCCGCAGTTCCGCACCATAAGGCGGAATATCGGCGAGGTTGTCAGGCATAAACGTAACGCGATGCCCGAGCCCGCGAAGGATATTAAGAATATTAAACATCCGCACCGACCCTGAATCCTTATCGGGCATGGGGAGATGATGGTCGATTATGAGAATGTTTTTTTTCCCCGGCGGCGCCTGAATTAGCGATGCGAGATTGCCCGTAGTTGGTTTTGCCATTAGCTCAGTAGCCCATCTTTCGGCAAAGGTTAACCGGTTAATCTCCTGATACTTTTTTGTGCCTGCCGCGAGATCAGTCCCGCCGGTGACTCCTTCATAATGAATCACCTCACTCAGCGGCTGATACAACACCTTGTAACCATCCTTTCGCGCTTTGAACGATAGATCGGTATCTTCGTAATAGGCAGGTGCATATTTTGGATCAAACCCACCGAGTTTTTGAAAGAGCGATTTTGGAATCATCAACGCGGCCGCCGAACAGTAATCGACTTCCCGGAGATAATTGTATTCGGGTTTCCCTGAGTCATCGAACTTGCCGTAATTCCACCCGGACGCATCACGCCATATAATCCCGCCGGCTTCCTGTAAGCGTCCGTCCGGGTAAACGAGTTTTGAACCGACGATTCCTGCCCGCGGCGCTTCGGCGAAGGTGTCAAGCAAGGCGCTGAGCCAACACGGCTTAACAATGGTGTCATTGTTCAAGAAAAAGAGATATTTGCCGCGTGCCTGTTCCGCCCCTCGATTGCACGAGGCAATAAAACCGGAGTTCCTCTCGTTCCGGAGGTAAATAACGCCCTCCATCCTCGGAAGAAGTTCAGCCGTCTCGTCCGTGGAACAATCGTCCACCACAATCACTTCGAAGCGCGATCGCTCTTCGACAGTCTTTAGCGAAGCAAGACAAGCGTGGGTGAATTGAAACTGATTGAATACAGGAATGATGATCGAAACCTCGACTTCCTCGTGTGCAGGAAAATGGATCGATTCGACAGGCACCGACGGGATGGGAGGCCCAACATCGACGAAGGGCTGAGTGCTTTTTCCCGAGTCAAAGCCGGGCCATTTCGGCATAGTGGGGGATTGAAGCGTTTTGATTTCGTCTTCGATGCGCGCGATTTCGGGATGGGAAGCGCGCCATTGCGAATAGGCCTCCACAATTTTTTCGAGGTGCCCATAACCGATCGACGCTCTGCCCGGAGATAATTTTGCCTGAATGGCGCTTACCGGATTCACTAACTTCCAGCGACGGGAAGATCGCAGGCGCGCGGCGGCGTTTTTCACATCATCGAGCAAACGCGAGAGTTTTCTGGTGCTCCAGAGCTGTTTCCGCAGCCGGTCTGTCAACTCCCCAACGCGCTGCTCCTGTTCTGCCAGGCTGACACTTTTGCCGTGAAGCAGGCGGTTGATTTCCTCGAAACGGTTTCTAAGATCGTCGTTAAGCTGCGCAAGGTCTCCCACATCTCGGTTAAGCTTCGCAAGTTCGGCTTGGTGCACTGCAGTTTGCTTCGCAAGTTCGGCTTGGTGCACTGCAGTTTGCTTCTCAAGGTCTGCCTGATGCGTCGCTCCCCGCTCGGATAACAGCCTTTCCAGTTCGCTAACCTTGGCGAAAAGTTCGCGCATCTGGAGCCGGTAGCCTTCCTCCTGCGCGGCCAGTTCGCTAACCTTGGCGAAAAGTTCGTGCATCTGGAGCCGGTAGGCCTCCGCCTGATGAGCAGCTGCGCCTTCCGATGAGAGCCTTTCTCGTTCACTAACCTTGACGAAAAGTTCGTGCATCTGGAGCCGGTAGGCCTCCGCTTGCGCTGACCTTTTAGAAGCCGCGTTATCTGATTCCTTTAAAGTTGCCTCGGGCTCGAACCCCCAGGCTAATAATCGCTCAACGCGGCCAGCCTGATCGACTTTCTCCCGGAATAAAGCTGCGATCTCCGGCCATCTGGCTTCCGCATCCACGCCGACGGCACGATTCTCGATAAGGGGATCGGCGAGCTGGCAATATTGCTGCACAATCGGGTCGTCGTGCAATTGGCTAAACAGAAAAAGAGCCTCCCCCTGCCGCTCACAGCGCTCGCAGAATTCGTCGAAGGTAACCGCTCTTGTCATGTAGCTTACAGCGGCGCGGTGAAAAACCACACGCAATCCGAACTTCGAAAGGCGGTATCCCAATTCGATGTCCTCGATACCTGGAGCTCGGAACTGCCGATTAAAGACCCCATGTTTGGCGAGAAACGATCGTTTACACGAACAGCGCCCGGCCCACAGATAGGTGAAGTCGAGCATTTGCCCGTCCTTGAGACCACCGTAGGCGAAGAGAAATCCTCCAATATCTGTGACGTACCGCATCAAAGGCGTAACTGAAAGCGTCGGTGCCCATGTCGTGTATCCGAGGATGGCTATGTTCTCCGCCTGATGGTGCTCGTGGGCTTTTAGATGTTCCTCCAGCAAACGATGATCGGCGATATCGTCATCATCAAAAAAAAGCAAAATCTTGCCGCGGGACGCCAAGACACCGGTGTTCTTCGCGGCCGATGTGCCCGAGTTATCAATATGAAGGTACTTTAGCTCGATCCGCGAGGCAAAGTCGCGACACACCTCCCGCGTAGCGTCTTTGGAGCCATCGTCGACCACGATCACCTCGTAGCGATTCTTGGGTAAACTCTGAGCGGCGAAGCTCTCCAGAGTGTCGGCCAACATCGCGGACCGATTAAACGTCGGAATTATGACGCTAATGGCGGGTGGTTTGGTTCCCATATTTTATCTCGAGCAATAAGGCTAATGGCATAGCCTGAGTTTCGCCGTTATTTTCCGTGGGTAAAAGGTGAGATCTTAAGCAGAGCGACAAGCGTACATGTCGATTCACGCTCTCGCGATCAAAGCTTGTTACTTTACCGTCTTGAGCCATGTGCTGTAATCGCGGATGTAATCGTCGACGGGGGGACCTTGGCGGTTGCGGATCTGCATGTGAGCGATCAGGCCGCTGCCTTTCGCAAAGCTGAAACGACGGCGGAAATTTGTTCATCGGTCAAATCAGCAGACATCGGGAGCGACAGGCAGCGCTCGCAAAGCGCTTCGGTAACCGGCAAATCGCCGCGACGATAACCAAGGAACGCGTAGGCTTTTTGCAGGTGAATCGGCAAGGGGTAGTGGAGACCGGTTTCGATGCCGGCCTCTTGCAAAGCATGCCTGATACTGTCGCGATCCTGACATTCGATGACATAACAATGCCATATACATTCGCAATCGGGAAAATGCGTGGGCAACTTGTAGGACGAATCCTTGAGTAGTTTGGCGTAGCAGGCCGCGCGACCGGCACGAATCGCATTCCAACTGTCGAGCTGCTTTAGCTTAATAGCCAGGACTGCTGCCTGGAAGCTGTCCATTCGGTAGTTATATCCGATCTCCTCGTGGAAGTATCGTTCGTTTTGCGCGTGATCACGCAGGGAACGGGCACGCTGCGCGATCAGGGTGTCATTCGTCGTCAAAGCTCCACCTTCGCCATAAGCACCTAAGTTCTTGCCGGGGTAAAAGCTAAAGCACGCGATTTTTCCGAATTGGCCAACCCGTTTGCCGCGATACCGTGCTCCGTGCGCTTGGGCGGCGTCCTCGATAATAGGTATACCATGTTGAACAGCGATCGCGTTGATCCTGTCCATTTCCGCAGGCATGCCATAAAGATGCACTGGAATTATGGCTTTTGTCCGGGGAGTAATGGCGGCTTCGAGTTTAGTCGGAGACATGGTCCGACGTGCAGCATCGATATCAACAAAAACTGGCGTTGCACCTACATAACTGATCGCCCAAGCGGTCGCGATGAAACTCATAGCGACGGTGATTACCTCATCCCCTGGACCAATATCAAGGCAGCGCAGTGCAAGATGGAGCGCGCTTGTCCCGCTGTTCAAGCTGACGCAGTAGTTAACGCCACAATAAGCTGCGAATTCTTCCTCAAATTTTGACGTCTTTGGTCCCTGGACAAACCGCGCGGATTCGCAAACTTCTTCCAATGCCTTCAACACTTCGCTACGGATGCTGCGATATTGCGCTTGGAGATCGACGTACGGAACCGTTGTCTTATTCTCTGCCGCCGTGATTTGCCAGGGAAGTGCTTGCCGCCTCCAGAATTTTGACAACCGCCAGCCCAGCTATGCCGTCCGATCGTGGCACGCTATTATTGCGCACGCAATCAACAAAGTGCTCGCATTCGAGTGAAAGCGCTTCGCGCATATCGATTTTTGGCGACCATACGTCGCCCATTCGGTAATCAACTAACGCTTTGTAAATTCCCTCCTGAGATTTGACTTGTATCCCGCGATCGTAAACGCGAACTTTTTCGGTCAGCTCCATGTCATCGTAGACCACCATTCGTCGACTCCCGCCGATCAAGTTCTGCCGCACTTTCACTGGCGAAAGCCAGTTAACGTGGAAGTTCGCGATGAAGTTGTTCGCAAAGTGCAATGTCAGATAGGCGACGTCAACAAGTCCGGGTTCGATGTGATCGGAACCTTCCGCGGAAACAGACTGTGGCTTATCGGGAACGAGATAAGTTAAGATAGAGAGATCGTGCGCCGCCAAGTCCCAGATGACATCAATATCATGCCGCCATGGCCCAAGATTTACGCGCACGGAATCAAAGTAGTAGAGCTCGCCAAGATCGCCAGCTTCAATGATTTCCTTCATCCTACGAACGGCTCCGGTATAGATGAAGGTGTGATCCACCATCAGAACGAGACCTTTCCTTTCGGCTAAACCGATGAGCTCCTCGGCCTCTTTGACTGTGCGGGTCATGGGTTTTTCCACAAACACATGTTTGCCGGCTTGCAGAGCCCGCT
>WNEP01000693.1_pt1 | contig 17197 bp, 13 predicted proteins | sample 5399961 | NCBI WGS metagenome assembly WNEP01 (sample SAMN13153329, study PRJNA577476) | soil metagenome | isolation source: 20 cm grassland meadow soil pre-rain plot 5 | place: USA:California | collected 2015-09-08 | reverse complement strand
GCCGCGGCGTCCGGGGTCTCGCCATCCGCGTGGCACGCGCGGTGAACCGTGCGCTCGGCCGGCACGGGGCCGTGTGGGGGGATCGCTATCACGCCCGGGCACTCACCACCCCGCGGGCAGTGCGCCACGCGATCGTTTATGTGCTTCGGAATCGCTGGAAGCACTGCGAGGGAGAACGCGGGCTGGACCCCTGCTCGTCGGCGCTGTGGTTCGACGGTTGGCGCCAGGCGGTCGCGACCGCGCCCGGCGCGCCGCCGGTTGTCCGCCCGCGCACCTGGCTTGCCGCCATCGGCTGGCGCCGCCACGGCCTCGTCGACATCGATGAGCGGCCGCGTCCGTACCTGCGGCGAGCGAGCCCTCCACGGAATCACGACGTTCCACTCCGGCGGTCGGTTGGTGTGTACCGTTCCGGTGCCAACGCAAGGCAGGCAAGGGACTGACCGATCGCGAGGCAGCGGGTGAAGCCGCCTTCGACCCCTTGTCCGGAGGTCTACTCGACGCGGCTGGACCTCGACGGGTGACTCATTGTGGCCCTACGTGCGTCATTACACCCGAGACCTACCCGCCCCGCACCGCCGCCAGCAGCGCGTCCGGAGCGGCGTTGTCGCCGAAGGTCGCGCTCACGTGCGCGAAGCGGACGAGGTTACCCGGAGCGAACACGAAGCTGCCGCCGAGCTGAAACGGGTTCTGGCCGAGACGGTGCTGGCGATGCCCGGCCTGGCGCGCACGCGTCCTTGCCGTCGCGTTGTCCCGCCGGAGCAGGTGGACCAGCGACGCCTTCCGCAGCCCGGCCGCCTGGTACGCCCGGCGCTCCGCGTCGATCAGGAGCGGGAACGCGATCCCCGTCTCCTCGCGGAACGCGCGCGCGTACTCGCGCTCGCCGAGCCCGACCGCCGCCAGGCGGGCGCCCGCGGCGCGGAAGGCCTCCTCGTGCGCGCGCAACTGCGCGACGTGCTCGCGGCAGAAGATTCAGCCGTAGTGCCGCAAGAAGACGAGGACCGCCGGCCCGGACTCCCAGAACGACCCGAGCCGGACCTCGCGCCCGTCGACGTCCGGCAAGCTGACGTCCGAGAGCGTGGTCGCGATCGACGGGCTCATGTTCGCCGTGAAGTAGCCGCGCGGAAGCACCGACGCAAGACCGGCGGGCGCGTCAAGGTGCGCCCGAGCGGCGCACTGACGTCGCCCGATCCGCCGGCACGACATCGTGGAAGCGCGCGTAGTCGATGTGCACCTCGCCGCCCGGCTCGCGCACGACGACGTCGGCGAACCGGGCGTTCCAGACGATGTCCTGCACCGCGTACGAATGGCGCGCGTGCACGGTCTGTGCGTAGCTCTCGTCGAGGCCGATCACCGAGACGACGATCCGCGCCTCGCTTGTCGCGAGCGAGTCCGCCGTCGCGCCGTGCAAGGGACTCACCTCCGTGATCGGATGGATCACCGTCCAGGTGTTGGGGAAGATGGGATTCAGGCGCCGCGAGAGCTCGAGGTCGTGGAAGCGGCGGACGGATTCGCCTTCCGCGGTGACTTCCTGGCGCGCGAGCGCCACGTGCACCTGCGCCTCGGCGATGTTGTTGCCGCGCTCGTTCGCCATGCGGAACATGAACGCGCGGGCACCATCCCGGCGACCGATGACGGCCACGCGGCTGAAGAGCACGCGCGCCGTCGGGCGTGAGAACTTCGCGAAGACGAGGCCCGTGACCATGGCGAGCGCCAGGAGTCCCGTCAGGGTCTCCAGCGTGACGAGGGCGTTCGCCAGGAACGTCCGCGGCACCATCCGTCCGTAGCCGATCGTCGCCATGGTCTGCACGCTGAAGAAGAAGGCGTCGGCGAACGACCCGGGCCGCGCATTCTCGAGCGCGCCGGGCTCGAGCAGGTAGCCGAGCGCGAAGAGCGCGTTTGCCGCGACGTAGGCGAGCGCCAGCAGTCCCAGGAGCCGCGGCCATGAGGCCGTCAGCAGAAGGTGGTAGAGATCGCCGAGGATCGCGCGCCGCGCCATCCGCGGCAGACTACCGCTTGCGGCTGCCGTAGTCGCCGAACGGGTCGTCGCGCTCGCGCACGGCTTGGCGGAAGCCCACCTCCCCGGCGCGCCGGACGAAGTCGAGCCCCTCTTGCGTGTGGCGGGCGACGCCGTCGAAGAGCGTGCCCAGCGTCCGGCTCGCGGCGAGGCCCATGTTCTCGGCCGTCTGGTTGACGAGCAGCTTCAGCATGACCAGCTGGCTCACCGGCACCTGCGCCATGCGGCGCGCGAGCGCGAAGGCATGCGCCTGGAGGTCGGCGTCGGGCACCACCTCGAGGACGAGTCCGATCTCGGCCGCCTTGCGCGCCGGGATCTCGTCGCCCGTCAGCAGGTAGCGCTTCGCGCGCTCGAACCCTAGCCGGTAGACCCACATCGCGGTGGTCGGTGTACCCCAGACGCGAGACGGTGGATACCCGAAGCGAGCGCCCTCGCCGGCGACGATCAGGTCGGCGCAGAGGACCATGTCCGTGCCCCCGCCGATGCACCAGCCCTGCACGGCAGCGATCGTCGGCTTCCGCGCGTACCAGAGCTTCAGGTAGGTCTCGACGAAGCGGCCCATCATCTGCAGGTCGGCAACCGAGTCCCAGACGCGCCTCGATCCCGCCTGCGCGGCGGCGCGCTCCCCGGCCTCGGCCTCGATCGCCCAGTCGAGCCCATACCCGGCGCAGAACGCCGGACCCTCCGCGCGCAGCAGGATGACGTGGACGTCGCGGTCGGCGTCGGCCTCGTCGATCGCCTGCGCCAGCTCGTCGCGCAGCTCCGGCGTGATCGTGTTGTACTCGCCGGCTCGGCAGAGGACGATCGAACGGACCCCGTCGGCCGTCTCGGTGCGCAGGGTCCTCGTCATACCGCGCTCAGGCCGTCCCGGTCCGGCCGGCGAGGTTGGCGATCACCGCCAGCAGCTCGGCCGGATCGACCGGCTTCATCAGATACGTCTGGTATCCCGCGAGCAGCACCCGCGTGCGGTCATCGCGCGAGGCGTAGGCCGTGAGCGCCGCCGCGGGCACGCCCCCGCCGCGCCCGCGGGGCAGGCCGCGCACGCGACGAATGAGCGTGAGCCCGTCCTCGCCGGGCATCGCGATGTCGCTCAGGAGCACGTCGGGCGGCTCGTGCTCGAACACGTCGATCGCCTCGGCGACCGAGCCCACGGCCGTGACGGTCGCCTGCCGCTGCTGCAGGATCAGCGCCAGCGCCGTGCGCGCATCCGGCTCATCGTCGACCACGAGCACGCGGACACCGTCGAGCGCGGGGAGCTCGTCGAGCACGACCTCGGCCGCGGCCGCCGGCTCGGGACACGCGTAGGCCCCGCGCACCGCCGGCAGAGGCAGGCAGACGGTGAAGGTCGCGCCGTGGCCGGGGCCGGCGCTCTCTGCCCGAACCGTCCCGCCGTGCAGCTCCACGAGGTGGCGCACGATCCCCAGCCCGAGGCCGAGGCCGGAGTGCGCTCGCGTGGTCGTGCTGTCGGCCTGTCGGAACCGCTCGAAGACGTACGGCAGGAAGTCCGCGCTGATGCCCTCGCCCGTATCGCTCACGGTGAGCTCGACGTGCGACTCGGCCCGCCGGAGGCGGACGTCGACGCATCCGCCCTTGGGCGTGAACTTGATGGCGTTGGACAGGAGGTTCCACACCACCTGCTGGAGCCGCGCCGGGTCTCCCGCCACGAACGCCGCCGCCGGGTCGAGGGACGATTCGATGCGGATGGCCTTGGCGTCGGCGGCGGGGCGGATCGCATCGAGCGCCGCGTCCACCGCGGCCGCGAGGTCCATCGGCCGGACCTCCACGCGGAGCTTGCCGCTGATGATGCGCGAGACGTCGAGCAGATCCTCGACGAGCTGCGCCTGGAGCTTCGCGTTCCGCTCGATCAGCTCGAGGGCTCGCGCCTTCTTCGCGTCATCGAGCGAGCCGCGGGCCATGAGCCGCGTCCACAGGAGCACCGCCGCGAGCGGCGTGCGCAGCTCGTGCGAGACCGTGGCCAGGAACTCGTCCTTGGCGCGGTTGGCGCGCTCGGCCTGCGCGAGCGCTTCCTGCGCCTCGCGGTAGAGGCGTGCATTGTCGACGGCCAGCGCGGCGCGTGCGGCCAGCTCCTGGGCGAGCGCCAGGTCCGCCGGGCCGTAGCGGCGACCCGACTCCGCGGTGACGAACGTCATCGCGCCCAGCGACCGCCCGCGTGCGACGAGCGGCACGATCATGCACGAGCGGTAGCCGAGCTGACGCATGACTTCGAAGTGCTCCGGGTTGCCCGCCGCCCCCGCCAGGCCGGCCTCCGTGATCTCGGGGATCAGCTCGGCGCGGCCGGTGCGTAGGACGCGCGTCCGGGGATGACGGCCGGCCGGGTCGGGTGGATACACCTCGAGCTGGCGTGCGATCTCCGCCTTCGCCGGATCCGCGTGCGCCACCGTGATCCGCCGGACGGAGCCGTCGGCCTCGAGCACGTCCACCGAGCACCAGTCGGCCAGCTCGGGCACGGCCAGGCGCGCGAGGGTCGAGAGCGTCGTCTCGAAGTCGAGCGAGGAGGCCAGGAGCCGCTCTCCCTCGGCGAGGAACGCGGCGCGCCGCTCGGCGGCCTCCGCCGCCGCCCGCGCCGCCTGCTCGCTGGCGAGGAGGTCGCTCCGCTCGGTGATGTCCCGCCCGATGCCGATGACGCCGACGACGTTGCCGGCGGGGTCGCGGTACGGGCCCTTGGTGGTGAGATAGGTGCGCGCGCCGGCGGCGGTGGTGATGACGTCCTCGAACGTCCGGGTGCTCCCCGAGGTCACGACGGTGCGGTCGTCGGCCTGGAGCGCGGCGGCCGTCGCGGGGGGCAGCAGCTGGGTGTCGTCCTTCCCGATGACGTCGTCGACGGTCCGCCCGAGCGCTGCGGCGCCCGCCGAGTTGATCATCAGATAGCGTCCCTCGACGTCCTTCACGAAGACCGCGTCGGTCGCGCCCTCGATGACCGCCTGCACGAGCGCGTGGCTCTCGCGCGCTGCCTCCTCCGCCCGCCGGCGCTCCATGAACTGGCCGATCTGGCTGCCGATCGCCTCGGTCATCTGCAGGAGCTCGGGGTCGGGCTGCTCGATCTCGCGGCTGAAGAACTCGACGACGCCGAGCACCTCGCCTGCGAGCCGGATCGGGAAGGCGAAGGCGCCGTGCAATCCCTCCCTGCGTGCCGTGGCCGCGCGCGGAAAGTTGGCGTCATCCGCGACGTCGCAGACCCAGGCTGGTTCGCCGGTGGCCCAGACGCGCCCCGGGAGTCCCTCCCCCTGCGCCAGTGTGATGCGCCGCGACATCGCCTCGAACTCGCGCACGGCAGCGGAGGGGGCGTGCCACACCTCGACGCAGCGGAGCGCCTGCCGCGGCCGGTCGACCGTCCAGATCGCGCCCGCCTGCCATCCGAGCGTCTCGGCGATGGCTTGGAGGAGGCGTGGAGTCGCGTCGCCGAGCGTCGCCGCCTCGGCCAGGATGCGCGTCGCCGCATGCTGCACGACCAGGCGCCGCTCGCTCCGCTTGCGCGCGGTCAGGTCCCGCATGATGCCGGTGAAGAAGTGCCGGCCGCCCTGGGTGAAGTGGCCGAGCGAGACCTCGAGCGGGATGGGGCGCCCCTCCTTGTGCAGGCCGGGCACCTCGAAGGCCTCCCACGGGACCTGCCTCCTGGCCGTCCGGAGGTAGCGCTGCATCGCGTCGCGATGGCACCGGCGCAGATCCTCGGGCATGAGGATCGTCAAGGGCTGTCCGATGAGCGCCTCTCGCGCGTAGCCGAAAGTCCGCTCGACCGCCCGGTTGGCAAAGAGGATCGTGCTGTTCTCGTCGATCGTGACGATCGCGTCCGTCGCCGTCTCCGCCACCGTCCGATAGAGCTCCGCGCCCGCCAGCGCGTCGTTCGCCCAGTCACGGGCGAGCGTCTCCAGCGGATCGGGGGCGGCGGGCGCCCGGTGGGGGTCGCGACGAACCCGCGGCTCCTGAAGCTCGGCCGATCGTTCCGTCCGCTTCGCCATGGCCACGCGGCTCGTCTGCTCACATCGCCGGCTCGGCGGGCGTCGCTCGAAGCTCCGATCCGGCTCGCGGGAAATTAGGCCGCTGCGAGGCTCGGCGCAAGGTCGGTCACGGCGCCGGACGTGACGCCAGCACGCTGCGTCGGGAAGATCACGCAGGTGACCGACATGCTTGCGGAAAAGACGCAACGCCGATCGGCCCACGGCACTGGCTGGCCGGCGACCGGTTTGCGCCCTTCACGCTGTCATGCGTCCGCGTGCGCCTTTCGCCTTCCCTCCCCTCGGGTCGCCGGTGTATGGTCGCGCGCCCCAGCGGCGCACATCCGTTCATGTCCGGCTCCGGCCTCTCGAGGGAGACTGCTTGATAAGAGCGAAGACCCTTCTCGTGCTCGCCGCAGCGCTCGTCGTCTCGGGCCGAGCCTCGGCCGTCACGATCACGCGCGGTCCCATCATCGAGAACCCGGACGCGCTCACCAGCACCATGACGATCGCCTGGTGGACGGACACCGCGGGCGACAGCACCGTCGAGTACGGCCCCACGCCTGCTCTCGGCTTCAGCCGGACGGTGGCACAGGCGGGCAGCTGCGAGATCGGCTCGGCCGGCACCTGTCACATCGTCGGCCTGAGTGGTCTCTTCTCGGGCACGCGGTACTACTATCGCCTGAAGGTCAACGGCCTCACCGTGCAGGACACCGGTGCGTCGGGTCCCTACTTCACGACCCTGAAGGACCCGAGCGACCCGACCGACCTCTTCTTCACGGTGATCGGCGACTGGGGCCAGGCCAGCAGCCACGAGCAGTCGGTCTCCAACCTCCAGGACGCGGCCGACCCGCAGATGATCGTCACGGTCGGCGACAACGCCTACCAGAACGGCACGCAGTCCGACTGGGACAGCAACGCGCTCGCTTACTACACGAACCCGATGAAGCGCGTCACCTTCTTCCCGACGCTCGGCAACCACGACGTGAACAATGTCGGCGCCTCGAACTGGGCGAACTCGGTTGAGATCAAGATGTTCGCCGTGCCGCGCAACGGCACCGAGCAGGAGCGCTACTACTCGTTCGACGACGGCGACGCCCACTTCATCGTGCTCGACGCCAACGCGCCCACCAACGCGACGCAGCGCGCCTGGCTGGCGAGCGACCTGGCGGCGACGACCCGGAAGTGGAAGTTCGTCTTCCTGCACCAGACGCCCTACTCGTGCGCGAGCGGGCTCGCCTCGATCGGCAGCGACCCGAACGTCCGCAACCAGTGGGGGCCGCTCTTCGAGCAGTACGGCGTCGACATCGTGTTCGACGGACACGACCACATCTACGAGCGGACGAAGTACATCGACGACTACCTGACCAACGGCTCATCGGGTCAGGACGGTCTCGGTACCACCTACATCATGACGGGCGGCGGCGGTGCCACGCTCGATGGCCGCGCCCAGATCGACGGCAACGGGCAGCCCTACCGCCAGCCGTTCTTAGGCAGCAAGACCATCTGCTACTGGCTCGCGAACGACTGCACCAACGGTCCGTCGGGCACGAACTTCTGCAGCTTCGCGACCTTCTCCTACACCTCGGTGCGCCTCTCGCTCGACACGACGCTCACGGTGAACGCCATCGATGAGTTCGGCAACACCTTCGACACGTTCACCATCACGAAGACGCCGGTCACGACGACGAGCATCACGACCACCACGACCACGACGACGACTACCACGACAACGACGACTACGACGACTACGACGACGACCACCACCACCACAACGTCGACTACCACCACAACCTTCACCACGACGACCACGAGCACCACGACAACGTCGACTACCACCACAACTTCCACCACGACGACCACGAGCACCACGACAACGTCGACTACCACCACAACCTCCACCACGACGACCACCACGAGCACCACCACGTTGACCTCGACCACCACCACGTCGACCACCACCACAACCTCCACCACGACGACCACCAGCACGTCGACCTCGACCACGAGCACCACGACGTCCACGACCACGGCGCCGCCAACCACGACCACGTCGACGACGACCACCACCACCGCGCCGCCGACGACCACCACGAGCACGACCACGACCGCGCCGCCGACCACGACCTCGACGACCACCACGACGCTGCCGCCCTGTCCCGACGCAGACGGCGACGGGGTGTGCGACACGAGCGACAACTGCCCGCAGGACGCGAACGCGGATCAGGCCGATGGCGACGGTGACGGGCTCGGCGACGCCTGCGATCCGTGCACGAACGGCACCGCGGTGTCCGATGCGAAGCTGAGGCTGTCCCACGTGACCCCGCCCCCCGGCGACGACCGGCTGAAGCTCCAGGGGCAGATCACGCTCGCCTATCCCTTCTCACCGCCGCTCGATCCCGCGACCAAGGGCGTCCGGATCCTGGTCGCCGACTCGACGGGCCAGAACGTCGTCGACGCTCTCATCCCGGGCGGCGCGTACAACTACGCGACGCAGACGGGATGGAAGGTGAACGCGTCGCACACGGCCTGGCAGTACAAGAACGGTCTCGGCGGCATCCAGGGCATCATCAAGGTCATCGTGAAGAGTGTGGCCTCCACACCGTCCGTCATCCGGCTCGCGGCCGTCGGACGGAACGGCTCGTACGCCGCGCCACCGAACGGCCTGCCGCTCTCAGCCACCTTCGTCATCGACTCGCCGGCGGCGCGGACGGGCCAGTGCGGCGAGGCGGCGTTCCCCGGCGCTCCGGGGCCGGCGTGCACGTTCAACGGTCTCGGCAGCGCGGTGACCTGCAAGTGACGCCCTGAGGGTGCAGCCCGCACGTATCGGCCAGCCCCTCGCCGGCACGGTCGCGCGCCTCGGCGGGCCGGCTCTCCTCGTCCTCCTCTTCGCCTGGCGCCTCGGTGCCTGGCCGCTCTTCGACCCGGACGAGGGGCGGAACGCCGAGGTCGCGCGCGAGATGCTGGCCGGCGGTGACTGGACGGTGCCGCACTTCAACGGGCTTCCCTACCTCGACAAGCCCGTGCTGTTCTTCTGGCTCGTCGCGGGCGCCTTCCGGCTGCTCGGCGTCGGCGAGACGGCGGCGCGCCTGCCCGCGGCCCTCGGGGCGGTCGCAACGGTCGCCCTGACCGCGGCCCTCGGCGCGGCGCTGATCGGGCGCCCGCGGGCGCTGGTGGCCGCCGTCGTCGTGGCGACGGCGCCGATCATGCTCGTCTTCGGGAGACTTGCGATCTTCGACGTACCACTCACCGCGCTCGTCACCGCCGCGCTCTACTGCCTCGTGCGCGGCCGGCTCGATGGCCCGCCGGCGCGCTGGTGGCCCGCGGCCGGTCTCGCCATGGGTCTCGCCGCGCTCACCAAGGGCCCGGTCGGCGTCGCCGTCCCATTGCTCGCCTGGGCGGCTGCGCGTGGCGCCCTGCCCCGCGGCGCGAGTCGCGCGCGCGCCGGGCCGCTCGCGCTCGCGATCCTCGCCGGGGCGCTCCCGGTCGTGCCGTGGCTCGTCGCCGCCGGGACGCGCGAGCCCGGCTTCCTGCGCTACGCCCTGGTCGACGAGACCGTCCTGCGCTTCCTCTCCCCGGCGCGCTTTCATCGCGCGGGGCCGGTCTACTTCTACGCCACCGTCCTGCCCTGGGCGCTCGGCGCGTGGACGGTCGTGCTCGCCGCTTCGGCCGGACCGCTCGTCCGCCTCTGGCGGCAGGGCGGGCCGGAGGCGCCGGCCATCGGCTTTGCGGCGCGGGCGGCGGCGGTCATCGTGCTCCTCTTCAGCATCTCCGCCTCCAAGCGGGCGCAATACGTGCTCCCTGCCGTCGTGCCGCTGGCGCTCCTCGCGGCGATCGGCGTTGCGGCGGCGCCCGCCCGCATCGCGGCCGTCATCTCCGCTGCGGGCCGGTCGGCCCTGCTCGCGGGCCTCGTGGCCGTCGCGGCGGCCATCGCCGCGCCGCACATCGAGGGCCAGGAGTTCTTCGTCCTCACGCCGCGCGTGCTCGCCGCTTGCGGTCTCCTTCTTCTCGGGTGGGGAATGCTGGCGGCGTTGACGAGCCCCCGACGGCCGCTGGCGGCCGTCGCATGCGCCGCCTGCTTCGCACCCGGGCTCGGCCTGACGCTCCTCGGGCCGCTCACGCCCTACGCGGAGGCCCGCTCCGCGCGCGCGCTCGCCAGCCACATCGACCCGACGGCGCGCGTCGTCGCCTTCGAGACCTTCGAGCCCGGCCTCGCCTTCTACCTCGGCCGCCCCGTCCCACTTCTCAGCGACACGGGCGGGGAGCTCACCAGCAACTACGTGCGCGCCGAGCACGCGCGTCTCGCCCCGAGCGCCACGCTGTGGCCCGTCGCGGCCCTGCACTCACTCCTCCGCGACCCCGCGCCCCTCTACCTGGTCGCGGCGCCGACGCGCCTCCGGGAGCTTCGCCGTCTCGGCGGCCGCCGCCTCCTCCCACTCTACAGCGACCGGCGCAGCGTGCTGCTCGCCGTCCGCCGGGCGGACGCGGATGGCCCCGGCGCGCCCTGAGGAGGACGAGAGCCTTGAGGCGTGCACCCGCCGGCGCCGGCCTTCGACTCGGCCCCCTCTTCGCACTCGCGGCCCTGGCGACGGCGTTGCTCGCGGGGCGCCTCGCCGCGGGCGACCTCACCGGCGACCCCGTGATCTACGCAGCCCTCGCCAAGGCGATGCTGCGCCGCGGAGACTGGGGCACGCTCTACCTCGGCGGAGAGCCGTTCTTCGACAAGCCGCCGCTCGTCGTCTGGCTCACCGCGCTCTCCTTCGCGACGTTCGGCGCCGCCACCTGGAGCGCACGGCTCGTCGGCGCCGTGCCGGGCGTGCTCTCCTGCCTCGCGCTCGCGCGGCTCGGCGCGTTTCTCGCCGGACCGCGCGTCGGCGTCGCCGCGGGCGCCATCCTCGCCCTCACGCCCGGCTTCGTCCGGTTCGCGAACACGCTGCTCCTCGATCCGACGATGCTCCTCGCCGCCCTCCTCGGGCTCCTCGCCGCGGTGCGGGCGTGGGAGCACGGCGGGACGGGTCTCTGGCGGGCGGGAGCCTGGTTCGGCGTCGCCTTCCTCGCCAAGGGCGCGCTGGCGCTCGTGGCCGCGGCCATCCTTCCGGCGCTCTGGCTCGCGACGCCTGCGGGATCACGACCGCGGCCGCGCGCGCTCGCCGCCGCCGGCCTCGCCTTCCTCGTCGCCGTGCTGCCGTGGCACGTCTACGAGCTCGCGCACTGGGACGGCGCCTTCGTCCGCGGCTACCTCTACGACGTGGAGGAGAAGATGGGCGCCCACCCGCCGCTCGCCACCTACGTGCGCGTCCTTTGCATCACGACGCTCCCGTGGCTCCCGCTGGCGGCGATCGGGGGCTGGCGAACCTGGCGCGCGGGCGAGCGGGGCCTTGCGGTCCGCCTTCTCGTCGTGTGGACGGCGGTGGCGTACGGCGTCCTCCTGCTCGCCGGCAAGCATTCGCCTCGCTACCTGATGCTCCTCCATCCCGCGCTCGCCCTGTGGGCGGCGCTCGCCGTCGCGCCGTGGCTCGGTGCCCGGCTCGCGCCCGCCATCGGCGTCCTCGCCGGGCTCGCGTGGCTCGCCGTCCTCGTCTGGCCGGGCGCGCTCCATCCCGCCGGCACCGGCGAGGCCGTCCTGGCGCTCGCGCCCGCCCTCGGTCCGGCCGATACGCCCGTGATCGGCTTTCGCCTGAAACACGAGGGGACACGGGCACGGTTCGTGTACTACCTCGACCGCGACGTGGCGACCTCCGACGACGTCGAGGCGCTGGCCGAGCTGCCTCCCGGCACGCGGGTGGTCGCCGCCGAGCGCGACGCCGCCACCCTCGCGGCCGACGGCCGCTTCGTCGAGACCGGACGAAGCCGCGACTTCGTCGCCTTCCGCATCGCTCAGCTGCCGGCCCTGACCCGACGGTAGAGGCGCGCGAGCTCCACGAAGGCGCGCGCGATCACGCGCGGCCTGGCGCCGCTCGGCGTGCCGTGGCGGCGTGGGAAGTGATCAACGGCGACCTCCACGATCCGGGCGCCACGCGACTGCAGCCGAGCGAGGAGCTCCGCCGAGACCATCGCGCCCTCGGCCTCGAGCGCGATGCCGCTGAGCGCCTTCCGCCGCAGCAGCTTGAAGGCGCAGTTCACGTCGCGCACCGGCAGGCCGAGCAGTACGCGCACGAGGAGGTTCCAGCCGGCGGCGTTGAGGCGGCGGAGAGCCGGATCCGATCGATGCTCCCGGTAGCCGACGACCGCGTCGGCCCGGTCGAGGGCGGGGATGAGACGCACGATCTGCCGCACGTCGAACTGGTGGTCACCGTCGGTGAAGAAGACGTAGTCGTAGCGCGCGGCGGCGAGCCCGCTGCGCACGGCGGCCCCGTAGCCGCGATTCGTCCGATGATGGACGGCGCGGACGCGCGGGTGGCGGGCCGCCAGCTCGTCGGCGAGCCGGCCCGTCGCATCCTCGCTGCCGTCGTCGACGACCACGAGCTCCCACTCGTCGGCCACGGCGGGCAGGATGGAAAGCAACGCCGCGGCCATCGGGACGAGGTTCTCCTCCTCGTTGTGGGCCGGAAAGAAGGCAGACAGGCTCGACAGGCGGACCGCGGGGGCCGCCAGCGGTGCTTCCGCCGGCGAAATCATGTAGCGGCTCTGGTAGCAGTCGACCGAGGGGCGATCAACCGCCGGTTCCTCGCGCCAGCTCCTCGAGCACCGCGCGCACGAACGCGGTCGCCGGGCTCGCGCGGAGCGCATCGAACGTCCCCACCTGGACGATTCTCCCCCGCTCGAGTACGGCGATCCGATCGCCCAGACGCGCGGCCTCGCGCGGGTCGTGGGTCACGTAGACGGCCGTCGCCCGCCGCTCGCGCAGCAGCTCCGCGAACAGTCCGAGCAGCTCGCCCCGCAGGCCCACGTCGAGGTTCGTGAGCGGCTCGTCGAGCAGCACGGCATCGGGCTCGAGGACGAGCGCGCGGGCGATCGCCACGCGCTGCCGCTCGCCGCCCGACAGCTCGCCCGGCCGGCGGCGGGCACGCGCAGCGAGGCCGACACGCCCGAGCACGGCGGCGATGCGGGCTTCGCGCTCGGCGCGCCCGACGCCGCGCGCCGCGAGTCCGAACGCCAGATTCCCCTGGACGGTGAGATGCGGCCACAGCGCCAGGTCCTGGAACACCACCGCGAGATTCCGCTCCTCGGGCGGCCGCAGGATCCGGCCGCCGGCGCTCACCACCTCGCCGCGCAGCCGGACCGCTCCGCGTCCGGGCGCGACGAGGCCGAGCATCACCCGGAGCGCGGTCGTCTTCCCGGCCGCCGAGGGGCCGAGAACCGCCAGCACCTCACCCTCCGCGACGTCGAGCGACAGACCCGAGAGCACCTCGGCTCCCGCCTGACGCAGCCACACGTCCTCGAGGGCGATCCGCGGGATCACCGGCGCCGGCTCCGTCCGAGACAGACGACGCCGATCAGCAGGATGGACGCCGTCACGACCACCTGGATCAGGGCCAGCGCCGCGACCACCGCCGGCGGCCCGTTCGCCTCCAGGGTGAAGATGCGGACCGGGAGCGTCTCGCGCCCGGGAGGATAGAAGAGCACCGTCGTCTCGAGGTCGCGGACACAGAAGACGAGCGCCAGGAGCCAGGCGGCGACCACGCCGCGGGCGTGCACCGGCACCACGATGCCGAGCAGCCGCCGCACGTACGACCCGCCGACGGCCTGCGCGGCCTCCTCCAGGTGCGGTGAGCCCTGCGCGATCGCCACCGCGATGGTCCGTGCGCCGATCGCGGCGTAGCGGGCCACGTATCCGAGCACGACGATCGCCAGCGTGCCGTACACCGCGCGGGTGGCCGGACGGTTCCACACGGCGATCAGACCGACCCCGAGCACGGCGGCCGGCGTGACAAAGCCGAGCACCGCCACGGCATCGAGGGCCGCGCCCCACGGCCGGCCGCGAGCGATCGCCCGCCCGAGCACCACGCCGACGGCCGCGATGATGGTGGCCCCCGCTCCCGCCGCGAGCAGGCTGTTGCCGACGCTGCCGCCGACCCAGACCGGCACGGCGTCCCACCCCTCCCGCCCGGCGCGGGCCGCCAGCGCAGCGATCGGCGCCACGGCGAGCGCCGCCGCGAGCCCCGCGACCAGCGCGCCCGCCGTGCGCCAGCGACCGAGAGGCACCAGCGGCCGCCCGATCGCGAGGCCGAGAGTCGGGACGCCGCGCCGGGCAACGAGCCGCTCGCAGGCGAGCACCGCCAGCGCCACCGCGACGAGGGGCAGCACGAGGGCGAAGGCCTCCCCGGGCGCGTAGGCCACTCCTCCGAGCCGCGCGAAGACGGCCGCCGGGTACACCGGCACGCGGAGGAACATCGGCACGCCGAGCTCCGTCAACGCGAGCGCGAAGACCACGAGGGCGGCGAGCGCCACCGCCGGCGCGACGAGCGGGAGCAGGATGCCCACCGTCACGCGCCACGGCGCCGCCACCACGCGCGCCGCCTCCTCGAGCGAGCGATCGACGCCGTCGAGTGCCAGGGCGACGAGGGAGGTCACCACCGGCGTGAAGGCGAGCGCCAGGACGGCCACCACGGCCGGCACCCCGGAGAAGAGCCGCGCGCTCGTCTCCGAGCCGACGAGCCCCTGCCTGCCCAGGAGGAAGAACCAGCCGAGGGCGAGCAGGAACGGCGGCAGGAAGAGCGGAAAGGCGTGCAGGACGAAGGCGCTCCGCCGGGCCGGCAGATCCGTCCGCGCGAACAGGACGGCCAGCGGCACGCCGGCCAGCAGCGCGAGCGCCGTGACCGCGGTCGCGATGCGCAGCGAGGCGGCGAGGAGCGCCCAGGCGGCCGGGTCGCCGAGCGAGCCGACGCCGCGCTGCCAGCCGGCGAGCACGAGCTCGCCGGCAAGCACACCCAGCGGCAGGAGCGTCGCCACCAGCACGATCGATCCCGCGGCCGCGAAGGCGATCGGCTCTTGCCGCCGGCGGAGGGCAGCCCTCACCAGGGAAGTCCCACGGTGAGGCCCGCGGTTCCTGCCCAGTCGTCCGCCGCGCGGCTGATCCCTCGCCGGACGCCGGCGTCGAGCGTGAGCGTGGTGAGCGGTGGGGGCGGCTCCAGCACCCAGAGCGCACCCACCAGCCCGCTGCTCTCGGCGGGGCTCCCGCGGACACCCTGGCCGTTCAGCTCGGCGACGGCCCGGACGTCGCGGACGAGCGGACTCTCGACGATGACGCCCCAGGCGAGGCCGGGATTGGCCCGTACCGTGTCGAGGAGTGGACCACCGTTCGCATGCAACGTCCAGCCGTGCACGCCGGTGGACGCGATCGCCACGACCTCGCTGCCGGGCTGCCGTTCGCCGTGTGCCGTCGGCAGGAGGAGGCTCGCCTCGAGGGCCAGAGAGGGCCCGGCCACCCCCTGGAGGGCGCCCTCACGGAGGATTGCCTTCAGCGACAGGGCGGCGTTCCGGACCTCGGACCGCGAGCGCGCGCTGGAGGAGACCGCGTGCGCGGCCTCGAACTCGGCGACCACTTCCAGCTCTCGCACGAGCCCGAGGTTGGCCCGCAGCGCCGGGGCGACGACGGCGGTCGTGCCGGCCCGGCGTCGAAAGCCCACGTACCCGAGCTCGAACTCCAGCTCCCCCGGGGCGGCCACCGCGGCATCGGTCGAGACGAACGGCCGGAGCCCGAGCGCCGGCCGAGAGCCGGCCAGCGCGATCACCATCGCGGCGAGGACGGCGCGCCAGCGGGGGATCACTTTCGCTGCGTGGCCATCGCCCTCTTGAGCGCGCGCGCCAGCTCCTCCGCCGGGCCTTTGCCCCAGTAGTGGAGGAACATGATGCGAGGCTGCTCGTGGAGCATGTGGCTGTGGAGCGCGACGACGTGGATGTCCGCCGCGCGGAGCGCCTTGAGCACGACCTGCACGTCGGACTCGAGCATCGCGAAGTCGCCGTCCACGACGGCCCGCTCGGGGTTGCCGGCGAACGCGGCCCACGTGCTCACGCCCATCGCCGCGCCGAGGTCCATGCCGTGCATCGTCGTCTTCCGCTCGAACACGAACTTCACCATGCCGTCCTTCGCCTGCCCGCGGCGGCCGAGGATCGCCTCGAGCGGCTTCGGGTCGATGCTGCTCGTGGCTGGGATGTCGGGGCCGCCGAAGCTCTCCGCCGGCGCCGGCGTCCGGCGCACGTGCTGGACGGCGTCGAGCGCCTTGCGGAGCGCAGTCGCAAGCCGTTCGGTCGGGCCCACGCCCTCGATGTGCATGAAGAGCATCCGGGGACGATCGTAGGCGAAGTGATTGTGGAGCGCGGTGACCGCGAGCCCGTTGGCGAGCGCGGCGCTCATCACCGGGCTCACCTCGTCCTCCGCGAGCGCGAGGTCGCCCATCACGATGGTTCGGTCGCCGCTCGCCTGGAACGCCGCCCAGGACGTGAACCCCTGGAAGGGATCCATCTTGACGCCGTCGACGGTGATGGAGAGCGCGGTGCGCGGCACCGACACCTTGACCACGCCCGCCTTCACCTCGGGCTCGAGGCCCGTGATCCTCGCGATCAGCCGCTCGTCTGGCGCGGCGGCGAGCACGGGGGTGGCGAGGAGGAGCACGAGCAGCTTCCGAAAGCGCATGCTGTTTCCCTTCCCCTCAGACGCCGGCCCATTGGCGGAGCCAGGGCTCGATGCGTTCCATGATCTCGCCGAGACGCGCGTAGTCGACGGGCATGGCGCGCAGCTGGTCGATCGGGACGGCGCCGGGTGATGGCGGCACGCCGGAGCGCAGCGGCATGTGCGCGGCGGACTCGGCGAGGCGTCGCTCGACCTCGGGCCGAAGCAAGCAGTCGCTGAGCCGCTTGCCGAGCTGCGGATGCGGCCCGCCCTTCAGGAGCACGACCACCGTCGGCATGACGAGCGTTCCGAAACCCTCTTGATCGGGGTAGACGACGGCGACCGGAGCGTGCTCCTCGAGCGCCTCGTGGGCGTCGTCCGTGTCGGTCAGGCCGAAGGCGACCTCGCCGGCGGCGACCAGCCGCTTCACCTCGCCGTTGGAGCTCGCGACGCGCACCGCGTTCGTGCGGAGATCCGCGAGGAAGGCCCGCGCCCGTTCGTCACCCCACAGGGCGAACAGCGCCGCGACGTGCATGGTGGTGGTGCCGAAGAGCGGGTTCGCGATGGCCGCATCGCCGCTCCAGTGCGGGTTCGCGAGGTCGATGATCGAGCGCGGCATCGAAGCCTCGTCGACGCGCGTCGTGTTGACGAGCAGGACGCGCGCCCGGGCCGCGAACC
>WNEP01000677.1_pt1 | contig 17526 bp, 16 predicted proteins | sample 5399961 | NCBI WGS metagenome assembly WNEP01 (sample SAMN13153329, study PRJNA577476) | soil metagenome | isolation source: 20 cm grassland meadow soil pre-rain plot 5 | place: USA:California | collected 2015-09-08 | reverse complement strand
ATGCGTCTGTTCATCCTTCTGGCAGCTGCGTGCCTTTGCTCATGTCCTACCATTGCTCAAACGCAGAATCAGCAATCCGATAGCAAAAATTCGGCGGCCAAGCCCGCTCCCTGGCCACCACAACTTGAGATGCGCGTGCCATTCGAGCCCACCGCATTCCCAAGCGGATCGCATATCTATGTCATGTACGAGTTGCATCTGACGAACTTCGGGAAAACTCCTCTTTCCCTGAGTCGTATCGAGGTGCTCGACGCAGATGCGAGAGCTGCCCAACCGATTGCGACCTTCGAGGCAGAACAACTCGAAGCCATGTTGCAGCCTCTAGGCGGCAAGACACTTTCTGCCCCCAAAGAAAGGCTCGTAATCGCCAATGGCCAGAGCGCCATCGCATTTATGTCAGTAGCGTTCAACCGCAGCTCACACATTCCGGACAGACTGCTTCATCGTGTGAGCACGGCCGACTCTGCAGGGGAAGGCGCGGTCATCACTACACATCACACTGAGCTGCTTGTGCTCGGGCCGCCGGTAGAAGGTGCAAACTGGCTTGCAGCCGATGGGCCCAGTAATGATCAGGACAATCATCATCGGCGCGGAGTTGTCATTCTTGATGGGCGGGCGGTGGACTCACGACGCTACGCGATCGACTGGAAGCAGATCAGGGACGGTGCGTCGTTTTCTGGCGACGCGCGGGACGTGCACTCCTATTATTCCTATGGGAAAGCAGTGCTGGCCGTAGCCGACGGCCGTGTGGTGACAGCAAGAGATGGTCTACCAGACAACATTCCCGGACACGGCGAAGCGTTTCACCCTGCTGTGCCGATTACGTTGGAAACAGTGGCCGGAAACACAATCACGTTGGACCTGGGGGGCGGTCAGTTTGCATATTACATGCACCTGCAACCGGGAAGTTTGCGTGTGAAGGCAGGAGACCGCGTGCGGCGCGGCCAGCTGGTGGCGCGCATCGGCGGTTCCGGCGATGTCCGTGAGCCGCACCTGCATTTCGAAGTCACCACTTCGTCGAAGCTGCTGGCTGGCGATGGAGTGCCCTATCTCGTCGATCGGTACCGCTGCAAGAGCGCGAGTGATGGGTCTATGGAACTTCGCATCCTCGAGTTGCCTCTAGATAACAGCGTCGTCGTATTCGGGGAAGACCAAAGTAAATGAAGATGAAGCGTATGCCCTGACGACAGCGCGATTCTGGTCGTGTTACGGACAACCCTTCCGTAATCCGGTAAGGTAAGGGTTCTTGCCGACCATACTGGAGTTACCGCGAGCCGGCTCGAATCGAAATCCGAGTTTGCCAGATTGGCGCAAAACGAGGCTGCTGGATGTACAATGCGGACCGCTCGGGAACTCAAAATGGAAATCCCTGCTAGAGATCCGACATTACCCGATTTCCGAAACGGCCTGCCACCAGACGGAGACTTCGACCGTAGGCCTTCTGTTTTCAGGCAAATTTTGAGGAGGAAACATGTACCGACGCATTTCGCTAACGGCAGTGACCGTGGTCCTGCTGTTCGCAGGTATCAGTTCCGCAGAAACCCCCAACCGTGTCACCATTCTGTACGATTCGTTCGGTAAGGCTCCCGCCCTAACCCTGGATTGGGGTTTTGCGGCCCTGGTCGAATACGATGGCAAACGCATCCTGTTCGACACCGGCAACAACGCCAGGATCTTCGAACACAACGTAAAGGCGCTGGGCGTCGATCTGCAGAAGATCGACTTCGTGGTCATCTCGCACCGCCACGCCGACCACACAAGCGGCATCACGTACTTACTGACAGTAAATCCCAACGTCAAAATTTACGTTCCCGACGAGCCCTGGGGATTGTTCGCGCGCGGTGTGAAGAACGATTTTTACCGCAAGGACCCCTCGCTGCCGGCTGACATGCGGTATTACGGCGGCCATCCCCCGGAGATCCTGGAAGCGGGCACACCGTGGCCTGGCGGCAACTTCGTCCCGGTCAACCAGAAGACCGAGGTGGCTCCTGGGCTGTTCATGCTCCCAGGCGTTTCCACCACTCCGGGCACGCTAGAGCTGAAGGAGTTGTCACTGGCCATCAAGAGTCCGCAAGGCGTGATCCTGATCGTGGGGTGCTCGCATCCCGGCGTAGAGCACATCCTACAGGAGACGAGCGCTATTGATCCGCATGTGCACATCCTGCTTGGAGGGCTGCACCAGATCCAGAAGCCCGATCCTGAGGTCGAGCGCATTGCCACTGTGCTGCACGATCAGTACAAGGTCGACCTCGTCGCGCCCGGACACTGCACGGGCGAGCCGGAGTTTGCTGCCCTGAAGAAAACTTTCGGCGATCACTACGTGTACGCAGGGGCGGGCACAGTCATCGAGCTTTCGCGTGCGCAGGTTGCTTCATCAACGAGCAGTGCCGGGCGATAAGCACAATCCGAACTTATAGGTCTCGAAGGGTTTACCAATGCTTCTGAATGGTCCACGCGAGATTCTGGGTGGATGACGGGCTACTCTTCCCATATCGGATTGGGGAAGAGTTGCCGACCAAACGTCCCCTATGCGCGACTTGGGCGCGAATGTCGCACCCCGACCCGAACGGCTCGCCAGATCGCAGACCCATAAAAGTTGGCGAGGTCTGGGAGAATCCCGTTACAGGGGAACGCTCGGTGATCCTGGAGCGTCCCTGGGACAACCCTGCTAGCCGCGTGACCGGCGAGCTGACAGCACTCGTTGGCGCGCGTGTGATGGGGGAACACCGCCATCCTGCTCTTGTGGAGCAATTCACCGTGCTGGAAGGGGCCTTAAGCATTTTTTGAGATTTGGTGGACGAGATGGGATTCGAACCCACGACCTCCTCATTGCGAACAGTGGGGAAAATAAGCTAAGGCAAGGCGCCACAATCACTTAGCTATTTTCACGAGGCCCTTAATTGGCAAACCTGGCAAACCGGTTTTCTCTTTGTCTTTTCAATGCAGTTCAGCCCGTCATCCGCCAAGTGGGGAAATCCTTACAACATAGTTCTACACTTCGCGACTTGAACGAAGCCGCTGGCGCGGCGGACGCTTCGCGTGCTATGCTCCGCACGTCATGCCCCAGGGTAACGCATCGAATTGCGGTTCTCGCACATGCTCATTTTCTAAGTACCGCAAAACCAATAGCTTACAGATGGGTGAAAAGATTGAATTCCCATAGCCATTAGGCCGCATCCGCCGCAAACGCCAGCGTCTTCCTTCAAGTCGTTGTATCGAAAGCGCGCAAACACACCGTGCGCGTGTGTGCAGCTTGCTCACTCGCGCTTCCGATACAACACTAAGCTATTTCCCAAACGCCGTTCGTGGACCGTAAGGTCGGCGAGCCATTTGTCCCGGATGCCGACTTACACGTCCGCTTCGCTTGCGCGTCGGATTCTTGTTCATGAAAGGGACGTTTAACAAAGGCCAGGGGAGGTTGAGGCTGCGGACTGATGTACTCTCAGTGTCGCACGAAGCCACTCCACAAGCTTCTGCTTGTAGAACGCCCACTCGGCGTGGCCTTCCCAGTTCTCCATCCCGTGGGGAGCGCCTTCAAGCAGAATCAGTTTGAATGGGGCGCCGATTTCTTTGAGTTTTCGAGCGTATTCCATTGTGCCTCCGAAGAGTTCATCTTTGGTCCCTTGGATGAGAAGCATCGGAGGTTGGCCGGGTCGCGAGCTAAATTGAGGCGAATAGCGCTGCAGTGTCTCGCGCCTCCAGTCACTGAAGAGCCGTCTTAAGGCCGCTCTTTCCGACTCCGAACGGTCGACCCACTTCGTGAAGTCATACACACCGTAGAACGAAACTACTGCCTGCACATCACAGCCGGTACACAGTTCAGAAGCGACTTGCGCCACCAATTGCCCGCTGGCGGATTCACCCAGCAGGGCAATGCGATTCGGGTCAATATGAAAGCGATCTGCATGGGCGCGAACATATCGGATGGCGGCGCGAACGTCTTCCAGTTGCTCGGGAATGTGTACGTAGGGCGTGAGCCGGTAATCAATTGAAAACCATGCGAATCCGGCTTCGGCTAGCGGCTCGAATAGGGGGGAAACGTAGGTCACCTTGTTGCCCGCCTCCCAGCCGCCACCGTGAACGATGATCACGGCGGGAAGGGGCTTGTGGCCCTCAGGGATGTGGGCATCCATGAGCAACTCGCGGCCCTCGGGGCGGTCATAGACAATGTCTTTCCAGAGCCCGCGACGGTCGCGCCTTAGCCAGGCGGTCAGCTCGTCTTTCCAGTCCCACTGGTCAGGATGCCAGTTCTCAAAATTGTGAATGGCACCCGGCACAGGATAAAAGCTGCAGTGCGGCAGCTGCTTACAGAGAACCTCCGCCGCGGCGGGCGGCGATTCTTCATCCGACGTACCGTGAAACATGAGCGCTGCCGCCGTGGTCCCATCCTTCATGGCATTTTCCTTCCCGGGGGACGGTCCAGTATCGCCCAGCTTCGTGCCGAACGTCACCACTCCTCTGAACCCGCCGTGTGCGGCGAGGGATAGTGCGATTCCTGCACCTGTATCCTCCCCGATCAAAACTATTTCTGGCGTGATGTTGAAACGACCGGGGCAGCGGACGTAGCGGATCGCTTCGGCTACGTCTTCGCTAGAGTGGTAGTCTACGGAAAACCATGCGAAGCCGGCGCGGTCGAGCACTTCGAAGAGCTGCGTCACGTGGGTGATTTTAGTGCCCTCACTGCCGTGAATAATAATGGCTGCTGGGCGCGGCTCACCTGCGGGCGCATAAGCATCCAGGGTGAGTTGATCGTGGTAGGTCACGTCGCGCAGGGCACCCGGAATGACGTAATGCGGCCTGCCTCCGAGCGGTGGCGAGCATGGGGCCATGCTCGCCGCAAGCGCGGCAATCAGCACAGGGAGAGGGGTCATGCACTCCCCGAAGTCCAAGAAACGAGGGGCTCGCGAGGCGGTAGGAAGCACGTCCGAAACCCCCTCCCGCGTATATGGCTAAAATCGGAAGTGCAGGCCCCACTGCATCTGTCGCATGTCGGTCGCAGCATAGGTAATTCGTCCTGCATCGGACACGTCCACAGTTGAGTTCGGAAGTCCCAGGTTCGTATGGTTGAAAGCATTAAAATTCTCCCACCGGAATTCCAGGGTCTTTCCTTCCGTGATGACGAAAATCTTGGACAGCGAAAGGTTAAACAGATACTGCGGCGGCCCGCGCAGCGAGCCCTTGGAAGCCGTACCGTTGCGGAAGGGTTGCTGTGGGGAAGTGTAAGCGGCTGGATCAAACCACAAGTCGCGGTTGGGATGGGGGACATGGGGACTGCCAATGATATCCGGGCGAACATTGTTGAAATCTGTGTTAAGCAGCGGCGCGTTGGAGACGAAGGGGGTGAAGGCAGCACCGGATAGAAGAGTAGTGACGCCACTGAAACGCCAACCGCCGACAACCGCGTCCGCTACCTTGCTGGTCTGAGCCGCCCAACGGCGCCCCTTACCGAAAGGCAGGTCCCACGTATGAAGCAGCGTCACGGCGTGGGTATGGTCCCAGCTGGCGGGGCCGTGGTCGCCGCGAACGTTGTAGTTGTCGGAGAAGTTGTATCCGCCCTCGGAGTTGGTCATGGCTTTCGACCAGGTGTAAGTCAGCAGGAAATCCAATCCGTGGGAGGTCCGCTTCTGAAGTTTTGCTTGCAGTGAGTGGTAGCTTGAGTTGTCGCAATTACAGACGTCGTACACCCCTTGCGACAGACCGAATTTATTGAATGGGCGACGCGGATCAAGGTCGCCCGGGCCTGGAACCGCCTGGTTGGTATTGCGGTTGGCAAAGAGGTGCCGGCCGACGTTGCCTACGTACGCGACTTCAGCGGTCAGGTCAGAACGAATCTCATGCTGGACCGACAAGTTCCAGAAATCGGCCAGCGGGATGCGGTACCTGTCCAGGGGATAAAAGTAGAAATAAACTCCCACGCCGTCGGGAAGCGGAAAGCGCCCGTTTGAGCCGATCGGAAACAGCGGTGGAAGCGGCGGGCCAGTTGTGAGAAAAGTGGGAACCGCGGTTGAATAAATGTTCGGCGCGCTCAGGAATTGGCCGAATTGTACTGGCGGATCAAGTTCTGGATTCTGGCCGAAAACGGCACCCACGCCCGCCCCATTGAAGCTGCGGCCATATCCGGCACGAACAACTGTGCCGAGCCGAAGTCGGTAAGCTAGCCCGAGCCGCGGCGCAAACCCGGCATTGTATGGCTTGACTCCGAAGTTCGAAGGCACGGATCCGACGCCCGCTACGAGGACGTCACCGGTGGTGGGATCAAAACTTCCTCCACCGCCGGGTTTCGCGGCAGTCTGCGGCAGGTAGTTTTCATAGCGAAGCCCATAATCAATACTCAGCTTTGAGGTGGCACGCCACGAATCCTGTCCAAAGAAATACAGCCGTGTCTGGCGGATGCTGGGATAAAACCCAGGAGTGGTGAAATTGCGCGCGATGAAACTAGGCTGGCCGAGCAAGTAGGTCGCAAGGCCAAGACCTGTCGTGGCGCTGCCCGCTGCGCTGTTATCAACGTCGGCGCTGCCCGTCACGCTGTCGGCAAAGGTCAATTCACCTGAGCGGTGGTTACCGCTGTCGATGCGGGTGGTTTGCGCGCGGCGTATATCAGCGCCCCACTTGATGGTGTGATTGCCAGTCTGTTTGGTCCAATTGTTAACCCATTGAAAGTGATTCTCGGTTTCGCTGAGTGGACAGTTGCACTGGTTGACGTTCAGCCCATAGCCGAAGTTGAATCCGCCATCACCGGTGACGTAAAAAGCTGGCATGCTACTGGTGTCGCTAGTGCCGCGGTTGAGGCCGATCAGTCCGGCATCGCTCGCTGGATTGAGTCCGAAGCCGCCTGGCTGTACTCGAACCCGATATCGATACGTGCCAAATCGAAAGTCGGTGATTAATGTTGGGTTCAATGAGTACGTCCAACCCAACGCGAGGCTCTGGTTGCGGGCCAGCGAGCGGCCAGCGAAGTGGAAGGCAGACGGCCCTCCCGCCACTTCCCCATATGCGCCCGGAGACTCCTTAGTGAAGTTGGCGATGCTGTAACGGCCGAAAAAGTGATGTGCCTCCGAAAAGTTGTAATCAATCCGGCCGTCGTACTGGTCGCTATCGAACTTCTCGGAAAAACCCGCCGCGAAGTTGTTAGCTACATCGCCGGGACCACCAAAATTCGGCGGAGGCAAAAAGCCGAGCAATTGCATCATGGAAGCGTTCGGGGCGGGCAGCACATTGACCTGGCCGCCAGCGGAGATCGCTTGACGCCCGGTCCCATCGGGATTGCCGGTCGTGGGATCAAAAACCATCCCCGCCCGGGCTGGAACTACCGCCCCTTCGGTGGTGGTTACGTTCACCGGGTTGCCACAGGGGCCTGGTGACGTGGTTCCGTTTGCGCAGATGTAATCACCCAGCAGCGCACTCAGGTCGCCAGTGCGCTCGGCGGCGGTGGGGACGGTGGTAATTAGGGCTCCCCCCGTTCTGCGCCGCGTTCCCTGATAATCGAAGAACCCAAAGAGCTTGTTCTTGCGCAGTGGGCCACCGACCGAGCCGCCAAATTGATTCCACCGCAAAGGAGGCTTAAGGGAGGTGAAGGGATCCGCCGCGTTAAATTTGTCGTTCCGAAGATATTCAAAAAGTGAACCGTGAATCTGATTGGTTCCTGACTTTGTGGTGCCTTGGAGCAGCGCGCCTGAGACGTTTCCGAACTCAGCATCGTAGTTGCCGGTGGTTACTTTGAATTCCTCTAGCGCGTCGGGGTTGGGATTGATGACGGCGATGCCAAGAATGTTGCTGTGATTCTCCGTGCCGTCCAGTTCGAATCCATTGGAGTAGAAGTACTGCCCGTTGACGTTGATCTGCAGTCCGCCTTGAGGATTCTCGCTGGAGGCGTGTTGGAAGCCGTTCAACTGCGACCCGGGCAGGGCCAACACCAGCGTGGTCACGTTGCGGTTTAGCATCGGCAGCTGCTCGACTTCATTGCCCGTCAAGGTGTTGCTGACGTCTGCCCGGTCCGTTTTCAGCAAGGGGGTCTCAGCGCGGACGATAACGGTGGTTTCGGCCTTGCCTACGCGGAGCTGAGCATCGGCTCGCGTGGTCGCGTCTACCTGTACTTCTGTGCTCGCGGAAAATTCAGAGAAACCGGGAGCTGTGACTTTCACCTGATAGTGTCCGGCCAGCAAATGGGTTTGGGTAAAGTTTCCCTCTGAGGTGGTCCTGGTCGTGTAGGTGATACCGCGGTCGAGATCTGTTATCGCAATCTCCGCGTTGGGCACCGCGGCCCCCGAGGGATCCGTCACCGTGCCGGTAATGTTGCCAAACACCGCCTGGCCGAACCCGGCAGAAGAAACTGCCAAGACCAGGAATATGCAAGCCACTACCGGAATAGTTACTCTCGGCAAATGCATGATGCCCCCCTGCAACCTTGAGTTTCACTTGTCATGCGCGATCGACTGCCAACTGCCACTCCAGAACAACCGCCATCGCGACAAAAAGCTCACGGCGGCTTTCGGACCTTGTTTTCTCAGCAACCTATGGCGTGTGATTCTCCGTTTCGATAACTTGCTGCGTGATGGACGGGCCGGATAACGGCAGCACGTTGCCAGCACGAGCGGAATGGAGCTTCTGAAAGGATGCCATTTCCTTTTGCTGGTTGGCTGCGTCGCCCAGTGCCTTGTACACCGAGGCCAGCCGAAAATGCGCAACTTCATTTTCCGGCTCGATCCGAACCGCCTCCAACAAATGCCCGAGCGCTTCGCGCGATCTTCCCTGGCTGATCAAGGTGCTGGCTAAACCGATGCGAGCCTGAGTGAAGTCGGGATGATGTTGAACCGCCTTAGAGAAGTGCGCCAACGCGGGCTCGAACTCGCCTCGCTGGCGATAGATCTCGCCGATTTCGTATTCGGCGTCGGAGTTATCCGGCGATATCTCGAGTTCCAGTTCAAATTCATGCAGTGCCTGCTCAACCGCATTCGTTTCCTTGGAACTCTGCATAATTGCCCGCCCTAACCGGAAGTGAATTCCTGGCATTCTGGGTTCCATTGCCAGAACATTCCTATACTCCCCGATGGCCAGATCATAACGCTGCAGGCTTGCGTGAACTTCAGCGGTCGCATAATGAAGCCACACTGAGCTGGGAGCAACCCGCATCAGTTGGGTCATCAAATCGTAGGCCCTGTCGGCATACAGGCGCGATGAGTGAAACAGAATCTCGGGGTCATCGGGATAGCGTTTGAGCAACTCGTCGGCAACTGCCGCGGCCTTATCGGGCTGGTGCAGGCTTTCATAGGTGCGCTGAAGGTCCAAGCCGATGAGCCGTCCCATCTGCTTGTCGGACGGATGGCGGAAGGCCGAGGCCAGGATGGCAATCGCTTGCTGGTTGCGTCCCAACTCGGCATAACACAGGCCCAACATCATCTCGGCCTGAGGCATCTTTGGATTCAGCTTTAGCGCCCGTTCAAAGGCCTTACTGGCCTCCAAAATTCGATTGTCCGAGTAGTAAGCTACCCCCAGGTTTGCCTGAACTTCGGAGACACCTGGGGCCAGCCGCGTGAGCTTTTCGAGGGACTCAACGGCGGCAGCCCAATTCTTCGCGGCCATAGCCTCCTGGGCCTGTTTTGAAGTGGTTTCGATTTCGGACTGATTTACTTTTTGCGCAGCAAGGCTCTTAGGGATGCTCTCGAACGCGAGCATGCAACAAAAAAAACAGAACACGACTCGCCTTGGTTCAGCCCTCACCGGGTCCCCCTCGGAGCCTCGGAGTCACCAATCGATTACCTCCGACTGGCAGTCAACAGAAGTTTCCGATTCAACTGTATTTGAGCGAGAAGCTTTACACCCGCAGCCCATTTCTTGTCAAGAAGATCGACTTTGGAGATCGACTTTGCCGTTGCCTACAAAGTATTCAACTGCGGCGGCCACGGTTCCCGATTCCGCTGCGGTGCTACTGCGGCACTCCGTTGTAATTGACGTGCACTCGGAGCGTAACGGAACCAATCGTTTGACCGTCAGCTTCCGCTCTCCACGTCAATTGCTGCCAGGTGTTCTTTTGCGATTCCGGTGCTACAACATTTATTTGGACCGGGTACGCATCATGCGCCGGTATGGAATAAATCATCGGACCTGGTTTCTCGGTCCACCCCGAGGGCAAGACCGAACGCAATGTGACCTGTCTCGAAGCGTCGGAATCGTTATGAATTAGAAGTGGGACCCAAACCGTGTTGTCGGGCCCCCCTAAGGCAGTTTCAGGCGCGAGCAATTGCGACAAATGGTCGAGATTGTGTGATCGCCAGAATGCGCGATAATAGGCCCATGGCCCTCCGAATTCCAATGACACTCCCTGTCGTGCTATAGGCTCGTATCCCCGTGCCCGCACGTACGGAATCGGTCCGGATGTGATCCCCTCGAAGACATCTCCCGTGGTGCTTCCCTTCACCTGCGATTTTCCCAATACGAAGCGGACGGGCTCATTGAGGTATTGATCCAAATATTTCTTGAGATCAGCTTGGTTCGCCGGCAACTGCGACTTGTCATTCATCCATGCGTCGGAGGCAATTTTTGCGTAGGGAACACCTTTCGAAGGCGACACATCGCTGGTCTTGTATTGCGGTCCGCGGCCCTCAAGGAATTCGAAATGAGTGGCGTCGGAGAAGTAGTAGATCTTTTTTGGCTGCCACGGATGCAGCCCCTCACCGTAGTTGCTGATGGCAGTGCGGTCGCGGGGTGCTGCTACCTGTTCGGGGAATGCCACGGGATCGCCGGCGAGGTCGAAGGCTTCGGTGGCAAGCACACCTGCGGCCTGGTGGTCGTCGTGATTTTCGCCTGCAACGTAGAGTGGGAGCCACGTCAGGATTACTTCTGGTCGTGTGAGACGCACTAACCGCACTACCTGTTCCAAAGAGGCGCCGTGCCCCCAAGTCTCAAGCGAATGCAATACGTCCTGGCCCGGAGTATCGGGACCGTTGAGATACCAAACGTCAAGTATCCCCATGGAGGCTAGAGCTCGACGTCCTTCAATCTCGCGCACCGCGCCAAGGGATGCAGCCTGTTCATTGCCCACGGCGTTCCCACCGGCGTTGCCACGTGTGCCATAAATCACAGATACATGTTTGTGTTCCTCGTAGATGGCCTTCGCTAAATACGGAGCAGCCAAGGAATCGTCATCCGGATGCGCGACGATAAGTAGAATTTCGGCCTTATAGCGGTCGTCCGAAGGTGGATTTGGCGGGGCTGCCGGCAACTGTGCCCACGCGAGGGAGTAGGAAAAAAAGCTTAACAGCACAAAACGTGAAGCCAGCGACATTCTTATGATCATGTATGTCCCTCAGTTATGTGGACTCTCAGTCCGATACACACCGGTCGCATTAAGGCAAGTGTATTCGAGGTTGACCCAAAGGTTCTATCGAGAAATGCTCCCGAAAGCATTGGCGAGTCGAAGCATTTTACTATCGCGTCTTCACTGCGGGGAGAAGTCACTGCTACTCGTAAAATTGGCCCCACTCGGCATTTCGATTCGAGCCCCCACGCGATCAGTCCTGGATGGTCGGCATTAGCGGCCAATCTCTGCCCATTTTCAGGGTGTCGGGAGGTTGCGGGCTTGACTGAGGATTTTGGTGAGCCGGTTGGAGAGGCGGTCGAGGCGACGGCAAAGAGGTAATGGTCGCCCACGAACGTTCCCCCATGGATCGTGATTCCCGGCCTTTGAAAATCGGCCAGTATGCTTCCGTTCCCCAGATCCAACAATCTGAGGTGATTGACATCGTTGAAATGTTCAGCGGAACGATAAATGACGACGGCATGTTTTCCATCGGGCGAAATATCCAGGGACGAAACGAGGCCGGGTTGCTTCGGAATGGTTCGGGAAATCTTGCCGCTTGCGGCTTCAATGACCCGTATGGTTTTGTCGACCCCACCAGCGAGGAGGGTCTTGCCGTCGGGTGAGAAAACCAACTGGCCGGCGGGGCGTCTGGAGACAGGGTCGTCCCTACCGCGACCAGTGTCTCTATTCTGTCCAATCGCAACACGCTTCCGATAAGAATTTAACCGCTCGAACGATTCGAGCTGTGGTACTTTTCCCATACTTTTCGTTGTGGCGAACCAGCCACAATTTCGGCAGCACGCGCTTTTCAACAGGAGAAATTCGTGAACACATTCACTCTATCGGCAAAAATCATCTCCGCTTTTGCGTTGATGGTTTTCGCATTCATAACAGGCTCCGCTCCAACTGACGACGAGACAGAACAGGAGTTGACGAAGATCATGCGGCAATGGGCAGAGGCGCGCATAAAAGGAGACGTCACCTTTCTCGAAAAACTGTACGCCAAGGAGTTTCTCATCACAGGCACTAACGGTATGCTCATTGCAAGAGACACAGACATCGGGTTGTTTGCCCGGAAGGAGATAAAACCCCAATCCATCGAGGATGACGACTTGAAAGTCTCTCTCTATTGTCCCGATGTCGCCATCATGACTGGACGCGAAACAGTAGAGGGATGCTATAAGAGCAATTGTGGTGGCAAAGGCTCGCTCCGCTTCACCAACGTTTTTGTCCGCCGTGACGGGCGCTGGCAGCTCGTTTCGAGTCATGGGACGTGGGTACAGAAGCCGATTACTGCCGTCAACCAGCCGAGCAAATAAAGGACACCTGAATCCTGGCGTTGAAACGAGGCGAACGCTTCTGCAATCCGTTCCAATCATTTCATAGCCTCTAGGAGGGACCACTTCGGGTTAAGTTGTATGACCGATACGTTAGAAACGCCGCTAACTCCTGGCAAGTCGGCCTCTCTCCAGCAAATTGGTCGGTCACTGCTGGCGCGTTTCCCAGTACCAATCGGGTGAAACTTCCCCCAAGGCCGACTTTGGGACCGAACAATTTCCGGTTTGCTCGGCATCCATTTCTCAATGAGTGTAATCGCCTGATTGCAACAGTTATCCGCTGGGATTATCCTGCGGACAGTCGGAGACGCAGCTCATTGAGCACGAGAACTCTTGACGTGCTTGTTTTCATTCCACTCGTACCTGCTCTGCCCGTGCTCGCCACGTGGTGGCTCCCATGGGAAAGATGGGTTCCGCGCATAATTCCCAAAGGATCATTGGCCCATACCTCCTTTGTGGCTCCTTCGCAACATGGTATTTCAAGTTGCCTTGGTGGTCAGTCCTAACGTACTTGCTGCTGGGAACTGCTGTTTCCGTGATGGCGGTTCCGTGACTCAAAGCGTCAATGAGTGCTAAGGCCTGATAACGTCAACTGTGCCCCTTCTTTAGCAGCTTTGAGCTAAAATGCGGCACCTTGGAGTTGGAGGTTAACGTGGGCGCTGGTTTTAGCCGACGAGCATTCCTGCAAGCTGCGCTTCCCGCGAGTTCGGCACTGGCGTTCTTTTCCACCAGCTTCCGCCGTGACTCTTTGATTTCAGCTGCCACGAGCACGAAGCCGCAAAAAGTGATTGTGGTGGGAGCTGGCCTCGCAGGACTCATCGCTGCTTTTGAGCTGATGCAGAGCGGACATGATGTGACTCTCCTCGAAGCGCGAATGCGCCCCGGGGGCCGAATTCACACAATGCGGGATCAATTTTCTGATGGTTTATACGCCGAAGCTGGTGCCTATGACTTCACTGATGCGTATGTATTGCTCCAGCGCTACATCCGACTGTTCAACCTGCCCGTTCAAGAAGGTGGGGCTGCGGAAAGGACAGTCACTGCCAACGATGTTTTCTACCTTCAAGGTAAGCGCTACGTGGTCAAGGCGGGAACAACACCAGAGTGGCCCTATGAACTCACTGCGGAAGAGCGAAAACTAGGAATTCAAGGTTTGTGGGAGAAGCATGTAATTGCTGCGGGCGCAAAACTGCGGGACCCGTTTGCTCAGGATTGGCCGGATTTGGCTGCCCGAAGTCTCGACCAAGTCACTGTTAATCAGCTTCTGCGGAAGCAGGGCGCAAGCCAAGCGGTGCTTTCGCTGCTCCGTATGAGTTTTCTCGGAGAAGACTTTGAATATGTCTCCGGACTGCAAGACATAATTTGGAACCAATTCATAGAGAAGGGGACGAATTGGCGAAAGCTGCGCGGCGGGAACGACCAACTGCCCAAAGCATTCGCAGCAAGGCTAGGGAAGCGCATCCATTACGGAGCCGCTGTAACCAAACTGACCCAGAACAAGGAAAACGTCAGACTTGCGGTGTCCCGCGCCGGGACGCTTGAGCAGGTTGAAGCCGATCGGGTAGTCCTAGCAATTCCTTTCTCAGTGCTGCGCGACATTGAACTGGATGAATCATTCTCTCCTCAAAAGCGGCAAGTAATTTCGAACCTTCGATACGCTCCTATAACGCGAGTCTACCTTCAGTCCAGGAGCCGTTTCTGGCTTGACCAGAAGCTTAGTGGATATGCGAATACAGACTTGCCGATTCGAACAGTCTGGGATTTCACCGATACGCAGCCGGGAATGCGCGCAATTCTGGGGACTGAAACTTCAGGCCCAAATGCACAGCTTGCTGGAGCTATGAAGCCGGATGAACGGCTTCGCTGGGCACTAGAAAATGTCTGCAAAGTGTTTCCCGAGATGGCTCAGAACTTTGACGGCGGTACGTCGATCGTTTGGGAACAGGAACCTTGGTCAAAGGGAGCATATGCCTATTTCGCGCCGGGTGAGATGACGGCATTTTTTCCGCATGTTGCGACCGTCGAGGGACGCGTTCATTTTGCAGGGGAACACACATCCACTCTCCTTTTCATGGAAGGTGCGGCACAATCTGGCGTGCGAGTCGCCAAGGAGATTAATGCCGCGGGATGAGAGCAGGGCAGCCCAAATTGGTGAAAAATCGCGATTACACTCATTGACCGGGCGAGTTGTCCGCAAACGCGGAAATCCAGAAACGGCTTCAGGCAAGTTGGCCGGATTGGTAACGGGAAGTCGGCTAGTGTTTACCGATGAGGCGGCGCTTAGGCAATGTCGTTCCGGGTGGATGACGAGGTACCGGAAGCTATCCGGGTAGTGAACTTAGTCCGAGCGTGCCGCGGTAGGAACTGTTTGGCACGCTCGAGGTCGTTTTTGAAAGATGGTGGACGAGAGGGGATTCGAACCCCCGGCCTCCTCATTGCGAACGAGGAATCACTAAAGCTAAGACGCGTCGCTACAATCAGTTAGCTTTTTGAAAGGGCCGTGAACTGCCCAACTCGCCCAACCGCCTCTTCTCTCCCGTTGTGGGTTGCCGAACCTTTTGGAAGTCTTTGTCTGTTTGGACTGATCCGTGAACGAGCTTTCGGCTGGTGGAATCGCACAAGCACTGGACTGGTAGGGCGATGGTCGCGGGTTCGATCCGCATTGCCTGTGGAAGCTTTCTCTTTGCTTTCAGTGCGTTACGAAATTCCTGAAGGGCACTAAGGGGGCACTAAGCCACGCTCAAACTCAATCGCGTAGAGTCCAGATGTCCGGTAAGCGCCACCCGGAAGTAATCCAACCTGGGTAAGGTGTTCCATTCGGGCGAGTATGATGCATTGTGTCGTGCATACTCTTACCGATGAGATCGACTGGGTCCTTGTACCGTAGCAATCGCAGGGGCGCAGAATTGCAGAACGTGTAGTTACCCAACATGTCTGACGCACAGATCGCCTCTCCCGTGGACTCTAGCAAGAGTTTTCCGAGTTCTGCCTTGTCAACGAAAGCCTCGGCTGGGCTGCATCTGCTACGTTTGCTTACCATTAGGGCCCCTCTCGGCTCTCAATCTGTCGGCTGGGAGCTGGGTATACCTTCTGAGCCTGCGGTAAAGCGTGGTTTTGCCGATGCCTAACAGGCGTGCGGCGCTGAGTTTATTTCCTCCGGTTTCCAGCAGAGTATTTGCGATGGCGCGTCGCTCGAGTTCCTCCAGAGGGACGAGCTCGTTCCTATCAGGAGCATTCCGGGCCGATGTACCGTAAGGAACCGAAGCCAAGTCATCTGCCGTGAGCACACTGCCAGAGCTTAAGACCAAAGCACATTCGATAGCGTTTTCCAATTCGCGGACATTGCCAGGCCAATCGTAGGCCATCAATCTTCGCAGCGCGCCATCTGAGATCGTGCGGACAGACTGCAGCGGGTCGGACAATTTTTCAAGGAAATGGGAGACCAGTAGGGGGATATCGACCTTGCGTTCGCATAGCGGCGGCAGCCTGATTTGCACAACGTTCAATCGGAAATAGAGATCCTGGCGAAACGTCCCCCCCCGGACTCCCGCCTCGAGGTCTCGATTCGTTGCGGCGATAACCCGCACGTCAATCTGAATTCGTTCCGTGGAGCCGACAGGCCTTATTTCTTTTTCTTGCAGAGCTCGTAAGAATTTGGCCTGCAAGAACGTGGGGAGCTCGCCGATCTCATCGAGAAAGATCGTTCCTTCATGAGCGGTCTGAAGCAGACCCTGCCTCGAGCAGTCTGCACCTGTGAAGGCACCCTTGACATGTCCGAACAGCTCGGACTCCACCAAAGTTGGAGTCAATGCTGAACAATCAACAGTTACAAGCGCCTTCTCACATCGCAATCCCCCGAAGTGTATGGCTCGTGCCACCAGTTCTTTTCCTGTTCCGGTATCTCCAATGAGCAGAACCGGGGAAGTGCTCCGGCTGACCCTTCCGATCAGATCGTTGAGAAGGTGCATCGGAGCGGACTGACCGATAAGCCCGCCAACGTCAGCTTGGCAGGGCAACGCCGCGCGAGAGAGGTTCGCTTGGTTTCCCATCGTTTCTAGGTCACCGCCGAGGATGTGAATGCCCCCGGCGTCGTTCCAGTAACTCACCTCGGCTAAAAAGTGCCAAGCACAGACGATTTATCTGCACCTCATACCGCACCCGGCCTTCACAACTGATGTAACCAAATGAGGGTGCACCTGTTGCCGACACTGGAGACCAGCAGTCCGTTTGGCCTCCGGTACGGCCCAGTAACCTGGATACACTGAAATCCCGCAAAGTCTTGACAGCTGCCAGAGAGTTCCTTCCGTCGCTTTGCATTGCGAAAGGGTCTCATTTCGCCTCCCCACGGGGTTTGGAGTGGCGAGTATGGCTTTAGATCAGGTCGATAACTATAAGGTGGATACCTAGTTGTGTCGTAAGATATACTAAAAAGGCCTCGATTAGTTGCAGCGGGATAACCTCAGCGCAAGCGGACACGTAAAGTCTTCTATTTTCGTTCGTTAGGTAGTTTACTCGATTGCCATAGTCAAGCTTTGAAATAAGGTTGCTGTCTTCTCCATTCAGCGAACTACCCGACTCGGCGAAATACCCGACCCTCGCCGCCCTCTCAGAAATCGGGATGTGCCATGAAAACAGAAAGAGCCCTTGCTAGACTCGCCTCAAATCATCTCGACGAAGTGGCCCTGGCGGAACTATATCGAAACGATAAGGAGAAGATCGACGGAATCGTTAGTCAGTGGTTTGGGAAAGGAACAATTGCGACCGACGCTTTGAGTCGGGTGTTGGTTAGGATTGCTAAAAACGCAGTACACTTTTGTCTGCAGTTCCATAAGCCGGAAGACTTCATACTAGGACATGCTATTCAAGAGTGCCAGCGTCTATACTCCTTGCGGG
>WNEP01000674.1_pt1 | contig 17529 bp, 11 predicted proteins | sample 5399961 | NCBI WGS metagenome assembly WNEP01 (sample SAMN13153329, study PRJNA577476) | soil metagenome | isolation source: 20 cm grassland meadow soil pre-rain plot 5 | place: USA:California | collected 2015-09-08 | reverse complement strand
GTAGCCGCGGGGCGCACGGCCGCCACATGCTCCCGGCCGACGCGATCGCCGTCCTGACGCTGGCGTTCATCGTCGGGATGGTGTGGCTGCGCACCCGCATGCACTACCCGCGGGGGCGCGCAAAGCTCTCTCTCACCCGTGCGGGCCGGATTTACTTTGCGGTGCTCCTCGCAGTGCTGGTGTTGGGTTGGCTGCTCGCGCCCGCGGCCGGGCGGGCGCTGTGGCCGGCCCCGACGGCCCCGCCGCTCGTCTCACGTGTCGTGTGGTTCCTCGCCACTTACTACGTCTTCATTCCGGTGCATCGGGTGCTGAAGGCGCGCCGCGTCGAAGTGTTCAAGAGCTCCGTCGCGGACGTGCAAGAAGACGCCTGAGCGCGCGCGGAGCGCGCCCCCGGGCGGGCCGCGGCGCGCCGCCCGAGCCCCCTGGCCCTGTGGCAGCAAAGACACCATCGTGTGTATCATGACCCTCATTAACAAAGCCGCCGACGGTCAGGCGGAGCCAAAACCAACGAGCTCAACGCCCGCACGCTTGGCGGGCGCAAGCGTCTTTCGGGGAGGAATTCGCTATGGCCTGGACTCGACACACCGCTAACAGGGTTTTGACGGCCTGGTTGGCAACGGTGGGTACGACAGCATTGCCGCTCGTTGCGAGTGCGCAACAGGCGGATCAGGGAGCAATCCAGGAGATTATTGTCACGGCGACCAAGCGCGAAGCGAACCTGCAGGACGTGCCCTTCTCGGTGTCCGCAACGAGCCAGGACCAGATCCGCAATTCCGGCGCGATGGACCTCGTCGATCTCGCCCGCAACGTCGGCGGGCTCGCAATCGCGGACCTCGGACCGGGTCAGAGCCAGATCGCGATTCGCGGCATCAGCTCCGGGCAGGTCATCCGTGACCAGCCGGGCGTCAAGGAGCAGGTGGGCGTCTATCTCGATGAGTCGCCGATCTCCGTGGCGCTGTTTACGCCGGACCTCGAGCTCTTCGACCTCGACCGCTTCGAGGTGCTGCGCGGGCCGCAGGGCACGCTGTTCGGTGCGGGATCCGAAGCGGGCACCGTGCGCTATATCACCCGCCAGCCACAGCTCGGCAAAACAGAGGCGATGACCGACGCCTCGCTCGAAGCGCCCACGCATGGTGATCCGGGTGGATACGCCCGAGGCGCACTCAATCTGCCGCTCGGCGACACAGCCGCGGCGCGCATCGTCGCCTACTGGCACCACCTGCCGGGATTCATCGATGCAGTTGAGCCGGGCGGCGGCCTTCACAAGGCCCAGAACGACGGCGATCGCACTGGCGCCCGCGTGTCGCTGCTCGTGAAGCCGAATGATGCGCTGTCGATCACGCCGCGCATCGTGTACCAGAACCTCACAACCAACGGCTTCCCACGCGTCGACCTCTACAACATGCTCGCCAATCCGTTCACGACGGTGGCTCCGGTAAGCCTCGGGGATCGCCAGCAGTACATCCAGCAGCGTGAGGGCCTGCTCGACCAGTTCCTGCTGAGCGACGTCAAGGTCGACTACGGCTTCGGACCCGCGACACTCACGTCGGTGACGTCATTTACACACCGTGACGTGCGCGTGCTGCGCGATGCGACGCAGCTCACGGGCAGCGTGACTTATGATCCTATCGGCATTACCGATCAGGCGAGCGTGCGCATCAGCTCACCGCTCTATGACCGCACCAAACTCAACATTGCATCCGAGGAGCTGCGCCTCGCCTCAAGCGGGGACCAGCTCGTCGATTGGCTGGTGGGCGGCTTCTTTCAGCACGTCAACCGTCACTACGGGCAGGCCCTGCCGACCCCAGGTTATGACGCGCTGATTGGTGCGCCAAGCTCTGTCTTCAACGCACCACCGGATACGCCGTTCTATTCGGATTTGAGCTACCGGCTGAAGCAGTACGCCGCCTTCGGCGAGGCGACCTGGCACATCACGCCCCAATGGGCGCTGACCGGCGGCCTGCGCTACTACAAGTTCACCGAGGACAAGAACCTCCTGTTTGGCGGTGCGTTTGCCGATGACACCTGTGTTCCAGGTACGGGTCCGGGGACGCCGAATCCTTGCGTTCTGGGAGTCGTACCAGCCTCCACGGACTCGAGCGGCACATCGCCGCGCGTGATCGTGAGTTACAAGCCGGTGGACAACATACAGCTCAGTGCCCAGGCGGCGCGCGGGTTCCGTCTGGGCGGCATCAACGATCCCATTAACGTACCGCTGTGCTCCGCCGCGGACCTCGCGGTTTTCGGCAATCAGAAGACCTGGAAGGACGAAAAGACCTGGAACTATGAGCTGGGGCTGAAGAGCCAGTCCTCGGATCATCGTGTCACATTCAACGTCTCGGCGTTCTATGCGGACATCAAGGACCTGCAGGCCACCACGACCGCAGGCACCTGCTCGTCTCGCATCGTGTTCAACGTCCCCACGTCGCGGAGCGAAGGCATCGAGGCGGAGCTGTTCGCGCGGCCTAACTCGACCTGGGACTTCGGCATTTCGGCCACCGTCGTCGACGCCAAGCTAACTTCGTCGGTGACTTCGACGATACCGGGGCCGCCGCCTGCGGTGGTGGTCGTCGGCGGCCTGGCGGACGGCAATCGTTTGCCGACAGCACCGAAGATGCAGGCAGCCGCGAGCGTCGGCTACACGCTGCCGGTGCAAGGAGCGAGGGATTTCTTCGCCAACTTCACCGTGCAGTACATCGGTTCCTCATTCTCGCAGTTCGAGAACCAGAAACCCGGGTTCGGCCAGATTTGTACTGCGATCGGTGAGCCCGCTGACGCCTCTACCTGCCCGGGCAACCCGAATGCCGGTGAGCTGTACCAGTTCGGCGGACCGCTTTCGGTATCCTCGTTCAGCTTCAACACCGAGTTGCCGAGTTACACACTCGGAAACCTGCGCTTCGGATTGAAGACCGAGCGCTGGCAGCTGGCGGCGTACATCAACAACATCTGGGATGAAACCGCGCGTCTGGCGCTCGACTACGAGCGCGGTCGCAACGCGCGCATCGGCTACCTCACCAACCAGCCGCGCACGATCGGGGTTTACGGCGGCTACACGTTCTGAGCCCGCGGTTAGGCGTCGCTCGCCCGCGATCGACGAGGCCGGCCTCCCGCAAGGGAGAGCCGGTCTGTTTTTTGACGGCGCGGTGCGTTGCGGTCGAGCGGGGTCGTCAGCTGAACGCGCGGTAATACGCATTCAGCGCCGGCGCGCCCCCCAGGTGCACGTACAGCACGCGGCTGCCGCGCGGAATCTCGCCGGAGCGCGCCAGCGCGAGCAGGCCCGCCATCGACTTACCCTCGTACACCGGATCCGTGATCATTCCTTCCAGGCGCGCGCCGGCACGAATCGCCTCGATCGTCGCCTCATCGGGAACGCCGTAGGCGGGCCCCGCCCAGCGAGGCTCGACGATGACGTCCTGATCGCGTATCTCCCGCTGCAGACCCACGAGCTCTGCGGTGGCGCGCGCGATCTTCGTCACGGCGCGCCGGGTCATTTCCGGATTCGCCGCCGTATCGATGCCGATCACGCGCCGCGCCCGCTCCTGCGCGCGGAAGCCCACGACCATCCCAGCCTGCGTCGAGCCGGTGCAGGTCGCGGTGATGATCGTATCGAAGAACACGCAGAGCTCAGACTCCTGCTGCGCGACTTCGTCCGCGAAGTTCGCGTAGCCGAGGCCTCCGAGCGGATGGTCGGACGCGCCGGCGGGAATGGCGTAGGGCTTGCCTCCCTCGCGGCGCACCTGCTCGAGCGCGCGCTGCCAGGTGTCCTTCACCGAGGTCGAATAGCCCTCGCCCTCGAGCAGAGTCTGCGCGCCCATGAGCCGCGAGAGCAGGATGTTTCCGACCTTGTCGTACACCGGATCCTCCCACTCGGCCCAGTGCTCCTGCACCAGCCGGCACCGCAGGCCGCTCACGGCGGCAACGGCCGCCACCTGGCGGGTGTGATTCGACTGCACGCCGCCGATCGAAACCAGCGTGTCGCACCCTTGCCTGATCGCCTCCGGCAAGAGCCACTCGAGCTTGCGAACCTTGTTGCCGCCGTAGGCGAGCCCCGATGAGACATCGTCGCGCTTCGCCCAGACCTCGACCCCGAGCTCCTTCGACAGACGCTTGAGGGGATGGAGCGGCGAAGGCAGGTAGGTGAGCGGATAACGCTCGAACCGCTGCGCCAGATTGAGACTCATCGCAACCTCCCGGGGGGCACCCTTCCCGAAGGGAATACGTTCAGGCGGTGACTATACCGTCCCGCGGAAGGCGGCCCGTGCGGAGGCGGAGAAAGGGAGGCCCCGCCGCAGGCGCGTACGCACTGCGGCGGGGATTCAACTATGCATCATCGGGCGGTCAGAACTTCACGAACAGCCGTGCGTACCAGAACGCACCGTTGAAGCCGAAGGGGCCACCGGTCCTCGGGTAGAGTTCGCCGTCTGGCTGTCCGCCGGTCGATGGCAAGATCCCGCCGGTGATCTTATCCGGGAAGACGTTGAAGATGTTGCGCCCACCGATTCCGACGGTGACGTTCTTCATGGCCTCGTACGCCAGCTCGAGGTCCGTGGTGAACTTCGCCGAGAAGAGCTGGCCCGGGTAGTCGTAGTCGTCCCGATATGTCCCGTAGTAGTTCTCGTGCACCACCGCCTCGAACGGACCCATCCGATAGTCGAGGTTCAGGTTGACCCGGCTGTTCGGGGCGTAGTGCTTGATGTTGACGATACGGTGGTTGTCGATGACCAACGGATCGTAGGTGGGCACGCTCGTGATGTTGTAGTTGTAAGCCACCTGGCTGCTCAGGCGGCCACCGAAGAGGTCGAACGACCGCGTGCCTACCAGGTCCAGTCCCTTGGTCCGGGTGTCAAACCCATTGGTGAAATACTGCACCTGGCCGCCGGCGCCAACAGCAGCGAGGTCCGGAAGCTTCGTGATATCCGACGGCATCACGTTGAACTGCTCCGAGAGCGAGATGCGGTGGCGGACCACGATGCTATACACGTCCACGGTCACGAGGGTCTGCTCGGGGAGAGTCAGGACGACGCCGCCTGCGAGATTGGTCGACTCCTCGGGTCTGATCGCTTTGGCTCCGTAGTATTGGGCGACCGGGCTCGTGACGGGGAACGTGCCGATCTGCACGTTGTTCGTCGAGCCCGGGAGGAACGTCGTACTGATCGTCTCGACATTCCCTTGCCCCGGCGTGGGCGCGTGGAAGCCGGTGCTGGCCGTGGCCCTGAACGCCACCCAGTCCGTGGCCTTGATACGAGCCTGCACCTTGCCGAGCGTCGTGTTGCCGAAGGAGCTGTAGTCCTCGTAGCGTCCCGCGATGCCGAGCGTCAGCCACTTGAGCACGTCCGCCTCGAGGTCTATATAACCGCCGTAGCTGATCTGCGAGGCGTCAATCCCGGTGCCGATGCCGCCGTAGCCGTTGGAAGTCGTCGGCACCGTGGCGACGATCTGATTGCCGCTGGCATCGAGCGCTGGTGAGCACGAGGTGCCGGCGCAGTTGTAGAGCGGCTGTGCGCCATAGACCCCCGCGGCGTAGGACGCCGGCTCCCCGAGGAGCTGCTGGTAGGTCTCGTCGCGGTATTCGAGGCCCCCGGCGATCGACAGCGGGCTCGCGAAGCCCGCGACCTGCAGCGGGTAGTTCAGGTCGATGTTGAGATTCGATTCGCGCTGCACGAACTTGCCGATATAGAAGTTCCCGGGCGACAAGGGGCCGAGCGACGGATTGACGGTGCTTCTCAACGCCTCCGCGAGGGAGTTCTGCGCCGAGGAGCCCGAGACGTCGTAGTGCAGGCCGCCGCCCGTGACGCCCTTGTAACCCACCGCGCCGAAGAACTCCTGGGTCGTGCCGTAGAAGCGCGGCGTGAAACCCGCGGGGTAGAACGGAGCGTTCGGGAAGTTCGGGTGCGCGACGCCGAAGTTGAAGACATTGCTATCCTGGATCCAGCCGCCGGCCGGGCAGCCCGTGAACGTGGGCTGGGACGTGCAGGGGTCGAGATAAATGTTGTTGAAAGCCGGGTGGTGATTCCACGTCCCGCCGCCGTCCTGCGGCTGCCTCGGAACCGTCACCGGCAGACGGTAGTTGAAGCTCTCGTTCGTCTGGATATTCGCGTAGTTGCTGAAGAAGTAGAGCTGGTCGCCGTTGTCGAGCTTGATGCCTGCGTTCACCACGGCCTTCACGCCATCCTGGGGGGGCGTTCCCCACTGCTGCACGGGACCCGGATAGTGCGGCAACTGCGCAGCAAGGGTCGGGAAGGCGGCAGCGAACGCGAGCGCCGACGGGCGCGTGGGGTTTCGGACCGTCTGGTCGTATTTCGACCATTCGACGCTCAGGTTGACGAAGCCCTGGCCGCCGAGCGGCAGTCCGATATTTCCTGAGATCTGACGATCGGTTCCGTCGCGCGAGTAGCCGGTCGGGAAGTAGCTCCCCAATCGCGAGGTCAGCTCGATGCCCGAGGAGTTATCACGCAGCTGGTAGTTCAAGACCCCCGCGATGGCATCCGATCCGTATTGCGCCGAGGCGCCGTCGCGCAGGATCTCGAGCGACTTGACGGCGATCGAGGGGAGGGCGCCGACGTCAGGACCCTGAGAGCCGAAGGCGAGCGCGGTCTCACCGCCGTAATACACCTGGACGAGGGCGGAGCGGTTGTAGCGCTTGCCGTCGAGCATCACGAGCATCTCGTCTGCGGGCAGGCCGCGCAGCGACGGAGAGCGCACGAAGCTCGAAGCGTCCGAGATGGAATTCTGTCCGACGATGAACGAGGGCACGAGACTCGAGAGCGTGTCGAGCATGCTGCCCGAGGGCTCGTTCGCGAGCTCGCTGCCGGCGAGGACATCGATCGGCGCCGACGACTCCGTTACGGTGCGATCCGAACGCCGGGTGCCGGTGATGATCACTTCCTCGAGCTCTTTACCCGAACCGGCGCTGCTTCCCGGCGCGCCGCCAGGCTGCTGGGCCAAAGCAGATGGGTTGGCCGCGATGAGCGCCGCCGCCGCGGCCGCGAGGATCAGCAATGGTTTCATTCTCGATCTCCCCTTAGTAGTCATCTGATTGGTGCGCGTATCCGTGGCACCTGCGCGACACCCCATGCTCGATCTCATCGAGCGTAGTGTTCGCTCAGCCCGGACCGCACGTTCCCCTGTGTTGTATTTAGGCAACAAGCTTGTTTACCTAATGTACACCATTTGGAAGCGGGGCGAGCAGGCGGGAGTCCGGCCAGGGCTACGGATCGCGCTGCGGGCACTAGACCGCAGCGAAGCTTCGGGCCTGCGCCGTCCACGCCGGGGCGTCGGCGAGCGCAGCCGGGACCTCTTCGGGCGTGGCGACGACCTGCCACATCATGCGGTGGCGCAGGTCCATGAAACGCTCCTCGATCGCGTGCGTGAGGAGCTCGAGGAGCGGCGCGAAGAATCCGCGCGTGTTCACCATCACGATGGGATTCAGATACAGCCCGAGGCGCTTGAGCGTGATCGCTTCCAGCAGCTCCTCGAGCGTGCCGGAGCCGCCGGGCAGGGCGATCGCGGCCTGACTCAGGGTCAGCATCATGTGTTTGCGGGTGCGCAGGTCCTCGACCAGTTGCAGGTCGCTCAGCCCCTTGTGACCCCACTCGAGATCGGCCATGAAGCGCGGCAGGATGCCGACCACGCGTCCGCCCTTGCTGAGTGCGCCATCGGCGAGCGCGCCCATGGAGCCGGCGGCGCCGCCACCATAGACGATTCCAACACCCTCGCCTGCGAGCACCTCGCCCAGGCGCCGTGCGGCGGCCCGATACTCGGGGTGGGCGGTGCGGCTCGACGCGCAGTACACGCACACGGCCCGCTCGAGGGGTTGCTCGGGTGCTTCGGTCATCGGTTCAGGAGGGTCGTCCTTGCAATACCGCGATTATAGATAGAGATCGAGGCCAGCCTCCGGCCACCGCTCGCCACCGGCCCGCCGCCCGTGGCGGGCGAAAAATGCGATCTGGCCCCAGGCTGGCCGTGGCCTGAGGCGGTATAAGCGGGGGGCGATGGACTGTCCGAAGTGCGGGCATCAGCAGGCTGACACGATCAAATGCGCATCGTGCGGCATCTATTTCGCCAAATTCGCGGAGCAGCAGGCGCGACTCGCGAGCCGCCCGCGCGAACCTATGCAGCACGTGCCTCCCGGGGCCGGATCTGGCTGGGGTGCGATCACCCTCACCGCGATCGTCAGCGTCGTCCTCGTCTGGGGGCTGATGCGCGGGCGGACACCCGCGGGCGCAGCGCCGACAGGCCCGGCACGGCCGGCGGCGGAGCTCACGCCCCGCGGGCCGGAAGCCCCCGCGCCCTCGGCGATGGCCTCCTCCGCGCGCGAGCTCAGCGGTCTCGAAGCGCAGCTCGCCAGGACCTTTCCGGCGCGCAATGCGATCGAGAGCGCGCGCAACGCCACGGTGTTCATCAAGACCGGCTGGGGTATGGGCTCGGGCTTCATCATCGATGGGGACTGCCACGTCATCACCAACCGGCACGTGGTCGAGACCGACGGCGCGCGCGTCGCGAGCACGGTGGTCGATACTCCCGAGATGCGCTGGCGCATCGAGAGCGCCGAGCAGCAGCTGCGCGCCAACGTCGCTCAGCAGCTGCAGTTGCGCAATGCGCTACAGGGCCAGCCGGGAACGAACCTGCAGGTGCTCGAGATCGACGAGCGCATCCAGGCGATGAGAGCGGAGCTCGCGGACCTCCCGGGGCGCGTCAGGGGCGCGATCAGCGACAAGGTCGAAGGCTCCGGGCGCAGCGGTTTCACCGTCATCCTGGTGGACGGGACCGAATACCGCTCGCTGCACGCCCATTACGCCGAGGGCCGCGACCTCGCGATGTTTCAGCTGCCCGCCGATCACTGCCCGCACCTCGAGCCCGGAGACTCGAGCGGCCTCGCACAGGGGGAGCGCCTCTACACCATCGGCAACCCTTCCGGGCTTGCCTACAGCGTGACGTCGGGCGTCTTCTCCGGCGATCGCGGCGCAGGTCAGCAGCGCATGCTGCAGACGGATGCGCCGATCAACCCCGGCAACAGCGGCGGCCCGCTGGTCCGCGAGAACGGCCAGGTGATCGGCATCAACACGCTGGTGCTCAAGGGTGCGCAGGGCATCGGCTTCGCCATTCCGATCGAGGCGATCTACCAGGACTTCCTCGAGCTGCGCCCGGCGCGTTGAGCCCCCGGGCGTTGCAGCCGTTCCGCCGCGCGGCGTGTCGGGGCCTCAGTGCCCGACCTGACCCTCGCTCACCACGACTTCCGGATTGGGCTGATTCTCGAGCCTCGAGGCGAGCGTGCCGAGCCGCTCGAGCACCGGAGTCAGGCTGAACGCTCGCACCGCACCTTCGAGCTCGTCGAGACGGGTCTGCACGGGAAAGAGCGCGTGCTCGATCGCGGTCAGGCGCTTCTCGACCGCCGCGAGATTCGGGCGCATCGAATCGTCGAGCGCCGTCAGCTGCTCGGAGAGCGCCGTCAGCTCCTCGGTGAGCGGCCGCAGATCGACCTCGGGACGCGCGGCGAGGCGCTCCTCGAAGCCGCGCCGCCAGGCGGACCACTCCTCGCGAGAGCGCGAGTAATCGAGCGTCACGTCCTCGTAGTGGCGGCGGAACCACCAGTAAGCGAACAGGGCGCCGCAGGCGGCGGCCAGCACGAGCAGGAACAGGATCTTCGCTATGAGTAAGCCCATCTTGCCCTCCCCCCGGAAGACATCAGTTGGCTGACAGAGCGTGAAACTCGATGCGACGATTGCGGGCGCGGCCGCCCTCTGTGAGGTTGTCAGCGATCGGGCGGCGCGCCCCGAAGCCGCGTGTCCGTAAGCGCTCGGCCGGGACGCCCCGCGCGACGAGCGCATCGCGCACCGCGGCCGCGCGGGCTTCGCTCAAGCCGCGATTGAACCTGCCCCGCCCGACCGGGTCGGTATGGCCGTCGATGCGGATGACGCCGGGGCAGCTGCGCACCTCCCTCGCGAGCCGGTCGAGAAGCGCGCCGCTGCGCGTGCCGATCGCGGCGCTGCCGCTTCCGAACTCGATCTGCTCGCCGGCGAGCGCCTCGGCGAGCGAGCGCTCGCAGAGCTGCGCGGCGCTCAGCGCCGGCGCCATGGAGCCGCTCGCCGCCGGCGCGGGTGCTGCGAAGCGGCCCACGACGGTCGCGGCGCAGCTCACGCGTCCGATCCAGCTCGGACAGGTGACGGCTCGCGCGAGTGCGACGGCCCGCCCGCCGGCCCCCGCCGCCGGCTCGTCGCCGGAGAGTGTGACGGTCTGGCCGGAGGCCGAGAGGCTTACCCAGCTGAAGCCCGCGGCGGCGAGCCGACTGCGTGTCTCGCGCGCGACACTGCCTTCGATCCAGTCGTGCGCCACGGGTCCCACTGCGAACGCCGCGACGAGCGCGAGAGTCGCGAGCGGCAGCAGGCCGCGCCAGAGGAAAGGCCAGACGGGCGGGTCGCGCCACAGGAGCGCATGAGGTCGCAGGACTGCCACGCTTTGCATTGCAACCTCCGGTCAGCACTGCCTCGGCGCAGTTGGTTTATACACTCAACCGAGAACGGAGCAAGTAGCTTGGCGGCTCGCGCCACGCTTGCACGATCGACGCAAGGGGAGAATGATCTTAAGTTCGCTCAGGGAACGGCTAGCAGGGACGATGTGCGAGCTCGAACGCACACCCTCTTCAAAGGGAGATTGAATCATGGAACTGTCAGGACTTGCCGCTCATTCCTCGACTCGCGGGCGGCGGCCCCGTGGGCCGGCCGTCTTGGCCGCGGCGCTGGTTCTCGCAACGATCGCGGCCGCCGCGGTGCAGGCGCGCACCATCGCGGACAACACGCCGGCGGCGACCCGCGAAGCCGAGGACCTGGGGCCCGCGAACGCATCCGAAACGATCTCGGTCACGTTGTGGCTGCAAGCGCCGGGCTCGGAGGCCGCCGCGGAGCAGCTCGTTCGCGAGCTCTACGATCAGAGCTCGCCGCGCTTCCACCGCTGGCTGAGCGAGCCCGAAGCCAACGCGCTGCTCGCGCCGTCGGCGGCCCAGGCTAACCGGGTCCAGAAATACCTGACCGAGCACGGGCTGCGCGTCGTGGCGGTCGATGAGGGCCGACTCTACGTGCGGGCAGAGGGGACGATCGCGGACGTGCAGAATGCGTTCCACGTCGCGATCCACAACTATGCGAGCGGCGGTCGCTCGTTCCGCTCGAACGTCGCCGACCCCGTCGTCGACGAGCCGGCCGGATCGGTTGTCGCGGCGGTGAGCGGCCTCTCCGAGCACCACATGCATCCGCAGCACGTGCGCCCGATCGATCCGGACACCGGAGCCCCGCTCGCGGCGACTCCGCTCGCGGCGGTCCCCGCGGGGGCCTTCTTCTCCGCACAGTGTTTCCGGGCTAGCCAACAGCACACGTTCACCACCGACGGCGGCCTGCCGACGGCGAGCTACGCGGGCAACCGCTACGGCGCCGACATCACCAACACCGCAGCCGGCACTCTGCCTTCCTGCGGCTACCAGCCGAGCGAGCTGCAGACCGCCTACGGGCTCTCGCCGCTGTACGCGTCCGGGCTCGACGGCGCGGGTCAGACGGTGGTCATCGTCGATGCCATCGGCTCGCCGACCATTGCCGCCGACGCGGAGACCTTCTCCCAGGTCTACGGACTGCCGGATCTGACGGGGGCGAATTTCAGGGTGTACTTCCCGCGCGGCCGTCCGTCGACCTCCGATCAGGGCTGGGCGGCCGAGACCTCGCTCGACGTCGAATGGGCGCATTCGGTCGCGCCGGGCGCCAACATCGCGCTCGTGATCGCGCCGACCGCCAACGATTCGGACCTGCAGGCGGCGATCCTCTTCGCCATCCGCCGCCATCTCGGAAACGTGATCTCCAACAGCTGGGGCGAGGCCGAATCGGATGAGCCGGCGGCGACCCTCAACTATTTCAACCAGATCAACCGCTTCGCCGCATCGCTGGGGATCTCGGTGAATTTCTCTTCGGGCGATTCCGGTGACTCCAATCCGAGCGGCATCACCCCCGGCCTGATCCTTCACGGAGTGAGCACGCCGGCGGACTCGCCCTGGGGGACGGCGGTCGGGGGGACCAGTCTCGCGCTCGACTCGAGCACTCACATCCGCTTCCAGACGGCGTGGGGAACGAACCTGACGAGAATCGCCCTCGCCCAGTCGGTCGGCAGCACCCCGATCGTTCCGCCGCTCGAGCTCGGCTTCCAGTTCGGCGCCGGAGGCGGCCGCAGCGGCTTCTTCGCGAAGCCCGCCTTCCAACATGCACTCCCCGGGACTCAGCGGCTGGTTCCGGACATCGCCTTTGACGCCGACCCGTACACCGGCGTCGAGATCGTCTGCGACGGCGCGAGCTGCTTTGGATTGCCGGCCGGATCCGGGCAGCAAGTCGCAGTCATCGGCGGCACGAGCGTCGCCTGCCCGATGTTCTCGGCGCTGTGGGCGATCGCCAACCAGGGCGCGGGCGCAGGGGGCCTCGGTCAGGCGGCCCGCCTCCTCTATAGTCTGCCGGCCGGCGCGATCACCGACGTGGCTGCCATCGGATCCGAAAGCAATGTCAGGGGCTCGATCACCACCACGAGCGGGACGAGCCAACTGTCGCCTGCGGCGCTGGCCCAGCCGCTCGACACGGAGACTCCGTTCTACAGCGCGCTCTACAACGGCACATCGACGCGCTGGTATGTCATCACCTTCGGCACCGACAGCTCACTCGCCGCCGCACCGGGCTGGGATGACGTCACCGGTCTCGGCACGCCGAACGGGATGGGTTTCGTCAATGCGGTGCTCGCGGGCGCGGCCGGGGGATTCGCCGGCGAGTGACCGCGTCTTCAACGAGCTGACTTCGGGCGCCGGCTGATCGGCCGGCGCCCCGGCGCCAGGCTGGCGTTGGTCGCGCTGCTGCGCTGCGAGTACCAGGCGCAGTTGGGATTGTTGATCGGGCACGTCCCTACGCGCGGAAGGAACAGCGACACGTTCGATGTGGCCTGCAGCCGCGCGAGGCCCGCCTTGGCATAGACGCTCACCACCGGCACCGGCAGATACAACATACCGAAGGCCGCCGCCCCGCTCATCTTGACGTCGGCGCTCGTGGTGCTTCCCGGCGAGAACGATCTGCCCGGGTGGCCGAAGTCCATGTAGGCGATCTCCGCCCCGATGAGTGACAGCGGCCTAAAGCCGACAATGAGTTTGTACGCAGAATGATTTTCGGTGTACGTGCCGAAGCTGAACACACCGCCGCTGGGACTCGCCCCCTCGAGGTTGCCGGTGTCGATGCGTGCCTGACCGATCGCCCCCCGGCATACATGCCGAGCGGTTCTGCGGCGTTGATCACCGGCGGACTGATCAACACGCCGAGGGCGAGGGTGAGGGTGAGGGTGAGGGTGAGGGCGGTCGGATTGCGAGGATGGTGTAAAGCGACCATGGATCCCTCCTTGGTGCGCCGCGAAGTACCTTGGCAGCATTCGGTGCTGACCATTCTGTAACATTGTACCCCCTGTCACGCGCGGCTGGGTGAGGGACCAAGCGATGCACCAAGGAGACCATCAGGCGGGTGGGCCCGCGGCGGGGTTCCGACTCGCCGGTGTCGAGGGCACCTATCGATGGAACCCGGAGCGCTGAGGCGAGCGTGTCCAGGTCTCGGCGTAAATCCACCGGCTGGTGGACCGTATGCGCGCTCGCACTGCTCGCTACCGCCCGCGGTGCAGGTGGCGCTGAGACTGCGGCCGCGCCGCCGGCCCCTGCCGCGCCGGCGCCTGCCCCATCCGGGCTCATGCGCTGGCTCGACCCGGCGACGGCGCCGTTCATTCCCATCCCCGCGATCGACACGGAGCCGCACAGCGGACTCACGCTCGGCCTGATTCCCACCTGGCTCAGCACCAATGAGCACGATGAGATCGAGCGGATCGTCGCTCCGGACCTCATCCACAGCCAGTACTTCGGCTGGGGCAGCCACATGCGGGTTCTCGGCTACCCCTCCGCCGATACCCAATGGTATGTGGTGGGGGGATTGAAGGAGCGCGTCGAGCGGGAATTCGACGGCCGCTACCTCACCGGGCTGACGCGCCATGGCGCGGTCTCGTGGTCAGTCGAAGCGATCTACGATCGAAGCGGCACCCAGCGCTTTTTCGGTCTCGGCAATCAGTCCGTGCGAGGGGACGAGACCTCCTACATCAACAACCAGGCTCTGCTCGATGCAGTGTTCGGCCATAACTTCACCCCCAGGCTGCAGCTCGCGTATAAGGCGCGCGTGCGGTACGTGGAGGTGCTGCCGGAGACGCTGAACGGGCTGCCTTCCATCGAGACTCTGTTTCCGACACTCAAGGGCCTCGGCAGCGAGCACGAGCTGCAGCATACGGCGCTGCTCACCTACGACACGCGCGATTCACCCATCATCCCCCACAGCGGCGTGCGCTACGTCATGTATGACGGCTTCGTGAGCCGAGCCCTCGGCAGCTCGGTGTCCTACACCTATTTCGGCGCGGAGGCGCGTCGCTACCTCCCGCTCGGGCGCGACGTCACGCTCGCCTGGCACGTGGGGGCGCGCTACATGCCGTCCGCCGGCAATGCTCCGTTCTGGGCGCTCTCCAGCCTCGGCGGCGACCGCAGCGTGACCAACGAGCGCGAGCCGCTGCGCGGCAACGGCTTCGATCGGTACATGGACCGCAACATGTTCGCCGGCGGCGCGGAGCTGCGCACGCGCGTGGCGAGCTTCAACGCCTTCCGCACGCGCGTGAGCCTCGAGCTGGCGCCGTTCCTCGATGCCGGCAAGGTGTTTGCCGCCCTCGGCGGCAGTCCCTTCACGCACCTGCACACGGCGGTAGGGCTCGGGGTGCGCGGCGTGGCGAGTCCCTTCGTCGTCGGCTACGTGGATATCGGGTTTGCCCGCGGTAAGGCGGCGGTGTTCAGCGGCCTCGATTATCCGTTCTGAGTCGTGTGTCGCGGCAGCGCTCGAACCTCGCCAGAAGTCGAGTGTACGCCTCCTCCTCCACCGGGCCGGCGGCGAGCCATTCGAGTGCGAGCGCATCGAGCTGCGCCGGATCGGCGCTCACCCCCTGTCCCATCGAGTGCACCAGGCGCTGCAGCTGGTACTCGCGCCGGAACCCCTGGTCCTCAGGGGGCGTCGGCACATCGGTGAGCACCTCGGCACGAATGCAGAGCCGGCGCAGCACCGCCTCGTTCGCGGCGACATCGGCCGGCACGTCGCCGGCGTCGGCTTTCGAGAGCTGTTGTCCGAGGATGGCGCCCGCTTCCCTCGGCCAATCCGGCCGGGTCGCCATGGCAGCTTCAGTGCGCGCGCGCAGTGTCGCGCGTTCATCCGGATCCGACTGCCGGGCGACCGCGAGCGCATAGCCGCGCAGACAGTTCGCCACCTCGAAGAGATCGGTCCACACGCGGCGCGCCTCGAGCGCCTGTTCGCGGGTCACGGCAGCCGCGCAGCGCTCGGCGGCTCGCGCAAATCGTTCGCGGAGGGAGCGTGTGGCGGTGCGCGGAAGCTCGAGCGTGTCGAACTCACCGCTCAGCGCCTCGAGCCTGTGTGCGGCCTCGAGAAGCGGTGGACCGGAGAGCGCGGCGATTCCTTCCGCCGTCTCGCACAGGGCGATCCCGCGAGCCCGGTTAGCTTCAAGACCCTCGCGGTATGCGGCCGACTCCTGCTCCCGCCGCGCGAATACCGCATCGCACTGCTGCCGGAATGCCGTCCACAGCGTGTTCTCTTCGTCCCGCGGCACGAGGCCGACGGCTTGCCACTGCCGTTGCAGGGTCTTCACCTGCTCGATGCTGGCGCGCGTGTCGGGCTCATTCGGCAATCGCTCGGCCCGCTCGATCAGTGTCCGCTTCGCCTTGATGTTCCGGTCGTACTCCGCGTCGAGACGACCCTGCAGATCCCCAGCGAGCGCATCGAAGCGCGCCTGCAGCGCCTTCGCGGCCGCGCGATCCACCGGTGAGTGTTGGCGCCACTGCCGGCGCGCGTCCGCGAGGACCTGGACAATCAGGCGCCAGTTCGGGGTCTCCACATCCTGCTCCGCTGCGAAGGCAGTGAGCTTCTCGAGCATCGCTTCACGGCGCTCGAGGTTCTCGTGCCGTACTTGCGCCTGCTGGGCAAAGTACTCGCGGCAGGACTCGAAGGCGCGTGCGGCGGCTTCGCGGAAGCGCTGCCGCTCGGCCTCGACATCCTCGGCCGCGCCTTTGGCGAGCGTCCGCCAGCTCACCTGCAGCTCCTTGATGCGCCGGGCGAGCTCAGGGCGGGGGAGCTCCGAGCCGGTCAGCGACTCCATTTCCCGGATCAGCTCGATTCGCTTCGGGGCGACGCTGAAAGTCTTCCAGTCTTTGAGCTCCCCGAGGCGAGCGTCAAGGCGTTGCAACAGCATCGCAACCCGCCCCGGCAGGGCCGGAGCTGCGGGCAGCTGCTCCGACACGAGGCTCCGCAGCCGGGCGGCGCGCGCGCTGCTCCCCTGGTCGAGTGCCGCCAGAGCCTTGCGCACGAGACTCACGATGGTGCGCAGCGCCGCTTCCTCGGCGCGCTGCCTTTCGAGCTGCGCGAGCCGCTCGGCCTCCCGGGCCCGCGCCTGCTCGGCAGCCGCGGTCTCTTCCGCCTGTCGCTCGAGCTCGCGGCGAGTGCGCTCCTCATCTGCTGCTCGGGCGGCGGCGCGCTCACGGGCGGCTTCAGCTTCGAGCCGCTTGCGATACTGCTCCATGGTCTCGCGCGCGCGCTCGAGGTGTCGCTCCACATGCTGCTGGAGCTCGGGCGCGGCGCGGGGAGCGACGGCGCTCCACCGTCTCTCGAGTTGCTCGAGCGTGGGCGTGAACAGCGCGTCGAAGGGACGCAAACTGTGTCGCTCGATCGCCGCCGACGCAGCCTGGATCTCGGCCTCGAGCCGCTCGGCGCTGCGTTGCTCGGCGAGCACCTCGTCACGCTTGGCCGTGAGGATGCGGTAGACCTGCTTGTCCTTGCCGCCGCGAGTGGCGCGGATCAGCTCGTGCAGCCGTGCGGGGTCGTCGATCGCCTGTGCAGCGCGTTGACGGATCCGAGTCGAGAAGCCTGTGCAGGCGAGGCTCGCGAGCGCCGCCTGATCGGCCGCAGCGATCGCAGCGGTCAGCGTCTCCTCCTCTTCTGCGGCGCGCTGCGCGGCGAGGGCAGCCGGGTCTGGTGGGGGCGGCTGCTCGGCTGCGGGCGCCTGCTCGGGTTGCGCGGCCGGTGCGGGCGGTTGCCTGCGAAACAGCCGGGAGAACAGCGACATACCTTTCTCGGGCCCTGGGTTGCCTGGACGTCGATGACCTTAATAGAATCACGTGAGGCGCGGGTGTAGTTCAATGGTAGAACTTCAGCTTCCCAAGCTGCTAACGTGGGTTCGATTCCCATCACCCGCTCCACCCTGCCTCACACGTAGTCGCGCGCTCGTGCGATACGCTCACGGATAGCACGCATGGTAGCCACCAGTTTCCCCAGGTCATGATCGCTGAGATCCGAAGCCATCGTCAGTAACCACGTGTTGAAGCTGCCTTCGGCAGCGCTCACGAGGCTTTTGCCGCGCGCGGTGATCTGCATCTGCAGAAGCCGGCGG
>WNEP01000942.1_pt1 | contig 17530 bp, 18 predicted proteins | sample 5399961 | NCBI WGS metagenome assembly WNEP01 (sample SAMN13153329, study PRJNA577476) | soil metagenome | isolation source: 20 cm grassland meadow soil pre-rain plot 5 | place: USA:California | collected 2015-09-08 | reverse complement strand
CTTGCAGTGCCTCGGCGGTTGCCGCGCCCGCCACGGTCGCCGCAAAGTCGAGCGGTCCGAACCCGTATCCCGGCCTGCCGGCCTTGCCTTCGCGCCGGGCCTCCAATGGTTCTCTTGGTCATACGGCAGTGAGACTGGAGGGGTCCGCGCGGGACTCGGCGTGCGACGTGGCGCCGGCGCCTCACCGTTCCTTCTTCTTGTCGAGCCGCTCTCTGAGCCGACGCAGCTCCTCGTCGATCGTCGGGTCCGCGCTCAGCATGCCGTCGGCGATCTCGGCGATCTCCTCGGCCTCCTTCCATTGACGCTCCAGCTCCTCCACCTCGGCCCGCTCGTCGACCGCCATTTCCAGGGCGAGACGCCGGTCCGGGGCGAGGCTTCGCAGGGTGAGCTCGCGGCGCGCCACGTCGTGGATCAGCTGGTGCGGGCCGCCCGCTCCCTCGACCAGACGGGCCGCGTCCTCGGCGCGCTGCCGGCCGCCGCGCGCCAGGTTGAGGAAGGTCAGGCCGCGCCGCAGCGCGAACTGCGCGTCGGCGCCGGTGAGCATCGTGCCCTCGGCTCCACAGCTCGGACAGGTGAGCAATAGCGCCATACCCTCGCGCGCCGTCGTGGTCACGCGCGCGCGCTCCAGATGCCGCGCCCGCAACAGCATCACGCTGCCGCAGCGCTCGCAAATCGGCGGCTCGACCAGCACGATCTTGCGGCGCCCGACCATCTCGACGTAGATCCGCTTGACGAGCCGCGGTGTGTTCCACACAAACACGCCCACTGAGCCGCCCGCCGCCACGTTCACCGCTACGGCGAGCCCCACGGCCGCGACCGTCATGGGCACGACGAACTTGAGCTGCTCCTGGCGCCGCGCCCGCAGGCGTTCGCCGTAACGCCAGGTGGCGAGCTCGAGGCGCCGAGGCTTGCCCACACGGATTAGGTCGTAGCCGCGCCAGCGGATCAGGGCGACCTGGTCGGTCGCGGCCGCCACGCGGCCGTCGCCCGCGGCGCGCGCCAAGGCCTCGATGCGCTCCAGGCGGTCGTCGAGCGGCGCCAGGTTCCAGCGGGAGCACCTGGGACAGATCACCCACAGCCGTCCCTTCCACTCGTCGAACGCGAGCCGGCGTCCCACCCCGAGGTTGGTGGGGCCGCCGTCCCCGTCCAGCGTACCGTTGCAGAAGGCGCAGGTGCGATACATCGGGACTCGGGACTCGGGACTCGGGACTAGGGGCTCGTGGTCCTGTCGAAGCGGTCGACACCGAGCGGTCCGATATCGACGTCGGTCGCGCCCGTGGTGAGCAGGTCCGCGATGATCTCCCCAGTGAGCGCCGCCAGCAGGATGCCGTTGCGGCCGTGCCCGGTCGCGTACCACAGCCCCTCGACATCCGGGTCGCGCCCGAGGATCGGGCGGCCGTCTGACGTGGCGGGCCGGAGGCCGGCCCAGACGCGCTGCACGGCTTCGGAGAGCAGGGCGGGGAGCAGGCGTACGGCGCCGCGGAACACTTGAGCGAGCCCCTCGTTCGTGACGTGGGCGTCGTAGCCGGCGCGCTCCATCGTGCTCCCCAAGAGCGCCGCGCCGGCGCGTGCCAGCACGTAGCCCTGATCGTGATACAGAATGGAAGGCGGGTTGCCGTCGGGCCAGGCCGTGGCCGCCATTTGGCCGCGCAACGGCTCGACGGGGAGGGTGCGCGGCAGCCCGCGGATGCGCGGCGACCAGACGCCCGCCGCGAGCACGGCATGCTCCACGCTGGTCGTGCCTCCCGCCGCGACGACGCCGGTGACCCGCCCCTGGGCCACCTGGATCGATTCGACGGGCTCGGCGTGCAGCGCGGCGCCCAGGCGGCGGGCGTCCGCCAGGCAGGCGCGGGTGAGCCCTTGCGGGTCGAGCGCGCCGTCTTCCGGCGCGAACAGGGCCCCGTGGCACTCAGGGGCGGCGCCAGGCCAGCGTTCGCGCACCTCGTCCGCCTCCAGCCAGTCGCACCGCAGCCCCGCCTGGCGCTGCCGGGCCACCTCATCCTTGAGGCGGGTGGCTCCGGCCTCCTCGAATGCGACGGCGGCGATCCCGGACCGCCAGAAGCCGATTTCGATCCCGGTGGTCTCGCGCAGAGCCGGGGCGAGCGGCTCATACAGGTCGCGCGCCCGCACCGACAGGGCCACCAATGCGTCGTCGGTGGCCTCGATCTGGGGGGCGAGCATGCCCGCCGACGCGGGCGACGCCGCGGCCGGGTCGGGGCCTGGCTCGAAAATGGCAACCGCGAGGCCCCGCAGGGCTGCCGCCCGGGCGCAGGCGGCGCCGATGGCGCCGCCCCCGATGATGGCCACGTCCGCGGTGCTCACGTGCTGGCGCCCGCCTGAAACCGGCTGCTAGATTCCGTCGTACGGCCCTCGCGTCGGGGCTCCACGGAGGTTGACCCCCATGTTCCGCAGCATCTTCGGCTTCGCCATCTTCGCCGCGCTCGCGTTCGTGGCCCTCAACATCTTTTTCGGGCTGCTCGCGGGCGTCTTCGGGATCGCATTGTGGATCCTGAAGCTCGCCGCCATCGGCTTCATTCTCTACTTCGTGCTGCGGCTGGTCAGCCCCACCACGGCGGACAAGATCCGCGAGATGATCAAGGGCCGTCCCGCCGACGCGTAGCTAGCGCGCATCCAGCTCGCGCAGCACTGCCCACGCGAGCAGCGGGATCAGAATCTCGTGGTGGCCGGTGAGCTGCACTCCCCGGCCACCGGCGAGTGTGGGGCGCTCGACCACGTTCATCCGCGGGCGGTAGTGGCGCTGCATATCGCAGTCGCATGCCGTGAACCCCGTCGGTTTTCCCCCGTTCAGATTGCGCGCCACGGTGAGCGCTTTGAGGAACACTTCGGGCATCACGACGGCGCTCCCCAGATTCAGGACCACGCCCCCGTCGTGCAGTGCCGGCAGCGACGCCGCCAGCCGCTTGAAGTCGCGGTGGCTGGTGGCGCCGAGGGCGGCGCCGTCCGCGGTGGGGTGCTGATGGATGATGTCGGCGCCCACCGCGGCGTGCACGGTGACCGGAACGTCGCGCTCCAGAGCGGCGACGAGCAGGGACGCCTCCGGTGCGGCGAGGCCGGCTCGGCGCCGCAAGGCCTCCACCAGCGCCTCGCCCAGGCCCCGGCCGGCGCGCGCGCCCTCGGCGATGGCGGCGTTCATCTCGCGCCCCGTTTCCTCCACCATCCCGAACGTGCCGTCGGCCAACCCTGCGGCCACGTCCTCGCTCGTCCCGCCGTACGCGGCGAGCTCGAAGTCGTGGATGGCGGCGCTGCCGTTCAGCGCGAGGTGGGTGATCACGCCGCGCCGCACGAGCGTCCCGAGCAGGGGCCCGAGCCCGACCTTGATCACGTGGCCGCCCAGCATCACGACCACGCCGCGACGGCCGGCGGCGCGCGCCACCAGCCGCGCGAGCTCGCGCGCGTCCCGGGCGGCGAGCACATCCGGCAGGGAGTCCCAAAAAGCGGCGAACGTCCGGTCGCCGCCGGGCGGATGGGCGAGGAGCGAGGGATCGACTTTATTCGGGCGCTGCGCGATGGGAACGGTCTTGAGTCGCGAAAAGTCCGCCTCGCGGTAGTCGGTCATGGGTGGTCGGACGGGGGGGCGGGGGCAGGGGCGGGGGCCGAGTACTCCTTGAGCTTCAGTGTCACCTGGCCGAAGGAGAAGTTCGACTGCAGCGCGAGCATGATCCCGGCTGCTCGTCCGAGAGCCACATGCGGGCGTCGGCCTTCTCGGCGAAGATACCGCCCCCGTTCGGGATGCGCGGACGGATCACGATCGCGTCCCACTTCCGGCCCGCGACGCTGACGTGGTCGCGCTTCAATACCTCGACGATGACCGGGTTGCGCTCGGGCCGGAAATAGCGCCGGTACTCGTAGCGCTTGCCGATCTCGAGCGGGACGGTCCGGATCCAGTAGAGGAATGCGGCGTCGTCGAGCGGGTCGGCGACCGTGGGCGCCGCGCTGTCGCGCCCCGCCTCGCGGTACACGCCGGAGTCGGGGTAGATCTCGAACTTCCGCTCCCACGTCTTGCCCTTCTCTTCGGTCTGATTGAGAAAGCGGCGCGATCGGAAGTCGCCGCGTCCCACCCACGATTCGAGGTTCTGATGGATGTGGTACCACAGCGCCCCCCCGTCGATCAGGAACCGGAAGTGCACCGCCTCTACGCTGCGGATGGTGTCGACGCCCGCGACCTCCATGGTGGCCGTGCCGACGCTGAAGGGGCCGTAGCGCGCCCCGTACACCAATCGCTCGCCCACCGGAAACGGCACGGTGGTGGGGGGAGGTGCGGGCGCACTCGCGGTCGCCGTCAGCGACGCCGATGTCTGGGCCGGGCGCGTCGAGTCGGCCCGACCGGTGTCCGATTGCGCGCGCAGCGAGGCGGCGAGCACCAGCAGCGCGACCGCTGTATGAGCCGCGCGAATGATGGTCCGCGCCCGCCACGTCTCGAGCAGCTGGCGCCACGGCCTGACCCGCGAAGGCCGCTGCACCAGGTCGTAGCGCACGGCCGCGGCCACGGTGTCGAGGCGGCGGGCATGACGCGCGAGCCGGGCCACGAGCTCCGCGCTCGCACACCACCCGTCGGTGAGGAGCAGCCGCGTGCCGTCGCTCCGCAGCGCCTGCCGCAGCACGATCAAGCGCAGCGCCAGGAACCCCGACATCGGGTCGCGCAGCCCGGGGAGTCGTATCAGCCGCGGCGCCCAGCGACGCGACCACCGGAGCGCCCGCGACCCTCGCCCCCGCTCCTCCACCTGCTCGGCGACGACGAGGTCGGCCCCCGACTCGAGCCGCTTCACCATGTCTTCCATGCTCTCGGGGGAGTGGGCGAAGTCGGCGTGCAGCGTGATGGCGCAGTCGCGCTTAGGCCGGTCGGTGCGCTGCAGTGCGAGACGCAGCAGCTCCTCCAGGCTGCGCGCGTAGCCCTCCCGCGCCCGGTGCGTCACAATGGTCATCGGCAACACCTTGGCGTAGGACGCCAGCACCGCAGGCGTCTCGTCGGTCGAGGCGTCGTCCAGCACCAGCAGCTGATACTCGCGCGGAAACAGCGTAAACACCTGCCGCACCTTCCAGAGCACCAGCCCCGCCGTACGGGCTTCGTTGTGGACCGGCACACAGACGTAGATCATGGCCCTGCAATCTAGATGAGCGAGCGATACACGGCCAAGACGCCGGCGGCCATGACCGAAGCGGTGAACCGCGGGGGAAGCGGGACGGGGGAAGGGTGATCCAGCGCGTGCACCACCTTCCGGGCGAGCCCATCGGCGTCGCCCACGGGGACGAGCCAGGGCTCGGGCACCATCTCCGGGAGCCCGCCCCCACGCGTGGCGACCACCGGCTTGCCGAGCGCCAGCGCGTGCAGCACGACGCTGCCCAGGCCTTCTTCCTTCGACGACATCACCAGCACGTCGGCCTCGGCGATGAGGGCATCGGCTTCGGGAACGTGCCCCAGCAGATGCACGCGGTCCCCGACACCGAGACCGGCCAGCGCGGCCGCGAGCGCGCTCCGCCGCTCGCCCTCACCGGCGATGATCCAATGGAGGTCCCCGCGCGTCGCGCGCGCCGCGTGGGCGGCCCGGATCAGGGTGTGCTGGTCCTTGTGATCGACCAGGGCGGCGACGTTGACGGCGAGCGGCGTGTCCGGCGACAGGCCGAGGCGGGCGCGCAGGTTGAGGGGTGTGCGAGCGGCGCGGCGCACCTCGTCGGGATCGATGCCGGATGGGACCACCGTGATGTCGCGGGGCGCGATGCCGTCCGCCACGAGCACGGCCCGTACCGCTTCGGAAATAGCGATCACGCGGTCGGCCCGGTGCCACACGCTGCGCGGGCGCACGTGGAAGTCCACCCGCCGGGTCGCCACGAGCACCGGGTCGCCGGGGCCCTTCCCCCGGCCGGACAGGCGACGCATCCAGTACGCCAGCTGCAGCGCATGACTGTCGTGCGCATGGAGCAGGTCGGGAGCGAAGTCGGCCGCTTCGCGATGCAGGCGCCACAGGGCACGAGGGTCGAGCGCCGGCCCCCAGGGCACCTCCCGTACGATGCCGCCCTGCTCGGCGACGCGGCGCGCGAGCTCGCTGTGACGCTTCGTCACCAGCCGGAGCCCGAGGCCCTCCGTCCGGGCGAGCTCGCGCGTCAGGAGCCGGACCTGGTTCTGACCGCCTCGGTACTCGCGGCCCGAGTCGATGTGCAGGACGCGCACGTCGGCTCAGACCGGCTGCTTGGCGGCGTGGCCGAGCGCGGCGCGCAGCTCGGCGAGTGTGAACGGCTTGTGGAGGTAGGGTCGGCCCAGCCCGTCGAGGAACTGCAGCGTGTCGCCCCGCACCGTGTCGCCGGTCGCGAAGATGATGCGCTCGGCGACCCGTGGATCCTGGCGCGTGAGCTTCATATACATGTCGCGCCCGGAGAGGTGTGGCATCCGCAGGTCGCAGATGATGACGTCGAACGGACCGGCCAGCGCGCGTTCGAGCGCGTAGGTGCCGTCGCTCGCCACCTCGACGGAGTGACCCCAGCTCTCGAGTGTGGCGCGCATGTAATGGAGGATGTGCGGCTCGTCGTCCACCACGAGGATGTGCAACGGCTTCGACTCGCCCCGCGGCGCGGGCGCCGGCTCCACGCGCACGGCCGGCACGCCCACGGGCAGCTCCACCGTGAAGGTCGCCCCGCTGTCGGGACGGCTCTCCAGGGTGAGGCGACCGCCATGCTCCTTGAGAATCCCCTGACAGATCGACAGCCCCAGCCCGGTGCCCTCGCCCTCGGGTTTGGTCGTGAAGAACGGCTCGAACACCCGGGCGGCGACGTCTTCGGGAATCCCCGGCCCCGAGTCGGTCACGCTCACGGCGATGACGTCCTGCGCCCGCTTGGCCGTGATCCAGATCCGGCCCGACGGCGCGTCGCTCGCGATCGCCTGGCAGGCGTTGTTGATCAGGTTCACGAACACCTGCTTGATCTGGTTGGCGTTCACCTCCACCTCGGGAAGGCCAGGCTCCACGTCCAGGGTCGCCTCGACCTTATGGGCCATCAGCTGGTTGCGGATCAGCACCAGCGTGGAGTCGAGCAGCTGGTGGATCGGCTGGCGCCCCCGCTCGCCCTCCTGGCTGCGGGCGAACGACAGCAGGTTTTTGACGATGGTCGCCGCCCGCTCCGCCTCCTGACGGATCACCAGGAGCGGCTCCTCCAGCGACGCCGGCACCCCCGTCTCGGCCAGGAAGTCGCTGAACCCCACGACGGACGCGAGCGGGTTGTTCAGGTCGTGCGCGACGCCCGCGATGAGTTGACCGATCGCCGACATTTTCTCAGACTGTATGAGCTGCTCCTGCAGGCGCCGCCGCTCCGTCTGGTCCTCGAACACGAGCACCGCGGAGCCGGGCTCGGCCATCGGGATGGTCGTGAGGAGCAGCGCCCGCTCGCCCGCGCGGATCTCGACCGAGGTCGCGGACGGCTCCGCGATGGCCCGGGCGACGGGGTCGGACCAGGCCGGCGGCAGGAGACCGAGCCAAGGGCGGCCCGGAATCGCCGTGACCGGCATTTGGATCAGCTCGGCGAACACGCGGTTGGCGCGTCGCACCGTGCCGTGCGCGTCCACGATGCAAATCGCCTGGGAGATGGCGTCCACGGTTTTCTCCCATTCGCGCTTGGCGGACGACAGCAGCTCGACCAGGCGCGCGTTCTCGAGCGCGATGGCGCCCTGGGCGAGGACCAGCGACACGAGGGTCAGCTCGGGCTTACCGAGCGCGCCCGCCCGGTCGCTCGAGACAGAGACCGCTCCCATGGTGCGTCCCGCGGCGACGAGGGGCGCGCCGATCCACGAGCTGGGCGCGTCGCCGCTCAGCTCGGCCCCGCGGCGGCGCGCCTCTTCGCGCACGTCGCGCGGGAACGCGAGGGGTCCGCGCCGCAGCGCGAGCTGCAGCAGGGGGTCGTCGGTCCGGGCCGGCGCCGCGTTCGTGTCGTAGGTCACGGCGAGCCGGTTCGATTCGGCATCTAGTAGGACGACCGAGAGGCGGTCGGGTTTGAGCAGCTCGGCGAGGGCCCGCGCCACCAGGTCGATTACGCTGGCGGGCCGAAACGCTCCCGCGAGCTCCTGGGCGAGCATCGTGAGGCGCGCCAGCAACTCGACGCCGGGGCGTGGGGTAGCAGCCCTAGAGGGAGGCTTGGGCATGATCCTGGCCAATGTGCGCGGTCGCCTGCGGATACAGGACTTCCGGCTCGTCGCACTCGCGCTGGCGCGGGGCGACGCCGGGCGGCGCGCCCGCTACGAGCAGCTGCTGCTGGAACAGGGCCCCGACCCGCTGCTCGACGAGCCGGGTTTGCTCGAGGCGCTGCTGGCCGTGCGCTCGCTCGCCGTCCCGTCGCCGCCCCTGTTCGCGTACGTGGCGGTACGGCACGCCCTGCGCGCCGCCGCCGTCGACGACCGTGAGCTCGCGGACTATCTGGCCGCGCTGTTGCTCGAGTTCGGCGATCACGACCGGCACATGCGCATCCGTCGGGCCGACGACGAGAGTTACAGCTATCTCGTCGACATCGTGGAGGACCTCACCGGCCTCGACGACGCCGGGGAGCGGGGACTGCTGTTGCGCGTGCATCTCGGCAATTACAGCCTCTGGTTCGCGGGGCTCTTCCCCGATTACATCGAAGCCCGGCGCACCCGCAAGGGCGGGCCCGACCTGCCGTACTACGACGAGGTGGGCCGGCAGGGGTACCGGCTCGCCTCGGAGCACCGCCTGGCCGAGCGGTTTGGCGTCGCCAGCATCTACCGCAGCGCCGCGGAACGGTTCCCGGCGCTGCGGGTCGCGTTCAACCGCCTGAGCGACGGCGTGTTCTTCCGCAACGTCAGCACCCCAGAAAAGATACTGCGGAACCTGTAGTCATCCGTCGTCCGTCATCCGTTATCCGTACGGCACCACGGACGACCGATGACGGAGAACGGACTACTCGTCCAGAAACCGCGTCGGCAGCGTCGTCGCGGCTTCCACCAGCTGCTCGGCCGATTTCACAAACCGCACCACGATCGGCAGCGAGCCCTTGAGGCTGAGCTTGCGCTGCATGATCCCGGCGATGGGACCCAGCTCCTTGCGGATGACGCGCTTCCAGTGCGCGTAGTCGCCGCCGATCACGAACGCCGCTCGCTCCGCTTCGCCCTGCGACACGACCTTCGCTTCCCGGCACGTGCCGCGCTCGAGATCGAGCCAGATCCCGACCGCTTCCTTGATCCCGATCTCCGGCTGGGGGTTCACCACCAGGGCCACGGCGCCGTGCGTCCATTCGAGCGAGGCGGCCCGGTAGCCTTCGCTCGCGTTGATCGCGGCGCCGTAGGCGCTCACCCATTCGGGGGACGGGAACGCGAGGCTCACCCGATGGCCTCTGCGAACCCGCGGAACAGCGCGTCCTCCGTGTCGTCTTCGGGATGCCACTGGACGGCGAGCGTCCACGGCGCCGCGCGGTCCGCTCGTTCGACGCCCTCGATGACGCCGTCCTCCGCCCATGCCGTGGCGCGGAGCGTCGGGGCGAGCTCGCGGATCGCCTGATGGTGGCGGCTGTTGACGCTGCCGCCCACCCTCCCGAGGGTGTGATCGAGCAGGCTCTCAGGCTCGACGCGCAGGGCATGGCGGGCGCTCGTGTCGGTGTGGTCAATCGGGCCCCCCCCGCGCTCGCTCGCGAGGTCCTGGTACAGCGTTCCGCCCAGGGCGACGTTCAGGATCTGGATGCCGCGACAGATGGCGAGGATCGGAAGCCGGCGCCGCTCCGCGCCGGCGATGAGCGCCAGCTCGACGGCATCACGGGCGGGATCGGTTTCGCCGAGCTTGGGGTGCGGCGCCGCGCGGTAACGGGACGGCTCGACGTCCTCGCCTCCGGTGAGCACCAGCCCCTGGACGCGGTCGAGGGCGGCGCACGCGGCGTCGGGGTCGAGCACCGGCGGCACGAGCAGGGGCACGAGGCCGGCGCGCGTGAGGGCGCGCACGTACGCGATGTTGAGGGCGACGCGTTCCCGACCGCCGTCGGTGCGGCGCGTCGCGCTTACCGCGACGACTTTGGTCACGGCGTGGGGGCGGGGACGGGGGAGCCCAGGAGCGGGCAGTGCGGGTTGGAGACGCCGCCCCAGTCCACCCGCACGCCATACAGCGGGATGGTCTTGTCGCCCCCGCTCACCGTGCCCAGCTGCGGGTACGACTTCGGCGGCCGTTGTCCCTCGTACAGGAGCACGCCCTGCGCCCGCTGGGTCGAGTCGTCCACGACGAGCAGCGCGTACACCGCGGTGTCGGAGGGGTAGGGCGGGAAATTCGCGCCCTGGTACGCCATGGTGAGACGCTGCCCGGTGTAGGTGATTGCTACCGTGCTCTGCTGCGCGTTGCCGGCGACGCGGGCGGGGAGCGAGCCGGGCAACCCGCGGGGCGACTCGGTGAGCACGAAGGGCAGGAGCCTCAACTGATCCTGAATGAGCGAGGGTCCGATGAGCTGTGCCATGCCGCAGGTGGGCGAGTGGGTCCGATCGCGTCCGCCGCAGGAAACGGCCAGGCACGTGACGAGGAGCGCAGCCGGCCGGGCCCGTCTCACGGTGACGTCACGACTTCGAGCACGGTCGTCGGGTCCGGGGCATTGGGCGCGGCGCGCCGGAACTCCAGGCTGTCGGCGTCGGGCACGAACGGCGTGCCGAGCCGCAGCGTGTCTCCCACCAGCCAGGCGGCCGTCTTCGCTTCCTGCGACACCGGGCGGTCGAAGTCGGCGCCCAGGATCCAGCGGCCGGTTCCCCGGAGAGGGCCACCGCCCAGCTTGGTGCGCTCGGGCTGTCCCAAATAGCGGCGGTACAGCCAGCCGGTGAACCACCCCCCGGTGTGCGACTCGAGCGACATGCGGATGTAGACGGTGGAATCGATCGGGACGGCGCGAGTGGCGGCGGGGCTGCCTGCGCGGAAGATGCGCGTGAGCTGCCAGGTGCCGTCGAGCGGCGTGCCTTGGGCGGTCCAGAGGAGCACCGTGGCGACGACGCCATAGGGATAGATCACGGCACCAATCTAATACGTCCAGGTCAGGACCACCGAAACGGCTCGCACGGGCTCGAGCGTGCCCGGCGTCAAGCTATAGATGTAGTTCAGCGCGTTGGTGACGCGCAGCCGCGCCGACCACGCGTCTCGGCTCCAACCCCCGCGTAGGTCCAGCACTGCGGCGGGCACGCGGGGGTCGTCCGCCCAGCTCAGGCCGAGCTCGATGCGCTCGATGCGGCTGACGTAGCGGAAGTCGCCTCCCACGCTGAACGGGCGCAACGCGTAGTCCGCGGAGAGCGTCAAGAGGTGCTTGGGACGAAATGCCAGCACCGAATCGGCGCCGAGGTCGCGCGCGTCCAGGAAGGTGTAGGCGACGGCAGTCTCGAGCCTCGGCGTGAACGGCCGGGCCGTGAAGGACAGGTCGAATCCACGGAGTCGCGCCCGCCCCACGTTGCGGAATTGAATGTAGGGGACTCCTCCTGATTCAAAGAATGCGGGCTCGATCAGCTGCCGGGCTTCGGTCCAGAAGGCAGCGGCGTCGAGCCGCGTCGACCCGATCGAAACGGCATCGCCAAGCTCGAAGGCCCAAGCGGTCTCCGGTACGAGCGTCGAGTCGGGAACCACCCGGATTCCGAACGCCACCGTCGACACGAACCGCTCGGCGAGCGACGGCGTGCGGAATCCGTGTCCGACCGAGCCGCGCCACGTCCCGAAGCGTGTGGGCCACACGACGCCGACCCGCGGGCTCGCGTGACCCTCGAGCGTCCCGCCCACCGGTCCGATTTCGTCCACGCGCGCACCCGCCGACAGCCGGACCGACCCGATGCGCTGTTCTCCCTCACCGTACGCCGACAGCTCGTGCTGGGCGTGCCCGCCGAAGATGTCGCTCGTCACGTCCGCGCGAGCGGCCTCGACGCCGATGGTCAACACGCGGTCGCTGTCGCCGCCGGGCCGGAGGGTGCCCCGCAGCTCGGTGCCGTACCGATTCGCCACGCCCCAGTCGTCGGGCTTGGAGTCGGTGAAGTGGGTCCGCACCCAGGACGCGCGGGCTTGCCAGGCGAACCCCGCCGACGACGTCCGCTCGAGCGTCGTGGCCACGTACCCCTTGTCCGACCGTGTGTACGCCCCGCGGTCGTTGGTGCCGATCATGAACGGTTGAAACGCCAACCCGCGGTCGTCACACTGGCCGCGCTCGCACCAGGGCGGGCTGACCTGGTACTGATGGCTCGTCCACGAGCCGGACGCCGTCAGGCGGGTCCCCGGTGCCGGTTGCCATTCCGCCTTACCCGCACCCTCCCACTGGTCGCTCTTGTCCTGCTCGCGGTACCCGTCGGAGTGACGGCCGCCGAGCGTCACACGGCCCCGGATTGCCTCGCTGCCATACGAACCGGTCACATCGAGCCCGCCGAGGCCGCCGACGTAGTCACGGAACCGCCAGGCGGCATCGGGCGGGTCCGCGTAAGCGCCCGCTGTCGTGCGCACGCGACCGTGGAAGCCGACGGGTACGTCTCGCGTCAGCAAGTTGACCACGCCGCCGAACGCGGCCGACCCGTACAGGGACGAGCCGGCGCCCTTCACCACCTCGACGCGCTGTACTTCATCCAGCGGCAGCATGTCCCAGTCGATGCCGCCCCGGTCGGCCTCGTTCGCGGGTACGCCGTCCACCAGCAGGAGCACGCGCGATCCCAAGCCTTCGACGAAGCCGCTCGACCCGCGAATGTTGACCTGACCGTTGAGGAACAACACTCCCGGGGCCTTGTCCACCGCCTCGTCGACCGTGCTCACGGCGCGCCGCACGAGATCGCTGTCGCTGACGAGCGCCACACTCGTGGCTGACTGGTCGAGCAGCTGGGACCGCTTCGCCGCGGTGACGATCACGGGCTCGAGCGCGAATCGATTCGATCGCAGCGTGACGTCCAGGCGCACCGAGTCGCCGGCCGGAACGGCGACCGTGTCCTGCGTGGCGTGATAGCCCAGACGGGCGAAGCGGAGCACGGCGGGGCCCGGGCGGATCCCCGTCAGCCGGTAGTGGCCGGCCGCATCGGAGGCGGCGGCCGCCCCCGCGGTGCTGATGCGGACGTCGGCGACCGGCGCTCCGGCCGTGTCCGAGACGGTCCCGTACACCGCTCCCGGGATCTGCGCCTGTCCCCGCAGCGGCAGGAAGGCCAGCGCGATCAGCGACCGGGCGGCGACGCGGGTCAGGGGCACGGCGGGAAGTAGGCGCACACGCGCCGCATGGTGTCGAAATCGATCACGAAGTCGATCGAGTCGGTGCCGCCGCCGGAAACCACGACGATGCCGGAGCCGGCAGCGGTCGTATCGGCGCCATCGCGAAAGAAGCCGGCCACCTGGAGCGTCGTGTCGGCGCCGGCGAGCGTGAACGCCGTGTCCACCCACGCCGCGAGCACCCACTCATAGCGGCCGCTGGGCAATTTCACCGTGTAAAACTCGGATTGCCGGTCGTGCGGCAGGGGGTTGAGGGACATGAAGGGCGGCTGGAAGTTGAAGAGGTCGTTGCGGGTCTGGGGGAACACGTTGTATGCGATGATGTAGACGGCGGCCGTGTTCCCCGGGGCCGTGCCACGCAGCGTGACCGTCCCGCAGATGCCGACGAACCCGCCCTTGGGGCAGGTCGTGGGCGCGGGGGTCGGCTGGAGCCCGTCGTTGCATGCGAGCGCGGCGACGACGGCGAGTGCGGCTCGGAACACGGCCCTGGGCATGTCTGCAATGATCGGAGCGGGCGCTAGGGGCGTCAACTTGACCGCGGTTTCCGCGGGGAATAACGTAAAGTCCGCCATGCCGATCTACGAGTACCGCTGCACCAAGTGCGAGGCGCGCTTCAGCCAGCACGAGGAAATCGAACAGCACGGCCGCACGTCGCCCGCGTGCCCGCAGTGCGGGTCGCACGCGGTGGAGCAGGTGCTCTCGCCGTTCTTCGCCAAAACGGTCCGGAAAAGCTAGCCGCCGTGTTCGAGCGCCTGCGGGATGCCCTGCGTGCGGCCCTCGACGCGGCCACGCCGCCGGGCGACCTGCGTGACCTGGCGCGGCAGATGCGGGAGGCCGTGGTCGAAGCGAAGGTCGCGGTGATGGAGACGCGCGACGCGGTCGCGCGGACGGAGCGGGAGTTGGCGCAGGAGCGTCAGCGGCTCGCCGACGCGGAACGGCGCGGCCGGCTCGCGTCCGAGATCCAGGACGCGGAGACCGTGGCGGTGGCCGGGCGGTTCGCGGCGAAGCACCGCGAGCGCGCGGGCGTGCTCGACAAGAAGCTGGCGGCGCTACGCGACGAGCTCGCCCTGTACGAGCGGGAGCTCTCGGACATGCAGGCGCAGCTGGCGCGCGCCGAACAGGATCGTCCGCTCACGGAAGCGGAGCGCTCCGCCGAGCGCGCGTGGCGCGACCTACAGGCGGCGGGCGGCGCGCGCCCCGGGGTGGATCCGGAGGAGGAGCTGCTCAAGTCGCGCCTCGATCGCGCCGGCCGGGAAGCGGCGGCCGACCGCCAGCTACGGGAGCTCAAGAAAAAAATGAAGAAAGAGTAGCGACGCCGGCCATGGGCGTGGTCCGCCGGATGTGGCAGTGGTTCCGCGTGGCGTTCGGTCCGGGGCCACGGACCGCCGACGGGCGGCGCACGGGAGGCACGATGGATATCAAGCGCGACCGCATGGTGTTTCTCGGGTACGGCAAGTACTGGCGCTCGGACGCCATCATCGGGCTGATGCCGATCGAGGAGGAGCGCGGGCCGAAGCGGCGGACCAACGTGTTCGTGGAGGGCCGCGCCGACCCGATCATCGCGTCGCGCACCGAGCAGAGCATTCTCGAGGACATGGGGGCGAGCGAGGGCGGCTTCCAGGCGCAGGCCCTGCGAGACGTCGAGCAATGGGAGCAGCGGGTGGGGGAGCTGCTGCGCGCACCTCAGACACCCACCCCGATCGAGCAGAACGAGCTGTTCGACTGATGGCCGACGCCGGCTGGTTCGGCCATCCCCGCGGCCTGTCCACGCTCTTTTTCACGGAGATGTGGGAGCGCTTCAGCTACTACGGGATGCGGGGCTTCCTCATCCTGTACATGACCAAAGCGCTCGGCTTCACGGACCCGCACGCCGGCGCCGTATACGGTAATTACGTCGGCAGCGTGTGGCTCGCCGCGATCTTCGGCGGGGTCATCGCCGACCGCTGGCTGGGTCACTACCGCAGCGTGCTGCTCGGCGGGACCATCATTGCCCTGGGCCACTTCACCCTCGCGCTGCATGCTGTGCCGTTCTTCTACGCCGGCCTCTCATTGATCGTCCTCGGGACGGGACTGCTCAAGCCCAACGTCTCGACGCTGGTCGGCGCGCTGTACGAGCAGGGCGACGAGCGGCGCGACGCCGGGTTCTCGGTTTTCTACATGGGGATCAACCTCGGGGCGCTGCTCGGGCCGCTGGTCGCCGGGAAGCTCGCCGAGGGTGTGGACTGGCATCTCGGATTCGCCTGCGCCGGCGTCGGCATGACGCTGGGGCTGGCGCAATATGTCCTCGGACGCCGGCGGCTCGCGCCGGCGATCGAGCGTCTGGCGGCCCGACCGGGGCCGGCTGCCGTGAGCCCCGGGCTTGCGCCCGGGGTCAGTCACGGCGGCTTCACGGCCGCGGACTGGAAGCGGATGACGGCGGTGGTGGTGTTCTTCGCATTCGCGTCGCTCTTTTGGGGGGCGTATGAGCAGGCAGGGTCCACGCTCAATCTGTTCGCCGACCGCTACGTCCACCTCGAGCTGCTGGGCATCAAGCTGTATGCGTCGTGGTTCGTGTCCATCCAGGCGGCGTTCGTGATCCTGCTGTCGCCCGCGTTCGCCTGGCTGTGGGTGAAGCTCGGGCCCCGCCAGCCGTCCTCCCCCGCGAAATTCGCGCTCGCGCTGCTGTTCGTGGGACTGGCCTTCGTCCTGCTCATGCCGGCGGGCGCGATCGCGCAAGGCGGCGTGCGGATCAGCCCGCTGTGGCTCGTCGCCGTCTATTTCATCGAGGAGCTGGGCGAGCTGTGTCTCAGTCCGGTCGGGCTGTCCGTCGTCACCAAGCTCGCGCCGAAACAGGTGGTCGGGCTCATGATGGGCGTGTTCTTCCTCTCGAACGCCCTGGGCAACAAGCTGGCCGGCTGGTCGGCGGGATTCATCAGCACGACGCCACTGCCCAGGCTGTTCGGCGTGACCGCCGCCGTCACGTTGGGCGCGGCGGCCGTCATGTTCCTGCTCATCAAGCCGGTGCGGCGCTTGATGGGCGGGGTGCGCTAGCAATTCAGGAGGCACCCCTTCCGTGAACCCCGGGCTTGCGCCCGGGGTCAGTCGGCCTACCGGCGACTGGTCGCGCTTGCTCCGACCCCGAGGCGCCGCTGGAAGAAATCGGCTGCCGCCTCGTACGCCGCGACCCAATGGGCGTGCGTCAGAAAATCGTGGATGTCGTCCGGGAAGATGACCTGCTCCACGTCCACACTCTGCAGGCGCAGCGCCGCGGTGAGCTGCACCGTCTGGCTGAATTGGACGTTGCGGTCGTCGTCGCCATGGACCAGCAGGACGGGCGAGCGCCAGTCTTTCACGTATGCGATCGGTGACGACTCGTAGGCGAGCTTGGCCGCCTCCGCCTGCTTGACGGGATCGTAACTCGGGACCCAGTTCTGGATCTCGATGTTCCAGTCGTGCACGCTGTGCAGGTCCACGCCCGCGGCGAACAGGTCGGACGCGCGCGCCAGTCCCAGCGCCGTGAGAAACCCGCCGTACGAGCCGCCCCACAGGCCGATCCGCTTGGGGTCCACGTCCGGCCGGCCCCGCAGGTACAGTCCCGCTCCCAACACGTCGTTGAATTCACTCGCCCCCTGGGCGCCGTAATGCAGCGCCTCGCGGAACTCCATGCCGTAGGCGATGCCGCTGCGGTAATTCACCGACAGCACGACGTATCCCCGGCTCGCGAGGTACTGATTCAGGGCGTAGGCATTGCGATAGTAATAGAAGTAGTGCCAGCCCAGCAGCATCTGGCGCCGCGAGCCGCCGTGGAAAAAGACCACCGCGGGGCGGCGCTCCCCCGGCTTGAGGCCGCGCGGTAGGAACAGCTGCGCGTGGATGATCATGCCGTCGGCGGCGGGGACCAGCACCGGCTGCGGGTCCACGAGGGCGGCTTCCGGGAACGCCGCGGGAATCGCGCCGGGTGCGAGATCGCGAGGCGGCTCCGAGCCCAGCCACACCATCGGATGCGGCGGCGTGCGCGTCCCGGCGCGGATGAAGGCGACCCCGCGTCCGTCCCCCGTCACCACCGGCGTCCACTCGAGATCCGTGCCGCGGGTCAGGGCCGCGGCCGCGCCTCCCGCGACCGCCACCTTCCAGATGTGGCGCCGCTCGATGTCGTCCTGATTGGAGCTGTAGACGACCGTCGCGCCGTCCGGGCTCGCGGCCACGTGCTCGACCTCGAACGCGCCCGGTGTGAGCAGCGTGGCCCGACCGCCGTCGGCGGGAACCGAATACAGGTGGGTCCACCCGTCCTTCTCCCAGGGGAACACGATCCGCTCGCCGGCGCCCCACACGATCTGATTCGGGGCGACGATCTCGCGGAA
>WNEP01000668.1_pt1 | contig 17596 bp, 15 predicted proteins | sample 5399961 | NCBI WGS metagenome assembly WNEP01 (sample SAMN13153329, study PRJNA577476) | soil metagenome | isolation source: 20 cm grassland meadow soil pre-rain plot 5 | place: USA:California | collected 2015-09-08 | reverse complement strand
GAGCCAACCAACGCCCTGGCGATCTCCTCAAGAACCGCGCATTCCTCCGTCAGCTTCGTGTCCGCAACGTCCGTCACACCCACGTCCTCAGGTCCCTCCACCGGCGTTCAGATTCAAGGGGCAAACAAAAAGGCGCCAGCGCTGCCGATCTGGAGAGGCCTCGGTCAGCGACCTCTCGGCAGCACTGGCGCCCTTGCCAGTTGGCCCGTTGCATTGACCCATTGCTTTGACCCGTTGCAACAAAGAGCAACGGGTTCCCGAGCAGTGGGTACTCCGAGCAACGAGCATTCGGTCCGACGACGTTGTCGGACCTAACTATGAGCCAACAGCAAGTAGCTGGCAGCGAGCAGCAATACACTCCTCGCTGTTCACTGTCAGTAATCGCCTCTCGCTATTCGCTGCTAGCTGTTTGCTGCTTACTTACACGTCGAAGTACATGAAAAATTCGTACGGATGCGGGCGGAGCCGCAACGCGTCCACCTCGCGCCCGCGCTTGTAGGCAATCCAGGTTTCGATCAGATCCTCGCTGAACACGCCTCCCTTGAGGAGGAACTGATGGTCCTTCTCGAGGTGTTTCATCGCATCATCAAGGCTTCCGGGCATGGTCGGAATCCTGGCAGCCTCTCTGGGTTCCAGATCATAGAGATCCTTGTCCATCGGCTCGCCCGGGTCGAGCTTATTCTCAATGCCGTCCAGCCCGGCCATCAGCATCGCGGCAAAGGCCAGGTACGGATTGCAGGCCGGGTCGGGAAACCGCACCTCGATCCGCTTGGCTTTGGGACTCGGTGAGTACATCGGGATCCGAATGCCGGCGGAGCGATTGCGGCTGGAATAGGCCAGCAGAACGGGCGCCTCGAACCCCGGGGTCAGCCGCTTGTAGGAGTTCGTGGTTGGGTTCATCAGGGCCGCCAGGGCGGGCGCATGCTTCATGATGCCGCCGATATAGAACAGGCAGAGCTGGGAGACACCGGCATACTCCTTTCCGGCAAACAACGGCTTCCCTTCCTTCCAGATGCTCTGGTGGGTGTGCATGCCGGATCCGTTATCGCCGAAAAGCGGCTTGGGCATGAACGTCACGCACTTGTTGTGCCGACGGGCCACATTCTTCACGATGTACTTGTACATCATCATTTTGTCGGCCATGGCGACCAGGGAGTCGAACCGTAGATCGATCTCGGCCTGCCCCGCCGTCGCCACCTCGTGGTGCTGCTTCTCGACCTGCATGCCGGCTTTCTGCATCTCAAGGATCATCTCGCTTCTGATGTCCTGGAGCGTGTCGGTGGGTGCGACCGGAAAGTAGCCTTCCTTGTGCCGCGGTTTCGAGCCAAGGTTGGCCCCTTCCTTCCCGGAGTTCCAGATCCCTTCCTCGGAATCGATGAAATAGTAGCCGCTGTGGCTATTCTGGTCATAGCGGGCCTGGTCAAAGATGAAGAACTCCGCCTCCGGCCCCCAGTATGAAATGTCCCCGATCCTGGTGCTCTTCAAATACTGTTCAGCTTTCTGCGCGATGTTTCTCGGGTCTCGTTCGTAGCCTTCTCGGGTAATGGGGTCTACCACGTCACAGATCAGGCTGAGCGTCGGCGCCGCCATGAACGGGTCCATGCAGGCGGTCGCGGGATCGGGGATCACCAGCATATCGCTGCTGTGGATCGCTTTCCATCCTCTGATCGACGAGCCGTCGAACCCCGAGCCGTCCTTGAAGGTCCCGTCGTTCAGCTCTTCGATCGGAATCGAGAAATGCTGCCATGTCCCGAGCAGATCCACAAACTTGAGGTCTACCACCTGAGCCTTGTTTTTCTTGGCATACTCCAGTACTTCGCGGGGAGACATTCCGAACCTCCTTTCCTTCTTTACTTCACCATGAATGTGAAGCGAAAAGCGAGTAGCGAATAGCTCGGAGCTGTTCGCTCCTGGTCACTTCTTCGTTCGTGGCTGCTAGCTATTCGCTGCCTGCTGTTCGCTACCCTCCAGAAAACGATCGATCTCGTCCTTGATGGTGACGCGGATTGCCTCGAGCTGCGCGTGGTCCATGATCTTCCCCCCCTCGAGGTCCGACACATAGAACACGTCCGCCACCTGGTCCAGCCGGGTCGAAATGCGCGCTGCGTGCACCGACAGTCCGAGCTTGAAGATCGCGTGCGTGATCACGTACAGCAGCCCCTGGCGGTCATCGGCGAACACGTCGATGATCGTGAAGCGGTCGGAGGTCTCATTGTCAACCTGCACCGCGGTGGGCTGCCGGCCGGACGGAAGCCTGCGTCCGGACGGAAGGCGGCTGCTTCGGCCCACCAGGTTCTCGACCGTATCCTCCCCTTTCAAAATTCTGACGATGGTTCGGCCGATGCCGTCCCGCCGCTCGACGGGCGGCTCCCCCGTGTAATCCAGATCAATCACCTGGAAGGTGTCCACCACGATGGCGTCGTGGCGGGTGATGATCTGCGCATCCAGGATTTGGAGTCCCTTGGCTGCCATGACCCCCGCAATTTTCGAGAAGATGCCGGGCGTGAGATCGTCGACCGTCACCACCGTGTATTCACACGTGCCCAGCGTCTCATTAAAGCTCTCCTCGACCAGCACGTCGGCTTCGCGCAGTCTCCTGATCGCCGCCAGGTGCGCCGCAATCCTCGACGGGGCGGTCCCGTACGCATACCGCAGCGGAAACTGACCCAGTTGCGACTCGATCCACTCGACCGCCATCGGTTCCCCCGCCCTGGTGGCTGCCTCACACGCGACATCGTTCGCAAGCCGTCTCAGTCGTTCCGGGCCATGCGCGGCATCACGCTCACCGGACACCTCCGGCAACGTCCGTAGATACAATTCGATGAGCAAGGATTCCTTCCATTTGGTCAGCACGCCGGGGCCCACCGCCGCGATATCGGCAGCGGTCAGGACCAACAGCTTGCGCAGCACCTCGGGCGTCGCCACGGCTCGCGCGAAGGTCAGGAGCACTTTCTCGTCGTAGGGATCCCGCCGGAAGGCGGTGTGGGCCATCAGCAGATGGCGATGCACCAGGAACACCAGGGTCCGCGATTCCTGCTCATCAAACCCCAGCCGGTCGGCGGTCTCTTCGGCAAGCGCCCGTCCAACCTCGCTATGATCCTGCTCCCGTCCTTTCCCGAGGTCATGCAACAGAATCGACAAGTGGAGGAGATCCTTGCGCCGGATCTCCTGGTACACCTCACCGAGGATCCCCTTCTCCTGCGCCAACGCCTCCGCTTTCGCCACCGCCAGCAGGCTGTGCTCGTCCACCGTGTACTTGTGGTACTGATTGAACTGCATCAAGCCCCGGACCGTCGCGAACACCGGGATGAGCTTTTCCAGGAGATGAGCCCGATGCATCGCCTCGAGCGTGCCGGCCACTGAGCCAGGTCCGGAGAGGATCTTCAGAAAGATCCCGCTCACTTCCGGCCTGCGAAACGATTCGTCCGGGACGGAATCCACGGACCGATGGATTTCGTCGAGCAGGTGGGTGTCGATCGTGAGGCGTCGGGACTGCGCGACATGAAAGAGTTGGAGCAGCAACACCGGGCTGTCCAGCACGCGATTGCGCAACTCCGTCGGGACGGTCAGGCATGGCCCGGCCACCACGAAGTGTCCATCCACACGGGGGGCCGGCAGCAGCCGGACCAGCCGGCGCCACACGGGCACGCGCCGGCACCGATCCACGAACCGGGTGCACCGCTCGTGGAGTCCCATCGTATGCCGGTAGTACTGCTGCATGAACTGTTCGACCGCCAACATATCCGGCCGATCCTGAAAGCCAAATCGCTCCGCCAACCGAACCTGCTCATCGAAGGTGAGGATCTCCTGGGCGATGCCGGCGTGCACGTGGAGCAAGGCCCGGACACGCCACAGAAACTCCCTGGCCTCGAGCAAGGCCTGGTAGTCCTGACGCGAAAGAATACCCCGGTCCGCGAACTCCTGCAGGGTGCCCGCCTGGTACCGGGCCATCCCCGCCCACTGCAGCACATGCAGGTCACGCAGGCCGCCTTTACTCTTCTTCACATTCGGCTCGAGCAGATACACCGTCTCACCGAACTTCTCATACTCCCGCCGACGCTCCGCGATCTTCCGCTCAATGTAGCGGTCCGCCCCCCGCACCACCACCCGCCGAAGGTACCGGCGCTGGAAGTCCTGGAACAGATCGGGGCTGCCAGCCAGAAAGCGGGCTTCCATCATCGACGTCTGAATGGTGACGTCGGTCGCGGCCAGCTCGATGCAATCCTGGATGGTCCGGACGCTGTGGCCCACCTGGAAGCCGACGTCCCACAGGTGATGCAGGACCTGCCGGGACAGAGACGCCACCGTCGGGCCGGCCTCAGGCCGGAACAGAAACATGATGTCGATGTCCGAATAAGGCGCCAGCTCTCGCCGGCCATATCCTCCCAGTGCGACCAGGCAGCAGTGCTGGAACCCGGCTGTCACCGCCTCCGCTCCGGTTGTCCGCACCGCATTCCGATAGCGGCCGATAATGAGCCCATCGACCAGCTGCGAGAGAGCCGCCATGACCTCGGCGCCCGAGGCCCCACCCAAGATCCGTTGATGGATGGCCTGCCGCTGTTCAGCCAGCGCGGTTGTCACGGCCCCGATCGCGCCGTCGCGCAGAAGCCCGGCAGCGGTCTCGTTGTCTGGAAGAGGTGTCACAGCGCGCTTTCCCCCGTTTCGCCCGTGCGGATGCGGACGGCCTCGCCAAGATCGCGCACGAAGATCTTGCCGTCCCCGATACTGCCCGTCCTCGCGGTGCGCGTGATGGTCTCGATCACGCGCTGGACCTGGTTATCCGCCACGGCCACCTCGATCTTCACCTTCGGCACAAACTCGATGGTGTATTCGGTCCCGCGATACGTCTCCTTGTGCCCTTTCTGCCTGCCAAACCCTTTGACCTCGGTCACGGTCATACCCTGGACGCCGATCTCGAGGAGGGCATCCTTGACTTCATCCAGCTTGAACGGTTTGATGATGGATTCGATTAATTTCATATCGGCTCCCCAAGCAAATAGCGAACAGCTGGTAGCAAGTAGCCGGAGCCTGCCCTTGGCTATCTGCTATTTGCTGCGCGCCGCTTGCTTTTATGAATACGCGCGCTCATTGTGCTGGCTAAGATCCAGACCCACCGCTTCCTCCTCCGATGAGATCCTCAACCTTGTCAGACCATCCACCAGTTTGAGGATCATGTACGTCCCCACAAAGGAGAACAACGCCGCGGCACCGGCCGTGACCGCCTGAATGCCGAGTTGGCCGGCATTGCCGAAGAATAGGCCATCCCCACCCGCGGGATTGATCAGCCTGGAGGCAAACAGCCCGACAGCCAGGATGCCGACGGTTCCTCCGATCCCGTGGATACCCACGACATCGAGCGTGTCATCATAGCCGATCCTCGCTTTCCAGACAATCACGCTATAGCTGAGGAATCCTGCCACGAAGCCGATCGGGATCGCCCACAGGGGCCCCACAAAGCCGGCCCCCGGGGTAATGCTGGCCAGGCCGCCCACCGCCCCACTGATTACGCCCAGGACAGTGGGTTTCCCGCGGTGCAGCCATTCGAGGACCATCCAGGTGAGTGCCGCCGTCGCCGCGGCCGTATGGGTCGCCACGATGGCCCCTCCGGCGACCGCATTCGCCGCCAACGCGCTCCCCCCATTGAATCCAAACCATCCAAACCACAGCAGTCCGGTTCCCAGCAGGGTGAGCGGCAGATTGTGGGGGGCCATATACTCGGTTCCGTACCCGCGTCGTCGTCCCAGCACGAGCGCACAGGCCAGCGCGGCCGCTCCGGAGCTGATATGCACGACCGCCCCGCCCGCAAAATCCAGGGCCCCCAGCCTCCTCAGCCAGCCGCCGCCCCAGATCCAATGGGCCAACGGGCAGTAGATGAAGATGGACCACAAGATCGTAAACAGCACGAGCGCACTGAACCGCATGCGCTCGGCAAAGGCGCCGGCGATCAATGCCGGTGTAAACGCCGCGAACATGAGCTGGAACATCATGAAGGCCACATGGGGGATGGTGGGACCGTAGCGTGGATTCGGGTCTCCCCCACGCCGCTCAGCCCTGCCCAAGCCAGTCCTCCTATGATCCCGCCGCGATCGGGTCCGAAGACCAGACTGTATCCAAAGAGGACCCAAATCAGGCTGACGAGACAGAGAATGACGACGCTGTGCATGATGGTGCCCAGCGCGTTCTTGGTCCGCACGAGCCCCCCGTAAAAGAGGGCCAAGCCAGGCATGATCATGGCGAGTACGAGGGCGGACGATGCCAGCACCCAGGCGGTGTCCCCGCTGTCGATTCTCGGCGCGACCGGCGTCGGCGGCGCCCCCTGCGCCCACGCGCCAGTTGCCCAGAAGGCACCCCCCACCCCGGCCGCAAGGATGGTGATCCAGTACCGCGTTACGGTCGTCACAATGCTCTCCTTGTCAAGATCGTCGAACCATGACCGGGACCCCGGGAGGAGCCACACCCCGGTCCTTGTGCGTTCAGATATTTCGATACCCGTTCGTGATCGGCATCCGCCGATCTTTGCCGAACGCTCGGTGCGTGATCTTGATCCCGATCGGCGACTGGCGCCGCTTGTACTCGCTGCGATCCACCATCGCGATCACCCGCGCCACCGTGTCCCGCTCGAAGCCCATGTCCACAATCTCCTCCGGAGCCCGATCTTCCTCTACATAGGCCTTCAGGATCGGATCCAGGATCGCATAGGCAGGGAGGGTGTCCTCATCCTTCTGGTCCGGCTTGAGCTCAGCCGACGGTGGGCGGTCGAAAATGCGCTTGGGAATCACCGTCGTCTTGTCTCTCCGGTCCCGCAGGCGCGCCAGGTCGTAGACCATCGTCTTCGGCACGTCCTTGATCACCGCAAAACCCCCCGCCATGTCGCCATACAGGGTGGCGTATCCCACGCTCATCTCGCTTTTGTTCCCCGTGGTCAACACCAGATGCCCGAACTTGTTGGAGATCGCCATCAGGAGGTTCCCGCGGACGCGCGCTTGGAGATTTTCTTCGGTCGTGTCGGGCGCGGTGCCCTCGAACGAGGACGCGAGCGCCTGGCGATAGGACGCGAAGGTGTCGGCGATCGGAATGGTGCGCACCTGAATGCCCAATCGGCGCGCCAGCTCCGCGACATCTTCCCGACTTTCCCAAGAGGTGTAGGGGGACGGCATGAAGACGCCCAGAACCTGAGCCGGCCCCAACGCATCCGCCGCGATGACGGCCGTGAGCGCGGAGTCGATCCCCCCGCTCAACCCGATCACGACCCGTCGGAACCCGTTCTTCCCGACATAGTCACGCACACCGAGGACAAGGCCGCGGTACACTTCCTCCAACGGATCCAGTGGGACCGCGCCGGCCACCACCGTACGCGCGCGCTTTTTCGGCACGTACGGTTCCGAGATCACCACGCGCTCGACGGCCCCTGCTGCTCTCCCGGCCAGCCACTTCTTCCGCCCATGCGCCATCCTCGCCCTCGCGACTGCATCCACGTTCAGGTCGGCCACGACGAGGTCCTCCTCGAAGGCTTTTCCCCGCACGATCACCTCGCCGGTCTGGTCCACGATCAGGCTGTTCCCGTCGAAGACCAGCTCATCCTGGCCTCCGACCATGTTCGTATAGGTGACGATCACGCCGTTATCCCTGGCCCGGGTGGCCAACATCTGCTCACGAAACCGGCTCTTGCCCATGTGGAAGGGGGAGGCGTTGATGTTCACGATCAGTTCAGCGCCAGCGGCCGCCTGAGCGCGGGTCGGTCCCTCCGGCAGCCAGATGTCTTCACAAATGTTCACCCCCACCGCCGTACCGTTCAGGACCACAAGCGGGATGCGCCGGCCCGGGTGAAAATAGCGGCTCTCATCGAACACGCCATAGTTCGGCAGATACCACTTACAATAGGTGGCCACCAGCCTGCGATTGGCGATGATGGCCGCCGCATTGTACAGCTCGTGCCGGCTGGCTGGCACGACCATCGGATGGTCCGGCCTCAACTGGGAGACCCCGCCCTCTCCCACATACCCGACCACGGCCGCCATGCCCTGACAATGGCGGATCACCTCCTCAAGCCCCCGGGAGTTGTCCTTGAGGAAGCGCGGCTTCAGGAGCAGATCCTCAGGCGGATAGCCTGTGATGGCGAGTTCGGGGAACGCCACCAGGTCCGCCTTGGCCCGGCGCGCCTCCCGCAGCCACCCCTTCATCCGTCGGACATTCCCCGCCACGTCCCCGACGGTGGGGTTCATCTGGACCATGGCGATACGAAAGATCCGCATAGCGACCTTTCCCCACCCTTCCCTCCCCCGACACGGGGGAGGGTTAGGGAGGGGCCAAAAAAAAACGCCCTCGCTCCACAGGTGGAGCAGAGGACGTCATTGTCCGCTTACCAGTGCTTCTGTGACTGATGTGGAGACGTCATTGTCTCCAATAAACTGGGCACAGTCATACCATCGGGGGAAAGAGCCTGTCAAGTGCTTTTTAAGCTTAGTAGCGCCGCAAAGCAGGGGTGGGAAGGCTCCACAGGTGCGCCCGGACAGCTTCCCACATGGCTTCCAGCATCGCGTTCAGGTCCGGCGCCGAGCGGGCCACCAATTTGACGGCCAAGCCGGGCACAGCCGGCTGAGAAACGCCCCCCAACACCGAGCCAGGATGCCCCTCCAAGGTCGCCGCAATCTGCTCCTCCAATCGTTTCCAGACTTCTGCATTGACCGTATCGTTGACCAGATAGAGGGATGCCACATAGTCCCAGGCGGTTGCCAGCCCCACCCCACCACTTTCGGCTGGATTGAGATGGTATCGTTCCAACACCGACTGGCCAGAAGAAGTCCCGATCCAAATCTCATTCTCCAGACTGGCAAAGGCCCAGCGCTCCCCTCTGGCCATGCGTCCGGATGCAATGGCATCCCAAAGCAGGACGGTTGCGCCGGGCGCCAATGTTACGTGAATAACTTGGCGAAAACGTGAACCGGCAAACGGGATTGTCGGTTCAGGCACCCACTCCAGGATCGCCCCGCGACCAACCGAAATATCCACCACTTGGACGGAGGTCTCAGAGAGGGAGCGGTACACCCGGTTCGCGGAAGGGGTCGAGATGAGGACGTGCGCGTCCGGGCCCACTGTCATTTCGATGGAGAGACGGTCTCCGCCCACCAGTCCTCCGGACGGATTGAGCAGGAGCGTATAAGCGGAGCCGGTATCGTCGAGATAGATGGGAGGGAAAAGATGCCAAGGACTCGTGCAATGGGAGCGGGCGATGATAGTCTTGCGATCCTGCCAGACGTACTCGAGCCGAAGCTCACCGACGCGCCCGACCGAAGAGGTCGGCTCCCCGTTCGAGCTCTTCTTGGAAACTGCCACCTCAGAGGCCAGCACTGGTCACCGCCCCTTCGCGCGCTGGGGGATGCGTTGCTCAACCCAGTCCACGACGCGATCGAGCCCTTCCCCGGTTAGAAGATTGGTGAAGACAAACGGCAGGTCGCCGCGCATGCGGCGGCTATCCCGATCCATCACGGAGAGATCGGCGCGGACATAGGGCGCGAGGTCCATCTTGTTGATCACGAGGTAGTCCGAGCGAGTGATGCCGGGGCCTCCTTTACGGGGAATCTTGTCGCCCTCGGCCACGTCGATCACGTAGATGACATGATCCACTAACTCCGGGCTGAACGTGGCGGCCAGATTGTCGCCCCCGCTTTCCACGAAGATCAGCTCCACATCAGGATGGCGACGGACCAGGTCATCGATCGCCTCTTGATTGTGCGAGGCATCTTCGCGGATCGCTGTATGCGGGCACCCACCGGTCTCGACGCCCAGGATGCGATCCGGCGGTAAGGCCCCGCGCTTGGTCAGGATTTCCGCGTCGATCTTGGTAAAGATGTCGTTGGTGACAGCAGCGAGGCTGTACCGGTCGCGCAACCGCAGGCAGAGTGCCTCCACCAGCGCGGTCTTGCCCGATCCAACAGGCCCCCCGACGCCGATGACCGGAATGCCCTTCACCCGCGCCTGCGTCGACTTTCCGTCGCCGTGATGGTGCTGATGATTGTGACCGTGCATTGATCGACTCCTTATGACCTGAACAACTTCCACTCCAGACAGCCATGCCGCATCCCGTAGATGTCCTGGACCGGCGACCAGGACGACAGGGGGACGGGCGTCACCTCGCGGCTGATGCGATAGATCAGCGGCAGCCAGCCCTCGATGAGGCTCTGTCCCTCGCGCTGCCCGATGGGCAGCAGTCGCATCGCCGCCGAGACGAACCCCGCCGCCGTCTGGTACAGATAGGCCGCCACGGCCTCCTCTCCCTTCCAGCCGCAGGCGCCCAGCGTAAGTCCGAGGCAGACAGGCAGGTGACCGGGAGCCTTCTCGCGCTCCATTGCGGTGAGATAGGATCGCAGGACAACTTTCCCGTCAAGTTGCTCGGCCGCGATTTTCATGACCTGCCGGCCCATCTGGCGGCTGGCCAGACGCCCGTCGCGACCCAATTTCATGCCGTCCAACTCGCGATCCACCGCCACCGCCGCCGCCTGATTGCCGGTCGTGCCGGCCCGGCTCGCCACGCAGGCCGCGACCGCCTCGCGCCGGCTCATACCTCCGCCTAAAAGATCTTCCACATAGCGGGCAAGCTGGGCTGAATCCTTGATGGCTCCTCCTTGCACCGCCGCCTCCAGCCCGGACGAAAACGCGTACCCGCCCGACGGGAAAAATGTGTCAACGAATCGGAGGCCACTTAGAAGACTTAGAATTTCCACGTTGCTCTCAGCCGGTTAAAAGAGAAAGTATCGTTGCGCCATTGGGAGAACAGCCGCCGGCTCGCACTTCAACAGTTGCCCATCGGCCCGCACTTCGTAGGTCTCCGGATCAACCTCTATCTTGGGCAGCGCATCGTTCAGCTTGAGATCGCGCTTCTTGACAGTGCGGCAATTTTTCACCGCTGCCACGCGCTTCCGCAAACCGAGCTTCTTCGGGATGTCCCGATCCAAAGCCGACTGCGACACGAAGGTGAGGTTGGTGCTGCACAGAGCCCGCCCGAAAGCACCAAACATCGGACGGCTGATGATCGGTTCCGGTGTCGGAATCGAGGCATTCGGGTCACCCATTTGCGCTTGGGCGATGAACCCGCTCTTCAGAACCATTTCGGGCTTCACGCCAAAGAATGCGGGCTTCCAGATCACCAAGTCCGCAACCTTTCCGACTTCCACGGACCCAACCTCATGGGCAATCCCGTGCGTGATGGCCGGATTGATCGTGTACTTGGCCACGTAGCGCTTGGCTCGGAAGTTATCGTGCCGTGAGGAATCCTCCCGGCCGCTCTGCGACAGATGCCCACGCTGCACCTTCATCTTATGGGCTGTTTGCCAGGTTCGAATAATCACTTCGCCGAGCCGGCCCATCGCCTGCGAGTCAGAGGACATCATGCTGATCGCGCCCAGGTCGTGCAGCACGTCTTCTGCCGCGATGGTCTCACGCCGGATGCGCGACTCCGCAAAGGCAATATCTTCCGGCACTTTCTTATTGAGATGGTGGCACACCATCAGCATATCCAAATGCTCGTCCATCGTGTTCACCGTCAACGGCATCGTGGGGTTGGTCGAGGACGGCAGGACATTCGGCTCGCCGCAGACTTTGATGATATCCGGCGCATGGCCGCCACCGGCCCCTTCCGTGTGGAAGGAGTGAATGGTCCGGCCGGCAAAGGCCTTGATGCTGTCCTCCACAAACCCGGCTTCATTCAGCGTATCCGTATGGATGGCCACCTGTACGTCGTATCGCTCCGCGACACGCAAACAGGTGTCGATCGCAGCAGGCGTCGTGCCCCAGTCTTCGTGCAACTTCAATCCGATCGCGCCGGCTTCGATCTGTTCATTCAGCCCCTCAGGCAGTGACGAGTTGCCCTTTCCGAGAAATCCCAGATTAATGGGAATTCCGTCCGACGCTTCAAGCATCCGGTGTATGTTCCACGGCCCCGGCGTGCAGGTCGTCGCGTTCGTCCCCGTTGCCGGACCGGTCCCGCCGCCGATCATCGTCGTAATGCCAGCGGATAAGGCCTCCCAATATTGTTGCGGACAAATGAAGTGGATATGGGTCTCCACGCCACCGGCCGTCACAATGCAGCCTTCGGCGGAGATGGCTTCGGTTCCGGCACCCACCTCCATCCCTTGACTGACGTTCGGCATGAGATCGGGGTTGCCGGACTTCCCGATGCCGACCACCCGCCCGTCCTTTATCCCGATATCCGCCTTCACGATACCCCAATAATCAAGAATAAGCGCATTCGTGATCACCGTGTCGAGCGCGCCGCTCGCGCTGGTCGCTCGCGGGGACTGGCCCATCCCGTCACGGAGCACTTTCCCTCCCCCGAAGACAGCCTCATCGCCGTACGAGGTGAAATCCTTCTCGACCTCAATCACCAGATCCGTGTCGGCGAGCCGGACCCGGTCTCCGACCGTGGGACCGAACAGATCCGCATACTGTTTCCTTGGGATTTTCACCGTGCCCCTCCTTTTCCGGAGAATCCAAGCTCAGCCGCGCGAGAAAGGGCCTGCGCCTTCACCTGCGCATCATCCAATGATCCATTGGTCAGACCGTTGATCCCGTGGGCCACCCGCTTGCCTGCCAGAGCCACGACCGTGACCCGCTTTTCTTCACCAGGCTCGAACCGCACCGCTGTGCCGGCTGGAATGCAGAGTCGAAATCCGAACGCCTGTTCCCGATCGAAGATGAGTGCCCGATTGACCTCGAAGAAGTGGCAGTGGGATCCCACTTGAATCGGCCGATCGCCGACGTTGGACACCGTGAGTTCCTTTGTCGCACGGCCTTTAAACGCCTCCACGTCGCCGGTGCCAAAGATGGTTTCGCCCGGCACGACGGGCTTGGACAACTCTGCTTTGATCACAGCGGCCAGGGAGGCTCCCTTTGTCTGCGGAGCCTTCTGAGCCTTGGCCAGGGCTCGTTTGGTCTTCGTCGGCATGTGCCCTCCTACACAGACATGAAACAGGTTGGTGGATTCAAGAGAATCCTTACCGAATCGGGTTGTGCACCGTCACCAACTTGGTCCCGTCAGGAAACGTCCCTTCGACTTGAAACTCGTGAATCATCTCCGGAACGCCCGGCATCACATCCTTGCGGCTGAGTAAGGTGACCCCATGGCTCATGAGGTCCGACACGGATTTGCCATCGCGGATGCCTTCCAGAATGGCGGCGGTCAGGTAGGCAACGGCTTCAGGATGGTTGAGCTTGAGGCCACGGGCCTTGCGGTCCTTGGCAAGTTGCGCTGCAACATAAATTAAGAGCTTCTCTTGCTCCCTGGGCGTTAAGTGCATGAGTTACCTCTCTGTGGTTGGATGACCCGCTCTGGGGTTTGTGGCTAGGTCCTCCAACGGTGTACCTTCAGAATTCTCTTGCGGGGAGGCGTAGCCTAGTCTACGATCCGCGCTCTGTCAAGTATGAGGGAAGGCACGTAAGCGAAAGGAGGGGCCCTTGGCGACCATAACACTGAAGGACCAATACCGAGACCATCCCACCCTTGGATTTATCGACTGGGTGTTGCGGGGGATTGGGCAGGTGGTCTTCCAGAACAACCCAATCTCCGGCGCGGTGGTTCTGGCGGCAATCTTTTACAACTCCTGGATCTACGGTACCGTCTGCCTGCTCGGCACCATCGTCGGGACCGCGACAGCCATCTGGCTCAAGGCCGACAAGGGAATGATCAAGGACGGGTTGTTCGGGTTCAACGGCGCGCTGATGGGGATCGCGCTCGTCGCCTACACCAGCGCAAACTTTACGACCGGCAACGTGCCGAACGCGCATCTCTGGCTCTACATCGTGCTGTGCGCCGTCTTCACCGCGGTGCTCGTGCCCGCCTTTGGTGCCATGCTGGGTCCTCATAAAGTACCGGGCCTCACCATGCCCTTCGTCCTGGCCACCTGGTTCTTCCTCGGTGCGTTGCTTCAGTTCACCACCATTGATGTGTCCAATGCCCTCAAGCCGACCTCGCCCTCAGACTTCACGGGCCCGAGACCAGACTACACCTGGGTCACCTGGTTTCACGGCATCACCATGGGCATCGCGGAAATCTTCTTCCAGGACAATTGGGTGACTGGGGTCATCATCTTGATCGGGATCGCCATCAATACGCGGATCGGCGCGCTGATGGCACTTATGGGATCCACACTGGCGGTCGGTACCGCGGTGTTCTACGGCGCGCATGATGAGGCGATCCGGGACGGCTTGTTCGGGTACAACGCGGCCTTGACTGCGATGGCCCTCGGCGGCCTCTTTCTCGTGCTGAACCTTCCCGGGTTCATCTATACGGTGATCGGCGTGTTGGTCACAGCCCGGGTCTGGGCGTCACTTGGCATTTTCCTGGAGCCATCAGGGATGCCGGTCTTGACCTCCGCCTTCGTGTTCGTCACATGGCTGATGCTCTTGGCGACGAATGGCTTCCCTGCCCTCATCCCAGTCGCGCCGGCCGACGCCACGACCCCGGAGGACAATCTACGGCGGTACCAGAAGAGTCAGAAGAGATAAATCGCTTCCAAGGAGAGCGTCGGCTGATAGCTGGTGGGACGGCCTCCGACCTGGAACACATTCTTATCGGACTTGTCGTATCGATATTCCAGGCGAGTCATCAGGAACGGGACCGGCTTGAACTGAAGCGTCCAGGTGAATTCCCAGAGCGTCTGACCCACTGCGGGTGCCGGGGTGGTTGAGGTCGCCCCGAAACACACATTGGCTCGTGGCTGATACGCTGTCGTGCCCTGGCAGGTAGCAAAGCCCCCGGGGTCCTCAAAAATCTCGCCTCGCAACCGTACACCCCACTGGTGGCTAAGGTCATAAATAAGGTACCCGGCGAGTCCATCCCAGCGGGCGTTCCGAGCCTGGCTTATGACGCTGCTGTTGATTTGGTTGGCGTAGTAGGATTCCAACACGATCGACGCTTGTGGCGTGACTTCTAGACTGAGGTAACCGCCCCCTAGTAGAAGCCCGCCCCACCTGATATCCACCGCTCCAAGCCCGGGGCCGACGAGACTGTACAGCGTAAGCTTCACCTTGTTGGACGGCGTGAGAGTGAAAGCTGATTCCACCCACGGACTGCCTCGATCATTCGGCAAGTTACTGTTGATCCGGTTGATCACACCCAGGGACCAGGAGACGTGCTCGTTGAATTCATAGGAAGCCCTTATCCCGCGCGTCGTAAAGGGTTGCCCCAAACCAAAGAGCCATGACCGCGAGTAGTTCGGATTGCGCGGAGACTCAACCACTTCATACCCGATCAACGCGTTGATCTGGCCAAGTTTCAGGTCCAGCCCACTGCCGAAAGGGATGATGTACTGGACGTAGAACTCCTGGAAGTCGGCCCAGTCGCTCAGATTAGTCCCGCCGATGAAATCGGAGTCCCTGCCTGCATTGAACTTGACGTGGAAGCCAGCGCGATCCAGCCAGTTCGTGGTGGATTGGGCCTCTCGCTCAAGGACAAGTTGCGCCAGGTTCGGACGAAACTGGTTCGAATTGACGTCGAAGATACGCAGTTCGTTGATGCGGTTCGACGGACTGTTGAAGTTCTGCGTGTAGGAGCCGTCGAGATACCCATAGTAGCGAAGACGAAGAGCATCCGAGAGGAGTCGCGTCTCAACCGCTTTCTCGGCTGCCTTCAGTCGCAGCGCGACATGCTCCAGCTCACGAACGACAGGGCCTGGTTCTCCCTGGGCAGACACATCGTGGAAATGGAGAACAACAAATAAGAAGGTGAGGTCACGGAGGATGCAGGCGGTGTAGTAGCGCGCGCTCGAACTCAGCGAGCACAGGGGCCTGCCATGCTGGCCCGTCATTACACCACTAAATGTTGCCTGACTTGTTCTTGGCTCAACTCTGATGTCTTGCCGGCCGCTACCACCGCCCCTTTGGCCATGATCACATACGTATCCGCCAGCCGTGCCGCAAACTCCATATACTGTTCGACGAGCAGGATTGCAAACCGCCGCTCGGCTTTGAACCCCTCGATCACACGCTCGATCTGCTCCACGATGGACGGCTGGATGCCCTCAGTCGGTTCATCCAACAGCAGCAGCTTGGGCTTGGACAGCAACGCCCGTGCAATGGCCAGTTGCTGCTGCTCGCCCCCGCTCAACACGCCGCCCGGCCGGTTCAAGAGCGAGGTCAACCTGGGAAAGAGCGCGAATACCTCCCCGAAGGCTGTTTCCTCTGATCCATGGTTCTGCGTCCTGCCGCTGGCCTCGAACCCCAGACGAAGATTGTCCTGGACCGTGAGGTGTGGAAAAATTTCCCGGCCCTGCGGCGCATAGGCGAGCCCCCGCCGCACCCGGCGATCCGGGCTGTCCTGCGAGATGTCCACTCCCTCAAACCAGATGCGACCGGTCTTAGATCGCAACAGGCCCATCATGGTCTTCAGCAGCGTCGTCTTCCCGACGCCGTTCCGCCCCATCAGGCAGACCACCTGGCCCGGCTCCATCTCAAAGGAGATGTTCCGGAGAATGTGGCTCTCCCCATAGAACACGTTGAGATTATCGAGCTGCAGCAGCATCCGCTTCCTTCTGTCGGCCGAGATAGATCTCGACGACGCGCGGATCGGCCTGAACCTTTTCGACCGGGCCTTCGCAGAGCACCGTGCCTTCGTGCAAGACCGTCACCGTCCGTGCGATCTGCCGTACGAACTCCATGTCATGTTCGATCACGATGATCGAACGGCGGTCCGCGAGCGACTGCAACAGCAGACCGGTCTGCTCGGTTTCCCGATCGGTCATCCCGGCGACCGGCTCATCAATCAGCAGGAGCGCCGGGTCCTGGAGCAACACCATTCCGATCTCCAACCACTGTTTCTCGCCGTGGGAGAGTGCACCGGCCCTGACGTCCGCCTTCTCCGCAAGCCCGATGGTCTCCAGTGTCGACGTGATCTTCTCGGTCTCTGCCCGGTCCGGCTTGGATACCAGGGTCGCGAAGACCCCCTTGCTTTTGCGTTTCAGTGACAGGTCCAGGTTGTACCATACTGACAGGTTCGAGTACACCGAGGGCGTCTGGAATTTCCGACCGATGCCGAGCGTGGCGATTTCGTGCTCCGGCAGCCCGATCAAGTCCGTATCCTTGCCAAAAACGACGCGGCCGGATACCGGCTTGACCTTCCCGGAAATGACGTCCAGCAAGGTGGTTTTGCCGGCCCCGTTGGGGCCGATCACGACCCGCAGTTCGCGATAGTCCACGATGAAGTTGAGATTGTCGAGCGCCTTGAAGCCGTCGAAGTCAACGGTCACGCCTTCCAGATAGATGATTGACCCGCGTGCAGGCATCTCGCTCACGACACAAGGTTCCCCACGACAACGTCCACCCGCACTGCTATCGGACTTCTTGTCCCTCCGGCTCCGAGGTTGCCAGCTTCTTCCGAAAACTCAGGCCGGCATGCCATCCTCTGTTGAGCCTCCTCGCCAGACCGACGCATCCTTCCGGGAACAGGAGGACCACCGCGACAAACAGTCCCCCCAGAAAGAACGGCCAGAGATCTGGGAAGGAAGTGGTCAAGATGCTCCGGGCCCAGTTGACGCCGACGGCCCCCAAGACCGCTCCGATCAGGGTACCGCGCCCCCCGACCGCCACCCAAATCACCATCTCGAGA
>WNEP01000663.1_pt1 | contig 17631 bp, 19 predicted proteins | sample 5399961 | NCBI WGS metagenome assembly WNEP01 (sample SAMN13153329, study PRJNA577476) | soil metagenome | isolation source: 20 cm grassland meadow soil pre-rain plot 5 | place: USA:California | collected 2015-09-08 | reverse complement strand
CTTGCGCACCTTGCGAATGTCGATGCGCTGCTGAAAGAGGCGCTGAAGATCGCTGACCTCACACGGGAAGTACACGGTCCGCGAAGGAACTGAATAAACTGAAGGGTCCATTAGCCAAACTCAAACCGCTCTGGTTCGTGCGCGAGTGCGGGATCGAGGAGCGGAGTCACTAATTTTGATCGGCGTAGTGGTTACTTTGTTTTTCGCAAACTGACGTCTTCGTTGTTTCGGTCGCTACGGCGACCAGGACGGTCTGCTATCGTTTCTTAGCCCAAACGACATCCTCGTTATTCCGCCTATCAATCAAAGCGTCGACCTTGCCCTTGGCGTTGTAATGGAAGAGAATCCGGCCTTCGACGCCTTTGCGGAAGAACAGATCGGATGTTTCTGGCAACAGCTCTTCCTTTTTGCCTTTTCGTTCGATGAACGGTTTCCCGTCCTCAGCCGTAATCGATCTTGTTTGACCGGGCGCGAGCTCGTAGGTACCGATGAAGTCGGCGAACTTTTTCGGGTCGGCTTTTCCCACTGCTGGGTCTTCGTAATAGCGATGGGCCTGGCTGGCGATGATCTGCCAATCGCCGTTGCGCCGCAGCCACGTGTCGGTGACGTGATAACGCGCCGTCAGGTTTTGGCCGAAGATCGTTTCGGTTTCATTCGCGTCATAGCTAAGAACGACGGTGTCGGTGAAGATCCGGCTTTGGACTTTGTCGAGCTTGATGGTGCCGGAATATCCTGTTGGCAAAGGCGTGATGTCGGCCACGAGTTTCGTCTTGTCGAGCGTGCGCCCTTTTTCGTCGGAGAAGATGCAATCGTCAGCGAAATATTTTTTCCAAGGCGTTTGATTCCCAGGCGCGATAGCGTCGTAAAGCTCCTGGGTGCGACGGACAAGTTCGTCCTGAGTGATGGATACATCTGCGGCAGTTGCGAGGGTTGTGGCGAAGATGGTGAGCAAGGCGAGTTTCATAAAAGGATGAAGGATGAGAGATTAAGGAAGAGGGAAGAATTAGGAACTAAGAAGGGGGGCGGCGGCAGAGGACAGAAGTCCAAGACTTTAAGACGCCGAATTGGCGCCTTAAAACCTTCAGGCTGCGGGACTGCGCCTCCGCAGCACCAACGCGGCGACAACGCCAACGCACAAAAAGCCGACGATTTGAATGAACATGTAGCCGGTGGTGTAAACACAAGGGAAGCCATACCAGTTCCAATAAGAAACGTTGGTAGCGATAGCGGCGAGTATTCCGGCAGCCAAAACGAAGCCGACTCGGCCGGCGAAACTCGCGATGCGTGTCTGGGCGAGGAGGAACACGACGAGGATCGCTTCGAGCAGTTCGGTGCCGAATTCGATTCCGAGCCATTTGCCAAACGTGAACGGGCGCCCGGGCGCATGATACATGAGAATACCGGAAGGATTCGTCGCCATTTTTTCGCCCATGTGTTTCATCGCTTCGTTCTTTTCCTGTCGGGTTGCGTTCTTGCCGACGCCGGGCCCAGGAAAAATGTAAAGACCGGTCTGTTCGCCGATGTTGTTTTGCATTGCGCCGAGGACGGCTGATTCATTTGGAATTTCGCGGAGGCCAGCTTCGCCCAGAGGCAACGCCATGTGGGCGATCGATGTCCAGATAAACATGACGACTCCCCCTAGAATTCCGGCGAGAAGGATTTTCATAAGTAAGAAGGCTGAAGGATGAAGCAGGAATTTAGAAGGAAAAAATTAAGAATTAGAAAGCGGAAACCGGAACAGAGCAAAGGGCAGACTGGAATGTCCAATCGTTAAATCGTTGAATCGTTGAAGCGTTGAGAGCGGCCTCCTTCATCTTCAGACACGGGGGCTTTCATCTGTGTCCTACTCCGGCGCGACACGCGGCGAGCCATGGAAGGCAGGATTGAGAATTGCGGAATGCGGATTGCAGAGTGAGGGAAGCAGCGGAAGTTTTCTTGATGTGCTTCCGTAGGGGAATTCTCTTCTCTGTCCTGTGCATTGGTATTGCGTTCGCCGGGTCACGGTTCGCGCAAGCGCAAGAGGCCACATCGGCAACGCTTCCAGAACAGTCACAGCCGGTGGAAGCAACGCCAACACCCGGTCCGAAAAAGCGAACGTCAAAACCGAGTCTCGAAATTTCAGCTGAAAGGCCAAGTCCAAAGCCCACTCCGGTCGCAGAGCAGACGCCCCCTGTAGAAGAACTGGCAACACCCGCTGCGACGGCAGAAAAGAAAACGCGTCCAAGAAGGCGGGCGATTTTCGCGCAACCCAAGGCCCCCGAATTTCCGGCTGCCAGCCTGATGTCGATGTCGGCTGCGAAAGCTATGGCAGTTAGCGCTCCTCTGCCCGAGTATCCCTACCAAGCGATACGGGCCAATATCACTGGCAGCGGACTTTGCGTTATGCTCGTTGATACCGCGACCGGCAAGGTTACCAGCGCGCTGATGGCGCAAAGCACAGGTAATGCGATTCTCGATAAAGTTACGACCGATACTTTTCTAAGGTGGCGGTTCAAACCTGGAACGGTGTCGCAGGTTCGAGTGCCGATCACGTATGAATGAGATCGTTAAATCGTTGAAGCGGAGGAGGGCGGCGTTCAGTAGATGAATGGCAACAGTCGCCAGCGGGTGCGTTGTTGATAGCAGCGATATTGTTCACCGAATTGGCGCACCAGAAAATCTTCTTCGGCACGGATGCGCGCGATGATGGGCACGAACATTGCCGCCGTTAAGAGCAGACCGATGATGCTCCGAAACACGAACGCCCAGCCCGCCATCGCGAGGAGCGCCCCGAGATAGCTGGGGTGCCGGACAAAACGGTAAAAGCCGTTGGTCTTCAGGCGGTGATCGGGTTGAACCGCGACAAAGATACTGAAGCGATGGCCGAGCTCGAACACGGTAGCAACGCGTACGAATCCGCCGATCGCGGTGATGATTAATCCGAGGTAACGGACAGTATTCCCGTCGATGGTCCAGCGGTTGAGACGATCCAGATGTGGCGGCAGCCAAGCGAACGCGACGGCGATGATAATCAAAGGAATAAAAATCCACCGGCTAGATGGATCTTCGCGCTGGCCGATTCCAACACTGCTGCTTCCAGAAAAGCCGAAAGCGATTGCGCCGGTTAGGGTGAGGATGATGAGGCCGACGCGCGCTGGATGCGCGAAGAACCTCGTCCAATTGCCCCAACCCCAAATGACGAGTGCGAGAAACGGCAGTGTTCCGCCGAGTCCAAAAGCGAGGTTCTTAGCGGTCTGATTTGTCATCAACTGACAGCGTGAGCGGGCAGACGAGATCATCAAAGTACACGACGCAATCGCAAGCCTCGAAGTGAGACATCCCGCGTCAGACGGAAAATTGCGCGCGTACTTCCCCGGACACTCGCATTGGCCGGCCGGTTTGAGTATTGACGGGACACCAGAGCGTGCGCGGCTGCGAGAAGAGCTGGCGATCGCTCTTACGCCGGATCTCGGTGAACCGTTCAAACGTGAGGCCAGTGGCTTTGCCGACCCATGTGCGAAGAACGATTTCGTCGCCGAGTGTGGCGGGTGTCTTGTAATCGATTTCGTGGCGCAACACGACCCAACCGATCATCTCCTGCGCTTCGGGACTGGTGATTGCTCGCCAGTGGGCGGTGGCGACATCCTGCACCCAGCGCAGGTAAACGGTGTTGTTGACGTGATTTTGCTCGTCGATGTCGTCAGCTAGAACTGGGACGATCATTTCGAAAGCGGCAGAGGACATGGGAAGGCAGAGGGCAGAAGTCAGAAGTCAGGAATCAGCTCATCCCCGAAAGCGCTTCATGAGCTCTTGTCGGATTTCGATCGCGAGTTTTGGGCTGAGGCGGCTGAGCACTTTTTCGCGGCGGTCTGGATCCATTGCCGCCAGTTCGCGCACCAGTTTGTCGCGCGTTTTCCATTTCGCATAACGACTCCAGCCCACGCCGATTGCGAGAAGGGCGGATATTGTCCAAACGGTGATCTCAGTCCCGGTGATCATCATTCGATCGAAAGTAGAATTGAAAATTAAGATTAGAAACAAGGAAGAATGGAAGAACTAAATCGTCGAAGCGTTGAAGCGTTGAAGAGGCAGGGTTCAGAGGTCAGTGATCGGAGTTGAGCATCTGAGGACTGAGAGTTGAGGAAGCGGTAGGACAGCGGCGAAAATACCCCTATAAGCTCGGCCCAGTATTGCGGTAGTATCGACGGGCAGAATGACCGAACGACATGAAGAAATAGCATCCGCGCTGCCGGCAGAGTTGGATGCGTTGCCGCAGCTCGTCGGATTTCGTCTGCGCGGTATCGAGATGACGCGGCTGGAGACCTTCATCGACGCAGCCTTCGCCTTCGCAATCACGATGTTGGTGATCGCCGCGCAGCAAATCCCGGACGATATCGAAACGCTCCTGGCCGCTTTCAAGAATGTGCCGGCCTTTGTCGCGAGCGTCATCGTGCTCGGAATCTTTTGGCGAGGGCACTGGTTATGGAGCCGGCGCTATGGTCTCGAAGATGGCATCTCGATTTTCATTAGCTGGGCGATGATTGTCACAATCCTAATCTATATGTACCCGCTGAAAGCGATTTTTGGCTCGATGTGGTTTCTCTTGAATAGCGGTCGAGTAGGCCACACCCTCGGAGCTCATTCCGAATCGCAAATGCGCTCTCTTTTTGCGGTCTTCGCGCTCGGGTTTACTGCCATCGCACTGGAAGTGGTGCTGTTGAATCTGCGTGCCTGGCAATTGCGGAAGCCGTTACGGTTGAATACACGGGAAAGAGCGATCACGCCCTATGAGGTAACGGGATGGAGCATCCCGGTCGGCGTGGGAATCATTTCGTTTGTCCTGGCTCTGACCCTGCCGCGGGAGCAGATCGCCTGGAGCGGCTGGGTTTATTTTTCGATGGTCATTCTCGTACCGCTGCATTCGGCCTACCGCAGGAGAAGGACGGAGCAGAAGAAGGCAGAACTAAGAAGTAAGACATAAGGACGGCTTGGATGTGGCGGGTGGAGGGTCGCGGCGGTATGATCATGGAATATGTATTCAGTCGAGCTTGATCGATCGAAACGTCTCCTGGTGATCAGTGCGGGCCAGCGGGTGACGGGAGAAGAGGCGCGGCAGGCCGCGCAACAGGTCCGCGAGCTATTGGAAGGTGTCGCGCCCGGCTTCAGGGTCCTGGCGGATTTTCGCTGGTTGGACTCAATGGACGCTGTGGCGGCGCGTCATGTCGCTCAGATCATGGACGCTCTGGCTGAAAAACAAGTCGCATCAGTGACGAGAGTGATGCCTGATCCGCACAAAGACATCGGTCTCAATATTCTCTCGCAATTCCATTACGGTCCTGAAATTCAAATCACCACATTTGAGACGCTGGCTGATGCAGTGCAAAGCTTGGTAAAAGAAGGTAGAGGGACATCCGAGGAAATGGCGACTCACGATCAATGAGAAAGGGGAAGAAATCAGAAGTCAGGGGGCGGGAGAGGGAAGTGGCAATTTTATTGCTTGCGATCTACTCTGCCGCCGCACATTCTGGAGTCGTTATACATACTATGAAAAAAATTGTTTTGTCCTTAATCACGGCCTTAATCGGCATCGCGTTTGTCGCTTCCTGTACGAAACAACAGGGAACAACGGCAACTTCGACGACGGCGGCAACCACCAAGGCGTCACCATCGCCGTCACCGCATAAGAAGAGAACCACGGCCAAGAAGAAGGCGCCCGCGACCGAGGCGTCGCCTTCAGAGTCTCCTTCGCCTACGCCGTAGAAGCGAAGTTCGAAGGCAGAAGCCAGAGGGCAGAGGGAGAGAACGGGAAATCAGGCAAAGTTCGCGATCAATTCGCCGCCCGGTCGGTTGAGGGGCCCGCGTTACGGTTGTGCTTACAGGCTTGGAGGAGTTTTTGCGCCGCCGCTCTCTTCGCCGATGCATGGCGTCGCAGCCAGATCACAGCGAGTGATCAGCGGTCACAGGTCGGAGGTCAGGCCACACATCGGAGTGGAGGTCTTGAGCGGGGCGGTTCTCGCGCTAGAATCTGATCGGAATGTTTGACCTGACCATCGGGTGTCTCAAGTGGGGTGCTGTCGGCTTCGTCGTGGCTTTTACCCTGATGAAGCTGTACGAGGCGAGTCATATTCACGACGATATTCCCAAGCCCGAGTTCAAAATACGGCAGTCGAAGCGCGCGGCGCTCGTGCTATCGACGTTTGCAGGGATGCTTTCTGCCCTGGTCTGGTTACTAGTGCAGAACTGGGGCTAGGGAGCGAACAAGGGATGAAGGAAGAAACCCTCAGTTCTCCGGCAGGAATGCAATGAACTCACTGCGATTTTCGTGACAATTCTAAAGCGGTCGAAGAGAGCGTGAGTCCATTTCTTAATTCACCATTTTTCCTTCTGTCTTTCACCGTCACCCCATGTAGAAGCCGCCGTTCACGTTCAAAACGTGGCCGGTGATGTATGAAGCCATTGGTGAAGCGAGAAAGAGCGCTGCACTCACAATCTCGTTGACGTTCCCGAGGCGGCGGAGTGGAATTTGTTTGATGAAGTTCTGAATTGCTTCTTTGGGCACGCCTTTGCCCATCCCGATGTCGATGAAGCCGGGCGCGATAGCGTTCACGGTAATGTCCTGACGCGCAAACTCGCGCGCGGAAACCTTGGTAAGCGCAATGATCGCCGCTTTGCTCGACGAATAATTTGCCTGACCGAAAAGTCCCATTTGCCCGCTGACGGATGACAGATTTACGATGCGGCCACCGTTGCGCAGAATCGCAGCGGCCTTTTGCGTGACGGTAAATGTGCCGGTGAGATTCACTCGCACGACGCTCTCGAATTCTTCCGTCGGCATCTTCTTGATCGTGCGGTCGCTGATGATTCCGGAATTGTTCACGAGAATATCGAGACCGCCGCGCTTGTCGCCGATCTCCATCATCATCGATTCGACCTGCTCCGGCTGTGTCACGTCGCACTCGATCACGAGCGGGTCGTTTAATTCTTTCGCAACATTCACTGCGTCAGTTTTGTTCTGGCCTTGCCCGTCAGCGACGTAATTCACAACACAGTGCGCGCCGCGTTTGCCAAACACCTTGATCATCTCCGCTCCGATCCCGCGCGAGCTGCCCGTGACGAGGACGACTTTGCCGGTAAAATCCAACAGATCGCTCATGATAGCGGCGAGCGCGAGGATCGGCGTATAATGAGGGAGATCGGCAGCCCAAACAGAACCATAAGGACAAGCGCAGCCGTAAAGATATCCGCGACGGAATGGTGTCTCAATTTCACAGCGGAAAGCGGCAGGACGATGTAGTTCGTGAAAATGTAAACAGCGACACCGAACGCCAAGCCGGAAACAACCGCGTGCTGTGTGAGAAATCCGAGTTTTCGGCTGGCTGCGTAAAACACTGAGGCCGCTCCGAATGCGATAACGAAATGCAGTATCAAACCCAACACCGCCGTGGCGAGTCCGCCGTTGAAAGATTGCGAGCCGAGCAAACCGCTGGCGATTCCTTGCAAAAGTCGAGCCGGCCCAACTCCCTTCGAGCCGGCGATGACGAACGCCGAAGTGATATCTAGCAAACCCGCAATTAGCCCACTCCACGCGATCGCCGGAAAAGCGTGCGAGCGTTCCCGCGAAAATGCTGTGTCCATCCCGCTCATAAAAGCTCTTGGTATTAGGCTAGAATGACGTTGCCCGTCAAATGGTTACCGTTAGACTTTTCGCCTGATGGCCGCGCCGATTCGCATTCTTACTGCTGTTCCGATCTGCGACGGGCACGACAGCGCGATCAATACGATCAATCTGGAATTCATTCGGCACGGGATTGAGGTTATTTATCTCGGTTATCATCGCTCGGTTGGCGACATTGTACGTGCTGCTATCCAGGAAGATGTGCGGGCCATCGGCATTTCCAGTTACAATGGCGGCCACGTTGAGTTCTTCGGGGACGTTGTCGATCTTTTACGCAAGCGCGGGGCGAGCGACATCAAAGTATTTGGCGGCGGCGGGGGGACCATTACGCATGACGACGCAGAGGCAATGAAACACGGAGGCGTGGACGAGATTTTCTTTGCTGGCACTTCACTTACAGAAATGACCGACTACGTCCGCGAGCGTTACAGCAAACCGCGCAAGCGCGCTGGCGCGAAGTCGCCCGACATTGAGTTAGCGTGGAGGCTGACAGAAATCGAGGACGGCACCCGGAGATCAGGGCGCGAAAAAAAACATCAAACATCAAACATCAAACATCAAACATCCCGCGTGATCGGTTTCACCGGGCCAGGCGGTGCCGGAAAAACGACCTTGATTGATGAGCTGGTGCTGCGTTTTTTGAATCAGAATCCGAAAGGACGGATCGCAATTTTGTCGCACGATCCAAGCGTTATCGGCGAAGGCGCATTGCTGGGGGATCGAGCTACCATGATCAACTCGCAGAACGATCGCGTGTTCATGCGCAGCATGGCTACGCGCGGGCAAGCCGGCGGGCTTTCGCCCGCGACGGATGACTGCCTTGCGCTACTCGCGCAATCGAATTTTGACTACGTCATCATCGAGACGGTCGGCACCGGCCAGGAGGCGATCCCGTTTCAAAAAAAAGGACTTGTCGATCTGACCGTTCTCGTGATGAACCCGGATTACGGAAGCCGGCTGCAATTGCAAAAGATCGTCATGCTCGATCTCGCCGACATTGTGGTGGTGAACAAAAGCGATCTGCAGCGCGCCCGCACGGCGCATACCGAGATCGAACAACGCTTGGAACAAAACCGGCGCAACCAGCGATTGATCGACACAGTCGCAAAACGGCATCGGGACCCTGGCGTGGATCAGTTGTTCGCATTAATTTGCCGCAACGATCAGGAAACCAGGAAAAAAAGGTAGAAGTCAGACATCGGGGTTTAGACGTCTAAGACAGAGAACGGAGGCGAAATTCATGAGCAAACTCGGACAAGTCGTTGAGGCGGTTGAGAAGTACAACAAGTTCGTTCTCGATCAGGTGAAGCGCGCACGGTCGGATGAACAATTCGGGCGCGAGCTCTTTAATCGTTGGAATGAAACCAAGGCGAAAACGCCAGTGACGCATACACCGACCGGTTTGCCATTGCCGCGCCTCGCCTTGCCGGAGATCGATGAACCGGGCGAGATCGCACGTTATCTCTTCGGCGAAGGATTGCCCGGTGAATTTCCGTTTCTGAACGGTGCATATCGCGAGATGTATTTGGAGCCGGTGCGCGAAATCGAAGCGGGGAGCTACGGAAAAAAAACTTCAACCGACGGCGCGAAGGAAAAAACGAAGGGCGACGATGCGCGACCGCCAGAGAAACCAACGCGCTTGTTTTCCGGACTCATGTTGGCCGAGGACACAAACGAGCGTTTCCATTACCTGACGCAGCATCAGCGCACGCACCGACTTAGCACCGCTTTCGATGGGCCGACACTTTACGGTATCGACAGCGACGCGGACGGAGTTTTTGGAAAAATCGGTGAGGGCGGTGTGGCCATCGACACGGTTGAAGACATGGTGCGGCTCTACGACGGTTTCGATCTCGGCTCGCCGAATTTCTCCGCGTCGATGACGATCAGCGGACCGGCGCCAATCATCATGGCGATGTATATCGCGGCGGCGAAACGCCGTTTCGGTCCGAAAGTTGTGCCGAAACTGCGTGGCACGATTCAGGCGGACATTTTCAAGGAAGTCCAGGCACAGAACGAAACAATTTTTCCGATCGAAGCCTCGCTGCGTTTTCTCACCGACATGGTGGAGTTCACAACGCGCGAAATGCCACGTTGGTATCCCATCTCAATTAGCGGCTATCACATCGGCGAAGCCGGCTCGACGCCAGTGCAGCAGGCGGCTTACACTCTCTCGAACGGCTTTGCTTACGCCGAGATGTTCGCCGATCGCGGCGTTCCGGTCGATCAATTTGGACCACGCCTCTCGTTCTTTCTGGACTGTGGACTCGACGCCGAATACATCGCGCTGGCGCGCGTCTCGCGCAGGATTTGGGCGATCGGTATGCGCGATGCGTTTGGCGCGGGACCACGAGGTCAGCTATTCAAATTGCACACCCAAACCAGCGGGCGATCGCTCATCGCGGCTGAATTCAAAAATAATCTCACGCGCACAGCCGCGGAATTAACGCTCGCTTACATGAACGCCACGAATTCGTGTCATTCAAACAGCGCGGACGAACCATTCACGACGCCGAGCGAAGAATGGATCCGGCTCGCGGCGCATGGCCAGGCGATCCTGCTGGAGGAGTCCGGCATTTTCAAACACACCATGAACATGTTGAGCGGCTCGCCGGGCATGAAAGCAGTGGAGCGTGCCGTGGAAGTGGCGATTCTCGATGAGTTCCGCGAAATCGAGCGGCTGGGCGGGGTGCTTGCGGCGGTGGAAGACCGGTTCCAGCGCAGTCAAATCCAGAACGCCGCCCATCGTTATGAGCAACAAATTTACGACGGTACTCGTCCGATCATCGGCTTGAATAAATATCGCAACGGCGAAGAGGATGCGCCGGAAATAAAACTCGCTCGCACGCCGCGGAAGAAACAGCAGTTGCAAGTTGATCGGCTTGCGAAGTTCAAAAAGAAGAATGCGGAGAAAGCGAAACGCGCGCTCGATAAACTTGTCGATGTTGTCGAGCGCGGTGAAAATTGTTTTCCGGCTTTGCTTGAGGCGGTCGAAGTCTCCTCGTTGGGCCAAATCACCGGTCGCATGCAGGAAGTCGTGGGCCGGTTTCGCCCGATGGTGTAAAATAGGGTCGGAAGTCAGCCATCTTGGATACGCTGGGTGCTGGGCTGGGTTGATCCATGACCCGCTGTTCATGGCTCGCAAGGATTAGCAGGTATGTACTGCAAATTTATGGATCAATTCATTGAGGACATCGATGCGTGTACGGAAGCCGTGGGACAAGCCTGCCGCGGGGCGCTCATGGATTACGGCACCCATTACGCCCGCCATGGTCTCCGCACGGAACTACAACGCTTAGGTGCCCGGTCCACACTGATCGCGATTCTGCTGGCCTGTGCCGCCATGCTCCAGCCAAACGCGCTATTCGCAGAAACGATCCCTGTGCGCCACACGGAAGGCCTGATCCACGGCTTTCTTGTGGTGCGGACCCTTGAAGGCAAGGCCGTCGCCGATGGTCAGATGACGCAGGACGCGCGGGGCGATCGTGTAACCACCCATCTGATATTTCGTTTCAAAGATGGTTCTACCTATGAGGACACCACCATATTCTCTCAACGCGGCACATTCCGACTCTTGAGCGACCACCTTATTCTGAGAGGTCGGTCGTTTAAGCAACCGGTGGACACGTCGATCGACACTTCTACAGGCCAAGTTAAGCTCCGTTACACCGACGCCAATGGCAAAGAGAAAGTCATTGCGCAGCGGATGAAGCTGCCCCCAGACGTCGCTAACGGCTTGCTCTTAACGCTGATGAAGGACATAAAACCGAGTGTGCCGCGGACGACAGTGTCAATGGTGGACCACGCCAAAGCCGCGGCTCGTCAAGCTTGCGATCCTTCCGCAGGGGGAGGAACCGTTCGCGATTGGAAGATTCCGTCATAAAGCCATGCACTTTGTTGTGAAAGTGGAAATCGGAGGTATCACCGGCTTCCTGGCGCGTCTGATGGGGAAGCAACCGGCGGACACGCACGTATGGGTCCTCGGCGGCGAGGCGCCGGCCTTCGTCAAGGCAGAGGGCCCACTCTATGTGGGCGGCCCTATCTGGCGAATACAACTGGCGAGTGCCGGAATCTTCTAGAGAGGAGATAACCGGCTTTGCTCGAAGCGGTCGAAGTCTCCTCGTTAGGCCGAATCACCGGTCGCATGCAGGAAGTGGTCGGCCGATTTCGACCGATGGTGTAATCGGATGTTAGCCATCCTCGGCTGACTCGGCAGCGAAGCTTCCAGCTTGGCGTTTCGATTCGACAACCTGGAAGACTGCGGGCCGGATCAGGCTGGATGCTTAACCTCCGAGGCAAGGCGCTTAATTTCTTCCAAGCTTGCCGGATTCTCCAAGGCAGACGTGTCGCCGAGTTTTTCGCCGAGATATGCTGCGCGAACGACGCGGCGCATCACCTTGGCGTTTCGCGTCTTCGGAATGTCGCCGACGAATAGCACATCGCGCGGCGCGAGCGCCTTCCCAAGGTCGCGTGCGACGTTCCCTTTCAATTCAACGGCAAGGCTTGACCTGAGCGCAGTCGAAGGATCGGCGTCTCCGTTTGCGCCTTTCTTCAAGACGCAGAAACAAACGAGGGCCTCGCCTTTGATTGGATCGGGCACACCGACGGCCGCTGCTTCGCTTACTTGTGGGTGCGCAACCAGAATTGATTCCACTTCGGCCGGGCCGAGACGTTTTCCCGCAATTTTAATCGTGTCGTCGGAACGTCCGAGAATGTACCAAAGCCCATCGTCATCGATGGCCGCCCAGTCGCCGTGCACCCATGTGTCCGGCCAGCGCGACCAGTAACTCTCAATGTAGCGCTCGCGATCTTTCCAGAAGCCGCGCGTCATTCCAATCCACGGTTCACGAATCACCAGTTCGCCGACTTTGCCACGCACGGATTTACCATTTTCATCGACCACGTCTGCCGCCATTCCCGGGAGCGGCCCGGAAAAGGCGCATGGTTTCATTGGCGTGAGAACATTTCCCATGACGATGCCGCCGGAAATCTCCGTGCCGCCAGAATAATTAATGATTGGTAGTTTTCCGCCCCCGACGTTTTGAAACAGCCACATCCATGGATCGGGATTCCACGGTTCTCCAGTGGATGCGAATTTGCGGAGCGAGGAAAGATCATGGCGATGAACGATGTCGTCGCCATGTCGCCGCAAGGCGCGGATCAAAGTCGGAGAGACGCCCAGTGCTGTCACGCTGTGCCGATCTACCAACGACCAGACGCGATCGGGCCCCGGAAAATCCGGCGCACCGTCATAAAGCATCATCGTCGCGCCCAGCAGGAGGGTTCCGAAGACTTCCCAGGGCCCCATCATCCAGCCCATGTCGGTCATCCAGAAAAGCGTTTCGTCCGGATGAAGATCGAGACCGTGCCACATGTCTTGCGCAGATTTAATCGGGAAGCCGCAATGGGTGTGCACGGCGCCCTTCGGCCGGCCGGTTGTGCCCGACGTGTAAATGATCATCATCGGGTCTTCTGCAGAGGTGTGGGAAGTTGATAGTTGAGAGTTGAGAGTTGATAGACTTATCAGGTCGCGCCACGAATGCCTTCTGACTTGGGTGGGGAAGCTCTCAGTTTCTCCTACAGCTACTGCAGCGCTTGATGGCTGCTCCGCCCCGAGACTCGACGGCTTAAAGCCGTCAAGTCTCAAACTAGGCTTCGTGGTTGGCAAAACAATCAGATGTTTCAGCGTCGGAACCTGGGACGCGGCTTCATCTGCGACCGGTTTCATCCCGCAAAATTTTCCGCGCCGATAGGTCCCATCGGCGGTGAAGAGCGCTTTTGCCTCCGCGTCATTGAGCCGTGAAACAATCGCCGCTGCGCCGAAGCCGGAAAAAAGCGGGAGAAAAATTCCACCGATTTTAATGATCGCGAGCATCACGCCCACGATTTCAGGAACCATCGGCATGAACACGCCGATGGCGTCGCCTTTGCCAAGGCCGAGGCTGCGCAGTGCAGCGGCGATCTTGTTGGTTTCTTCACGCAATTCTTTGTAAGTAACCGTGCGCGTCGTTCCGTCTTCGATCTCGGATTTGATGGCGATTTTGTCGTCCGCCGGCGTGCCGGCATATTTATCGAGCATGTTGTGGACGATGTTCATTTCGCCATCGACGCACCAACGCGCCCAGGGTTTGCCTTCGCTCAGATCGACCACTCGCGAATATGGTTTGTAAAACTGGATGTCGAGGTCGCGCAACACCGCGTCCCAGAACCACGCAATATCCGTGCTCGATCGTCGCATGAGTTCGTCATAAGAACCGAGCCGATGCTTGTCGATAACTCGCTGGAGATTGGATTGCGCGATCAGCTCCGGCGTGGGGCGCCAGACAAATTCTCCTCCGAATTGAAATTCGCTCACGGGGTGACTGTGCGCGGTTTTGAATTGCAGGGCAACCACTGCAGCTTCTGTAGCCGGGGTCGTTGACCCCGGAAAAGATTCCGCGGACAGCTTCCGCGGCTACAGCTTGCTCAGTCTCAATTCATCGGCAGATTGCAGCTTCGATTTTGTAATGAGTACAACACTCGCTCATCAACTGGCTGACTATGCTTGCGCACTCAATTTTGAAGATTTGTCGCCTGAAGTAGTGCGCGAAGTGAAGCGCCGCGTCATCGATTCGTTAGGTTGCGCGCTCGGGGCATGGGATGAGGAGCCGTGCGCGATCGCGAGAAAAGTTGTTTCGGAATTTTCAGCGAAGCACGGATCGACAGTCATCGGCACAGATCATAAAGCGCCGCCGGATTGGACGGCATTCGCGAACGGCTGTGCCATCCGCTATTTCGATTATAACGACACGTACTTGTCGAAGGAACCAGCGCATCCGAGCGATAATATTTCCGCCGCCCTGGCGATTGCGGAAAGCGTTGGTGCGAATGGGCGGGAATTGATCACTGCGATCGCGCTCGCTTACGAAGTACAATGCCGGTTGTCTGACGCAGCGAGCATTCGCGCGCGCGGATGGGATCACGTGACCTATGGCGCGTTTTCAACTGCACTGGCCTGCGCGAAGCTGATGAGTCTCGATCCAAAAAAAACGCGGCACGCTGTGAACATTGCAGGCGTAGCTGGTGCCGCGATGCGTCAGGCCCGGGTAGGCGAGCTTTCGCATTGGAAGGGTGTCGCGTTTGCGACGGCCGCCCGGCACGGTGTGTATTCGGCGCTGCTCGCCCGTGCCGGAATGACGGGACCAGGGCCGATTTTCGAAGGGCAAATGGGTTTCGAAAAACAGCTTGGGGTATCGTTAGGCAATGTCGGAGAAAAATTCGCTGTTCCATTTGCGAAAACCGATCACGGTCCAGCCTCAATGATTTTGAGAACAAGCATCAAAAATTGGCCCGCGGAATATCACAGCCAGAGCGCGATTGAGGCAGCGTTGTCTTTGCGAAAGCAAATTCTCGATCCTGCCCAAGTGAAATCGGTAACGATCGAGAGTCACGACGCTTCGGTCGATATTATTGGAAGCGAGGCGGAAAAATGGCGCCCCGCAACGCGCGAAACCGCGGACCACAGTCTGCCTTACATTACGGCGATTGCATTGATTGACGGTGAAGTCACGAACAAGCAGTTTGAGCCGGAACGTTTCGCAGATCCAAGGGTTTGGAAGTTTTTGGAAAATGTGCACGTGGAGCGTAACGCCGAGTTGAGCGCGATGTATCCGGGCGCGGTCGCAAACATTGTGCATGTGGATCTTGCCGACGGCCGGCGGCTAACAAAGCGTGTGGATTATCCGCTCGGACACGCGAAGAACCCGCTGAAAGATTCGCAGGTGGAAGAGAAGTTTAATGTTCTAATTGATCCGATGCTCGGCAGCGATCGCGCACGGAAGATTATCGAGATTGCATGGAAGCTCGATGAGGCGAAAAACGTCGATGAACTGATGCGCGCGTGCGTGATGCCTAAAGACGCCAACAGATGAGCAAAGGCGCGCAACTGCGGCAGTTGATAGCACAAGGTGCTGTCATGCTGCCTGGTGTGCCGAATGCCGCGATGGCACGGCAGGTGGAGCGCACTGGCTTTGACGCGGTGTACATCAGCGGCGCGGGAATGGCGAACGCAACCGCGGGCGTGCCGGACATCGGGTTACTGTCGATGACGGAGGTCGTTAGGCTCGCAGGCTATATTGCGAATGCAGTAGCAATTCCGGCAATTGTCGATGCAGACACCGGCTTTGGCGGAGCAGAGAATGTCGCACGCACGATTCGCGAACTGGAAAAGGCAGACCTGGCTGGTTGTCACATTGAGGATCAGGAATTTCCCAAACGCTGCGGACATCTTGCCGGTAAATCGCTGGTCGATATTGATGAGATGGCCGAAAGAATCAAAGCGGCGGTAAGGGCGCGCCGCGACCAAGATTTTTTTATCATCGCGCGCACAGACGCGCATGCTGTTGAGGATTTCGGAAGGACAGTGGAGCGCGCGAGGAGCTATGTCGAAGCAGGCGCAGACGGGATTTTTCCAGAAGCTTTGCAAAGCAGCGAGGAATTCAAAGCCTTCGCCCGCGAAGTGAAAGCGCCACTGCTCGCGAACATGACGGAGTTTGGCAAGAGTCCTCTGCTCTCATTTCAACAGCTGTCCGATTTCGGATATAGGATGGTGATTTTTCCGATGAGCGCGTTTCGCGTTTCGATGAAGGCGAGCGAAGAGTTCTTGCACGATCTGAAAAAGCGCGGAACGCAATCGGGTTGGCTCGACAAAATGCAAACGCGCAAGGAACTCTACGAGTTGCTCGATTACGATCCGAATGCCGAGAGTTGGAGTGGCCGTTGAATCGTTAAATTGTTGAATCGTTTGAACGTTCCCGATTCGCGAGTAAATGAAAACCACGCATGGCTACCGAAACCAAACCAGAGTACAGCCCCGGCCTGGCCGGCGTGATAGCGGGCGAAACGGCGATCTGCTGGGTCGATCCGAATGCCGGGCTGATGTATCGCGGCTACGACATTCACGAAATGGCGCAGCGGGCGAGCTATGAGGAAGTCGCCTATCTGCTGCTCAATGGCGAGTTGCCCGATGTCAAGCAGCTGGCGGAGTTTAGACAGCAAATCGCCGCACAACGCGATTTGCCCTCGCCAGTTGTGAAAATGTTGCGGCTGCTTCCGCGCTCGACCCATCCGATGGATATGCTGCGAACCGGGGTTTCGATGTTGAGCGCGTTCGATGACGAACTAAGCGATAACTCACACGCGGCGAACATTCGCAAATCGATCCGGCTGATAGCGCGCGTATCAACGTTGATCACGGATGGCTGGCGCATTTCGCAAGGCGAGGAACCATTGCCCGAAAAGCCCGATCTCACGCAGGCAGGAAACTTTTTTTACAAGTTAAATGGCAACGTTCCGCAGGCCTGGCAAATCCGCATGCTCGACACGATTTTCATTTTGTATGCCGACCACGAATTCAACGCCTCTACTTTTGCGGCACGCGTGACTGCTTCCACGCTGGCAGGCATTTACGCGGCGGTAACTTCTGCTTGCGCGACGCTCAAAGGACCGTTGCACGGCGGCGCGAATGAGGAATCGATGAAGATGCTCGAGGAAATCGGGACTCCTGATCGCGCGGAAGACTGGTTGACCAAAAAGCTCGCTGCGAAAGAGAAGATCATGGGATTTGGACATCGTGTTTACAAGAAAGGCGATTCGCGAGTGCCGCTGATGCGCGAGATCGGGCGCGATCTCGGGAAACGAACTGGCAAGGAACAGTGGATCGCGATTTGCGAAAAGCTCGAAGAAGCGATGGAGCGTGAGAAACATCTTTGCGCGAATGTGGATCTTTACGCGGCGCCGGTATTATGGATGCTCGGTTTTCCGCCCGAGCTGAACACGCCGATTTTTGCCGCATCCCGGGTTGCGGGCTGGTGCGCGCACGTGACTGAGCAACATGACAACAATCGTCTCATTCGGCCGCGCTCGCTTTACGTCGGGCCGAAGATGCGTCCCTATCCGAGCGTTGCTTCAGACGGGGGGTCCTCGAAATAGGCGGATCG
>WNEP01000655.1_pt1 | contig 17715 bp, 20 predicted proteins | sample 5399961 | NCBI WGS metagenome assembly WNEP01 (sample SAMN13153329, study PRJNA577476) | soil metagenome | isolation source: 20 cm grassland meadow soil pre-rain plot 5 | place: USA:California | collected 2015-09-08 | reverse complement strand
CGTCTCGTTAAGCGCGGTCTGCTGCGGCCCGCATGAGGCGCCGGCTTTGTCGGGGGAGATTTGCAGGGCGTTTTGAATAGCGCACCGACAAGGCGGTAGGCGAAAGGAACTGTTCCCTCCTAGACTTTTTGGCTACACCTTTTTGGGCAATGCAAAAAGGTGTTGTGTTTGGCGGGTGCCAAACTTTAACCTTTGGAATGTGAAGATTGGAATGTGACGAAAGGAGGTGAAAGACATGGCCACTAAGTCAACCAAAAGAAGTGCGAGGAAGAAGGCGCAAAAGCCGCGGATCGAGGTACGCGAGTTGAAGCCGACAAAAGATCCAAAAGGCGGCTATTTCGCGAAAATTGAGACGAGGGGGCGCTAATTCTCTTGTCAATCCGCTGACACAAGATTGACCGATACGAGCAAGTAATGGCTGTAGACGCGGTCGCGCACAACATTGGCGGGAACGCGTTTACCGAGCCCAGCGAGTAAATGCTCGAGCGTTTGTTTGCCATCGGCTTGTCTGAGAATCTCCAACTCCCATTCCGGCACGCTAAGATCAACGATGGTGTTTGTTGAAACGCTCTTTAGTTGAACGCGACGGAGTTTCCGCCACAACCGTGAGCGTTTTGGCCAACGGCAGGTATACAGATCTGTCAAACGTGCGCGCCAGCGCAAGAGAGCGGATGCGTTTTGCCACGGCGGATTTGGCCGCGGCTGCGTTACGAAAAGCAAGGAATGGAAGCGTGAGGGCGAAAGCAGCTCCACAAACATGTGTGTTTCGGCGCGCGAGCGGGGTAACAGCCGTCGATATAAATCATCTTTGAAAATCGGACGCAGCGCGCGATGGGCGTAATAACTCCCCAAAAAATGTAAGCCTGCGCTTTGTGCAAGACTCATCCAGCGCGCCAGAGGCCAATTGTGGATTAGCGGACCAAAGAGGTCACCAGCTAGATACTCGGCGCCTCGGTTGGCGATCCTAGGCGCATTATGGCTGTCCAGTGCTTCGCAAAGCCTTAACGCCTGCCGCAGCTCTTTGCCATCCTCGAACTCCGCCAGTTGAAAGCCGAGCTTGGCCAACGCCGGACGCCAGGTTGCGCTGAAATGACGCACCCCGTTTACACCGAGATAAAGCGCGCCATGTGGCGTTAGGCAACGAGCGAAGTTGTCGAACGCACGTCTGGTTTGTGGGATGTATGAAAGTACGCCGTGACATGAAATAAGATCGAAGTCGTTCCCAACCGTATTAACAAGGTGCCTGGTGGTAATATCACCCACGACGAAGCGGACGTGGCGCAATCCTTCCTGGCGTTTTTGGAGGTGGCGGGCGATGGCGATTGAACGTGGCGAAAAATCCACCCCGACAACCTCCGAATGCTTAAAACGTCGCGCGATCGCGAAAGCTTCCATTCCAGTTCCACAGCCTGCGACCAGAATCCGCTCAGGAACGCGAACCCGTTGCCACATCGCCTCGATCCATTTCGGCGGCGGGAGACGCCACCGAGGTTGGTTCCAAATCCTTTTGCCAACGACAGGATAGGGCCGCAATTCGTAACTCCGCCGGACCTCTGTGGAAATATTCATATTAAGCCTCAGTAGCCACATATCTTACGAGAAGGAAAGGAATAGGCGCAAACCCCCCGTCGCAATCATTTGCAATCAGCAGATGCAATCAGAGGGCGGTCTTACTGGGCGCCGATGCGAGGAATGACTGCGACCGCCGCGCGCAAGGCTTCAAGCTCGTGATGCGTGTAAACCTTGTTCGTTTCCGCCGATGTGTGGCCGGTGAGTTTCTGCCGGACTTCTTGTGATATGCCAGCGTTTGCCATTGCGCTGTTTGAACGAGTGTCTGAGGCTGTGAAAGCTAAGACTTGATAACCTTCGCCCGCCGCTTGCCTGCGTCCGTTTGCCTTCAATGCCCGCCTTTTCCATGATCGCAGCAAATCGCCCACTAAGGCCGTGTTTGCCGCCAGTACCTTTGCCCGCGAGAGACGGGAACAGGGCCGCTCTGCCGATGCCAGCGTTCTTCAAAAGCTCGCGCTCAAGGTCTCGATGCAGCGGAATCGCTACCGGCTTTTTCGTTTTGCTCGGAGTGAATCGGATAACTTTATTGGGCCAATCAATCGCTTCCCATCGCATGTTGGCAACGTCGCCAAGCCGTGCGCCAGTATAATAGCCGAGAAGAATTGCCCCGCGCCAGTCGCCGTCCGCCGCCCGCACGAGCTTCGAAACTTGCGCCGGAGCACCCCCGCCTCGTGAATCTTGAGATTGCCGGATACGGCTCCGTTGCATTTGAAGACATGAAGGCTGCAGCCACGGCGACCAGTTTCTGAACTGGCTGCCGCCGGGCCCAATGACTGCACCCGCGCAGGCTTGGAATTAATTCGGCGCCTTAGCAGGAATACGATCTGGGAGGTTTCGAAGCGCATCGTTTCCTATCGCAATCACGTCACCGCGAAATGGCGGCGCCGCCTTGACCGGATACTGCGGTCGCAAGACTGCAGATCCTTGCGATACAAGCGCAAGGGAAACGAATATAAACACTGCTGCGAATTTCATGCTCGTCGCTTTTATCAAAATCAATCGCCATCGCAAGGAAAATTTTTCGCGATCTCGGTAATTAACGGCGCTGATCCGCCAAATGACGCCGGAAAAGGGAGCACTAGCCTTCACTTCTGATCTTTAAGCTTTCCGCATTCGTTAGGGTGTTTAGCGGATAAACACATATGGCTAATCGTCGCGCGAAGATGCTGGGAGTTTTTCGCACAGACTACAAATATAAGTCTGTATTCCGAATCTACGCCGCATCAGCGTAATTCGTTGTTCGCCTGGAATTATTTTGAACCTTGAGTTGCCGCCAAGCCGCACTGGATCACCCGTGACCAAAAGGTCCGGTCTCAGATTCAGGTTTCCGATTTCGGGTTTCGGATTATTTTCCCCGTCAATGCCACAGTTTGCTTATCGTGCACGTAACGCACAGGGCGGCCTGGTTGAAGGCGTGCTCGATTGCCCGGATCGAGCGGTTGCCATTCGGCAAATTGAGTTGCAACGATGTATTCCGATCCGGATCGAATTAGTCGGCGCAGAGCCCAAAGCCGTACATCGGGACGGTGCACCCCCGGCAGCTGCCACGCAAAATCTGAAAATTCCGCATGGCCAGTTACTGGTTTTTACGGAACAGCTCGGCCATTTGCTGCAAGCGGGAATGACGCTCGACGAAGGATTGTCGATCTTGGAAAAACGTTTGAAACAGCCACGCGTCCAGCAGATGACGCATGCGCTGCATCAGGCCCTAGTTGACGGTCGCAGTTTCTCGCGGGCATTAAGCGAGTTCCCACGCATTTTTCCGCCGCTTTACGTAAACATGGTGGCGGCTGGTGAAGCGAGCGGCGCGCTGCCGCAGATTCTTCTCCGGCTGGTCAAACATTTGATGCAGGCCAAAGATTTGCGAGATCGCGTGCAGCAAGCGTTGATTTATCCGGCATTTCTCGCGTTGGCTGGCGCAATTCTGATCACAATCTTCATCACGTTCATGGTACCGCAACTGACCGGTTTTATGTCGGAAACCGGCGGTGCGCTGCCATTACCCACGCGCATTCTATTGCACATTCATCATGCGATCACGGGATATTGGTGGGTTGGGGTGTTGCTCGCGATTGGTGCGATTATTGGGTTCCGCGCGTTTGTCCGCACTGATGAAGGACGCATTACATGGGACCGTTTTCGTCTCCTCATCCCCGGCTACGGGCGTGTCATCCGGCACCGTTATTACGCGCAGTTTTCGCGCACGCTTGGAACACTGATAGAAAACGGAATCCCCTTGCTTCGCTCCCTCGATCTCGTCACCGAAATCGCAAGCAACCGATTTCTGGAACTGAAACTAGGAGAAGTCCGTCGAGCTGTAATCGATGGCGCGACACTGTCCGGCGCATTGCAGGAGCAAAAATTGTTTCCGGATTTGCTCACTGACATGATGGCAGTCGGAGAACAAACGGGACATTTCGCCGAGGCAATGCAATCCATTGCTGATGTTTATGAGCGCGAACTTGACCGGACTGTCGCAATAATCTCGCAACTAATTCCGCCGGTCATTATCGTGGTGATCGCGGTCCTGGTTGGCTTTGTCGTTTTCAGCATTCTATCGGCGGTATTCGAGATGACACATAGCTTGCAATTTCGCCCGCATTAAAAGCTTGCAATTCCGGGCCGCACCAAAATAACCTCGGGCGCCAAATGTTTCTTCCCCTCTTGTTTTTGCTGTTTTTTAGCGCGATTTCCCGCGTTTGGGCACAGGAAGCTTTCAGCGACGCTTTGCGACCCTCGAGCGATGTAAAGCTGGAACAGCCGACACCGGAAAGTGCATGGCTGGATCTGCGCCAGAACTCGCCCCGTAATTCGACACCACAGAGCGCGCCGCCATGGGTTGAAGCAGTCACGCTTCTTCGGGAACAATCGACGGGCGACACGATGCCAAAGAGCATCTTTCGCATCCGTGTGACGCAACCGAGCGCAGATTATCAAGTCCTGTTTCTCCGGCTATTTTTCGATGACAAACCAGGTCAGCAGCCGGAGCTAATCGCATGGGATGAATCCGGCACACACGTTTTGCGCTCAGGCGCGCTTGGGTCTGGAATCAATCTGCCGAGCTCTGATTCGGCGATAATTCCGATGACAGGTGCTTCGACCGTCGACATCGAGGTCCCGGGAGATGGAAAAACTGTGCGGGGGGCATATCTCGATTGGATGATGAGCAGCGATGTGATTCATCCGCTCGCCGCCGAACGTCGTGACGTAATTCCGGAGCCGTTTTCATCAATACCGCCGTTGCATTCTGCCGATCAGGACACGGAGCAATTCGGAACTGTCACCGCAACACTTGCGGCAGAGACAATCCAGATTGGTCCGGATATTCAAGAAAGCGCGGCGTTTCAATTTGGGCTCGAGGCCCAACCGCTGGCGGCGCTGTTGACTTTCGAAGTCGCAAACCCGCGCATTGATGTTCCGCCCGAGATTTATCTCAACGGTGAGGACATAGGGCCAGTTTCTCTGGCGTTGCCGGAACTGGCTGACCCCGGCTATCGTGGGGAAATGGAACCGCTCGTCAAGCAAATGCAATTCCAATATACCGGCTGGCTGCGGGCGCAGAAAATTGTACCGGTCGCAAGCCTAAAAGCCGGAACCAATGATCTGATCGTCGTGAACGGGACGGGCTGCGGATCTTCTGCAATCCGCGCCACCCAGATTCAATTAAAATATCTTTGGGACAAGTCGGATTATCTTCTCAAAACCGGTCACTAGAAATTCCCGGAGATCCAGCTAGCATACGGACGAACCAGATGAGAAGTTCCTCGTCTGCTTAGACTATGAAAAGAAAACAACAGGGCTTCACGCTGCTTGAGATTATGCTCGTGGTTACGATCATCGCCCTCTTGCTTGGCACGGCGATCTACAAACTGGCTGGCAACGTGGAATACGCGCGACATACACGTGTTCAGGCTGACATTCAGTCAATCAATACCCAGCTGAAACTTTATGAAAGCATGAACGGTTTTTACCCGACCACGGAACAGAGCTTGCAGGCGCTTGTGACCCAACCCGAGACCGATCCAAGGCCTACACGCTGGTATCAATTATATAAAGAGTTGCCAAAAGATCCCTGGCAGAACGATTACATTTACCTTAACCCCGGTCTCAAAAATCCGAACGGCTACGACCTGTATTCCGCAGGACCGGACCGAAAACCAGATACAGCGGACGACGATTGGGGCGGCGGATAGTCGAGCCGGCGACTGATCTGACCTACTGCTTCACTTTTGGCGATTTACAGATTGTTGGGGAGCTTCGGATTCCGTTGAATCACCCCGCGCACGTGCGGACGAGGCGGCTGAATCGGGGCTGAAGGCGGCACCATGGGAGCTGGCCGTCCAGCTACGTTGGGTTGGCTGGGCACATTCGGCGGAGATTGCGACAGAAGTGCCTGATTAAACGTGATAGTCGCGAAATTTCCGTCCTTGCTAATTGTCACCTTCGTCGCACCCACGCGGTCCGACCATTCGATGTTAGCAATCGCATAGCCGTCAACTGGCTCTGCGGTGCTGAGATATTTCTTGAAATTCTGATCCGAACTCGAAGCGATCGTAACTAGGTCGCCTTCGGGCGAGTGCGCGGCGTTGGCCACGTAAAGGTCCTTCGCAAAATCGGGCGTTGCCGAAGGCAACGCAACCGCCGTGGCAATTGCGAAGGGCGAGTGATCCACCATCCGTGAGTAGCGATCGAAGTTAAACCGCGGCGGCAGAAGATCCTCGGCCCGGCTGCGGCTCGCACCAAGCAACGCGAAGATCGACATAAGCATGAGGGAATATTTCATAGTTATTATTCTTACTATTTTGCGCGTTGCGCCGGTGTAAACCAACGGGCGATTTTGAACTTGCCGCGCATCATGGTGGGATCACTGCCATCGATTGCGAAGTTAACATTTTCGAATACGACAAAAGCGTCCGGTTGTTGCACGTCATAAAGAAAATGCACCAGCGGCGGCCATGGGCTTTTGGTTTCAATTAAAGCGAAAACGGTCTGATGATAGGGGGTCGTTTCGCCCGAACCAATCGCCGGATTCTCGATCAACACATTATACTTTCCGGCCACTTGCTTCAACTGGTCAAGCAGGGCCGAGGCTTCCGCAGGATTCTTTAGGGTCGGTTGATGTTTCCGGATCCATTCGTCGCGTTTCGTCCAGAGGTCTCGTTCTTTGATATAAAGCGCTTGTTCGGCCAACGCCGATTTGCGCGCAGCCAGCTCCGCGCGGGCGCGACCCAGGGCGCCGAACATCCAGCTCAAAATCAAAAGGTTTAGCAGCACAAATATCGCGCCGGCGATTATCCATGAAAGCACACGCTCGCGTGGATTCATTCGCTCGTACCAAGCCGGCATCATCGTGGTCTTCCCTCCAATCGAAACTGCGCATGGTCGTTGGGCAGAATGCGAGGCGCAGCCATGTCGAATTGAAAGACTCGCAATTCCGGATTCTTCTTTACGTCCTCGAAGAATTGATAAGCAATGGCAGCCGTATTCGCTTCGCCATCGACGGAAATCTGCCGCGCGGACTGGTTGTACGCAGTGATGCGCACGTTAGAGGACGGCAGACTTTCGAAGAGATGCAGCAAGATTTCGACCGGGTAATAACGCGAATCGATGGCCGGAGCGAGCGCCTTCCAGTTTTCTTCCGTCGCGCGGACAAACTCCGTCTCGGGCGCATCGTGCGCAATACGCCGATCAAGGCGTCCAATCGAGAACCGCATGAAGCCGAGATACGCGAGCAAGAGAAAGAGAAGTCCAGCATAAGCGCCACCTGCCCAGACGAGTCGCTTCCGCCATTCCGCTTGCCTGATCAGTTGTGAGCGGCGGTGACGCCAGCTTTCCGGCAGAAGGTTTAATTTAACCGGTGCAGGTGGCAGCTCGATGCCAACTATCTCGGCCGCGCCCGCCAGAAGTCCCTGCACCGTGAGACGCAGCTGATAGCAAGTCTCGTCCAGCAACACGTTCGGAAAGGACGCGTTTATGCCTTGCAGTTCGGCGCTCAATCTCAATTGGGGCAATTCCAGTTGTAGTTGCTCTCCATTCGTGCTTTCAAGCGCTCGGGCAAGGCTCAGTTTGCCGTTCTCAGTTACGGCGTAAACAAGCGTCTCGCCTTCTGGATAAATAAGAACAGCGTTTCCCTGCGGAGCATAAGTACTCGCCCGTTGCGCGGCGTATACCGTGACTTGTCGTGGGATGTAACCTTCCTCCAGGAGGGGAGCAGCCATCTCGGCAAGCTGTTCGTTTCTGATCGCGACAGCCGAAACCACACTTTCACTCTCGCTTTGCGAGATCAGCTCAAAGTCAGTTGTCACTTCTTCAGCCGAAAACGGCAGCACCTTCTCGATCTGGATCCGAATCATTTCCGGAAACTCTGCCGGATCGACAGTTGGCAAACGAAATCGCTGGGCAAGTACGGCCGCAACCGGCAGACCCAGCACAAAATCATCGGTCGCTGTAAGTAACGGCACGGCTTCGTCCAACGTTTGCAGCTTGCGTACATTCCAAGAGCCGTTTCGCTCGGCTGAGCGCAGGAAATTCCAGCCGTGCGCGGTTGGAATTATAAAAACGGATGTCGCCGCGGTCTCGATATCAAAGCTCCTTCCAGTTAATCAGCTGAGGAATCGTACCCCCTTTTCGCACTATCATCTGCACGGAGCGTGTAACGTCGCCTGATTTTCCTACACTCGTAATGCGGAAAACTTGGTCTTTGAATCCGACCAGGCCTGCAATTTGCTGAAATTGCTCCGTCGTAAGGCCAAGGGCGGTCTGAACATCAGTCAAATTGTTGAACGGACCGTCATCGACCGTTCCATCGATTCCGTCGGGGCCGCGCCTCAACTGCAGGAAGCGATCGACCGAGTCGTCTCTCATGCCCGGCAAAGCGCGCAGCACGTCGCGCGACGCCCAGGCAAGATCGATCGGACCGGAGCTGTTGATCGTAAAATCTTCGTCCCAACCCGGCCGCGAAGTGAACTCAGCCCATCCAAAGATTTTCTTAAGATCGTCCACAGAAGTCAGTGGCGCATGTGGCGGATGATAGTCATCCGTCTCTTCCGGCGCATTCAAGCGATGAAGTCCCCTGTTCGGCGATACCCAATCAAGAAGAGAATCCATCATCGTGTCGAGGTCATTAAGCTCGATGCCTTTAAGCTCAAGATATTTGCGCAGAATTCCGACCCGCGTGGGGTCTTCCCCTGCGGTAAGCCAATTCAAATTTAAGCGGCCGCCCTCACCGGTAACGCGAACTTCATAACTTTCCCGCTCGCCCATTTGTCTGTGTAAATTTGGTGAGCCAGGGGCGATGCTCGGATGCAACGCAACGTCCGCACCCGACGACGCCATTGCTTCGGCTCCAAGGACACGGTTCGCATTTCCGGAAAGGGTGAGGCGCGACTCAATGTCGAGCGCCCATGAAATCACCATCACGCTGAGCAAGAATAGCGCCCAAAGCGATAACATGAGCGCCGCGCCACTACGCAATTTCGAATTTCGCCTGCCACGCCGTAGCCTTGCGAAGGCGGGAATTTCGAATTTCGAGTTCAGAGAAGACATGGCTAATACGGCGTTCGGCCCAGTGGAATAATGGCTTCCCACGGTACCGATGCATCAGGGCGTCCAACGGTTAGTTTCACAAGCCGGGGCAGCCGGAAGGCGTTTGACCATCGGTCTACCCAAACGTTCATCTGGGGATCGAAATAACGGATTTCGAGGCTGCTCACGTTTTTAATCAATGGCACCCAGCTCTCGTCGTCCTCTCCTATGCCGGAATCATTCTGCGGTTTTCGAAGCAAACCAAGGTCGAGCTGGTTAACACTGTCATTTTCCCGTCGCAATCGCAGCCAGACCGTAAAGTCGTCCGGTGCGTACCGCGTAAGCAGTCCGGGACCAGCACTGCAATTCCACTTTATCTCATCGCGCTCGCGATCATTAAGCTTAAACGGCTCGCCGGTCATCTTACCGCGTATTGGAGTCAAACTTTGCCACTCCGCTGCCAGAAGATCGCGCAGGCCATTATATTGCGCGTCCGCCACGCTTGCATCGGCTGAGACACGCAGCGCTGCGAGGTTCGACTGGACAAAGCGAAAAATCGCGAGCGACATCATCCCGAGGATCGCGACCGCCAGCGTGATTTCGAGTAGAGTAAAACCGCTGCGTTGAATGATGCGCCCTCGATTCTGTCTAATCCTGAAGGTTAGCATTGGTTTGTCCCTATCCGGGCCGATAAACATAAAACTTGATCTGTTTTGACTGCGAGATACCGCCACGCTCCCATTGGGCAGTCAACGTCACAAGATTGATCCCGTTAAGCTGTGTGTTATTCGGTTCAGTTAATTCAGCCGGCGCGCTTTTCTGGACCAACTTTACCGGTCCGTAGCCGCTATCGATTTTGAATTCCTTGACCCGATCCGGCACACCGCGCGCAGCCTGAATTTCCGCCATCCGATTCGATAACATCTGACGTACAGCCTCTTCTTCAGCGTTGAGCATGCTCGCGTTCAGACAGTTCTCCACTGCACGCCCAAGCGCCAAGATGCCAACAGCGAAAATCGCAACCCCAAGGAGGACCTCGTAAAGTGCAAAACCGCTAACCGATTGCTTTTTAATTCTCCTCACGGTCGCAACTGGGCCGCGGGTGTAATAAAGTAATGGAGTGGTGCGGCTGACACTCCAGCGCTCCAACACTCCAATGCTCCAATGATCCAACAGATTATCTCGCTGCATAATTCGTAAGCTCAGGCCGCGCCGTCAGCGGCGAGTAATCGGCCATCCATGAACCAGCTGGGCCTTTGAACTTGACGGTTGCCGGTTCGCATATTCCCGACGCCCAGAAAATCCATTCCGCTGGATGCTTCTTTGTCAATGCCGCCGGCAACGAGAGGGTCAAAGCGTCTCCGCGATCCAGCTGAAATTCCGCTGTCGCTTTCGCTTCTTCATCTTTTGCAAAAGCCTCTGGCCGTACTACAACATTCTTCTTGCTCCAAACGATCAAGTAAGGACGACGCTCTGTCACACTTCGTTCCTGTGCCTGGCGCACAAGATTATTGAATCCGTCCAGGGAACGCTTCAGCCGCTTGTTTGCGAGCACGCCATTCAAGCTCGGTACCGCCAATGCAAGCAGCAACATCAGTATGAAGACAGCAAGGACTATCTCGATCAAAGTAAACGCTCGGAAACGTCCCACAGGCAAAATTACTCGCTTTACGACAAATCACAACACGGCCGGCGAGACGTATTCCTACTCTGATCGCTTAAATGCGAAAGCGAGCGGAGCGATTGGCCGAAGCCGTTTGCTCAGCCGCCGGTGTGCAGCCGTGAACTGCGGTAAAGGCGATGGTTTGCGTCCACCAAGTCGGACCGGCGCAATAGCCGAGAAACATTTCCACCAGCGGGTCGTTCAGCTTGCCGAAACTCACCAAGTCGCCGCGAAGCTCGGTGATCGTCTGGATGCAGTAATCGGCCCACCCAGAGCCACCGTTGTAGATCGCAGTCTCCGCGGTACCACTGATCTGCTCCAAGCCCAACGCCGCAAGCCGCGGCGCCAGCGTGCGACCGATTTGGTAATCGATCCCTCGTTCGCGCGACCATTCAAGCCAGCCGTCCCAAAACGCGCGCACCTCCGGTGGCTCGGCGATGCTGACCGGAAGGAAATCCGGTTCAATCAACAGAAGTGCGCCACGCGGCCGCAGGCTTGCCACGAGATTCGCGATCGCGGCTTCGGCATCCGCGACGTGGTGAAGCACCGCGCGAGCGGTTACGAGATCGAAGCTGCCAGGATTGACCGGCCCGGCGACGATATCGCCCTTTCGCAAATCGAGACACGCCGCGCGCACGTCGACTAGCGACAGATCGAGGTCGAAAGCCACGGCTTGACCGCCAGGAGCGACGTGCGGGCGAGCCAGGCGGAAATTGAGCCGTTGCCACAACCAACTTCCAGTGTCCTTGCACCTGCCTTAACGACACCGAGCGACTCAATATGCCGGCGATGCATCGGATCGAGTAATTCCGACATCAACGCGAGCCGTTTCCCCTCGCCTTTCAAATGATGACCTAGGATGCATTCCAGCATGCAGCGATCATCTTAAGTAATCGCGACAGCACTTGCAATCATCGGGTAAATTGAACGGAACATCCCCTAGGCAGAATTGAAAGGATGACTCAGAACGTATTCTGTTAAGTCTCATTTCACTTTGTCTCCATTGTGTCATACGTAACGCCCAATGAATTTCATTCGCCTTGAGAGCCATGTCATGAATACCGACAATATCGCTTACGATACACCCAGCGATGATAATCGGGTGGTCGTCACCTTCTGCGCTGCCAAAAGCGAGAGTTCGTTGCACCTCGCTTTGAGAGATGCTGGTGCAAAGTAAGTGTGAGATTACTTCGTCAAGAGTTCCACTGCAACGTTCGGAAGGTTGGTTAAGGCCAACGCTTGAGTCTACCGATTATCGACCGAGGCAGGAACTCAGCCGCGGCTCCGGCAGGCGCAAGTGGCAACAACTCCAAGCACGTTAGATTGATCCGCGTAGCGGGATGCACAGATAGGAGTATGCACCACTGGAAAAACCGGTGAGTAAAAAGGAAGAGGAAGCGCGCCAAACTTCGCTCCAATCTTCGAACAGCAAGCTATATCAACTGACAAACCACTTACCGCACTCGCCGACCAGTTGACACCCTGGTCATACGGTGGTCGAATATACCTAACGAGAACAAGATCAGCCACCGCTGGCGAGAGCGAGCGTGAATTGCAATGGAGATGTTTTCATAAAATCAAGCGAGGCCGGACGCCGGTCAGCGGTTGGCTGCATGGCAAGGTTAGAGGAAGATGTCGCAGAATCACGGAAGTAGTGAAGAAAGCCGACTATGCACATAACCGAAATCAGCAGAAGCATAGCAACCTTGAACCAGCGGCAAATCTTCTTCAGCGTCGGAAGGTCGCTCATAATGCCGGGCAGTATCCAAGTGTCCTTCCACGACCGATGGACGCTCTCAGCTAAACGTCCGGTGTTGGAGAGCCAAACGAGCAGGAGAAAGGCTGCCAACCACAAGAGTATCTCGAACGTACTTGGCGACGCGGAATGCGTGACGCCCTGCGAATCTCGTGCCGCAGCGATAACCGCAAATGTGTTCACCATCTAAGGAGAATTATGCGAATATTCGTATCTAAAAAGCGAACATTTTTTCGCCTGACATCGCAAAACGAGTCCCCCGGCCGGAAGATGTATGCCCGCAAGCCGTCGTTAAAAAAACGCAATCCACCGGCAGCAACCGCGTTGCGTATGTGATAAACTCCTACACAAATGAAGCCTGCTTTGCGCATCGGCATCTTCGCGACCGCGCTTTGCGTGGTCGCAATGCTTGTGTGGCAGGGAGTCACAGCGCAGGGTGCGCCCGATCCAATGCGGCCCAACACAAGCCCGACTGTCGCGTTTCTCGACATTGGCATTCTTGTCTTCCGTGAAGGGCTCGAATGCATTCTGGTACTGGCCGCTATCACAGCGAGCATGACCGGCGTCAAACGCAGCCATCGCCGGCCAGTCGCGCTCGGAGCGGGCGCGGCGTTTATCGCGAGCTTGATCACGTGGTTCATCGCTGTGCGCATTGTCGGGTCGCTCAGCGACAACGTGTCGGCGCTCGATTTACAGGCCGCGACTGGGCTTCTCGCGGTGATCGTCCTGCTCGTGATCATGAACTGGTTTTTCCACAAAATTTACTGGGGCGGCTGGATTCGTGCGCACAATCGCCGCCGCAAAGCGCTGCTGGAAAATGCGCGCGGGATCGAAATTTCACAGCGGCATCTCTGGTGGGGATTGATCCTGCTTGGATTCACCTCGCTTTATCGCGAAGGGTTCGAGGTCGTCCTTTTTCTGCAAAGCTACAATCTCCGCCTGGGTGGCAGCGTTGTCCTCAAGGGCGCGCTGCTTGGCATCGTTCTCTCCGGCATGGTCGCAGTGCTCACGTTCGTACTTCAACAACGTCTGCCATATCGCAAAATGCTGATCACGACCGGCATTCTTCTCGGTGTGGTCTTGCTCGTGATGGTGGGCGAGCAGGCGCAGGAGATGCAATTAGCCCACTGGATACCGACCACACAGATCAGTCGGTTGTCGAATGTCATCCCGCCGTGGATGGGAATGTGGTTCGCCATATTCCCCACGGTCGAAACGCTCGTCGCCCAATTAATTGCCGCGGTTTTGGTAATCGGGTCCTATTATGCAGCTCGACATTTTGGCGGCGCCCCTCCTCAAAACGTCGAGCCAGTCGAGGAAGCGCGATTGGAAGCGAAAGTTGCAATCACGGAGCAATTGGAAGCCGTTCCCTGAGGAAGATGAAGCAACTCTGTAAGGGACGCTGTTAGTGTCACATCCACCAAGTCGGGAAGCCAACGGCTTGCGTTACAGATTTCCCGATCCGCCGGTCTCGTTTGATGAAAAAATTTGTCTTGCCGATCTTGCTCATGTCGATCTTACCGGCAATTTTCGCTCTCGGTGGCGTCCGCCACTTCACGTTTCTGTACGAGGCAAATACGTCCTCGCGGGGGAGCCTCGAACTGGAGAACTGGGTCACGTGGCAGCGCACCACAGGGCCGGGCCGATTCGATCGGGTCGATTTCCGTCACGAACTCGAATACGGAGTAACGGACAAATTCCAGGCAAGCATTTATGTCGCCGACTGGTTTTACGAAAACGATCGGGAACATTCCGGTTTTGCCTATTCCGATACGGCAATCGAGTTGATCTACAATCTGACCAACCCAGTTGTCGATCCTGTCGGATTGTCGATTTATGGAGAGCTAAGAACGGGTGATCGACTGCTCGAATTGGAATCAAAGTTGATCGCGCAGAAAAACTTCGGACCGCTTATCCTTGCTTATAACGCGACACTCGAATCAGTTTGGGAAGGAAATCATCTGGCTGAGCGCCAAGGTGAATTCAGTCAGGCCCTAGGCGCGAGTTACGAAATCTCGCCGCGCATCTCGGTTGGGCTCGAGTTGCTTCACGAGTTCATTCTCCCCGAATGGCATGATGAGGAGAAAATCACAAATCTCTTTGTTGGGCCGAACGTTTCATATCGCAGGGGGAATTGGTTTGTAACAATCACGGCTCTCGCCCAAGCGACTGACACAGAAGGTGAGCCGGATTTCCAACTCCGCACAATTTTTGGAATTGGTCTCTGAAATGAGAAGACTCGCGATCCTCGTGATGGGGCTCATTTGCCTTGTCGCCTTTAACAGTTGCGGCACGACAAGCGTTGTGCCGCCGGTCACACGTGAATTAGCACAGAAATCCGCCACAGGACCGACTCGCGTCGACCTAGCGACGCTGCGCGAGGGTCGTACGGTTTTTGTTTCGCGATGTATCGAGTGTCACACACTGCCGGCAGTATCCAGCCACAGCGCGCAAGAATGGCCACGCTTGATCGATGAGATGGCAGGACGCGCCAACTTGAAGCCTGCTGAGCGCGAAGCTGTTTTGGCTTACATTCTCGCGGTGCATGCGCAATAAGCGAGGAGCGCCGGTTTTCCAACCCCTCGGGCGAATTTGGAAGTCGCCGTTTGTCGTCTTTTGTCGAGGCGCTGAGCAAAGCCACATTCCAGTTGAACCCCGCCACAAGCTTTCCACCTTAGGCGGATGATTATGCCCGGCTTGCGCTTTCCTCGGCCAGTTCAGATCATTCTGGCTGGTTTTCTGTTTCTTTTTCCAAGTGTTCTTCCGGCTGCCCCATCCCCTACCCCAACACGATCCGGAGCGATTGACGAAAAGTTGTTCCAAGGAATGCAATGGCGGCAGATCGGTCCGTTCCGCGGCGGGCGAGCATTGACGATCGAAGGCGTGCCGGGCGAGCCGGACACCTATTACTTTGGCGCGGTCGCAGGGGGAGTGTGGAAGACAATTGACGGCGGCGCGAATTGGACCCCGCTATTCGATAAGGAACCTATTTCTTCCATTGGCGCGATTGCCATCGCGCCATCCGATCACAATGTGATTTACGCCGGCACAGGAGAAGCGGCCATCCGCGGTAACACGACCTACGGCACCGGAGTGTTTAAGTCCGTCGACGGCGGTAGGACGTGGCAGAATGTCGGCTTGAAAGATAGCCACCAAATTGGCGCGCTAATCGTCGATCCGAGAAATGAGAACGTGGTTTTAGTTGCAGCGCTAGGTCACGCGTTCGGTCCAAATCAGGAGCGCGGAATTTTTCGCACGGCCGATGGCGGCAAGACGTGGACGAAAGTTTTATCGAAGGATGAAAATACTGGCGGGATTGACGTTGTTTTCGATCCGCATAATCCGAACATCGTGTTCGCGTCGCTCTGGCAGGCGCGACGACAACCGTGGTTTTTCTCCAGCGGCGGTCCCGGCAGCGGGCTCTACCGATCGGAAGATAATGGCGTTACATGGAAGCACCTCGAAGGCAACGGGCTTCCCGGAGGAATCCTCGGCAAGATCGGCATCGCCGTTTCCGGAGCCGATTCTAATCGCGTCTATGCAATCATCGAGGCAAAGGAAGGCGGCCTTTATCGTTCCGATGACGCCGGACAGCATTGGACACGGGTAAATGATGACGGTCGATTTCGTCAGCGCGCCTGGTATTTCAGTAAAGTTTACGCTGATCCCAAATCGGCGGACACGGTTTATCTTTTAAACACGGGGTTCTTCCGTTCGGTCGATGGAGGGAAAACGTTCAATCTGTTGCCCGCACGGCACGGGGATCACCATGGCCTTTGGATTGATCCGCAAAATCCAAATCGGATCGCGAACGCGAACGACGGTGGCGCGAGCATCTCGATCGACGCCGGCAAAACCTGGACGACACAAAATAATCAGCCGACAGCGCAGTTCTATCACGTTGCTGTGGACAATGCATTCCCTTACCACATTTACGGTGCGCAGCAGGACAACTCGAACGTTGGCATCGCCAGCCGTACCGATTGGGGCGCGATTGGGCCCGCAGATTGGTTTGTCGCGGGTGGCGGCGAATCCGGCTTCGTCGTGCCCGATCCGCGCGACTGGCACATCATTTATTCAAACGATGAGGGTTACGCTTGGGTTCGTTACGATAAAAGCAAAGAAGAGGTGCAGGACATCAGTCCCGTCCCTCTCGATAATGCCGGACACGGGGCCGTCGATGTGGCCCATCGTTTCCAGTGGGTTTCGCCGCTTATGCTGTCGCCACACAACCCGGACGTGCTCTACACGGCGGCGGAGTGCGTTTTCAAATCGACCGATCACGGCCAGAGCTGGACCCAAATCAGCGGCGATCTGACGCGCAACGATAAAAGCAAACAGCAACCAAGCGGCGGCCCGCTTACAAACGACATTACGTCGATTGAATATTACGACACGATCTTTGCGCTCGCGGAGTCCCCTATAAAAAAAGGAACGATCTGGACCGGCACGGACGATGGATTAGTCCACGTCACGAGCGATGACGGCCAGCATTGCTCAAACGTCACGCCGAAAATGCCGGATTGGAGCACCGTCGATCTCATCGATCCGTCTCCGCACGACGCCAACAGCGCTTACGTCGCGGTAGATCGACATAAACTCGACGACTTCAAGCCGTATATTTTCAAAACTACCGATTTGGGGAAAACATGGACTGCTATTACGAACGGAATTCCTGATGGATCGTACGTGCACGCGGTCCGCGAAGATCCTAAGAAACGAGGGTTGCTTTACGCGGGCACAGAGCTCGGCGTTTTCGTTTCGCTCGATGACGGCGCGCACTGGCAGCCGCTCCAGTTGAACCTCCCCGTCTCGCCCATTCACGACCTCGTAGTGAAAGATGACGATCTGGTGGTGGCAACTCATGGCCGCTCCTTTTGGGTGCTCGACGATGTCACCCCGCTGCGCCAGGCCGGTGCGCAATCCGCCGCCGCGGACATGATTCTTTATCAACCGCAAACGGCGTTGCGCTTGCATTACCCGGACGAATTCGACAAGCGCCAGCCAGTCGGCGATAACCCGCCGCCGGGCGCGATCATCGATTATTATTTCAAAACGGCGCCGAAGGAGGAGGTCTCGCTGGAGATCCTCGACAGTTCAAGCAAGGTCGTCAGGCATCTTTCTAGCAAAGAGAAAAAAGAAGGCGAGCAACCGCCTGAGTGGCCGGATCGCGTCGAGCGCGCGAAGACGATTCCACCAAACG
>WNEP01001464.1_pt1 | contig 17868 bp, 17 predicted proteins | sample 5399961 | NCBI WGS metagenome assembly WNEP01 (sample SAMN13153329, study PRJNA577476) | soil metagenome | isolation source: 20 cm grassland meadow soil pre-rain plot 5 | place: USA:California | collected 2015-09-08 | reverse complement strand
GCGCTCTCCGCGGCATCGACGTCGATGTCGTACTGCTCCAGGGCGCGGGCGAGGAACAGGCGCGCGGTCTTCGAGTCGTCCACGATCAACGCCCGTTTTGCGCCCATGCCCCCTCCCAGCGCCGCCCCCGGTATCTTTGAGCAAAGTGTAGCTCATAACACCCGGCAACGCTGTCGCGCCGTGAAGACGACTGCGGAGCGGATCAGACGAGCACCTGTGGGATCACGCCGGCGCGCGCCGCGCGCATTTTGTTGCGTCAACGTGTTAGCGAGATGACGCCGCGGGTCGCGCCTGCCCGCGGCTTCAGGCCAGCCGGGCGAGCGTCGCCCCCACCAGGCGCTGCGCCGAGCCCGGGGCATGCCCGAAATACAAGGACGGCTCGGTGAGTTCCAGCTCCAGCAGGCACGGGGTCCCCGCGGCGTCGCGGATCAGATCCACGCGCGCATACAGCAAGGCGCCGAAAGGCAGCGCCGCCAGCACCCGCTGCGCGACGCTGAGCTCGTCCGTGCCCGGCGCGCGCACGGTGATCTCCTCGGGTGCGAACAGCGCCCCGGTCGAGGGTGCCCCGAGGGGCAGCAGCGGACCCTTGCGAACGGCGTGGCTGAAGTCCCCACCGATGTGGATCACGGCGGTCTCGCCTTGGGCGTCCACGCCCTCGAGGTAGGGCTGCAGCAACACGCTGCGCCCGGCGTCGAGGAGCCGGCGCATGTGCGCGAGCGTCTCCGCGAGGGCGGTGCGCGCGTGGCGGCGCGTGTCGCGCGCGCCGGCGCCCACGGCCGGCTTCACCACCAGCTGCGCGCAAGTCTGGCGCGCGAGAAACTCCTCGAGCGCAGCCGCGGGGTCCGCCCCGGCCTCCGCGAAGCTGCTGGCCACCACCGGCAGGCCGGAACGCGCGAGCTCGAGCAGGTAGTGCTTGTCGGCGTTCCAGCGCACCACGGGCGGCGGATTCAGCAGCATGGTGAGGGAGGCAACCCGCTCGACCCAGGCGAGAAATTCGCCCAGGCGCTCGGTGTAGTCCCAGGCGGAGCGCAGCAGCGCCGCATCGAAGCGCGCCCAATCGGCCTTGGGCTCGTCCCAGTCGACGATCTCGGCGTGGACGCCTGCGGCGCCGAACGCCGCCAGCAGCGGCGGCATGTCCGCGTCGAGACCGCGCGCGGCGCGCGCGCTCACCAGGGCGACCGCTACCCTCACTCCCTGATTCCCGCGCCGCGGTTCATCAGTGCGACCGCGACCGCGAACAGCGCCGCGACGGCGAGCGCCATCAGCGCGAAGGCGAGGCCGATACTGACGTCGGACACGCCCAGGAAGCCGAAGCGGAACGCGTTCACCATGTGCAGGATGGGGTTGATGTAGGACACCTGCTGCGCCCACGGCGGCAGCAGCGTGATGGAGTAGAACACGCCGCCGAAATAGGTGAGCGGTGTCAGTATGAAGGTCGGGATCCAGTTGACCTGGTCGAAGTTCTTGGCGAACAGCGCATTGAGGAATCCGCCGAGCGCGAAGATGAGCGAGGTCAGCAAGCCGGCCGCCAGGATCACCGCCAGGTGCTGCACCTGCAGGTGCGTGAACAGCAGCGACACGACGGTCACCGCCGTCCCCACCAGGAGGCCCCGCACCACGCCGCCGGTCGCGTAGCCTGCGACGATCACCCAGTTAGGCAGCGGGGAGACCAGCATCTCCTCCACGTGCTTGCCGAACTTCGCACCGAAGAACGAGGCGACCACGTTGCCGTAGGAGTTGGTGATCAGCGACATCATGATCAGCCCGGGCGCGATGTACAGCTTGTAGTCGAAGCCGCCCATGGCGCCGACCCGCCGCCCGATGAGGCTGCCGAAGATCACGAAATACAGCGTGGCCGTCACCACCGACGGCACGATGGTCTGGCCCCAGATGCGGATGATGCGCCCGTACTCGCGGATGACGATGGTCTGGAAGCCGATCCAGCGCACCACGTTGAGATTGACCGGCGGCGCGCCGGGAAGCGCCACGCTGCTCATCGCGGCGCACCCGCCCGCAGGGGTGTCGCGCCGGCGGCGCCGGGGGGCGCCGCGGCGGCGGCTCCCCGCCCGCCCTCGCCCGCGGGCCCGCGCCCCTCGACCAGCTGCATGAAGATCTCCTCCAGGCGGTTCACCTTGTTGCGCATGCTCAGCACTTCGATACCGAGCGCCGACAGGCGCGCGAAGATGTCGTTGAGGTTCTCCTCCTTCGACACCTCGATCTCGAGGGTGTGATCGTCGAGTGCCGTGGCGACGTAACCCTCCAGGCGCGGCGCGGCGGCGAGCGGCTCGCGCACGTTCAGCACGAAGGTCTGGACGTGCAGCCGGCGCAGCAGGCTGCTCATGCGATCACGCTCCACGATGCGCCCGCCGTTGATGATGGCGATGTTGCGGCACAGGGACTCGGCTTCCTCCAGATAGTGCGTGGTGAGAATGATGGTGGTGCCGCGATCGTTGATCTCGCGCAGGAACTCCCACATCGAGCGGCGGATCTCGATGTCGACCCCGGCGGTGGGCTCATCGAGAATCAGCAGCCGCGGCTCGTGCACCAGCGCGCGCGCGATCATCAGGCGGCGCTTCATGCCGCCGGACAAGCTGCGCGAGATGCTCCGGCGCCGCTCCCACAGCTGCAGCTGCTTGAGGTACTTCTCGGCGCGCTGGCGCGCCACCGCGCGCGGGATGCCGTAGAAGCCCGCCTGGTTGACCACGATGGTGTACGGGGTCTCGAACATGTTGAAGTTCAGTTCCTGCGGCACGATGCCGATGCAGGCCTTGGCCGCCTCCAGCTCGTGGTCGATGTCGTAGCCGAAGACGCGCGCCTCGCCGGCGGTCTTGTTGACGAGCGAGGTGATGATCCCGATGAGCGTGGTCTTGCCGGCGCCGTTGGGTCCGAGCAGCGCGAAGAAGTCGCCCCGCTCGACCTCGAGGTCGACGCCCTTGAGCGCCTGCACGCCGTTTCTGTAGGTCTTGGTCAGTCCGCGTACTGAAAGTGCATTCATGGGGAAAGGATCGGGGCTCCGGCGTGCGAGCGCAAGTGAGCGCGGCGCGTAGCGCGCCCGGCCGCATGCGTGCACGGCCCCACGGTAAGTGTTGCGGCTGCAGTTCCCGGGGAACATGCCCCGGGCGGGGTATTGACGCGCGGGTGGCGCTCTTCAGCCCAGCACCGTGGACAGCGCCACGACCAGGCTCATGCGGATCCACGGCCGGGCGGCCGTGCGGTAGCTCAGGAGCCCCCGCAACGCGATTGCGCGCCTGTGGATTGTGCGCCGCTATGCGCCGCTAATGGAACGGGTCGGGTTCGTGCTCCGGCGTCTCGCTGGCGGAATCCTTGACGCGGGTCCGCCATACCTCGTACGGATTCCAGCCCGACGCCGGGCGCTCCGCGCTGTCCCCACCATCCGTCGCGGTGAATTCCTCGTTGGCCGCCGGTGAAGTCCGGCGTGCCGCGGCAGATCCCCCTGCTGCTTTTCGTTTCATCCTGTGCTCCTGCTTCGGTTCTCGGGGTTCCCGCACGAGGATCACCCTCCATGCTTCGCCGCCCGCCCATACTGCGACCGAGGAAATGAAATTTATGTAGTCCTGGAGCCGACAGCGACTGACAAGTGCCTGATAGTGCACGACGAATCGATCGATTGTGCAATGTTGAGCGGTAGCTTGGGCGCACCGCCGCGGGATTTTCAGTCCGCGAAATAGCGGCTCAGGTAGTCCTCGAAAGTTCCCCGGTCGCTGGCCTCGATCGCGCGCTGCGCCGCGACCGACTCGCGGGCCTCCTGCGCGAATTCACGCAAGCGCTCGTCGTTGGGCGGATACAGGTCGAGGAAATAGGCCTTGTGCGCCGCGGAGGTGCGCAGTGCGAGATCGAAGAACGATTCGCCGCCGGCGAGCTCCGCCATGAGCCGCGCGGAGGGGGTGAGCGCGACGTCTTCGACCTTCGCCACCTGGACGGCGAGCGCGTGGGAATAAGGGCGCGCCGCATCGCCGCGATCGAGGATCTCGCAGATGCCGGTCATCGAGTCGAGCAGCTCGCGCGCCCACTCGCGCAGCGGCACGCCGTATCCCGCGCGCCACAGAATGAGCCCCGGCTCGCGGCCGCGCCGCGCCACGCTGAGATGATTCTCATCCAGCGCCGCCTGCTCGGAGTCGGCGATCGGCGCACTGTCCTTCAGCAGGCACAGGGCGAGAAACGCCTCGAGGAAGCGCAGCTTGTTCTGGTTCACGCCCACGGGATCGAAGGCGCTCACGTCGAGCGCGCGCACCTCCACGTATTCGACCCCGGCGCGGCGCAGCGCCTTGGTGGGCCGCTCGCCGGAGCGCGCCACGCGCTTGGGCCGGATGAAGCTGTAGTACTCGTTCTCGATCTGCAGGATGTTGGCGTTGAGCTGGCGGTACTCGCCGTTCACCTTGACGCCGAGCGCCTCGTAGGGCGGATGCGGCGTGCTGATCGCACGCTGCAGGTCGCGCACGTACTCCTCGAGGCTGTTCACCGACACCGCCAGTCCCGCCTGGTTGCGGTTGCGATAACCGATATCGCTCATGCGCAGGCTGGTTGCGTGGGGCTGGTAGGCCGTGCCGGGGCCGAAGTCCGCCAGCTGCAGCTCCCGGCCGCGCAGGAACGACTTGCACACCACCGGCGACACGCCGAACAGGTACAGCACCAGCCAGCCGTGACGGCGGTAGTTGCGCAACAGGTCGAAGTAGCACGTCGAGATGAACTGCGCGCCATGCTCGCGCGCGCCGCGCGTCGCGGCGTAAGCCTCCCAGAACGGCAGCGGGAACGAGTAGTTGAAATGCACCCCGGAGATCGCCTGCATCATGCGGCCGTAGCGCAGGCCGAGCCCGTTGCGATACACGGTCTTCATGCGCCCGACGTGCGAGCTGCCGTACTGCGCCAGCGGGATGTCCTCGTCGCGCTCGATGGCGCACGGCATGCTGGTGGCCCACAGCAGCTCATCGCCGAGGTGGCGGTAGACGAACTGGTGCAGGTCGAGCAGGTACTGCAGCAGCTCCCAGCTGTGCGTGAACGCGGGCGTGACCAGCTCGATCAGCGCCTCGGAATAGTCCGTGGTGATGTGCTCGCTGGTGAGCGCGGAGCCGAGCAGCGGCGGGTGCGCCGTAGCCGCCAGGCGCCCGTGCGGCAGCACCCGCAGCGATTCCTTCTCGACGCCCTTGCGGCCGCCCTGCAGGATCTGCGGCTCCCCGCCGTTGACCAGGGCGGAGAGGTGTCGCTCGAAGACGCGGTCGATGCCGGGTCTGCTCATGGGGATTTGCGGTCCGCGCTACCAGCGCATGCGGCCCGTGATGACCTCGGCCAGCATGGAGAAGTCCCCGCGCAGGCTGTAGAGCGGATAGCGGAAACTGGCCGGCGAGTTGCCCTCGAAGAAGAAATGCCCCACCCACGCGGGCAGGTAGCCGGCGAGCGGCACCGCCAGCAACCACGCCCAGCGCGAGGCGAGCAGCGCCCCGGCGGCGATCGCGACCGCGAGCAGCGTGCCGATGACGTGCAGCCGGCGCGAAGTGCGGTTGCTGTGCTCGGCAAGGTAATAGGGGTAGAACTCGCGAAAGCTCGCGAAGCGCGGCGGCGGTCCCGTTGGCCTCTGCAATTCCGGCACGTCAATGATCCTGCCGCCCCGGGCCGCTCAGCCGGGACACGCATTCGGAGGGGTTCACAGCATGAGCGTCGCGCCGCAACGCCGCAACCGCCACGAACGCCGGCCGAATCGGCGAGATCGGTGCCGCGGCTGACCGGCGGTCCGAGCAATGGAAACGGTGTGCTCATGGGGATGCCCGTTGGAGTTGTTGTTGCGCGGTGCTTTCAGGCATCTTGCCGTGTCGCGGGCCATCCGCGCAAATGAGCGTCTCAAGGGAGCGCAGCGAGCCATGATCGGCATCATCGGTGGCACCGGTTTGTACGCCATGCAGGAGTTGCAGACGCCGCGCGCGCACACGGTGTCGACACCGTTCGGGGCGCCGTCCGCGCCCCTCATGACCGGGATGCTGCGCGGTCGCGAGGTCGTATTTCTCGCGCGCCACGGCCTCGAGCACCAGCTGCTGCCCGGCGAGATCAACTTCCGCGCCAACATCTGGGCGCTGAAGAGCCTCGGCGTGCGCACCGTGATCGGCGTGTCGGCGGTGGGAAGCCTGCGCGCAGAGATCCACCCCGGCGAGCTCGCGCTGCCGTCGCAGTACCTGGACTTCACCCGCGGAACGCGTGCCGCGAGCTTCTTCGGCGGCGGGCTGGTCGCGCATATCTCGAGCGCACAGCCCGCCTGCCGCGCCACCGCCGCCTTGATCGCGCGCGTGGCGCGCGCGGGCGGCGTGGCGCTGCACGAGGACAAGACCTACGCCTGCGTCGAGGGTCCGCGCCTCGGCACCCGCGCGGAGAGCCTGTTCCTGCGCGCCGCGGGTGCGGATGTCGTCGGCATGACCAACGTGCCGGAGGCATTCCTCGCCCTGGAGGCGCAGCTGGGCTACTGCACCATCGCGGTAGCGACCGATTACGACTCCTGGCTCGAGGATCCTGCACAACATGCGTCCGCGGAGCGGATACTGCAGCTGTTCCACGCCAATCTCGAGCGCGTGCAGCAGCTGCTCGCCGCGGCGGTGGCCGAGCACCAGGAGGACGAGTCGCGGCCCTGCCGCCAGGCGCTGCGCGGGGCGCTCGTCACGCCGCGCGAACAGATGAGCGCCGCACAGCGCGCGCTGGTCGAGTTCCTGCAGAGCTGATCGGGCACGCCGGCGGCAGTCAGTGCCCCCGGGTCTCGCTGCAGGACGCGCCGTACTTGAAGCAGCTGAAGCAACGATGATGCCGCAGCATGACGCGCCGGCCGAGACTCGCGCCGAGAGTGCCGCCCTGATCGTAAGCCGGATCATCGTCCACCAGCGTGCAGGCGTAGACCCGCATGCGCCCATTCTGCTTGACCACCATCTTGCTGTACGCGCACATGAACTCGCGCCGCGTGGCTTCGGTGTGATAGCGCCTCATGCAGTCCTCCGTCACCGGCGGCACGGACGGGTGCGTGCCGGGCGCGCCGAAGTCCGGGAACGCCACGATGTTCAGATCCTGCGGCAGCTGGTGCGCGCACATCAGCCGCCGGTAGGCGTCCTCGACCTCGCCGCGGCTCTCGCCCGGCTCCATCTGCCGCGCGATCGAGACGCGAAAGCCGGCGCCGTGCAGCAGCGCGAGTGCAGCCCAGGCCTTGAGGAAATTCCCCGCGCCGCGCCCCGCGTCGTGCCGCGCGCGCTCCGGGTAGTCGATGCTCACGCGCAGCGCCAGCGCGTGCGGCCGCGCGCGCAGTTCCGCGAGCTTCGCCAGGCGCCTCGGCACCGCGTCGACCCCGTTGGTCAGCACCAGGCACGGCGCGCGCTCCAGCGCATAGGAAAGAATGCGCACCAGATCCTTGATGAGGAACGGCTCCCCGCCGGTGAAGGAGAACTGGCGCACGCCAAGCTGCACCGCCTCGTCGATGAAGGGCTGCAGGTCCTCGAAGCTCACGCGCCCGAGGCGCCGATCACCGGGCCGCGAGCCTTCCAGACAGAACGGGCAGGCGAGATTGCACGCCGTGCCGGTGTGAAACCACAGCTCCGAGAGCGTGTGAGGCTGGATGTAGCCGCGCGCATCCCCCAGCGGGGTGAACAGCCACTCGTCGCGGGGCAGGCTCGCGCCGAGCGCATCGCCCGCGCTCATTGCCGCGCTTCCCGCGCCCGCGAGGCGCGATACCAGCGCTCGAGCGTCGCCGGATCGATGCCCAGTAGATAAGCGAGCGCCAGGGTGCGGTTGCGCAGTGTGCGCCGCAGCAGCCCGTCGCGCTGCCAGCGGCGCTCCGAGACCGTCATCGGCAGGGGTAGGGCGACGAAGTGCCGGGTACGCCGCAGGGCGCGCACCAGCGCCACTTCTTCGAACAGCGGCTGCGGGCCGATTCCGGGACTCGCGTCGTAAGCCGCGCGGCTCACGAAAATGCCCTGATCCCCGTACACCATCGACAGCCGGCAGCGCCACGCGATGCACGCCTCGAGGAAGCGCTTCAGAGCGCTGCGCGCGCCGCCGAAACGGAACCTGAAGTAGCCGCCTGCCGCGCCCGCAGCGAGAGCCTCGCGAATGGCGTGCGCGCTCGAGGCATGGGGCTCGCAATCCGCATGCACCATCCACAGCGCACCCGCGCCCGCGGCTCGCGCTGCAGCGATACCCGCAGCCAGTTGCAGGCCCCGTCCGCGCGCGGACGGCATCCAGGCGCAGCCGGCGCCGCGGCACAAGGCGGCGGTGGCCTCACTCGCGGCCCCATCGACCACGATCACCTGCTCGGGCGCGCTGGCGAGCCGACCCAGGAGCGGCAGCAGGCGCGCCAGCGCCGCGTCGTCGTGCAGCACCGGAACCACCACCGCGAGGCGTGTGGCGGCCGAGTCCGCCACGGCCGGATCCGCCCCGGGCGAGTCTTTCGCCACGGCCGAATCTAAAGAGTGCGCCTCAGCCACCACCTGAGTGTACCCGCCGTGAACGGCGTCAGTCGCGTGCGGCTGTAGGCGTCGAGGATGCGGCGCAGGTACTCCGAGCGCGTCGGGTACGGCAGCACCAGCGATTCGAGGCGCTTGAGGCCCAGCCCGCGGGTGAGCGCCAGCACCAGGGGCGAGAGCTGCTCGCCGGCGTCTCGGCCGACGATGGTGGCGCCCAGGATCCGGTCCGACCCGCGCGCGGTGAGCACTTGCGCAAAGCCATCGGCGGCGGCATCGGTCCGGCCACGATCGAGCTCGCCGAACTCCACGCGATAGCGATCGAAGGCGCGGCCGGCCTGCTGCAGCTGGCGGCTGGTGGCTCCCACGTGCGCAAGCTCCGGCCGGGTATAGGTGCACCACGGGATGATGAGCGCATCGGCGCGCGCGCTCAGCGGGAACAGCGCGTTACGCACCGCGATGCGCGCCTGCGCATCGGCCGCGTGAGTGAACTGCAGCGCCGCGCACACATCCCCGGCCGCGTAGATGTGCGGGTGCGAGGTGCGCAGGCGGGCGTCGACGGCTATGCCGGCCTGGCTGTCGAAGCGCACGCCGGCCCGCTCCAGCCCCAGGTCCTCGACGTTGCGTGCGCGGCCGGCGGCGACCAGCACCTCGTCGGCCTCGACCGCGGTGCCGTCGGCGAGCATCAGCGTCTTGCCCGCGCTCGTGCGCGCGGCACCAAGGACCCGCGCGCCGAGGCGCAGCCTGACGCCGTCCCGCACCAGAGCGTCGGCCACCCACTGCGCCGCGTCGGGTTCGTCCTGCGGCAGGATCTGTGGCCCGAGCTCGAGCAGCTCGACCTGCGTGCCGAGGCGCGCGAAGGCCTGTGCGAGCTCGCAGCCGACGGGACCCGCACCCAGCACCGCCAGACGCCGCGGCTGCCCGGTGAGATCGAACACGCTCTCGTTGGTCAGGGGCGCGATCTGCGCCAGTCCAGGCAGCGGCGGAACGTGGGCGCGCGCGCCCGTGGCGATCACGGTGCGGCGCGTGCGCAGCGTCGCCCCGGCGACGCAAATCTCATGCGCACTGCTGAAGCTCCCCTGCCCGAGGAACACGTCGACTCCCGCTTGCGTGTAGCGCTCGACCGAATCGTGCCGGGCAAGGGCCGCACGCACCGCGCGCACCCGCTGCATGGCGCTTGCAAAGCTCAGGCCGCCGGCGGCGCCCGAGAGCAGCGTCTTCGAGGGCACACAACCGACGTTCAGGCAGTCACCGCCCATGGCATGACGCTCGATCAGCGCCACGTGCGCGCCCAGTCCCGCCGCGGCGATGGCGGTCAGCAGGCCCGCGGGGCCGGCGCCGATCACCGTGAGGTGGTAGCGCGCCGCGGGCGTGGGATTGCGATAGTCCGGGGGAAACACCAGCCGGCGCCACAGCGCGTCATCCTCGCTCATGGCGCGAGCTCCTGTTCGAGCCGGCGGCGCGCGACGCGGGTCACCAGCGCGGCAACCGTGACGGTGGCTGCCAGACCCACGACCAACAGGACGGTACCGGCTCTGCCGGTACGCACGCCTCCGGCGAGCGTCTGCGCGAGGCTCGCGGCCGCCGATCCGGCGTACACGTACAGCACCGTGGCGGGCAGCATGCCGAGCCAGGAGCCGGCAATGTAGTCGCGCGGCCTCACGGCCGTGACGCCGTACGCGTAGTTCAGCAGGTTGAAGGGGAACAGCGGCGACAGCCGTGTGAGCAGCACGATCCACAAGCCGCGCTCCCCGAGCGCGCCGTCCAGCGCCCGGAACCGCGGCCACGCCGCGATGCGCTGCTGCGTCCACTCACGCGCCAGCGTGCGGCCGATGAAGAACGCTGCGCTCGCCCCGAGCAGGCTCCCCGCGGACACCAGCACCACGCCCCGCGCCAGTCCGAAGATCGCGCCGCCCGCGAGCGTGAGAATCAGGCCGGGAACCAGACACACGCTCGCCAGCACGTACAGCGCGACGAACGCGAGCGCGGACGGTTCGCGGTGCGCGGCGGCCCAGGTGAGCGCCGCGCCCAGCCACGGCTTCAGCGGCAGGAGCCACCCGGCCGCGGCGAGCAGCAGCAGAGCGGCGCTCGCCCACACCCTGTGCGCCTTCATGCGCTCCTCACCAGCAGCGCATGCAGCCGGCGGCGCGCCGGACGATCGTCGGCGGCGAGCGCGCGCCGTGCCGTCGGCAGATCGGACGCTACGTCGATGTCGTACGAACCCGGCAGCCGCGTCACGGAACGGGCGTGGCTGCGGCAGCACTGCTCCAGTGCCGCACCGAGAGTCGGCTCGCTCCAGGGCAGGGGCGCCAGATCCGGCCACGGCAGCCGCGATCCCATGAGCGTCACACCTCCGTCGCGGGCCGGAGCCAGCACCACATCGGACGCGTCCAGCGCGGTCTGCGCCGCGAGCAGATCGGACAGCGTGAGCGACGGGGCGTCGCTGCCGATGAACAGGACGCGCTCGTGACCCGCCGCGCGCACCGCGGCGTCCACTGCGTTCAGGCGCTCGCCCAAGTTGCCGCGCGGCTGGGGTTGCACCGTCGCCGCCCGCTCGAGCAGACCTTGCGCCCAGGGCGCCTCGGCCGGATTCTCCGGCGCAATGACCAGCGCGCCCGGCCAGGCGCGCGCATCCTCCAGCGCGCACTCGAGCAGCGCCTGCGCGATCGCCAGCGCCTGTGCTGCGCCCAGCGCGTGCGCGAGTCTGCTCTTGCCTGCGCCCAGGCGCGGCCGGCGGCAGAACACGACCAGCACCGGGTCCGCCAGCTCAGCGCTCCACGATGGCCGTCACGCCCATCCCGCCGGCGGCGCACACCGAGATCAGTCCGCGCTTGGCGCTCGCGTCGCCCGCGAGGATCTTGGCGAGCGTGCCCACGATACGCGCGCCGGTAGCGGCGAACGGGTGCCCGATGGCCACGCTCCCGCCCTTCACGTTGAGCCTGCCCAGGTCGATGCTGCCGAGCGGCGCGGGCAATCCCAGCACATCGCGGCAGTACTCCGGTGACTGCCACGCTTTGAGCGTGCACAACACCTGCGCCGCGAACGCCTCGTGAATCTCGTAGTAATCGAAATCCTGCAGTGTCAGGCCCGCATCGCGCAGCATCGCGGGTACGGCGTAGGTGGGCGCCATCAGCAACCCCTCCTTGCCGCCGGCGAAGTCGACCGCCCATGCCTTGCCGTAGCGCAGGTACGCCAGCACCGGCAGCTTGCGCTTCGCGGCCCACTCCGGCGTCGCCAGCAGCACCGCACTCGCCCCATCGGTGAGCGGGGTGCTGTTGCCGGCGGTGAGCGTGCCGTCGGCGGCGAAGCTGGGGCGCAGCCTGGCGAGCTTCTCGGCGCTGCTGTCGGCGCGGACATTGTTGTCGCTCTTCAGTCCCAGGTAGTTCAGGTGACTGTGCTGGGCCAGCTGATCCTGCTCGGCGCGCCCGATCTGCCAGCGCTTGGCCATGATCTCGGTGCTCTGACCCATGGACAATCCGGTGCGCGGCTCCACGACCGCGGGCAGCACCGGTTTGAAGTGCCTGGGTCGCAGCCCGAGCCACGGCGACAGCCGCTGCCAGGCGTTGCGCCCGCGGTAGCTCGCGAGCAGCAGTTGCTGGTACGCGCGCGGGTAGGCGAGCGGCGCATCGCTGATGGAGTCGGTGCCGCCGGCGAGACCGGCCTCGATCTGTCCGAGCGCGATCTTGTTGCCGATGTCGATCGTCGCTTCCAGGCTCGTGCCGCAGGCACGCTGCATGTCCAGCCCGGGGGTGTGCGGATCGAGCCCGCTGGAGAGCACGCTCTCGCGCACCAGGTTGTAGTCCCGGGAGTGCTTGAGCACCGCGCCGGCGGCCACGTCGCCCAGCCGCTCGCCCTGGAGCTTGAAGCGCTCGACCACGGCGCGGAACGCAGCCGTGAGCATGTCCTGGTTGCTGGCGGTGGCGTAAGCCCCATACGAGCGGGCGAAGGGGATGCGCAGGCCACCGACGATGGCCACGCGCCGGACCGCGGATCCGACCAGCATGACTCCTCCCCACAGCGCAACGGGTTAGAATACCAAGTCCATGGGCGAGTACTCCACCATCATGGCCCGCGACGGCCACGAGTTTCAGGCGTGGCTCGCCGCCGCCCCCGGCCGCCCGCGCGGCGCAGTGGTGGTGATCCAGGAGATCTTCGGGGTCAACAGCCACATCCGCAAAGTGAGCGACGGCTTCGCCGCCGACGGCTACACGACCATCGCCCCCTGCCTGTTCGACCGGGTGCGCCGCGGTATCGAGCTCGGCTACACCGCCGCCGACATGCAGGATGGCAGCGGCTACACCAAGCAGCTCACGCCGGAGAACACGCTGCGCGACCTCGCGGCCGCGATCGCCGTGGTGAGACACTCCGGCCGGGCGGCGACCGTCGGCTACTGCTGGGGCGGAACCCTGTCCTATGTGGCGGCCTGCCAGCTGCCCCTCGCCTGCGCGGTGGTCTATTACGGCAAGATCGCGAGCTACCTCGAGCAGAAACCCAGGTGCCCGGTCATGTATCACTACGGCCGGGAGGACCGCAGCATCCCGCTCGCCGACATCGAGCGCATCAAGGCGGCGAACCCGCAGGCGCCGCTCTTTGTCTATGAGGGGGCGGGCCACGGTTTCAACTGCGAGCAGCGCGAGGCCTACAACCCGCAGGTCGCCGCGCTGGCGCGCACACGCACTCTGGATTTCCTCGGCCGCCATGTGGCCGGCGGCGAGCCGCTCAAGGGCTGAAGGCTTGCATGAGGACGGCCGTATCATGAAATTGCGCGATCCGGATCTGCTGCGTAGCCGTGCCTTCATCGGCGGCAAGTGGGTGGACGCCATGAGCGGCGCCACGCACCAGGTGCTGAATCCGGCGACGCGCGAACCGATCGGCGCGGTGCCCGAGATGGGCGCCGCCGAGACACGGCGCGCCATCGAGGCAGCAAGCCAGGCATTCCCGGCGTGGGCCGCGCACACCGCCAGGGAGCGCGCGGCGGTGCTGCGTCGCTGGTACGAGCTGCTGATGGCGAACCTGGAGGACCTGGCGACGCTGATGACCGCCGAACAGGGCAAGCCGCTCGCGGAGTCCAAGGGCGAGATCGCCTACGCCGCCTCGTTCATCGAGTGGTTCGCGGAGGAAGGCAAGCGCCTGTACGGGGACGTGATCCCGGGGCACCAGACCGACAAGCGCATCCTGGTGCTGCGCCAGCCCGTGGGGGTGGTCGCGGCGATCACGCCGTGGAATTTCCCGCTGGCGATGATCACGCGCAAGGCGGGACCGGCGCTCGCGGCCGGCTGTACCTTCGTCTGCAAGCCCGCGAGCCAGACGCCCTACTCGGCACTGGCCGCCGCGGCGCTCGCGGCGCGCGCCGGGGTGCCGGCCGGCGTGCTCAACGTCATCACCGGGGACGCGGCCGCGATCGGCGGCGAAATGACTTCCAACACCAGCGTCCGCAAGGTCACGTTCACCGGCTCCACCGCCGTGGGCAAGAAGCTCATGGCGCAATGCGCCGGCACGGTGAAGAAGCTGTCGCTCGAGCTGGGCGGCAATGCTCCGTTCATCGTGTTCGAGGACGCGGACCTGGATGCCGCGGTGGCGGGGGCCATCGCCAGCAAGTACCGCAACACCGGGCAGACGTGCGTGTGCGCCAATCGCCTGCTGGTGCAGGCGCCGGTGTACGAGGCGTTCACAGCCAAGCTGGTGCACGCCGTGGCCCAGCTGCGCGTGGGCGACGGGCTGAAGGGGCCCACCGACCAGGGTCCGCTGATCGATACCAAGGCGCTCGCCAAGGTGGAAGAGCACCTCGCGGACGCGACAGCCAAGGGGGCGCGCATCGTGCAGGGCGGCAAGCGCCATGCGCTCGGCGGCACGTTCTTCGAGCCGACCGTGCTCACCGGCGTGACCGCCGCCATGCTGGTGGCGCGCGAAGAGACCTTCGGTCCGGTCGCGCCGCTGTTCCGATTCGAGACCGAGGCCGAGGCCATCCGCATGGCGAACGACACCGAGTTCGGCCTGGCGGCCTACTTCTACACCCGCGACCTGGCGCGCTCATGGCGCGTGGCGGAGGCGCTGGAGTACGGCATCGTGGGCCTGAACACCGGGATCATCTCCACCGAGGTTGCCCCCTTCGGGGGGGTCAAGGAGTCGGGCACCGGCCGCGAGGGCTCGAAGTACGGGATCCTCGACTACACCGAGCTCAAGTACCTGTGTGTCGGCATCGGCTGAGGGTGGCGGGATAGGCTGCGCCATGCCCCACGCGAACCCCGAACGCATCGGCATCCTGCTGGTCAACTCCGGCACGCCGCAGGCCGCGCAAGCGGGCGCCGTGCGCGCCTTCCTGGCGCGCTTCCTCGCCGACCCGCGCGTGGTGGAGCTGCCGCGCGCGCTGTGGCTGCCGCTGCTCTACGGGGTGATCCTGCCCTGGCGTCCGCGGCGCGTGGCGCGCAAGTACCGCCTCATCTGGACGGCCTCGGGCTCGCCGCTGCGCGATCTGTCGGAGCGCTTGCGTGCCGAGCTCGCCGGCTCGCTCGCGCAACGCATGCTGGCGCCGCTGTCGGTGGAGCTCGGCATGCTCTACAGCGCTCCCGAGGTGCGCGGCGCGCTCGCTCGATTGCGCGACTGCGGCGCCCAGCGGATCCTCGTGCTGCCGCTGTTCCCGCAGTATTGCGGTGCCACCACCGCTGCCGTCTACGACCAGGTCAGTGCGGAGTTGCGCCGCTGGCGCGCCGTGCCCGAGCTGCGCTTCATCGCCGACTATCACGAGCATCCGGGCTACATCGAAGCGCTGCGCGCCAGCGTCACCGAGCACTGGCTGGCTCACGGCCGCACGGCCCACCTGCTGATTTCCTTTCACGGCATCCCCGAACGCTACGTCCAGCACGGCGACCCGTACTTCTGCCGCTGCCAGACCACGGCGCGCCTGCTCGCGGATGAGCTGCTGTTGCGCGACGGGCAGTGGAGCGTGAGCTTCCAGTCGCGCTTTGGTCCGACGGACTGGCTGAAGCCCTACACGCGCACGGTGCTCACCGGGATGCCCGCCCGCGGCGTGCGCGAAGTGACCGTGGTGTGTCCGGGCTTTGCCGTGGACTGCCTGGAGACGCTCGAGGAGATCGATATCGAGAATCGCGACGCCTTCATCCGCGCCGGTGGCCAGCGCTACCAGTACGTGCCGGCGCTCAACGCCCGCGCCAGCCACGCGCAATGCCTCGCGGACCTCATCGAGCAGCACTGCCAGGGCTGGACGCACGCCGGGCATGGGCGCCTGCCCAGCGCCGCGCGCGGTGCCTCCGCGTGATGTCCAGCGCGCCGCTCCCCCTGCTGGGGACCTTTCACGAGACCAGCATCGCGGTCGATGATATACGCGCCTCGATCGAGTTCTACGAACGCTTAGGGTTCAGCCAGGCCCCGACCTCCGATACGCTCACGCACCCGTACGGAGTGCTGACCGACGGCCGGCTGTTCATAGGCCTGCATCAACGCGGCGGCGCCTCGCCGGTTCTCACCTTCGTGCGTCCCGGCATCGCCGCGTGCGTGCGCGAGTTTGCCGCGGCCGGCATCGAGCTGACGCTGTGCCGCACCGGCGAGGAGGTATTCAACGAGATCGGTCTGCTGGACCCGTTCGGCCACGCGGTCGCGGTCCTGGAAGCGCGCACCTACTCACCGGTGGCGCGCGCGGAGGCCTCGCTGTGCGGGGACTTCGCCGAAGTGAGTCTGCCGGTCACCGACTTTGCCGCCGCGCAGGGCTTCTGGGAGCCTCTGGGCTTCGTCGCCGCCGGCGAGGTGTCCGCGCCCTATCCGCACCTGCCGCTCACCAGCGATTACCTGGACGTCTCGTTTCACCCGCCCGGGGTGTGCGAGCGGCCGATGCTCGTGTTCCGCGATCCTGACATGCGCACGCGCATTGCGCGGCTGCGCGAGCTGGGCCTGCCCCTGTCCGCCACCGTACCCGGCGGCGCCGAGCCCCTCGGTAACGCCCTGCTGGAGAGCCCGGACGGCATCCCGCTGATGCTGCTCGAAGCAGAAGGCTGAGGATCCTCATGCGCCGCAGCGGTCGGCCCGCTCGCCTCGTGCTCCCGGTGTTGCTCCTGGGGTCACCGCCGGCGTTCAGCGACGCCGGCATGTGGACCTTCCACGACTTCCCGCAGGATCTGGTGAAGCGCCAGTACGGCGCCGACGTCAGCTCCGCGTGGCTCGATCGGGTGCGCACCGCCACCATCCGCCTGTCGAACTGCACGGCATCCTTCGTATCGCCCGACGGACTGATCCTCACCAACCACCACTGCGCGCAAGCCTGCCTGGATGAGCACTCGAGCAGCGAGCGCAACCTGCTGCGCGGCGGCTTCCTCGCGCGCTCGCGGGAGCAGGAACTGAAGTGCGGCACGCAGATCGCGGACGTGCTCATGAGCGTGGAGAACGTCACCGAGCGGGTCGCGGCGGCGATCCGCGGACTCGATGACCGCGCCGCGAACGACACCCGCAAGAAGACCCTGACGCAACTCGAGCAGGCCTGCGAGCAGGAAAGTGAGCACGCGAAATCCGGGCCGCTGAAGTGCGAATCCGTCGACCTCTACCAGGGCGGGCAGTACTGGCTCTACAAGTACCATCGCTACGACGACGTGCGCCTGGTATTCGCCCCCGAGCGCGGCATTGCCGCCTTCGGCGGTGACCCGGACAACTTCCAGTTCCCGCGCTGGTGCCTGGACATGGCGCTGCTGCGCGCCTACGGCCCGAACGGCAAGCCCGCCGCCACGCCGGGCTTCCTGGCGCTGCGGCCGGAGGGGCCGCAGGCCGGCGAGCTGGTGTTCGTGTCGGGGCATCCCGGCTCCACCAAGCGGCTGCTGACGGTGGCGCAGCTCGAGACCCTGCGCGACGTGGAACTGCCGCGCTGGCTGCTGCGCGCCTCGGAGTTGCGCGGCCGTTTCATCCAGTTCGCCAAGACGGGCGCGGAAGCCGACCGCATCGTGGAGGATCCGCTCAACGGCCTGGAGAACTCCATCAAGGTGCGCCGCAAGCAGCTCGACGCGCTGCTCGATGAGCGGCTGCTGCAAGCCAAGCGCGACGAGGAGGCGGCGCTGCGCGCCCGGGTCGCCGCCGACCCGCAGCTCGCCGCCGCGAGCGGCGATCCCTGGACGGACATCGCGAAGGCGCAGCTGCGCGAGCGCGAGCTCTACCTGCCCTACACGTTCCTCGAGGCGGGGGCCGGCCTCAACAGCCGCCTGTTCAACTATGCGCGCACCCTGCTGCGCGGCGCTGCCGAGCGCCCCAAACCCAACACCGAGCGCCTGCGTGAATACCGCGACGCGGCGCTGGCACGCATCGCGCAGCGCCTCGGCGCACCGGTACCCCTCTATCCGGCGCTCGACACGCTCACCTTGTCTTTCGCGCTCGAGCGCATGCGCGAGTGGCTGGGACCGGACGATCCGATCGTGCGGTCGCTCCTGGCGAA
>WNEP01000833.1_pt1 | contig 17908 bp, 17 predicted proteins | sample 5399961 | NCBI WGS metagenome assembly WNEP01 (sample SAMN13153329, study PRJNA577476) | soil metagenome | isolation source: 20 cm grassland meadow soil pre-rain plot 5 | place: USA:California | collected 2015-09-08 | reverse complement strand
CGAGGATGGCTTTGGCCTGCTCGGGTGAGAGCTTATACGTGCCTGTCTTCGATACCTTGTGGCGTGGATCGTCGATCAGCGTGATCATGGCCTCCACATCACGCGCTGGCCAATCGCGCGCCATCAAGGTCTCGCGCGCCGTGTTAGCGTCGCTCGAGCCGCGGATGAGCTTGATCACTTGATCGATATTGCTGACAGCAATGGCCAATCCGACCAGCACGTGAGCCCGATCGCGCGCCTTCCCGAGCAAGTACTTGGTGCGTCGTGAGATCACCTCCTCGCGGAAGGCGATGAAGGAGGTGAGCAGGTCCTTGAGATTCATGACCTGCGGGCGACCACCCTCGAGCGCGACGACATTGGCGCCGAACGTCGACTGCAGCGGCGTGTACCTATAGAGCTGGTTGAGCACGACATCCGCCATAGCGTCGCGCTTGAGCTCGATCACGACGCGATAGCCCTCGCGGTCGGATTCGTCGCGCAGGGCGGCGATGCCGTCGATTTTTTTCTCGCGCCACAGTTCTCCAATCCGCTCGACCATCGCCGCCTTGTTTACCTGGTAGGGAATCTCGCTGACGGTGATCGCTTCACGTTCGCCTCGCAAAGTTTCGATCTCCACCTTGCCGCGCATGACGATGGAGCCGCGGCCGAAGGCGTAGGCGGCGCGGATGCCTGAATGACCGAGTATGATACCGCCGGTGGGGAAGTCTGGCCCGGGAATGATGCCGATCAGTTCCTCAATACCTAGGCCAGGATTCTCGATGAGCGCGATGCAGGCATCGATGACCTCGCCGAGATTGTGCGGCGGAATGTTCGTCGCCATTCCAACCGCGATACCACCTGCGCCGTTTACCAGAAGGTTCGGAAACCGTGCCGGCAGAACCACCGGCTCTTTCTCGTTGCCATCGTAGTTCGGCTGGAAATCGACCGTTTCCTTGTCGATGTCGTCGAGCAGCTCCATGGCCGCTCTGGCGAGGCGACACTCCGTGTACCGCATGGCGGCGGGCGGATCGCCATCGACCGAGCCGAAGTTGCCCTGCCCGTCGATGAGCGGCAGGCGCATGGAGAAGTCCTGCGCCATACGCACCAGCGCGTCGTAGATCGCCTGGTCGCCGTGTGGATGGTATTTGCCCATCACGTCGCCGACGACACGCGCCGACTTCACGTATTTCTTGTCGGGGGTGTGCCCGTTCTCGTGCATCGAATAGAGGATGCGCCGATGCACCGGCTTGAGGCCGTCGCGCGCATCCGGCAGCGCGCGCGCCACGATCACGCTCATGGCGTAATCGAGGTAACTGCGCTTCATCTCCTCGGTGATGGAGACAGGGCGAATATCGGACGGGCCGGGTGCTTCCGGCTGCTGGTCGTTATCGTCGGCCAAGGGAAAATCCTGCGGGTCAGGGTTTGAAAGTGCTTAGCTGATTCAGCCGGCAAGCGCTACCCAAAAACGTACCCACCGGAAGCTATTTTCATATGGTGATTCAGTCACTTATCGTCAAGTCGCGGCGGCCGGCCAAGGCTCTCGCCCAGGCCCCGCATTGCGGGGCTTTTTTGCCGCGGCCTAATGCCCAAACACCACCGCATGCATGATGCGGCCGGGCAGCAGCGTGAAAAGACCAGCAACCACGAGTGCGCCCATAAAGATCGAGATCATGGCGTTGCGGTGCCTTTCAACGCGATGCCGCCGGGCATGCACGACCGCGAGCGGCAGCGTCGCCAAGGTAAACATTGAGAGCAGATGGATCGGGCTCCATCGCTCCCAGATACGCAGGTCGTGGATAAAGAACGAGGTCGCCGCCACCGTCACCATAAGCGCGACCCAGAACCAGCCGATGGTGCGATGAGGCAGCGTACCCTTAGGTGCGGCGAGTTGGACGGCACCCAGACCAAAAGCGGCGATGGCGGCAAACGCGTGCAGATTGTCGCCGGTGCGGCGTTCAGCAGCGGCGCGAGCGACACGGCTTGTTCTCCTCATCGCCCGCCGGGCCTGCGCGACTGCCTGAAACGGGCCGCCCGAGCGGGAGCTGAGCTCGCGCCGCGTGCGTCAAAACGGAAGTGAGCTCAGCGCTGAGGAACCGAATTCATCTTCCTCAGCGCTGAGCTCACCGCCGGCGCGATCGCCCGCCCGGTCAAGCATGGTGAGCTGCGAGTTGAAGTTCTGCAGCACGACTTCGGTGGTGTACTTGTCCTGGCCCGATTGGTCCTGCCATTTGCGCGTCTGCAACTGCCCCTCGAGATAGACCTTGGATCCCTTCTTCAAATACTGCTCGGCGATCCGGCAAAGGCCCTCATTGAAGATGACGACGCGGTGCCACTCGGTGCGTTCGCGGCGCTCGCCCGTTGTCTTGTCGCGCCATGTATCGCTAGTGGCCACACTCAAATTGGCGACCGGCCGGCCATCTTGCGTGCGTCGGATCTCGGGGTCTTTGCCGAGATTGCCGACCAGAATCACCTTGTTGACGCTACCGGCCATGACGCTCTCCTGCTGATGTGTGTTTTTCCAAGCCAGCGTAATCCCAAGCATGGGACCAAGTCGCCGCCCTCCCCTCCACCTTCACGCTTTTCCACAGCGGCCGGCGAGCGAAAGTAACGGGCCAATGTTCGCTATTTGTTCTAACACCAAACGCCGGCAAATGCAAATGCTCAAGGAGGAATTTTGGCTGACGTCGGCCAGCGCCCGGACGCAACCGGACGTTGGGCGATCTTGCGACGTTGTCCACAGCCGTCTGAAAGCGGGGGCCTTGCCCCTTCGCGCACTGGCGAATGGCCCCCGTTCTTACTACGTTCCCCCATCGGGGTCCGTGCGCGTAAAGCTGGGCTCCTTGCCCTCGCCGATGTGACCGCCTTGGCCTCGCAAATATGATCGCGCCCACGGACCGCATGAACGACCTCTTGGACCAGAGCCGCCGGCAAGTATCGACCGAAGGTGCACGCGTTATCGCCATCCGCGGCGCGCGCGAACACAATCTCAAAAACATCGATCTCGAGATTCCACGCGATCGCCTGGTGGTGTTCACCGGCCTCTCGGGCTCCGGTAAGTCCTCGCTGGCCTTCGACACCATCTACGCCGAGGGCCAGCGCCGTTATGTCGAGTCGCTCTCCGCCTATGCCCGCCAGTTCCTCGAGATGATGCAGAAGCCGGATGTCGACCAGATCGATGGTCTCTCGCCCGCCATCTCGATCGAACAGAAGACCACCTCGCGCAATCCCCGCTCGACGGTCGGCACGGTCACCGAGATCTACGACTATATGCGGCTGCTTTGGGCCCGCGTGGGCGTGCCCTATTCGCCGGCCACCGGGCTGCCGATCGAAAGCCAGACGGTGTCGCAGATGGTCGATCGGATCGTAGCGCTGCCGGAGGGAACGCGGCTCTATCTGCTCGCCCCCGTCGTACGCGGACGCAAAGGCGAATATCGCAAGGAGCTTGCCGATTACATGAAGCGCGGGTTCCAGCGAGTGAAGATCGACGACAAATTTTACGAAATCGCGGAGGCGCCCGCGCTCGACAAGAAATACAAGCATGACATCGACGTGGTGGTGGACCGCGTGGTCGTGCGGCCCGACCTCACACCGCGGCTCGCGGACTCGCTCGAGACAGCGCTCAAACTCGCCGATGGACTGGCGGTAGTGGAGTTCGCAGACGGTGCCACGGGCACCGAGCCCACGGCGGCCGAACGAAAGACAGCGAAAATCCACGACCAGAGCGGACCGCAGCGCCTCATCTTCTCGGAGAAATTCGCCTGCCCGGTATCGGGCTTTACCATTCCGGAGATCGAGCCGCGACTATTCTCCTTCAACAATCCGTTCGGCGCCTGTCCGGCCTGCGGCGGGCTCGGCGTCGAACAGCACATCGACCCCGATCTCGTCATTCCCGACCGCGACAAGAGCTTGCGCGGCGGCGCGATTGCGCCGTGGGCAAAATCAAGCTCGCCCTACTACACGCAGACGCTGCTCGCCCTCGGCAAGCACTACAAATTTAGCCTCGACAGCAAATGGAAGGACCTGCCGAAGAAAACGCAGGAGGCGATCCTCTACGGCTCGGGCGAGGATGCGATCCGGTTTGTCTACGACGACGGGCTGCGCTCCTACGAGACCAGAAAGCCGTTCGAGGGTGTTGTGACCAACCTCGAGCGGCGCTGGCGCGAGACCGAGAGCGAGTGGGCGCGCGAGGAAATGGCCAAATATTTCACCGACATTCCTTGCGCTGCGTGCGACGGCTATCGACTCAAACCCGAGGCACTGTGCGTGAAGGTCGGCGGACTGCATATCGGCGCGGTCGCGAATATGTCGGTCAAGCGGGCCGGCGAATGGTTCACGCAATTGCCAAAGGCGCTGAATGCCAAGCAGAACGAGATTGCGGTGCGGGTGCTCAAGGAAATCCGCGAACGGCTTAGATTCCTCGTGGATGTTGGGCTCGAATATCTCACACTGGCACGCGCCTCCGGAACGCTCTCCGGGGGTGAAAGCCAACGCATTCGTCTCGCCTCGCAGATCGGCTCCGGCCTCACGGGCGTGCTCTATGTGCTCGACGAGCCTTCGATCGGGCTGCACCAGCGCGACAATGCGCGGCTGCTCGACACCCTCAAGCGTCTCCGTGATCTCGGCAATACTGTGATCGTGGTAGAGCACGACGAGGACGCCATCCGCACCGCCGATCACGTGCTCGATATCGGGCCCGGCGCTGGCATTCACGGCGGACATATTGTCGCGCAGGGCACGGTGGAGGATCTCATCGCGACCCCAGCCTCGCTGACCGGCAAATATTTGTCGGGCGAGATGGCGGTTACCATTCCCGAACGGCGGCCCAGAAATGCGCGCCGCACGCTCGCTCTCGTCAATGCGCGCGGCAATAATCTCAAGCACGTCACGGCCGAGATACCACTCGGCCTATTCACCTGCGTCACGGGCGTATCTGGCGGCGGCAAATCGACTTTGCTGGTGGACACGCTCTACAAGGCGATCGCGCGTAAGCTCAATGGCGCATCCGAGGCCCCTGCCCCACATGATCGCATCGAGGGACTGGAGCATCTCGATAAAGTGATCGACATCGACCAATCGCCCATCGGGCGCACGCCGCGCAGTAATCCGGCGACCTATACCGGGGCGTTCACCCCGATCCGCGAGTGGTTCGCGGGCCTGCCCGAGGCGAAGGCGCGCGGATATGAGCCCGGCCGCTTCTCCTTCAACGTCAAGGGCGGGCGCTGCGAGGCCTGCCAGGGCGACGGCGTGATCAAGATCGAGATGCACTTTCTGCCCGACGTCTACGTCACCTGTGACGTTTGCAAGGGCAAGCGGTACAACCGCGAAACGCTGGAGGTGCTGTTCAAGGGCAAGTCAATCGCGGATGTTCTCGATATGACTGTCGAGGAGGCGCTGGAGTTCTTCAAGGCAGTGCCGCGTGTGCGTAACGTGCTTGAGTTGTTGCACCGCGTCGGGCTGGATTACATCCACGTGGGCCAGCAGGCCACCACGCTCTCCGGCGGCGAGGCGCAACGGGTCAAGCTCGCCAAGGAACTCTCCAAGCGCGCCACTGGGCGTACGCTCTACATCCTGGACGAGCCGACCACTGGGCTGCACTTCCACGACGTGAAAAAGCTGCTCGACGTGCTGCACGAGTTGGTCGAGCAGGGCAATACGGTGGTAGTGATCGAGCACAATCTCGAAGTGATCAAGACCGCCGACTGGATTATCGATCTTGGTCCCGAAGGCGGCGACGGCGGCGGCGAGATCATCGCGGCGGGCACGCCGGAGGACGTTGCCAAGATGAAACGCAGCTATACCGGGAAATTTCTCGCGCCGGCACTGACGCGGCGGGACGCCAAGCGCAGGCCTCGCACGGAAGCGGCCGAATAGCTCCTCACATTCGCGGCAGCGGGCGCTTCGATTTGGCGGCGGACGGCACCTTTACCCATGCCTCGCCATCGAGCACGATGTCGTCGCCGACCTTGCAGCTGCAAGCGAGCCGCGCGCGCTGGCGCGCAGGGATGAGCTCGGCCACGGTCACGGTCACGTCGACCCGGTCGCCGATCCTGACCGGCGCACGGAAGTTGAGAGTCTGGGAGATGTAGACGGCCCCGGGGCCGGGGAGTCGCGTCCCCAGCACCGCCGAGATCAGGCTCGCGGTGTAGAGGCCATGCGCGATCCTCTTGCCGAACTGGGTCTTGGCCGCGAAATGCTCCGACAGATGGATGGGGTTGCGATCGCCGGTCAATTGCGCGAAGCCAACCACGTCCGAGGACGCGATCGTCTTGGACAAGCTCTCGCTCATGCCGATCGAGAGATCCTCGAAATAAAGAATGCGCAACGCCAGGATCATCGGACGCAACGGTAGCCCGGATTTTTCAGATGCTCCATCCGGCCTGCGGATACCGACGGGATGCGCACCGAGCGTTCCGCGCGGCTTTCCCCGACCCCGACATTCACATCATGCGGCGGCGAGCTCCTTGTCCCTGACTTCGGCGCGCTGCGCCGCAGGGCGCGCGGCGAGGCGGGTGGTATAGGCGATGAACTCCGGACGCTCCGGCAACATTTTGAACATCATGCCCCAGCGTAGCGTCGAGCCGATGACCACGTCGGCAGCGGTGAACTGATCTCCCATGAGATGCGGGCCCTTGGTCAGCGCGTTTGCCATCACGTCCATTACGGTGTCGAAATCCCCGTACCCGAGCGCGGCACGCCGCGCCTCTTCCTTCCGGGGAAAGGCCCGATCCATGATGGCCGGCTCGATGCAGCTCGGACCGAAGAAGAGCCACTTGAGATAGACGCCGCGGTAGGCGGTTCCGATCGGCACGTTGAGCTTGGCGCGAGGAAATTCGTCCGCGAGATAGGCGCAGATCGCCGCCGCCTCGGTGATGACCGTATCACCATGCTTGAGCGCAGGCACTTTGCCCATCGGGTTCACCGCGAGGTAATCCGCCCTGCGGTTCTCGCCCTTGCTCAGGCTCAACAGATGGATGTCGTAAGGCTCACCGATCTCCTCCAGCATCCAGCGCGTGATCGAGGAGCGCGATGGGGCGGCATGATAGAGCGTAAGCTTCGCCATGCGGTACTCCATTATTGACTGGCGTATTCTTTAATCTTGAATCGTGTCGGTTCTGCGAATGGCCGACACACGAGAGCATCAAATGGGCGAGGCGATACGCTGGACTGGTGGTGTGGTGCTGCTCGGCTCATTGCTCGCTGCTGCGCCGCTCGCCGCGGCGCAGATCGGAACAGGTCGGCAGACGGTCGACGTGAATGGCACGCCCGTGGTGGTCTTCACCTACCGCCCGGCAGCGTGTTCCGATCCGTCGCTGCTCATGGTCTTTCACGGCATCGCCCGGAACGCTCGCAGCTATCGCGATGACGCGCGTCCTCTCGCGGATGGGAAATGCCTGCTGGTGGTCGCACCGGTATTCGACAAGCAGGTCTTCCCCACCTGGCGCTACCAGCGCGGAGGCATCGTCAAGGACGCGGTGGTGCAGGTTGCGCGCGACTGGACCGGCGGGCTGGTGCTCAATCTCGTCGCCTGGGTGCGACAGCAGGAACGGCGCACCCTCCCCTATTCGCTGTTTGGCCATTCAGCAGGCGGCCAATTCGTCGACCGCTTGACCGCCTTCATAGGGACCGAGGCGCGACGCATTGTGGTCGCGAACGCGGGAAGCTATGTCTTTCCCAGCCTTGACGTTGACGCCCCCTTCGGACTGGGAAAGGCCTATTCCGGAACGAAGGGCGAGGTAGCGCTGCAGCGTTATCTGGAACAGCCGCTGACCATCTATCTCGGCCAAGGCGATACCCGCGACGACGAACGAAACGATTATCCCGAGGCACTGGCCCAAGGGGCATCACGCTATCAGCGCGGAATAAACGTATTCAACGCCGCCAAGAAACTGGCACAGGCGCGCGCGTGGCGCTTCAACTGGCGACTCGTTGAATTGCCGGGCGTCGGCCACAACGCGCGCAAGATGTTCGCCGCGCCCCAGGCTTCGGAGGCACTGTCCCCATGACCGGACGGTGAGACGCCCATGCGCCTCGTAATCGTCGCATCGATCATGGCGATCATCGCCGCGCCCGCCGCCGGTGCCGATGCCCAAATCGAAAGCACCGTTGCACGCCACGTCGGCGCGATCGTACCGGCCGATGGGGCCGGCGGCGTCGCGGTGGCGCTGCGCTTCGAAGGGCGTACCCGGTTCTTCAATTACGGCTGGGCCGATCGCGCCGACAAGCGCCTGATCACCAGCGACACGCTGTTCAATCTCGCGTCGCTGCGCAAGGTATTCGAGGCGACGCTGCTGGCCGAAGCGGTCCGCAACGGGGAGCTCCGGCTCGACGAGCCAGTTGCCAAATATGTGACCGAGCTGGCGCAAGACCGCGACATCGCCCGCGTCACGCTTGGCCAACTTGCAACGCACACGTCGGGGCTGCTGCTGCCGCAGGACCATCCGCCGTGGCCGGATTGGGGCTATACGTTGCCGGAGTTCATCCGCACGCTCAACGCGTGGAAGGCCCAGAAACCGCCCGGCGCCCAGCATCTCTACACCCATGCCGGCTACGTGTTGCTGCAGCTAGCTCTCGAGCGGCGTTACGGCACGCCGATCGACGAGTTGATCGAGCAGCGCCTGCTGCGGCCGCTCGGCATGGCTTCGACGATGGTGCGCAGCCTCTCCCCCGAGCACAAGCGCCGCGCGGTGCAGGGCTACGCCGAGGACGGCACGCCGCTCAGGGAGCCCGGCAGCCAGGAAAGCTATTATCACTGGCAGGGTACCGGCCAGATGTACTCCTCCCCGCGCGACATGGCCGTCTTTCTCGCTGCCAATCTCGGCGAGCTGCCGGTCGAACAGCCGCTGCGGGAGGCGATGAGGCTGGCGCAGCAGGGCATCGTGACCATCGACCCGGGCAACCGGCAAGCGCTCGCCTGGGAAATTTCATTCGGAGACGCGCCAACCATCATCGAAAAATATGGCGGCCTCAATAACGCATCGGCTTATATCGGCATGATGGCGCACCGCAAGCTCGGCATCGTGATTCTCGGCAATCGGGGCAATCAGTATCCCAACGAAGTCGGCCGCCGCATCATGCTCGACCTCGCCGCGGCGCGGCGCCGTCGGACATGAGGCACGGCATGCGGTTCAGATTAAGCACGTGGACCCTCGTACTCGCGCACGCGCAGTTTGCGCACGCTCAGCTCGTCCACCTCGAGCGCTTGAAAGCGCGCCCTCTTAACCGTCACGCGGCCAAGGGCGAGCCGGCCAATGGCGAGCGCGCCGACGGCCACGGCTCCGAACGCGGCTGCGCCGAGCGCAAGGGCGATCACGCTAGCAGCAGGAAAGGCTTGGGCTCGGCGGACAATGTCGCGCGGCATGAAAGGCCTCCCTCGGGGCAACCCTGTTTTCGTCCGGCGCGTGAGAGCCCGGCCCGCCGGCCGCGTACCCATATCGGATATCGGCCAAACGAACTACAATGCCCTGCCGCTTTCAAAACTCACAGCATTGTGCCGAACAAGTTTTCTCTGGCAGTATTAACATAAGCCTGGGTCGCAGCACGAGATCACAATAAACAGCATCGCGACCTGGGTTGCTTCGGGAGGTTACGAGCATGGCGCAGCTGCATGTTCTCATGGGCGCGGATACAATCCGTGCGCGTCCGGTAATCCGCACTATCGGCCTCGCAGACCTCAAGGACGCGCTCACGCGCGGGTTTGCCGATTTTTCCGCCATTCCGACCCATGCCGTCTTCTTGTGCTTGATCTATCCGATCGTTGGTCTCGTCCTGGCGCGGGCAATATTGGGTTACGCCCTCTTGCCGTTGTTGTTTCCCCTTGCGGCGGGTTTCGCGCTGGTTGGCCCCTTTGCGGCGATCGGCTTCTACGAACTGAGCCGGCGCCGCGAACAGGGCCACGACATTTCCTGGGAGGATGCCTTCGACGTGCTGCATTCGCCATCGCGCGATGCCATTGCCGCTCTCGGTTTCCTGCTGCTGGTCATCTTCGCGATCTGGATCGCGGTCGCGCAGGCCATCTACGTCGCCAATTTCGGCTATCAGCCGGCCGCCTCGATCCCCCATTTCATCCGTCAAATCTTCACCACGCCCGAGGGGTGGATACTGATTGTCGTCGGCAACTTGGTCGGTTTCCTATTCGCAGTGACGGTATTGATCGTCAGCGTCATCGCATTTCCCCTGCTGGTCGACCGCGAGGTCGGCGCGGTCGAAGCGGTGCTGACGTCGCTTCGTGCGGTCGCTGCCAACCCGATCACCATGGCCGCCTGGGGATTTATCGTCGCCGCGCTGTTGCTGGCGGGCTCGTTGCCATTTTTCTTCGGCTTGGCGGTCGTGGTGCCGGTACTAGGCCATTCGACCTGGCATCTCTATCGCAAGGTTGTGGAACCCGATCTCAGCCCGCGCCCAGAGTATCCGCGTCAGCCGCAAAAGCGTCGATATGCGGCCCAGTTTCCGGCCGCGCTGTTCGCCGGTGAGGAGAAGGAGCCGCCCGCCCGCTCCTAAGCGCGCCGCGCGCGAAGCTTTCCCCCGGCACCTCACGCGACAAGGCAGCTCGCGGACCATTCACAAACCTGCGTCGCCGGTTGCGGCAGCGCGCCGTCCGCCCGCAACTCGTAGCCGATCGCCCGCAGCGTCCCTTTCGCCGCGCACATCTCCACCGCGATCCGGGTAAACGGATTGAGCACGGGTGGAGCGACCCACGCGAATTCGCCGCGGCCGAACGGCTGCGGCCATGACGAAAGCGCCTCCCGCCGCGCACGGCTGTGCGCGGTGGCTTCCTCGGGCGAACTCTTGAGCAAGAGTGTCGCGCAGACCCGCGCCTCCCATGGTATCGTGCTGTGCAGCCAATCGTTGGCCGCCGAGGTCTGCTCGACCCGAGTGGCAAAATTTTCCTCGGTACGCTCGATGACGCAGCATTCGCCGCGCTCGCATCCGATCAGCGTGAAGATTACGGGACGCGCGACCGGCACGGTTTCGAGCCGGTACCTCGCCTCGCCGAAATCTCGGCAGTTCTCAAACACCTCGCGCATCAGATGGTCCGGCGGTCGGAAGCGGATCGGCCAGGTCCGCAGCGCATTGGCGGCGAGATCGTACGGCCGCAGCCACGGCTTGCGCGTGCGCCGCCAAAGCGGCGCCTGGTTGATGGCGGCCGCGAAGCGCCCGGCCGCGCACGCGGTCAGCGTGCCAGCATAGCCGGGCCAGGTGACGTTCATGAACTCACCCGCGGCCCCGCGCATGCGGGCGACCTCGACATGGCGCCCAAGCCCCGGAAAGGGCCAATCGAGCGTACGCGCGAGCCAGGGCGCGCCATCCTGCTCACGGGCAACCGCGGTACAGCCCCATTGATAGGTACCGTTGAGAAACCAGATGCCGGCAAAGCCGAGCGCCGCGACAATGGCTTCAAGCTCCGCAATATAAGGCGAGTACGAGCGCTTGAGCCAGCTACGGGTCACCGCGTCCAAGGCGGGAAGCAGCATGTTCACGGTCGGCGCCAGCCAAGTCACGCAATCGTCCCGCAACGCGCGTGCCCGCACGCGTGCATCGAGCGCATGACGAACGGATCCGCCCTCACGAACATCCACAATCGGAATGAAAACGCGCTTGCTCACGGCAGAGGATGCTTACGACCATTTCGGCGGCTGAGCCATACTATTCCAGGACGGCAACACCGCCGCGACCCCCTGCCGCGGTGCCGGCCAAACTGATCGATTGGCCACTGCCGCAACATTATCTAAACTCGTCCAAACCTATTGGAAGGTCGCGGCTGAACGTGTCAAACGTGGTGCAGCTTGCTGGCACGGTGCTAACGGTTCTCACCCTGGCAGCGCTTGCAAGCCCGCTGCCAGCCGACGACGACTTCCCGATCGTTGGCACTTATACGGAAAATCAGGTCTGCAAGGCCGATGGCTCGGATCCTGGCGTTTCACGCGTGAAGATTACGCGCCACGACATCGATTCCCTCTTCGGCCTGTGCACGATCCTCAGCAAGAAACGCGAAGGCCCCACCTTCGTGGTTCATGTGGAATGCAAGGGTCCAGGCGGCAGCCAGATGCTCGGCGACGTGAACTTCACGCCACGCGAGGACAAGACCATTGATTTTTCCGATCAGGATCAGACTTACAAGGCCGTGCTCTACAGGTGCCCCGACTGAGCGGCCGGCGCGCTGCTTCACCACGCTACGGCGCGCGAACGAAGGAGGAGCCGCCATGCCAGCGATGACCGCGACGAAGTTCGACGTTGTCCCCCTCAGCACGCATATTGGGGCGGAAATCCGCGGCCTCGATCTACGCGAAAGGCCCGACGAAGAGACTATTCGCGCCATTTATCAGGCCTGGCTCGATCACCTCGTCATCGTTTTTCCCGACCAAAAACTGTCGCAGGAGGATTTGGTCCGTGTGACCGGGTATTTTGGCGAGCTCAGTGAGCTGTCCCGGCCGGCGAAATATTTTCCTAAGGGCTATTCGCGCCTGCTACCCGGCATCATGCTGATTTCCAACATCCGCGAGAACGGCGAGCCAATCGGGGCGTTGCCGGACGGGGAGATGATGTTCCATCACGACATGATCCACGCCGAGGTGCCGAGCAAGGCGACGCTTCTGTATTCCGTCGAAATTACCTCGACCGGCGGCAACACGCTGTTCGCGAGCGGCTATGCCGCATATGACACGCTCGATCCGGCGATCCGTGATCGGCTCGAAGGCTGCAAGGCTCTACACCACTACAATTACGGATCGACCCAGAAGGGAGACAACCGCGGCACTACCGCTTTCGCCGAATGCATCCACCCCGTGTTTCGTACTCACGAGGACACCGGCCGCAAGGCGGTCTATGTCAACCGGCTGATGAGCGTCGGCATTGTCGACATGCCGCCCGGCGAAAGCGAGCCGCTCTTGAACGCGGTGTTCGACCATTCCGAGAAGCGCGAGTTCGTCTACGAGCACGTCTGGCGCGTCGGCGACCTCCTGCTTTGGGATAATCGCTGCTCGTCGCACGCACGTACTGATTTTCCCTCGAGCGAGCGCCGGCTGATGCTGCGCACGACGGTCCAGGGAACAGTGCGCCCGTATTGAGCGCGGCGGGGACCTGACGCGCCGCGCGCCGTCACGTCCACTCGCCGTGCGCTCACGCGAGCACGGTCTTCAAAACCGCGAACAACTTTTCGACGTCCTCGTCTGTATTCCACACATGTGGCGTCACGCGCATGGCTTGGCCGCGCACGGAGACAAAGACATTGGCCGCGGCGAGACGCATCGGCAGATCGGACGGTATCCCGCCGCTGAAGCCCAAGCCGAGGTAATGGCCGGCGCGACGATGGGCGGGCACGCTGGCGATCCCGAATGCGCTGTGCGCGCGTTCTGCAATGGCGTGCGTGCGCCGCCGCAGCGTCTCGAGCACGCGCGGTACCGTCCATTCCGACAGAAGCCTCAGGGACGCCTCGGCCACTGGCATCAACGCAAAATTGCTCCGCTCCCCCACGTCGAAACGGCGCGCGCCAGCTTGAAATTCGGGGCTATAGTTGACGAGGCCGGCGAAATCCTCGGAATCCTTGCGCGCAATCCAGTTATGCTCGATTGGGCGACCGCTTTGCCAGCGCGGTGCAACGTAGAGAAAACCAAGACTGTACGGACCGAGCAGCCATTTGTAGCTGGCCACCGCGACAAAATCGGGATCGATGCGCTTCACATCGAGGGGCAGAGCGCCGACCGACTGGGTTGCATCTACGCACAGCACGGCGCCGACACGCCGACATGCAGCTCCGATTGCCTCGAGGTCGATGAGCCCGCCGTCCGTCCAATGACAATGCGGGACAGCGACGATTCCGGTCGATGCCTCTATGGCGGAGAGCAACGCCGAAGTCCAATCGTCGTCGCCTGGCCGAGGCACCGAGACGGACGCCGCGCCGGTTCGCTCCGCGACATCCATCCACGGATAGACGTTGGATGGAAATTGCTCGGACAGCGTCACAATGGTTTGCGACTTCCGGACGGGAATATTGTGCGCTGCCTGCGCCATGCCGTAGGAGACCGCCGGAGCGAAGGCGACATCATCGGCCTCGGCATTGATGAGGCGTGCAAACAATTTTCTCACCGCCTCGCTCGAGGTGAAGAAATCGGCCGGAGCGATGCTCCACGGCTGGGCTTTGCGCCACAGCCCTCGCTCACCTGCAGCAAGCGAGGCTTTCGGCAGCGGCGATAGGTACGCGCAATTCAAGAACGCGATGTCATCCGGAATGTCGAAAAGATGACGCTGGCTCGGCAGAGGACGCGCGGCGATCGAGTTTGTCATCGGGGACTGCCGTCGTCGGCTTCAGCAAAAGGATATGAAATGGCGGCCGATCAGGCGCAAAGCGTGGGATTTCACCGCTTGTCGAAAACCATCACCTTGGAGACGAATGCGTTGACGTCGCGAATGTGGGTCAGGCCGCAGTCAGCCGCAATCGTCCGAAAGTCCTCCTTGAGGTAACTATTGTAGTAGGGCTCATGGTAGCTGCACGGAAAGAGCTTGAGCATGGCATCGTAGTCCGGTTCGTCGCCGATCTGCAGAGAGTCCACGAGGACCAGCCGACCGCGGCGCTTCAGCACGCGGGCGAACTCTCGAAAAACAATGCGGCGCACCTTCGGCGGCAATTCGTGAAACATGAAGATGCTCGTCACCGCATCCTCGCTTTCACTCTCGATGGGAAGCGCCTCCCCGTTTCCGACCACGACATTGATCCAACACCACCGCTTTAGGTGACGTGTCGCCTCGGCGACGTAGGCCTCCGACAAATCGATCCCCAGCACTGGCAGACGCGGCCAAGCTTGCTTTAATGAATCGAGGAAACGGCCGGTGCCGCAGCCGACGTCTAACAACTTGAGGCGCCGCTGATCGCGCCCGGCGAAGATTTCATACAGCGGCACCAGTGCTTGCCGTCGCGTCACGTTCGCCGAACCGTTGAACAGAACCTCGACTTGGGTGTCGTAGCGCTGCGCCGACTCCTGCGTCAGCCATCCGCCCGACTGGAAATGGAAATTCTGAAGGTAATAGTTCGGCCGCTTGCCGCGCGTCTGCCCGGTCAGCACCTCACGGATCTCGCGGCTCTCGCGGCGTCGGTGGATCGTTGGCAGATCCTCGAAGAAGAGGCGCGAGCGGGCGAGCAGGTCCGACAATGTGCCGTCGTGATCTACGGGCAGAGGATAGATGCCGGCCTCGACATTGGCGAGGTCCTGCCGGAACAGGACCGCCATGTCGGCGTAGAGACGCCCGCGATCGGGCACGCTCACGCGCGTTTGCGGGCGCTCTCCGGCGCGTTCGCGCACACCTTGGCGCAAGCGCCGCATCACCATGCCATGGCCGATATACCAAGCAACGCGCGGCACCTGCCGTGCGCCATAGGCCATGCGCGTGGCGAATTGAGACACGGGATCGGCCATGCCGTCGCTCCGCAGTGGTTAGGCTACTCCATAACAAGGTTCGACGAGCCGCAACCGTTCCGCCGACACGAGCTTCGCGACGCGCGCTGATGCCTCACGCGCCGAGCTTCGCGGCAAGATCCTCCAAATTCGCGGCGGCGACGTCGACAGGTACTGTTGGAGCGACTTCTCCGATGCCGGGCCCGCGCTCGTTCGGTCGCGCGACGTGGGCGGTACGCAGCCCGCATTTGGCCGCTGCCTGAAGATCGTCGCTATGGGCGGCGACCATCATGCAATCACCAGGCGGCAAATCGAACGCCTCGCAAGCGGCGAGATAGACGCGCGGTTTGCGCTTGTAGTCACGTGCGATTTCCGCGCCCAGGATCGCGTCCCAGGGAAAATTGTTGCGGCGGGCGAGATCGACCATCAGTGAAATGTTGCCGTTCGAGACCGGCGCCAGGAGAAAACCGCGCTTGAGCCGAGCAAGGCCGGCGGGCACGTCGGGCCAGGCGGGAAGGCGGTGCCACGCCAGATTGAGATCGCGCGCCGCCGCTTCGGCAAGTTCGGCAACGCCGAACCGCGGCAGAATGCGATCCAGGTTGCGCCGGTGCAGCACGTCGAGCTTGCAGAACGGCGCGCGGCCGGCGCGAATCTCCTCCATGGCGGGCTGGTACTCGTTGCGCCACGCATCGGCGAAGGCCAACCAGTCGAGGCGATGGCCGGCGCGAGCGAGAATAGTCTCGGCCTCGCGCGCAACACCGGTACGGAAATCGACGAGCGTGCCGAAGACGTCAAAGAACAGCGCCTTGACGGTTATCATCTGCCTGCCGTTAGCGCTGCTACGATCCCGCCCGCTCCATGCCCTTCGATTTGAGCACCTCGGCGGCGGCCGGGCCCGAGAGCGCATCGAGCAGCGCCTTCGCGGCCGCGCTCTCCTTGGCCTGCGCGCCAATTGCGGCCGCATAGACCGTGTAGTTCTGAATTTCCGCCGGGAGCGGACCGACCAAAACGACGCCCTTCACCGGCAGGATTTCGCTGATCTGATGAATGCCGAGCTCGGCCTCGCCTCGCGCAATGTGCTCCGCGACCGAGCCGCCGGGAATCAACTTTGCCTTCGGCTTGACCTCGGCGGCGATCCCGAGCTTGTCGAGGAGACCAGCGACGTAGATCCCACTCGAGCCCCCAGCGGCAGGATCAATGTAGGCAACCGACTTGGCAGCGAGCAGCGCCTGCTTGAACGCCACGACCGAGCCGATGTCCGGCTTGGGCGTGCCGTCCTTGACCATGACCCCGACAGCGACGCGTGCAAGGTTGACCCGGCTACCGGAAACGAATTTGCCCTTGCTCGACAGCGCATCGATCGCCGCGGGCGTGAGCACGGCGAGATCGAATACTTCACCGCCCTCGATGCGCTTGCTCAGCGCGCCGACGGTGTCGTTTTGAACCGTCACCTTGTGCCCGCTCGTCCGCTCGAACTCGGGAAGCAACGCGAGCAGCACCTGCTTGAAGGCGCCGGCGGTGAGCACTTTGATCTCCGCTGCCGCAGCCGCGCGCGGCGCACCGGCTCCCATAACCACCATCGCAAGCCCCAAGGTTAGCATCCTCATCGCCGCCTCCATCGTTTGGCGCACAGCTTACCTAAGTGTCGCGGGCACAACGAGTTCTTGCCTCGACCCGGAACCGACTCCGTTGCCATCCCGCAGCGCAATGCTGCATTGCAACATATTCTGATCCCCTTTGCGGCCGATTTGGCTTTATACTTGAAGATCAAGGGGTTGATTCGCGGACCGGGCTCGCAGAGTCGGCCCCTTTGGTAGCATTTTCCACAATGCCGCGTGCGCAGTTCGCGTCTGCAACCGGCGCTATCCGGGAACCAAGGAGAGTGTGCGTGATTTGAGGAGTGGCCGGGCCGGGATAACGAAAGGGACGTACCCATGTTCGGAAGCCTTGCACGGCTCGCGCTTGTCTTTGTTGGTCTTGCCTTTGTCATTCCCGATACTTTAGCTCACGACAGCTGGATTTCGCGTGGCGGCCACCGCAACGCCGCCGGCGAATGGTGCTGCGGCATTGGCGACTGCTTCGTCATACCGAAAGAACGCGTGGTCATGACCGGGGAGGGCTACGTCATCATTCAGAGCCCGCTCGCCGGCATGGGGCCAGTCCAGCACGAAGCAATCCCGTTCTCCGAAGCGCAACCTTCGCCTGACGGCGAGTTTTGGCGCTGCAGGCGCCCGGACGGCTCACGCCGCTGCTTCTTCGCGCCGCCGCCGTCGACCTGAGGCAGTCGTTCATCAAACAGCCTCCCTCGTTCCCGCGGCGCGTTTTCTGCGCCCGGGTTTTGAAATTTTGGCTTCGCTACCCCGATCGAAGGGTGGCGGAGCGCCGAGAGTCGTCGGGTGCTTGCGAGGCACCCGTTGGGCCTGCACGTAACGCGGCAGGCCAGGCGCCTAACGAGGCGCCTTGCGTCCCAATACGGGGGACGCTCGCCTCCCGGCGCTCCACCGTGGCGATTTTGGGCTCCGGTCCCGCGCTTCCCTCACCGG
>WNEP01004889.1_pt1 | contig 17929 bp, 17 predicted proteins | sample 5399961 | NCBI WGS metagenome assembly WNEP01 (sample SAMN13153329, study PRJNA577476) | soil metagenome | isolation source: 20 cm grassland meadow soil pre-rain plot 5 | place: USA:California | collected 2015-09-08 | reverse complement strand
GACGCGCACTACCACCACCTCCTGGACGACATCGTCGAGGGCGGGAAACTGCAGTACTGCCACGGCGCGATCCCCGTACCGACGAGCCCGGGGTTGGGCGTGCGGCTCGACCGCGAGCGCGTGGCCCGCTATCACGAAGCGTTCCTGCGGCTCGGGCCGTATCCGTACGACCAGGACCCGCTGCGGCCGGGCTGGGCGCCGCTGATCCCCAACACCCGCTGGGCCGATCCCGCCGACGGGCGCATCCCGCACGTGCCGGCCTGACCAGGGGGGGCCGGCATGCGACCGTTTGCATCGTGCCGGTCGGTCGTCGCGTGCTGCGTGCTGCTCGCCGCGGCTTCCCCGCGGCCCGCCGTCGAAGACGGCTACGACCTGTGGTTGCGTTACCGCCTGGTCGGCGACAGCGGGCGACTGGCGGAGTACCGCGCGGCGCTGACCCAGCTGGTCGTGGAGGGCGACTCCCCCACCCTGCGCGCCGCCCGTGACGAGCTGAGCGTCGGTCTCGCGGGGCTCCTGGGCAGCGCCATCCCGGGCGCGGACAGCGTCCTCCGTGACGGCGCCCTCATCGCGGGCACGCCGGCGACTTCGCGCCTCGTCGCGGGGCTCCCGCTCGCCGACGACCTGCGGCGCGCGGGCGACGAAGGGTTCGTGCTCCGGGCCCTGCGGGTACGCGGCCGACAAGCGATCGTGATCGCCGGCAACTCGGGAGTAGGCGTGCTGTACGGCGCGTTCGCGTTGCTGCGCCTGATCCAGACGGACAGTCCGCTCCGGGACCTCGCCGTGGTCAGCGCGCCCGCACTCCGGCTGCGGCTGCTCGACCACTGGGACAATCTCGACGGCACCGTGGAGCGCGGCTACGCGGGGCCATCACTCTGGGATTGGGCGCACCTGCCCGATTCGATCGACCCGCGCTATCGCGACTACGCCCGCGCCAACGCGTCGCTCGGGATCAACGGCACGGTGCTCACTAATGTGAATGCCGACGCCCGCGTGCTCGCGCCCGCCTTTCTCGCCAAGGTGGCAGCCCTCGCCGCTGTGTTCCGGCCGTACGGGCTCCGCGTGTATCTCACGGCGCGCTTCAGCGCGCCGATCGAGCTGGGCGGGCTCGCCACGGCCGACCCGCTCGACTCCGCGGTGCGTGCGTGGTGGCGGGGCAAGGTGGACGAGATCTACCACGTCGTGCCGGACTTCGGCGGATTCGTCGTGAAGGCGAACTCGGAGGGGCAACCGGGGCCGCAAGATTACCGTCGGACCCATGCCGACGGCGCCAACCTGCTCGCCGAGGCCCTGGCGCCGCACGGCGGCATCGTGATGTGGCGGGCGTTCGTCTACTCGAGCGAGGTCCCCACCGACCGCGTGCGCCAGGCGTACGATGAATTCGTTCCGCTCGACGGCGCGTTCCGCGACAACGTGCTGCTGCAAGTGAAGAACGGGCCGCTCGACTTCCAGCCGCGCGAGCCGTTCCATCCCCTGTTCGGCGCCATGTCCCGGACCCCGCTGATAATGGAAGTTCAGATCACCAAAGAGTACCTCGGTCAGGACACGCATCTCGCGTTCCTTGCTCCGACGTGGGAGGAAGTACTTCGGGCGGACACCTACTCGCATGGCGCCGGCTCGACAGTGGCGCGGCAGATCCGCGGCCTCGCCGGCGTCGCCAACATCGGGAGCGACCGCGACTGGTGCGGCTCCGACTTCAATCAGGCCAACTGGTACGCGTTCGGCCGGCTGGCGTGGGACCCCGGCCTGTCGTCGACCGCCATCGCGGACGAGTGGATCCGGATGACGTTCTCAAACGATCCGCGCGTCGTGGGTCCGGTGCAGGCGATGATGCTCGCCTCGCGCGAAGCCGTGGTGAATTACATGACTCCGCTCGGGCTCGCTCACCAGATGGCACGCGGCCATCACTACGGACCGGGACCGTGGGTGTCGGGGGGCCGGGCCGACCAGACGTCGGTCTACTTCAATCGCGCGGACTCCGCTGGTCTCGGCTTCGACCGCACCGCCAGCGGCAGCAACGCCGTAGGCCAGTACTTCCCGCCGGTGAGGAACCGATTCGCGAGCCGCGACTCGGTGCCCGAGACGCTGCTCTTGTGGTTCCATCACGTGCGCTGGAACGAGCGCCTGCGCTCGGGGAGGACTTTGTGGGAAGAGCTGCTGCGCCACTACGAGGCCGGCGTCGACACCGTACGCTGGATGGAGCGGACCTGGGGCGGCTTGGAGGGCCTGGTCGACGCCGAGCGATTCCACCGCGTGCAGGGGTTCCTGCGCATTCAGGACGTCGAGGCGCGGTGGTGGCGCGACGCGTCGGTGGCGTACTGGGAGTCGTTCTCGCACCTCCCCCTACCGCCGGGCTACGAAGCGCCCGCTCATTCGCTCGACTGGTACCGGCAGCTGCGCTGCCCGCCCGACCCGCGCAAGCCTCGCTGCGAGACCGTGATGCCAGCGCCCTGACCTTGACAACCTCGCACCGGGGGGTAGAATCGGACCGCCAGTGACGTGGTGACCTTATGACTTTCACAATCTGTTCCACATTGGCCGGGGCAACCACGCCACACTCTCGGTGAGGGGACTCGACATGAGAGACATCAGACTATGGAGACTCCTGCTGGGGCTGCTGGCCCTGGCAGCGGCAGGTCCCCTGGAGGGGCAGGCCACGGGGCAAATCACCGGCATCGTGAGAAACCGCGACGGTCAGCCGACCGCGTCTGCCAGCGTGATGGTACGGGGGACGAGGATCTCGGGGGTGACCGGTCCGGACGGCCGCTACACCCTGCCGGAGGTGCCACCCGGGTCGTACACGGTGGTCGCGTCGCTGATCGGCTACGGTTTCGCGACGGCGACGGCTACTGTGACCGCCGGCCAGGCGACGCAGCTGGACTTCAGCCTGGAGGCAAGGGCCGTCCAGCTGGAGGGTATCACGGTCGTCGGCTACGGCACGCAGGAGAAGCGCACCGTCACCGGTGCTGTGTCAACCATCACCGCTGATAAGCTGGTGGAGACGCCGACGTTCAACGCGATCAAGGCGCTGCAGGACCGGCTCCCGGGCGTGGACGTCACCAACGCGGGCAACAAGCCCGGAGATCAAGCCAGCATCCGGATTCGCGGCGTGCGATCCATCACGGCGGGGAACGATCCACTCATCGTGGTAGACGGCGTACCGATCAACGGCCGCCTCGACGACCTCGACGTGAATAACATCGTGTCCATCGACGTGCTGAAGGACGCGGCGTCGACTTCCATTTACGGCAGCCGCGGTGCCAACGGCGTCATCCTGGTGACGACCAAGGGCGCCGGCACGGGCGGCGTGCAGACGGAGTTCAGGGCCGGCATGAGCTACGCGGGCCAAAGCGCGTACGGCCTGCCGACTCTGATGAACAACGACCAGTACGTGAAGGCGCTTCAGGACGCCGCGGCCTACGCGGGCGTCAGCACCAATCCGCAGAACCTGCTGAACAACGTCGCCTATGCGGCCTACCAGGCGGGCCAGCACACCGATTGGCAGAAGCTGATCGCCCAGACGGGCTACCAGAAGAACGTCCAGATGGGGATGAGCGGGATCTCCGGCAACACCCGCTTCAACCTTTCCGGCAACTACTTCGATCAGACCGGCACGGCCGTGGGCCTCGAGTTCAGCCGCGGCACCGGCACCGCCTCCATCGATCACACGCAGGGCCGGCTGCGCCTGGGTGTGACCGGTAACTTCACCCACTCCCTGCAGACCGTGAACGGCGGGGACGGCTTGTGGGGAGCCGCGCGCCAGCAGACCGGCTTCGGACTGCCATACGACTCGGCTGGCGCGCTGATCCTCAACCCCGACGGCGACCCGCTCGCCTACAACCCGCTCAAGCTGGTCCAGGGGAGGGTGAGCCAGAACCGGCGCGATCGACTGTTCGCCTCGGCGTTCGCGCAGTTCGACCTGTTCCCCGGCGTCAACTTGCGGGTGAACTTCGGGCCGGACTACACATCAGCCAGTGCCGGCAACTTCACGGGCGCGGACGTCCAGTTCGGCGGCGCCTCGTACCGCAGCGCGTCCTACAGCGAAAGCAGCAACTTCCAGTACATCCTGGACAACATGCTGCAGATCAACCGCGACATCGGGACCCAACACCATATCGATGCCACGCTGCTCTACGGAATCCAGAAGAGCCGCGTCGTGTTCGACTCCTCCTGGGCGCGGGACATCCCGTACGACGAGGCGCTCTACTACGCCATCGGTCAGGGTGACCAGTATTTGGCCTACTCGGCGCTGACCGAGTCGGCGCTGGAGTCGTTCATGGGGCGCGCCGTCTACACGTTCCGGAATAAGTACACGGTCATGGGCGCGGTCCGGCGTGACGGCTCCAGCGTGCTGGCCCCGGGCCACAAGTGGACCACCTTCCCGACCGTCGGCGTGGCCTGGCAGTTGGGCGACGAGCCGTTCATGCAGCGCTTCGGGTGGCTGAGCAGCCTGAAGCTGCGTGGCAGCTACGGCAAGACCGGCAACGCGGCCATCAGCCCGTACCAGACTCAGGGTGCGCTCTCCAACGGGAAGATCAACTTCGGCTCGGTCACCGCGCCGGCGTACTACCCGAACCCGGCCAATCCGGCCAACCCGGACCTGGGGTGGGAGAAGACCGCCAAGGCCGATGTGGCGGCCGATTTCGGTCTCTTCGGGAACCGCCTCACCGGCAGCGCCGACTGGTACCGCGAGAACACCAGCGACTTGTTGCTGACGCGCAGCCTGCCGGGGACCTCCGGCTATACCTCGGCGCTGCAGAACATCGGCTCCACGCGGAACTCGGGGCTGGAGATACAGCTCTCGTCCGTCAACTTGGACGACCCGCACGGGCTGATATGGCGCACGGAGTTCAGCTGGGCGCACAACAAGAACGAGATCACTGCCCTCGCCTTCTACTCGGACACCACGCTCTGCCCCAAGCAGGCGCCCCTATGCGACGCCAACAACGGCTGGTTCGTGGGGCAGCCCATCAACACCGGCGGCCAGACGGATCCGCTCAACTCGAACGGTGCCTTCACCGGTGACCAGGAGCGCCGCACGTGGTACGACTACAAGCAGTTAGGTGTGTGGCAGCTGGGTGATTCGGCGGAGGCGGCGAAGTACGGTTCCAAGCCAGGCCAGATCCGCATCCAGGACACCAACGGCGACGGCATCATCAACGCCCTGGACAAGGTGCTCCAGGGCAACACCTACCCGAAGTGGACGGCCAGCATCTACAACAGCTTCAAATTCCGGAGCTTCGACCTGTCGGTCCTCGTCAACATCCGGTGGGGCTACACGATCTGGAACACGTTCCTTCCCTCGCTCTTCGGCCGCAACGGCCAGTTGGCGACCTCCTACTGGACGCCCACCAACCCGGACAACGTGAACCCGTCGCCAAATCTGAACGGGAGTCCGATCGCGTACGGCAACTCCCGCGGGTACATCGATGGGTCCAACTGGCGCATCCGCCAGGTGCAGTTCGGCTACACGCTGCCGCCGGAGATGGCCACCCGGCTCCGCGTGAAATCGCTGCGGCTCTATGCCACCGCGAGGGAGCCGTACGTGCACTACAAGTACAACTACTTCGACCCGGAGGTCTACGCCAGTGGCTCACCCGTGTACCGGTCGCTGCTGGTCGGCGCCGACGCGGTCTTCTAGGGCCAACCTTATCAAACGAAAGGCGGCAGGGTGCGTCGACCTGGACGAAAAGCTGGTGTCGAGTCTGGGCTCCGGTTACGCCACATCCCAGCAGGGCCTCACGGACCTGACCAACGGGATCTACGCCGGGGTCCGGGGCTATAACGGGGGCGACGCGTATTACGGCATGGAGGTTCTGGGCACGGACACCTGGACGGCCGCGGACCAGGTCGCGGCCGGCGGGAACCAGCCGTGGGTTTATCTGGATACCTACGACCTTCAATACAACAGCCTGGGCGCGTTCCTCAACGCGCAGTGGCAGGCGGGGTACACGATCATCGCCCGGGCCAACGTGGTGCTGGACAACGGCCCGTCGACCCCGGTCGGCGGTGTTCTGACGCAGGCGATCAAGGACTCGCGGCTGGGTGAGGCGCACTTCCTCCGCGCCTGGGCGTACTTCCAGCTGGTCCAGCAGTATGGAGACCTGACCATCAACCTGCACAGCGGCCAGCTCTCCACCGAGGCGGTGCGGGAGCCTGAGGATAGCGTCTACAAGGTCATCATCGACGATCTGAACCAGGCGATCAACCTCTTGCCGGCGACGCAGTCGGACTTCGGACGGGTGACCCTGGGGGCGGCCCGGCACTTGCTGGCGAAAGTCTACTTGACCCGTGCGTACCGGGACTGGAACACCGCCAACAAGCAGGCGGACTTCCAGCAAGCGCTCACCCTGGCCAACTCAGTCATCAACTCCGGCACGTACTCGCTGGTACCCATCTACGCAGATCTGTGGTGCGGCACGCATCGCGCGGCTGCGCCCGCCGATCCCGGCCGGCAGGGCTTCTGCGACGTGACCAACGGCTTTTCCGAGAGGAACCCGGAGATCATCTGGTCCATCCAGTTCTCCTATGACCCGGTGCAGTACACCAACACCGCGACGAACTACAACCCCGTCGTCTTCCTCAGCCAGTACGACGGCGGCGCCGGCGGCTGGGCGGCGGGGATCACGCGGGTGCTGGACGACGGCCGCCCCTTCCGCCGGGTCCGCCCGACGCCGTTCGCGATCTCGCTCTTCCAGCAGACGCGCTGCGGCGCGGTGCCCTGCGGCCCGGGCGTGGACGTGGTCGACAGCCGGTTCGACGGCAGCTTCCAGACGGTATGGTTCGCGAACCAGACCACCAGCAACCCCGCCGGCACCTGCCCGAAGTGCACCAGCGGCGCGCCGATCAACGGCAGCATGTTGCCCGGCAGCCAGGTGGGGGCGGCGGCCGGCTCCGACACCGCCCTGGTGTACTTGCTGTGGCAGGTGCCGGATAGCTTCCGGCAGTCGAAGGCGTACCGCATCGGCACGCCGTGCACCACCGCCCCGAACCTGGACTGCGGCAAGGACAACGACGCGTTGGGCATGTTCGGCTACGCCCACTATCCGTCGCTGAAGAAGTTCCAGGACAACGGGCGAACCGGCGGCTTCAACGACCTGAACGGCGGCAAGGACCGCATCGTCTTCCGCCTGGGCGAGACCTACCTGATCGCCGCCGAGGCCGCAGTGGGCCTGGGCCAGACGCAAGTGGCCGCGGACAACATCAACGTATTGCGCGTGCGCGCTGCCTGTGACCCGACGCCGGCGAACGCGCCGAAGCTGTGCGCGGTGAGCCATAAGAGTGATCCGGCGATCCTGGTCACCGCCGGCCAGATGACCCTGGACTTCATCATGGACGAGCGGGAGCGCGAGATGTCGGGCGAGATGACCCGCTGGGACGACCTGCATCGGCCCGGCAAGGACTTCTTCCTCGCCCGTATCAGGGCGTGGAACCCGTACGCCGCGCCGAACATCACGGACAAGCACTACTTGCGACCGATCCCGCAGCAGCAGATCCAGGGCGTGACGGGGCCGGTGCCGTACCCGCAGAACCCGGGCTGGTAAGCAGTCCGGCAAGTGACTGATTGCTGAAGCAGGGAACGGCCGGGTGCTCCGGTCGGTTGCGGCCGGGGTGCCCGGGCGGCGGTGTTGTCGGCACGGCCCACTCGAGGATCGATGCCCATGACGCTCGCGCTCGCCCTGGCCGTGGCCGCATCGGGCATGGCGTCTGCCCAGGACGGGCCGTCGCGCGCGCGGTGGTGCTGGAGCTCCGCTGACGCTTACTTGTGCGACAAGATCTGGATCGCCCCGGCGCTGTGGCCAACCCCCCAGCGCATGGTCGCGTCCACCCCGTCGTAATGCCGGAGCGACGCCACGGAATTCACCAGGACGGAACGCATCTCGTCCACGCTGCCGAGACGGTTCTCGTCGTAGTAGACCCAGATCTGCGAGGTCTGCTTGAAGCTGTCCGTACCCCTGACCGTGAGCCAGCCGGAGCGCAGCGACGCGACCGCGTCGTAGACGTTCGTGAAGTGCTCCTGGAGCATCTCCTCCTGGCTGAGCCGCTCGGGATCAAGGGGGGCGACCTGATGCACGTGACAGCCGACTGCGGCGATCAAGACCGAGGCGCGAAGCAGGCGGAAGAGCGAACGCATGAGACCTAATATGACATGATCCCTCATCACGTGACCAGCAGCCGCGCGAAGGCGGCCCTACTCGGCCTGGCCTTGATGCCCGTTACCACGTCAGCCCAGGCCCGGGTGCCCTATCTCGACCCGGCCCAGCCGGTCGAGCGCCGGGTCGACGACCTGCTCGGACGCATGACGCTCGAAGAGAAGGTCGCCCAGATGCTGTGCCTGTGGCAGGGCAAGCGGGCCATCACCGATCGCGACGGCCGATTCGATCCTGCGCGGGCACCCAAATGGTTTCGGATTGGCGTCGGACGCATCGAGCGGCCGGGCGAAGGGCACGGTGCCAGAGCCGAGGCGGAGTTCACGAACGCCATCCAACGCTGGGTGAAGGACAGCACGCGCCTCGGCATTCCCGTGCTCTTCCACGAGGAGGCGCTCCACGGCCTCGAGGCGGAGCAGGCCACCAGCTTCCCGCAGGCGATCGCCCTGGCCAGCACCTGGAATCCGGAGCTCGTGGAACGGGTGTTCGCAGCCGCCGCGGCGGAGGCGCGCGCGCGCGGCGTGCATCAGGTGCTCGCCCCGGTGGTCGACGTGGCACGCGACCCTCGGTGGGGGCGCATCGAGGAGACCTACGGGGAGGATCCCTATCTCGCCGCCCGTATGGGCGTGGCGGCGGTGCGTGGCTTCCAGGGGACCGAGGCCCGGATCGGGCCGTCGCACGTGCTCGCCACACTCAAGCATATGACCGGGCATGGCCAACCCGAGTCGGGGACCAACGTCGGCCCCGCTCCCTACGGAGAGCGCACGCTGCGGGACGTATTTCTCTACCCGTTCGAAGTCGCGATCCGGGAGGCGGGCGCGCGCAGCGTAATGCCGTCGTACAACGAGGTGGACGGCGTTCCGTCCCACGCCAACCAGTGGCTGCTGCACGACGTGCTGCGCGGAGAGTGGCGGTTCGACGGGGTGATCGTGTCCGACTGGTTCGCCATTTCGCAGCTCGCCGATCTGCACCACGTCGCGGCAGACCATGCGGAAGCGGCGCGCCGGGCCCTCGCGGCCGGCGTGGACGTCGAGCTGCCCGACGTCCAGGCGTACGGCACGCTGGTCGATCAGGTCCGGCAGGGCCGCGTCGCCGAGGCCACCATCGATACCACTGTGCGACGGCTGCTGCGGGCGAAGTTCGAGCTCGGCCTGTTCGAGAATCCGTTGGTCGACTCCGACGCGGCGGACCGAATCTCGGGGGCGGACGCAAGCCGGAGCCTGGCGCTCGACGCGGCCCGGCAAGCCATCACCCTGCTCAAGAACGACGGGGGAATCCTGCCGCTCTCGGTGGAGCGCCTGTCGCGCGTCGCGGTCATCGGGCCCCACGCGGCCGAGGTACTGTTGGGCGGCTACTCCGGCGGCCCGCGCCACACGGTCAGCATCCTCGAGGGAGTCCGGACGCGCCTGGGTCCGCGGACCACGGTCGAGTACGCGGAAGGGACGCGCATCACCGAAGACTCCACGTTCACGCGCGAGCCGCAGCCGCACGTCGGCGGCACCCGCTCGCACGCCCGCTGGGGCGCCGACCGGGTCGTGCTCGCCGACTCGGCGTCCAACGCGCGGCGCCGCGCCGCGGCGGTCGCGCTCGCCCGGCGCAGCCAGGTGGCCATCGTCGTGGTCGGGGACAACGAGATGACGAGTCGCGAGGCCTACGCGCCGAATCACCTCGGCGACCGCGCGGACCTCGGGCTGCCGGGCCAACAGGAGGAGCTCGTGCGCGCGGTGCTCGCCACCGGCACGCCGACCGTCCTGGTGCTCATTCACGGCCGCCCGCTGTCGATCCCTGCCCTCGGCTCCCTAGTCCCCGCCCTCTTCGGCGACATCAATCCCGGTGGCAAGCTGCCCGTCACCGTCGCCCGTCACGTGGGGCAGCTGCCGGTGTTCTACAATCACAAGCCCTCCGCCCGGCGAGGGTACCTGTTCGACACGACGCAGCCGCTGTTCCCGTTCGGGTACGGCCTGTCGTACACGACCTTCGCGTACGCGAACCTGCGCGTGGAGCCAGCTCGCATCGCGCCGGGGGCGCGCGCCACCGTGTCGGTCGATCTGACCAACACCGGGCCCCGGTCGGGAGACGAGGTGGTGCAGCTCTACGTCCGTGACGAAGTGAGCTGGGCGACACGGCCGGTGGCGGAGCTGCGCGGATTCCGGCGTGTCACCTTGCGACCGGGCGAAACGCGCGCCGTCAAGTTCGAGATCGGGCCGGAAGAGCTGGCCTACCATGGCCCCGACATGAAGCGCGTCGTCGAGCCGGGGCGCTTCGACATCTTCGTGGGCGGCAACTCCGTGGCCGTCTCGAGCGTCGCCCTGGATGTCGTCGAGGGACCGTAGGTGGCGCGGCGTGGCGCTGGTGGGAGCGCTCGCGGCCGGCTGCGCCCAGTCGCACGCGCCCGAGCTCGCGTCCGCGCAGAGTAGCCTCCGCACGGCCTTCGAGGGCGCTTTCCTGGTCGGGGCGGCGCTCAACGCCGCGCAGTTCTCGGAGGTCGATACGGTCGGAGCCCGCATCGTGAAGGCGCAATTCAACACGATCTCGCCCGAGAACGCGCTCAAGTGGGCCTCGGTGCATCCCCGCCCCGGAACCTACGAGTTCGCTGCCGCCGACCGTTACGTCGCGTTCGGCGAGCGGAACAGGATGTTCGTCGTGGGGCATAACTTGGTCTGGCACCAGCAAACGCCGCGCTGGGTGTTCGAGGACTCCGGGGGCCGCCCCGTCAGCCGGGACACGCTGCTCGCGCGGCTGCGCGACCACATCGGCACGGTGGTGGGCCGCTACCGGGGCCGGATCAAGGGCTGGGACGTCGTGAACGAGGCGCTCAACGACGACGGCACCCTGCGCCGTACTCCGTGGCTCACCACGCTGGGTGAAGACTACGTCGCCACCGCGTTTCGGTTTGCCCACGAAGCCGACCCCGACGCCGAGCTGTACTACAACGACTACTCGCTCGAGAGCGCACCCAAGCGGCGGGGCGCCGTCGAGCTGATCCGGCGGCTCCGAGACCAGGGACTCCCGATCGCGGCCGTCGGGCTGCAGAACCACGACCGTCTCGACTGGCCGTCGCCGGCGCAGGAAGATTCCACGATCGACGCGTTCGCAGCGCTGGGCGTGCGGGTGATGATCACCGAGCTCGACGTGGACGTGCTGCCGCGGGGAGCGGACCCGTTTGGGCACGGCCTCCCCGACTCGCTGCAACAGGCGCTGGCGCGGCGCTATGCGGAGCTGTTCGGCTCGTACCTGCGGCACCGCGGGACGGTGACGCGGGTGACCTTCTGGGGCGTCACCGACCGGGACTCCTGGCTCAACAACTGGCCCGTGCGAGGGCGCACGAATTATCCTTTGCTGTTCGATCGGGACGGCCGGCCCAAGCCGGCGTTCGCGGCCGTCATCGGTACCGCTCCGGCAAAGCAAGGAAGGCACGATTGACGCACGCATTGAAACCGGTTTCGAAACAGAGTCTCCCTGACCGGCTGGCGCGGCAGATCCGGGTGCTGATACAGCAAGGAGAGTACCGCCAAGGCGACAAGCTGCCTCCCATCATGGAGATGGCACGCCGCTTCCGCGTGGGGCATCCGACGGTGCGCGAGGCGCTCAAGAGCCTCGAGACCATCGGATTGGTGTCGATCCGCCACGGCTCCGGCGTGTACGTCAACCGTACCGACGAAGTGTTGGTGCTCGCGAGCCCGCACCATTCGGGCGCGTTCACCAAGCGGCTGCTGCTCGATCTCCTCCGGACCCGGCAACCCCTCGAGGTCGGTGCCATCGCGGCCGCCGTCGAGCACGCCACGCCCTCGCATCTGAAGGAGATGCGACGACTGCTCACCACCGCGGAGCAGAACTTCGACGACGACGACGTGCTGAACCGGGTCAACATGGAGTTCCATCGGCAGATTTCGATCGCGTCGGGGAACACGGTGATGCTGCAGACGCTCGACGTGTTGCGGGAGCTGTTTACCGCGGAGCAGCGCCTCATCCTCGCCATCGTCGCCTCGCGCGAGCGGGACCACAAGGAGCACCTCGGCATCCTCGAGGCCCTGGAGCGGCGCAACGCGACGCTCGCCGTGGAGCGCATGCACAATCACATCGAAGGCGTGGTGAAGGCCGTGCAGAAATGGAATCCCGAGGATCACCCGGTCGACCCGGGGTGAGATACTCCGGACTTGACGATCGCACCTTCTTCGTCACCGGCGCCAACTCCGGTATCGGCCGCGCCCTGGTCGAGGCGCTCGCGGCCCGCGGCGGCCGCGTGGTGCTCGCCACCCGCTCCGAAGAGCGCACCCGGCCCGTGCTGAGCGCGATCCAGAGCCGCTACCCGGCCGCGCGGCCGCACTGGGTGTCCCTCGATGTGTCGGATCTCGGCTCGGTGCGGCGCGCCGCCCAGGCGTACCTCGCGTCCGGTCAGCCGATCGACGTGCTGGTCAACAATGCCGGCATCGCGGGGACGCGCGCCCTGAGCAAGGACGGCTTCGACCTGACGTACGCGACCAACCACATCGGTCCCTTCCTGCTCACGAGCCTGCTGTTGCCGCGGCTGCGCGAGTCGCCGCAAGGACGGGTGGTCAATGTGGCGAGCGCCGCCCACATGACGGTCCGGCAGATCGACTGGTCGGGGCTCGAGCGTCGGGCGACGCCGCGGCGTAGCGGCTACCGCGACTACGGCGTCACCAAGCTCATGAACGTGCTGCACGCCAAGGAGCTGGCGCGCCGCCTGGCCGGCACCCGGGTGACGACCTACGCGCTCCACCCCGGGGTGGTCGCGTCCAACATCTGGCGCGCCCTGCCGCTACCGCTGCAATGGCTGGGCAAGCTGTTCATGCTCTCGAACGAGCAAGGTGCGGAAAGCCCGCTCTACTGCGCCGCCGCCACGGAGCTCGCGGCCACGACCGGCCGGTACTACGACCGCATGCACGAGGTCAGGCCGAGTCCGCTGGCGGAAGACGCGGCCCTGGCACAGGAGCTCTGGGCCAGAACCGAAGCGGCGGTGGGATCCGCGACTTGAGCGCTGTTACGCGCGCGCCACCTTGGCCACGGTGTCCCAGGTGCGCGTCGTCACGTCCTTGCCGAAGGTCTTTTCGATCAGTGTCATGAACACCGGACCTTTGGGGGTCCGCAGGTAGGCACCGAACACCTCCCGCCCTTTGATCACGAGAATGCGCGCGCCGTCCCGTTCGATCGGCAGCTCGGGCGGGGATGCTGGCTTGGCGCGCAGGAACGTGACGATGCGCTTCGCTCTGGGATCCACCCGAAACGCTCGGTACGGGTCCGCCGCGAGCAGCTCGTGCAGCGCGTCCATCGAGCGCACGAAGCACGGAAAGGCCTGACCCAGCCGCCGCGCCATCGCTGTCTCGGCCCGACGCTCGAGCGTCAGCTCCGACGCGGCGCGCGCGGTGAACGCCACGTTGCCGCTCGACAGCACGGTTCTCACATCCGTGAAGCCGGCCGACTCGAACGCGGCCTTGAGATCGGGCATCTTCGCGTTCATCGGCATCACGCCGCGAAGCAACGCCGCATATCGTGGCATAGCCGTCCTCGGGAAGCTAAGATCTCACGTAAACCAGGAGTCGCCCCATGCTCACCACCGCGCCGATCCGCGCTTATATCCCCGTTTCCAACCTGCAGCGGGCGCGGCGATTCTACGAGCAGACCGTGGGGCTCGAGCCCGGTGAGGAGTACGGCGGCGGTGTGATCTACACATGCGGCGGCGCCGAGGTCTTCATGTATCCGACCCCCAACGCGGGCACGTCGCGGGCGAGCCAGGCGTTCTGGCAGGTCGCCGACGTGGAGCGGGAGGTGGCCCAGCTCAAGGCCCGCGGCGTCGTGTTCGAGGAATACGACATGCCGGGGCTCAAGACCAAGAACAGCGTCGCCACGGGGGGCGGCGCCAAGACCGCCTGGTTCAAGGACAGCGAGGGCAATATCATGGCGGTGAGTCAGCGCCTACGCTAGGCCAGAGCCACGCCGCGCCGCGCACGCCGCTCGAATCGCCGTGAGCGGCGCGCGCCACGCGCGTACCGACGGGCTCGGAGCCCGCGCCCGCCGCGAACAGGTAGCGTGGCAGGACAGCGTACACCGCCTCCGGCAGTCCGGCGATGTTCGACATCCCACCGCCCAGCACCACGACATCGGGGTCGAGCACGTGGATCAGCGAAACGAGGGCGCGGCCGAGGCGGTCGTGGTATCGTGCCAGCGTGGCCGCCGCGCCCGCGTCCCCTGCCGCGGCGGCCCGCACGATCTCGCGCCCCGACAGGGTGACACCCGTCCGCTCGACGTGGTCGCGCTCGAACCCGGGGCCGGAGAGCCAGGCCTCGATGCAGCCGCGCTTGGCACAGTAACACGGTGGACCGGGCCACTCGTCGGACGTGGGCCAGGGAAGCGGATTGTGCCCCCATTCGCCGGCGATCAGGTTCGCGCCCAGCAGCACCTCACCGTCGACCACGATCCCCCCGCCGACTCCCGTGCCGAGGATGACGCCGAACACGACGTGCGCGCCCGCGGCCGCGCCGTCGGTCGCTTCGGAGATCGCGAAACAGTTCGCATCGTTCATGAGTCTCACGGGGCGGTCGAGTCGCGTCTCGAGATCGCGTCCCAAGGGCCGCCCGTTGAGCCAGACGGAGTTGGCGTTCTTCACGCGCCCGGTGTGGGGCACGACCGCCCCCGGAATGCCCATGCCCACCGTGCCCACCGCGCCGGCGGCGCGGTCCAGCTCCCGCACCAGCCCCGTGACGGCGTCGAGCAACGCCAGGTAATCGGGCGGCGTGGTCACCCGTCGCCGGGCGATCTCCTCGCCGGCAGGCGAGAGCACGATCCCTTCGATCTTCGTTCCGCCGAGGTCGATACCGATGCGCACGCAGGCAGTCTACGCGGCGCCCGAGAGATGCGATAGACGGAGGCGAGAATGCTGTTTTCGACGGCGACCCTGACATTCCTGCGCGGCCTCAAGCGTCACAACGACCGGGCGTGGTTCGAGGCGCACCGCCCCGAATTCGAAGCGGTCGTGCAACAGCCGATGCGCCAGCTGATCGAGGAGCTGGACGTCAGGCTGGCCCGGCTCGCGCCCGAGATCATCGGCGACCCCAAACGGTCGCTGTTCCGGATCTACCGCGACATCCGGTTTTCCGCCGACAAGTCCCCCTACAAGACCCACGCCGCCTGCTGGTTCTACCATCGCGATGGGTCGCGCGCGGTGGGGCGTGAGGCCGCGGGCGGCGGCGCCGGGTTCTACTTCCAGATCGCGCCGGGCGACTCGTTTGTGGGCGGCGGCATGTGGATGCCGCAACGCGAGGCGCTGCGCGCGCTGCGCGATGGCATCGCTCGAGACGCGAAGCGATTCACCAAGATCGCGACCGACCGAAGGGTGCTGCGACGGTTCGGCGGCCTGTCCGAGGAGGCGGTGCTCCGTCGGGTGCCGCGCGGCTTCGCGCCGGATCACCCGGCGGCGCGGTGGCTCAAGTTTCAATCGTTCGTGATGGGCCGGGCGTTGACGGACGCCCAAGTGGTGAGCCCGAGGCTAGGGGCGCTGCTCGAGGCCGACTTTCGCCTGATGCTGCCGCTGGTGCGATGGATCAACGGCGTGCTGGGGTTACGGGCGGCGGAGCGGCGCTAGGCTAGTCTGGTCCGAATGTCGATCTCCGACGTGAGCGTCCGATGCACCGGGCACTTCTCGGCGATCTCGAGTGCCCTGGTACGCTGCTCCTCGTCGAGCGCCCCGTCCAGAGCGATCTCGCTCTCGATCCGGTCGAGCAGACCCTGCTTGGTGTCGCATTCGGCGCAGTCGCTGGCGTGGACCCTGGAGTGGCGCAGCCGCACCGTCACGCCCTTGAGCGGCCACCCTTTCCGTCGCGCATACAGCGCGATGGTCATGGACGTTCAGGCGCCGAGGGCCGCCAGCAGCAGATCGTAGGGACCGGGCCCGCGGTCGGCGCCACCGGCGGAGACGGGCCCGGGCCCGCGGTCGGCGCCACCGGCGGAGACGGGCTCGTCGGCGATCAACCGGTGGCGCCCGAGGGTGATCTCCTGGGCGAATCCCTGCGCGCCGCCGCGCACGACCACCAGGCCTTGCTCCAATGGCTCGATCATGACGGGACCTCCTGTGACCGTCTCAAGGGGTTAACCTCATCACCCGTCCTCAGGGTCCTCACGCCCCGTCCCCTCGTGGTCCTCACCCCCTGTCCCCCTCTCCGCAGACGCGGAGAGGGGGAACGCTAAACGTGCGTCGATCGGCGAGGACTCGGGAGAGGAGGGCCCTGGGGGTGAGGACCTCGCAACGTTATGCCCCACTGTGCGCTGTTCGGGTTAGGGCCGTGCTCTCGGAGACGTCAGTATTGCGGGATGGATCCGCTCAGGCGCGTAAGACGCACCCAGAAGCGCGCGCTCGCGGCCAAGCTGCGCCGCAGCGCGACCCCAATGGAGCGACACGCGTGGTCCCTGCTACGCGACCGCGGCATACTCGGCTTCAAATTCCGCCGCCAGCACGTCCTGCGCGGCTTCATCGTCGACTTCTATTGCGCCGCCCAGCGGCTCGTCCTGGAGCTTGAGGGCGACGCGCTCGACGGACCTGACCAGCGAGCATACGACGCTGCACGGGCGGAGGTGCTCGAAGCCGCCGGCTTCCGAGTGGTCCGCGTGCGGAACGGGGACGTCACCCAGGCTGCGCTCGAGGCTGTCGTGCGGAACGGTCTTTAAGTCCTCGCTCATCGACACACCGTTCGTAGTCCCCCCTCTCCGCGTATGCGGAGAGGGGGACAGGGGGTGAGGACAACGGAGAGGGGGACAGGGGGTAAGGACTAACGAAGAGGGGGCGAGGGGGTGAGGATCAGGTTGGCGAAGTCCCCGTCGGAGCCGTTGCCGACCCACAACCCCACCCGTCCTTTGGCACGATGACTCAGTTGGCTCACCACCAGACTGGGCTCCGTCGCGTCCGCGACGAACACGCTCACCTTCGGCCTCGCGACCACGACGCGCACATGGAACCAGCCGTTCGGGTCCGGCGCCGGAGTCACGGGCTGCTCGTACTCCCCCGGATGTTCGGCTCGCAGCTTCTGCCACGGGTAGCTCGGGTGGGAGACATACTGCACGGCGTGGTTGTGCCTCACGGGGTCGTCGGTTTTGAAATTGAACGGACGGAGGTACACGGCGTCGTACGTCGTGTCGTCCACTCCGTGAAACGCCACGCCCACAAAGCTCTGCCCCTGCACGTCCTTCCCCCTGATATCGAGCTCGATCGTGCCGTTGCCGAGCTCGACTCCCTTCAAGTACGCGACGCCGTTGTCGGCGCTTGCGCTGAGGTGCACGCCCGAGCGCGTACCGTCCTTCATGCTCGTCGCCGTGCGGTTGAAGACTTCCAGGCTCGCCGGATCGAGGGTCTTCCCCTGACCGCCGAGCCGCGACGCGCTGCACAGACCGCCGGCCGCCAGCATCAGGGAGACAGCCATGTGCCCGTTCATGAGGTCTCCGTTTCATGGAGGTAGTCGACCCGTACGGACGAGCACCGCATCCAGTTTTGCCACAATGTCGTCGGGGGTGGTGGTGCTAGTGCGGGCGTTGGCATAACATACTCGCCCGCAAGCACCCGGAGGGCCGAGCCCATGGATCGCCGAGAGTTCCTCGCCCTGTCCGCGGCCGCCGGAGCGGCCGCTCACGCCGGCCGCCCGCTGCCAGCCGCGGCGGTCCCCGCGCCCCCGCCCCCCTGGTACGCCACCATGCGCCGCTGCGGACAGCTCAACTTCAACGAGCGTGATCCCCTCACGCTCGACGTGGCGGCGTGGATCGACTACTGGGCCTCGCTG
>WNEP01002299.1_pt1 | contig 18010 bp, 23 predicted proteins | sample 5399961 | NCBI WGS metagenome assembly WNEP01 (sample SAMN13153329, study PRJNA577476) | soil metagenome | isolation source: 20 cm grassland meadow soil pre-rain plot 5 | place: USA:California | collected 2015-09-08 | reverse complement strand
GTTGCCCGGCCAGGCATAGGCGAGGAGCCGCTCGGCCGCCTCGGGCGAGAGCCCGGTGACGCGTTTTCCCGCCTTCCCGGCGTGGTGGACGAGGAAGTGCTGGGCGAGCACCAGCACGTCGCTCCCGCGCGCGCGGAGCGGCGGCATCTCCACGTGGATCACGTCGACGCGGAAGTAGAGGTCCTCGCGGAAGCGGCCCTCCTCCACCGCCGACTCGAGGTCGCGGTTGGTGGTGGCGACGAGGTGGACGTCGAACGGGACTTCTTCGTTCCCGCCGATCGGCCGCACGGCGCGCTCCTGGAGCGCGCGCAGCAGCTTCGGTTGCAGCGCGAGCGGCAGCTCGCCGATCTCGTCGAGGAGGAGCGTCCCGCGGTGGGCCTGCACGAAGAGGCCCGTCCGCGCCGCGCGCGCGTCGGTGAAGGCGCCGCGGACGTGGCCGAAGAGCTCGCTCTCGAGGAGCTGCTCGGGCATGGCGGCGCAGTTGACCGCCACGAACGGCCCGTCCTTGCGCCGGCCGCGGCGATGGAGGACGCGGGCGACCACCTCCTTGCCGGTCCCGCTCTCGCCGGTCACGAGCACGCTCGCGTCGGAGTCGACCACCCGGTCGAGAAGCTGTCGGACCCGGCGCATCGGGCCGCTGTCGCCGACGAGCTCGTCGAAGCGCTCCGCCTCCCCGACCAGGTGCCGCAGGCGCTTCACCTCTTCGCGCAGCGACCGATGCTGAACCGCGCGAGCGAGCGCGACCGCGAGCGCGTCCATCTTGACCGGTTTGGTGATGAAGTCGTACGCGCCCGCGCGGATCGCGGCGATCGCCGTCTCGAGGCTTCCGAACGCCGTGATCACGACCACCGGCACATCGGGTCGGCTCGCCACGATGCGCTCGCAGAGCGCGAGGCCGTCCATGCCACGCATGTTGAGGTCGGTGAGCACGACGTCCACCTCCGCGCCTTCGAGCGTCGCGAGGGCGGCCTCCGCCGAGGTCTCCGAGCGCACGGCGTAGCCGCGCGGGCCGAGACCGGCGGCGATCGCCTCGCACATCTCGCGCTCGTCGTCGACGACGAGCACACGCCCGCTCATGACGCGGCCTCCGCCGGCTCGGCCGAGCGCGGGAGGAAGATCGTGAACCGGCTCCCCTTCCCTACCTCGCTCTCGACCTCGATCCAGCCGCCGTGCTCGGCGACGATCCCGTGTGCGACGGCGAGGCCGAGCCCGGTACCCTCGCCGATCGGCTTGGTGGTGTAGAACGGCTCGAAGACGCGCGCGAGGTCCTCGCGCGCGATGCCCCGTCCTTCGTCCTCGACGGTGACGCAGAGATAGTCGCCCTCGGCACCACTGGACTCGCCCGGGCGATGCGCGCGGCGGGCGCCCACTGCGATGCTGAGCCTCCCGCCGCCCGGCATCGCCTGAATGGCGTTCATGAACACGTTCGCCAGCACCTGCTGGATCTGACTCTCATCGAAACGGGCGAAGGCCTGGCCGGTCGCGACCCGCTCGATCCGGACTTTCGCGCGCTGGGCGGTGGGAGAAACGAGCTCGAGGGTGCGCGCGACGAGCTGCTCTACGTTGGCGAGACCCAGCTTCGGACCCCGCCGTCGCGAGAAGTCCAGGAGCTGCTGGATGATCGCGGTCATCCGATCCGCCTGCTCGAGGATGGTGCGGCCGTTGGCCGCGGCGTCGGCAGCCGTCGCCGTGCTGGCCACGAGGAGCTCCGCACGTGCCGTGATTACGTTCAGCGGCGTGCCGAGCTCGTGCGCGACGCCGGCGGCGAGCTGGCCCACGGTCGCGAGCCGCTCCGTGTGGCGGAGCTGCTCGAGCGCCGCGAGGTGGGCCGCGGTCTCGTCGGCGACCCGGCGGTTCGCGTCCGCGATCCGGTCGCACATCGCGTTGATCTCCCCCGCGAGCTCCCCCATCTCGTCGTCCTGCGTCAGGCGGAGCGGCCCGGAGAAGTCGCCGGCGCCCGCGCGTCGCGCCTTGTCGCGGAGCCGCACGAGCGGACGGCCGACCAGCCGCAGCTGGAGCGCGATCGCGAGCAACGAGCAGATGGCGATGACCGCGATCGTCGCACCGAGGATGGCGAGATGGCTCATGCGGACGAACGTCTGCTCGTGCCCCAGCGGCTCCGTGACCGCGAGCCCGGTCGGGTGCGCGGCGGTTCTGATGTCCGCCCAGGCGTGTATCCAGTCCTGCCCGTCGGCGTCACGGATCACGCGACGTACGATGCCGCCGGCCTCGAGCGTCCGGACCTCCTCGCCGGAGAGGTGCGGCCGGTCGGGAGCGTCCGGAGCGAGGGAAATGATGCGCACGGCCCCCTCCCGTGCCCCGACCCGGCGGGCGGAGAGGTCGATCAGCTCGCGCGCCCGCGCCTCGCCCTCGCGCGCCCACACCGACTCGATCGCGCCGAGCCAGGCGAGGCCGTTCCGTTGGGCCCGGTGCGCGTCGGCTTCGGACAGCACGACCTCGTTGGAGATCTGGACCCACGCGTAGATCGCCATGACGACGACGATCCCGAGTACGAGCGCGATGGTCAGCTTCACCGCGAGCTTCATCTCTCTCTCCCGCTGTGAGCCGGGCGCCGTGCACCGGCCCGACCTTGGGGCCACCCTAACGCACGAAGCACCCCGAAGAGTAGAGCCGCAGGTCCTTCGGCGCGCGAGGCGGCGGACGGGCGGGGGGTACCGTGCCCTTCTGATCCGGGTGTCGAAACGACCCGGCCTCTCATGCGGCCCGGCCCGTGCGATGGCGCGCGCTTCGGCTGGCATGGCCGGTGCTTTCGCGCTCGACCCGACGTCCGACCACTTCGGCGGCCGTCGAGACGGAGGACACGACGATGATGAACGACGGGAACAGCCATGCCGAGGGCCCGCTCTGCACGCTGCGCGAGCTCGAGTCGCGTCACATCGCCCGCGCGCTCGAGCTGGCCGGCGGCAACCAGCGCCGCGCCGCGCGAGTGCTCGGCATCACGCGCTGGGCGCTCGCCCGCCGGCTCCGAAAGCTCGGGTTGCATTCGCGGCCGGTCGCGACTGCGCCACGGAACGACCGTGACAATGCGACGCTCGTCTGTGTGCCGGCGGACGCCGAGTCTCGGTCGGCGCGCTAGCGGAGTCGTCGGTGCCATACCACGCACCCTCGAGAGTCCTCGCGATGGCGGTGAATGCCCGCATGGAAGATGGGGAGGGGGCGCACCGGCCGCCACGGCCGCGCGGCTTCCCGCCCCTGGACTTCGAGGCGGTGACGCCGGCGCAGTGGGGGGGGCGGCTCGCGGCGAAAACGCCGCCCTTCAGCCCGAGAAACGGCTCATGCTGGCGGTGCTGACCGACGCCATCGAGCTCGTCCTCCGCGATGGCAGCGCATTGGACGCACGCCGCGCCATTCTCAGACGCCGCGCCGCGGAATGGATCGGCTCCAGCGACTGCAGATGGGCGTTCTCCTTCGTCAACATCTGTGAGGCACTCGGGTTCGAGCCCGAGAGGCTTCGCACGCGGATCGCCGGGGCGTCCAGCAACGAGTCGGTACGCACTGAGGCCGACCGCGGCGTCGGCGCCGACGTGCCCAGCAGGAGGGCGGACGCCGCGGCCGTTGACGGCGAGCGTGGCGACCGGCGAAACGAGACCGCATGAAGACACGCCCGGTCACGCGACTCGTCGCTGCGCTCGTCGCCGGGCGCCGCCGAGCGCGCGTACCGAGAGGACGTGACCGAGTCTGTTGTCCAACCGCCGCTGGTGCCTCGACGACATGTACCGTCACGAGAGCCCGCTGCGCGTCCGGCTGCGCGAGAGCAACGTCCTGACGTCGACGATCTACCACCGCAATGCCGACGACTCGTTCTTCCTGCTCTTCACCGACGCCCTCGTCGCGGTCCGGCCGATCTTCGGGGCAGTGAACGTCGCTGCGGGGCTCGGTGCAGCCGCGGTGGGCGTTCCACTGCTGCCGTTCGACCGCGGTGGGTCGGCAAGCTGACGGCGCCGGAAGTCCCATCCGCTCATCCCTGTCCTCCCTGCCCTCATCGGACCGTGTACCCGCGGCCTTCCATGCAGGCGGCGAAGGCGCGGTCGTGGGCGCTGCGGGTCGCCTGCTGCGGGTACACGAAGACGCCGGCCGCGATCCCGCTGCCCGCCAAAGCGAGCGTCACTGCCCCCGCTACCAGGTACTGCGCGACGGTTCTATGTGTGCTCAGACCTCCTCATTCGTCTGGCTCCACCGCTCCGAGCGCCCGCGCAGATGGACACCGCGCGCGCCCATGTCGGGTGGAGCTGAACCAAGGAACGCGATGGCCGTAAATTGGACCTTCGGCTTACGTCCGTCCGGGGGGACGACGCAAGCACCGGCGCTGCAACCGCTGAATCAGATCGACATCGGAACGTACCCCGCTCGCCGTTGCGCACCCCTCACGACCGGGCGGCTGCCACGCCGGGGGTTCGGCGGCGGGGTCCCCTGCTCTCATGCATGATGGCTGGTAAGCCGCCTGGTCGAGATTGACTGGCTCACGCGACAGAGCTACGAACCCCGACCATCACGCATACAGGGAGGCCTAGCATGCATGATCGGAAAGTGACTGCGGTCGGGCTCGCCGCCGTCCTCATCCTGAGTGGCTGTAGCGCCATGCGGGAGCGGCGATGGAGTTACTGTGCGGTCGCCGGCGGACTCGTCGGAGCCGCCGTCGGCGCCGGCACCGCGGGGGGGCTCGTCAATGCGTATGAGAAGGACCGCTCCGCCGAGCACACCGGCGAGGCAGCAGGAGGGGGCGCGGTCGTTGGAGGGGCCATCGGGACGCTCCTCGGCCACCTCATCTGTGATCCGACAGAGAAAGCGCCGCCTCCGCCGCCACCACCGCCGCCCCCTCCTCCACCGCCGACGCGGAAGCACATCGAGCTCTCGGCCGACACGTACTTCGACTTCGACAAGGCAACGCTGAAGCCCGCGGGCAAGGAGCGGATCGATACGGACGTCGTGCGGCCGATGAAGGAGCACGCGGAGCTCCGCGCGCTCGTCGAGGGCCACACCGACTCGATCGGTTCGGACGCGTACAACCAGCGGCTGTCCGAGCGGCGGGCCAACGCCGTCGCCGATTACATGGAGGCGCAAGGGATCGCGTCATCGCGGATCACGACGAAGGGTTGGGGGAAGTCCAAGCCGGTCGCTGACAACAGGACGAAGGAAGGCCGAGCGCGGAACCGACGCGTCGAGATCACCGTGGAATAGCTTCCGTCTCCGACTCACGCGCGGCCGGGTCGGGGGTAACCTCGACCCGGCCTGGCATCTAGGGTGACCGCCGACGAATGCGGTCGATCAGCTCCTGCACCTGGCCCGGGCGTCGGTTGTTTCGACCCGCGGATCAGGACGACTCGGTCCACGCGGACGTCGTCACCGGCACCAGACCGACGCCCTCACCGCGGCACCGGTAGAGCAGGGAACCATTCTCGTCCTGGGTCCACTCCGCGCTGCAGGTCCCCCGTTCCGTCGCCCCGCGGAAGGGTCTCGGGACGCCGCCGGAGTTGGTGCAGGCTGTGGCGCTGTACGACGCTGCGATCTCGATGGCAGCGGCGCAGCACTCGCGCTTGCTCGCATACTCCCAACCGGTGTCGCCCCAGCCCGGGTACTCCGCCGCGCGCGTGACCGCAGCGCCCACGAGAAGAAATCCGGCGCCGAGAATCAGCGCGCCCGCGCTCGTCCTCATGCCGTCCAAACCCTCCGCGACCGACTCTACCAGCAATGGCTCGCGTTGGACCACGGGAAATCGCTTGCCGCGCCGCCCGGACCGGGGTAGACGCGAGGCTGACCCATGCGCCGGCGCCTGGTTGTGACTTTCCTCTTCCTCGCCGTCGTCGCGGGCTGTAGTGCGCGCCGGGGGCCGGCCCCGCGAGAGGTATCAGGCTTCCTCGACGACTACTCGCTCCTTCGCGCCGGCGCCCCGGGCGAGGTCGCCCTCGTGTCCCGGAACCCGAAGGCCGACTGGGCGTCGTACGACAAGGTATTGCTCGAGCCAATCACCCTCTGGCGGAGCGGGCGAAAGTCCCTGGACGCGGTGCCCGAGCAGGACCTGCTCAGGTTGGTCGATGGTCTGGAGAGCCCGGTCCGCCGGCGGCTCGGCGAGGGATTCCGACTCGTCGAGGAGCCCGGGCCCGGCGTGATGCGCATCCGGCTCGGCATCACGGAGGCCCGAGCGTCCGACCCGATCCTGGACGTGCTGCGGGCGCGTGGCGGTGCGGCGACTGGTCCGGCCAGTGGCGCGCTTCACCCGGAGACACGCCGCTTCATCGAGGCGGCCGCGATCGAGGGTCAGATCCGTGACGCCCGGAGCAACGAGCTCTTGGCGGCCGGCGTGGCGTCGGTCAGCCCGGATCCCACGAACTGGACTTGAGGGCGTCCTGCACCCGAACCGCCCACGCAGACGTTGACGCCCACGACACCCGGCGATATTGAGGCCCCTTCATTGCAGAGTCGCAAAGCTAGTTCGCTAACGCCTCGCCTCTTGCGACGGCGGCGTCGTCCGGTGGCGAGGCGAGAAGAGAGGAGACGATCATGCGACCCATCCGATCGTTGACGCTCGCTTGCGTCGTGGTCATGGCCGCGCTGGTTTCGACCGTCGCGCGCCCCGCGCGCGCGGCGTCCGCCGCCGAGCTCAGCCGCGATTCCGGCGCGCAGCTGAACAAGCTCTACGCACGGCAGCCGAGCGCGAAGGTTCTCGGGGAGAAGGCGAAGGGGATCCTCGTCTTTCCGGCGATGGTCAAGGCCGGCTTCATGTTCGGCGGCCAGATCGGGGAAGGGGCTCTCCGGAAGAACGGCCGGGTGGTTGCCTACTACAACTCCGTCGCCGCATCGTACGGCTTCCAGGCTGGCGTGCAGAAGTTCGGCTACGCGCTCTTCTTCATGTCGGACTCCGCGCTCGACCAGCTCGACTCGACCCACGGGTTCGAGGTCGGCGTTGGTCCGAGCCTCGTCGTCGTCGACGAGGGCATCGGGAAGTCGATCACCAGCAACACGATCACGAGCGACGTCTACGCCTTCATCTTCGACCAGAAGGGCCTCATGGCTGGCGTCGGCATCCAGGGATCGAAGATCACGCGGATCAACAAGTAATCGACGCCCCAGGCGCCGAGAAGGGAGAACTCCCGATGTCGTGCGTACGCATGTTGCTCGCCAGCGTTCTCATCCTCGCTCTCTCCGCGACCCCGGGACGTGCCGGAGAGGCGGCGAAGGCGGACCTGGACATCCTCCGCGACACCATCCGCGCCAACAAGAAGGCGCTGGTCGCCGCGAATCTGACCCTCAGCGACGAGGAAGCCGCGAACTTCTGGCCGCTTTATGACCGCTACCAGACGGAGCTGAAACCCGTTCAAGACCGCGCCGTGAAGATCATCGAGGAGTACACCGCGAGCTTTCACGATCTCTCGAACGAGAAGGCGATGAAGCTCGCCGACGACTGGCTCTCGGCGGAGGGCGACCGCGTGAAGGTGCGGCGCACCTATCTCGGGGAGTTCGCGAAGGTGCTGCCAGGACGGAAGGTCGTGCGCTTCTACCAGATCGAGAACAAGATGGACGCCGTCCTACGCTACGACCTAGCGGGCGAGATTCCGGTCCTCGAGGAGTGACGCGTGAGACGAATCGGCGCGCGGCTAGCGCTCGCGACGTTTCGTCCGCTCAGACCGCCTTCGGTCCCTCTTCTCTGGCGTTCCAGGTAAGATCGGGCGGTGCGGATCGCGACCTGGAACGTAAACTCGCTGAAGGCGCGCCTGGAGAAGGTCGTCTGGTGGCTCGAGCGCGCCCGGCCGGACGTCATCCTCATGCAGGAGACCAAGCTCGCGGACCCCGACGTGCCCACGGACGCCTTCCGGAGCGCAGGCTACGCGCTGGCGCATCACGGCGAAGGCCGCTGGAACGGCGTCGCCATCGCCAGCCGGTGCGGGATCGAGGAGGTCGTGACCGACTTCGGCGAGCCGCGGCTTCCTGCGAAGACCCCCGACGTGGGCGACGACGAGCCGCTCGCCGAGGCGCGGATGATCTCGGCCGTCTGCGCGGGCATCCGTGTGGTGTGCGTCTATGCCCCGAACGGGCGGAGCGTCGGCTCGGCCTTCTTCGAGGCCAAGCTCGCCTGGTTCGACCGCCTGTCGCGCTGGCTCGCCGACGCGGCGGACCCGCGCGAGCTCATCGTGCTCGGCGGCGACCTCAACGTGGCGCCCGAGGACACCGACGTGTGGGATCCCGTGGCCTGCCACGGCGGCACCCACGTCTCCGGCGCGGAGCGGGAGGCCTTCGCCCGGCTCTGCCGCTGGGGGCTCATCGACGCGTACCGGCGGCAACACCCGGAGGCCGGCCGGTACACCTGGTGGGACTACCGGGCCGGCTCCTTCCACCAGAACTTCGGCATGCGCATCGACCACCTGCTGGTGACGGCGCCCCTCCTGGAGCGCACGATCTGGGCGGAGATCGACCGGGAGGCGCGCAAGGGCAAGCCCGTGCCCTCGGACCATGCGCCGCTGGTGATCGACCTCGACGAGCGGGGGCGCCTCTTCGACGCCGGCTGGACGTCGGCCGACGAGCGGATCGCGGCGCGGCGCTCGCGTCCCCGCTGAGGCGCGTGGGCGTGGGATTCCCGATCGAGCCGCCGATCGAGCCGATGCTGTCGAAGGCCGCGGCGGAGCTCCCCGAGGGCGACGGCTGGCTCTTCGAGCCGAAGTGGGACGGGTTCCGCGCGATCGTGTTCCGCGACGGCGATCGCCTCTACCTTCAGAGCCGCGACCTGAAACCGCTCGATCGGTACTTCCCCGAGCTCCGGGCCGCCTTCCTGGCCGGCCTTCCCACGCGCTGCGTCGTCGACGGAGAGATCGTCATCGCGGGCGAGCGCGGGCTCGACTTCGAGTCGCTGCAGCTGCGCCTGCACCCAGCCGCCTCGCGGGTGGCGAAGCTCGCCGCGGAGACGCCGGCGTCCTTCGTCGCCTTCGATCTCCTCGCGGAGGGCGACCGCGATCTTCGCGCTCGGCCGCAGGCCGACCGCCGCGCGCGGCTGGAGCGAGCGCTCGCAGGGGCCCGGGGGCCCGTCCACCTCACGCCCTGCACCCGCGAGAGGCCGGTGGCGGATGAGTGGTTCCATCGCTTCGAGGGCGCCGGGCTCGACGGGGTGATCGCCAAGCACGAGTCCAGCATCTACGCGCCGGGCAAGCGCGTGATGCTCAAGGTCAAGCACGTGCGCGCTGCCGACTGCGTCGTCGGCGGCTTCCGCTGGCACAAGCAGGGCCAGGGCGAGCTGGTCGGCTCGTTGCTCCTCGGGCTCTACGACTCCGAGGGGGCGCTCCACCACGTGGGCGTGACGACTCCGAGGGAGCGCTCCACCACGTGGGCGTGACCTCGTCGTTCACGATGGCGGAGAGACGGCGGCTCGCGCAGGAGCTCGGACCGCTGCGCGCGAACGCCCTCGTGTCGCACCCGTGGCGGGAGTGGGCCGGCGCCCTCGAGGGAGGCACCCGGATGCCGGGCGCTTCCAGCCGCTGGAGCCAGGGCAAGGACCTCTCCTGGGAGCCGCTCCGGATCGAGCGCGTCTGCGAGGTGAAGTACGACCACCTGCAGGGCACCCGCTTCCGGCATGCGGCCGTCTTCATGCGCTGGCGTCCCGACAAGCGGCCGGCGGACTGCCGTTACGATCAGCTCGAGGTCACTCCTCCCGCCGAGCTCGCCGAGATCTTCGGACGGACGTCGAAGTGAAGTCGCCGTCCCCGCGGCGCGGGACTGTGGGCGGGTCGTCGGGATCGAGCGGCTCCTCGGCCGGGCGCAGGCCCTCGGGCACGTGCTCGAGGTTGACGCGGACGCGCGTCCAGGTCGAGGAGCGCCCGCGCATCGCGTCGACCAGGACGTCGGCGGGCCGGAGGTGGGCGGCGGCCTCGGGGTGCCGCACCTTCCAGCGCTCGAGTCCCGCCAGGGCGTCCGCCTTCCTCGCCGCGCGGCCGATCTCGATCAGCGGCTTGCTCGGGACCCGCCGGCCACCCCCCGCCTGCCCGTGCCTTCTTCGCGACGGCTGGACGCGCGGCGGTTCGCCCGGCTGCTTGGCGTAGTGGGGCGGCCACGGCGCGTCGCCGAGGCCTTCGGCTTCCTGCCTCGCCGAGAGCTCCAGCAGCGGTTCCAGCGATCCCGGATGCGCGTCGATCTGCGCGTGGCGGTCCCCGATCGCGGCGAAACGGCCAGGCATGGTCCGCAGGGTGAAGTCCTCCGGCCGGCATTCGTCCAGCTCGTCCCAGGTGAGCGGCGCCGAGACCCGGGCGTCGGGCCTGGGACGCACCGAGTAGGCGCTCGCCACCGTGCGGTCCTTGGCGTTCTGGTTGTAGTCGAGGAAGACGCCGTGCCGCTCCTCCTTCCACCACTTGCTGGTCGCCAGGCGGGGAGCCCGCCGCTCGACCTCGCGGGCGAGCGCAAGCGCGGCGCGCCTCACTTGCGGGAACGACCAGCGGGGGTGGAGCCGCACGTTGACGTGGATGCCCCGCGAGCCCGAGGTCTTCGGCCAGCCCACGAGGCCGAAGTCGGCCAGCGCTCCTCTGACCACCCGGGCCACCGCCTGGAGCTGCGGCCACTCGATGCCCGGGACCGGATCGAGGTCGACCCGCAGCTCGTCGGGATGCTCGAGGTCTGCCGCGCGTACGGGATGCGGATGCAGCTCCAGGCACCCGAGGTTCGCCATCCAGGCGAGTGTCGCCGCGTCGCGCGGCACCACCTCCTCGGCGCTCCGGCCGGACGGGAAGCGAAGGGCGACGACCTCGATCCAGGCCGGCCGGGAGGCGGGCGCGCGCTTCTGGTAGAAGAACTCGCCGTGGATCCCGTCGGCATAGCGGACGAGCACGTTCGGCCGGTCACCCGCCCCCCGCAATGCGCCCTCGGCTACGGCAAGGTAGTAGCGGACGACGTCCAGCTTGGTGATCCCGGCTTCCGGGAAGTAGACCTTGCTCGGGTTCGAGATCGCGACCTGGCGGCCGGCGACGTCGATCGATACCCGCTCGGCTCTGCTCGTCGCCACCACCCGAGGATAACGCCTGGCGGCCGATGCATGCACGTGTGCCGGGCCGCGGCCGGCGCGGCTACTGCTGTGCGAACTTGACACCTTCACCGATGCGCAGGAGGGCGTGCATGACGCGGCTCTTGTGCTCGGGGGCCACGTTCATTCCGGGAACGTCGCCGAAGCGCATGAGGCCTTCAGTCTTCGCGCCGAGCGCGCTCTCGTAGAGCTTGACGGCCTTCTCGGCGGTTCCGTTGAAGATGAGATACGGGTTGAGCTTCTTGATCGGTATGGATTCCTCCTGCTCACGTTCGCATCGGAAGGACGCAGCGGAGCCGCTCGTCGCGCAACCAAAGCCCAGCCCAGAGGAACGTCGCGACGTAGATCGGGAAGAGCGTGGCTGAAGAGCGGGTTTCCGACCCGCACGTGGGTTGCGACGGCTCCGCCCAGGTAGCCAGTCCACAACACGGCCCCGAGGACCGAGGTGCGCGGGACGAGGTAGACGACGAGACACGCAAGCTGGAGTACCCCGAGCCCGAAGACGACGCTCGCCGGGTAGCCGAGCTGAGTGGTCGCTTCCAACGCAGGGGGCAGCTCCAGCACCTTGACGGTGGCGTCCACGAGCAGGAACAGAACGGCGAAGCCGCTCATGACCCGCCCGGCCCAGAGTGTTTTCCTGGAGGTCATGGTTACCTCCGTCGAATGGATTCGAGGTTTAGACCCCCGCGGCCGGCCTACGTCGGTGGATAGTAAATGCCGCCGGCCCTTCCTCCTCGCTCGCCAGTTGAAGCACATCGGGACGGACGTGGCCTTCATCGACAGCTTCGCTCGGCGCATGACGCCTGGGCGAGACCGAGTCCTCCATCATCGGCTCGCCGCCCGAATTAGGTCGAACTCCGCCGACGACGCCGAGACGCGTGAGCCTCACCTCGGGCGAGCGCGGATGAGCCTCGCGCTCATGGGGGGCCGTCGAGCAGGAAGCGCTTCCAGCTGATCGCCGGTATCCCCAGCCTGGCGGCGGCCGGCACCCTGGAAGGGTCGCAGAGTAAGAGAGGCTGGTACCGTCGGAAGCGTCTGGTGAACTCGAGCAGTCCGCGGACGTCGGCGACGCCGAAAGGACCTGTCTTCACCTCGATCGCCCACGCGCCTCGGCTCCCGTCGATGACCCCGTCGACCTCCATCGGCTCCTCGCGCCAGTACGCCACGCGGTAGCCGGAGTTCCATGCAAACGCGAGGCAGGCGTTCTCCACCCAGGCGCCGAATCGCTCCGGTTCGCGCGCCGCATCCGGGATGCCTCGCGGATCGACCGCGGCGATGAGCGCATTGCTTAGCGTCACGAGCTTGGGTGGCGCAGCGCGCCGCAGCACGGGCCGGCTCGCGTGCTTCTCGAGCGGGGCCACGACATACGCCTCCTCGAGCAGGTGAAGGTAGTGCGCGATGGTCTCGAGCGCGCCGCGATCCTGGAGCTGTCCCTGCAGCTTCTGGAGTGACACGATCTGCGCCGGCGATGCCGCGGCGACGGCGAAGACCTGCCGCAGTAGCGCCGGCCGACGTACAGCGGCCAGCGCCAGGATGTCGCGGCCGATGGCCGGTTCGACGATGGCGTCGCGCACGTACGCTGTCCAGCGTGGCATGTCGTTCCGGAGCTCCATCGCGCCCGGGTAGGCGCCCATCCGGACCACCAGCTCCGCGGCGTCGTCGGGCGCGAGGCCGAAGGTCTCCGCGAGGGCGGAGGCAGACCAGTGTGCGAGCGTCAGGCGCTCGAACCGTCCGGCCAGGCTCTCCTTCGACCCGCTCGCGAGCCGGAGGGCCGAGGAGCCCGTGGCCACCACGTGGACGGGCAGGCGCCTTCGTCGGAGTCGGTCCCATTCGGCCTTCAGGCGCGCGGCCCAATCGGCCAGATGCTGGACCTCGTCGATCAGCACGACGTTCGTTCGGCCTCGCGACGCGGCCGTCTCTTCGGCGCGGTTCCAGAGCCGCTCCCAGAAGCCGGGAAGCGCCGCCTCGGAGCCGTCGGCAGCAACGTAGATGGCCCCCTCGCCCAGCTCGGCGGCCAGCTCGAGGAGAAGCGTGGTCTTCCCCACCTGACGTGGCCCGGTGACGAGCTGGATGCGCCCGGGCGAGGGCTCGGCCAGCCGGCGGCGGAGTGCCTCCCGACACCCGGTGTAGCCGAGATGCGTCAGATCACCCGGCATGATCGAATAATTATTCGACTGTGTTCGGAACGTCAAACCGAGCTGGCGCGCCGGGTGTGACTCGTCAGGGATTGGCGTCGATCCCGACCAGGCCCGCACGCCCGAGCCGCGATTCTACGTGCCGACGAAAGCTGGACGTCGCCGGTTGACCCCGGTCGCCCGCTCTTCATAGGGGGCCCTGATTCGTCGGGGCCTTCCTTTTGGGCGTCTACGCCTGGAGAGGGGCCCGCAGCATTGTGGAGTCAGCGCCGCGACCACGGCACGCGCGCTGGAACGGAGTGCACCGCGCTCAGCTGCGGCACAGACGGCGCGGGTAGCAGTTGTAGACGTCGCTCCCGAAGGCGACCAGCCCCGACTGCCCGGTATACCCGAGATGGCTGAGCCGGAAGAGATCTTCGATGCTGCGCAAGAGCGAATAGTGATTGTACGGCGTGTCGTTCACCGAGCCGGGGCGGATGAACTTGGAGATCAGGACCGCCCCGACGCGGCCGCCCCCGGTGCTCCAGAGACGCGCAAGCCAAAGGAGAGATCTCATCTCAGCTCCCGAAGGTCGCTCGGATCACCGCGGGGAGCTCGGCCGGTGAGCCTGCACGCTCAGCCTCACCGCGTCGGCCACCTGCGCGACGGCGTCGTCGAGCGCCTGCCCCATCGCCTTGGCCATCGACGCGGGGTCCGCGCTCTCGATGCCGGCCCGCGCGTCGAAGGTCCGTACGAAGAGGCGCCCGCGCACCGGATCCTCCAACGCGACGGCGAGGGCGACGTTGGCCGCGTGTACCGGCGCCAGCACGTCGTCGAATGCCAGCACGTCGACGCGGAGCGCGACCGCCCGGAGGTCATTCGCCAGCCGTAGCCCCGGCGTCGCGCGGAGGCGTGTCCTGAGCGCGCGTTCCACGTAGTGGGCAGGTAGGTCGATCCACCGTCGCTGCTCGTAGAGGCCGTACTCGACCTCGGAGATGCGCCACACGATGCGCTCACGCAGGAAGGGTTCGCTCCGAACCCCACGGAGGCGAATCGCGATCCTGCCGGCGGCCGGAGGGTCGACCTCGTCCTCGGCGGTCGCATCGAGGGTCGCCGAGCCCGGCCGGAAGAAGCGCGGTGAATCCGGGGTGCGAAGGAGGCAACCTCCCAGCGCCACGAGCCCCGCCAGGAGCCACGTGCGGCGCCTCATCGGCTTCTCGCGGGCGTCGCCCCATCGCCGTGTGGACCCCGCAGGAGAACACTCGGATCGCGCTCGAGGGAATCCGCCAGGGTGCGCACCGACTCGAGCGCCTCTCGCAGCGCCACCAGGCTCGCCTGAAGCTCCTCTTGCGCGTCGCTCACGCCGGCGGCCGCCTGCCCGACGGACGCCGCCGTGTCCCGAAACGACGCCGTCGTGGCGCCGAGCTTCGCTTCGTCGAGCGCCCCGTCGACACGCGTCGCCGCCGCGCGAAGCTCCCGCAACGCCTGGTTGAAGGACCCGTCCTCGGCGCCCAGGTCGGCCACGAGGCGATCGATCGACCCGAGGGTCTTCTTCACGTCCGCCAGCGTGTCCTTTGCGCGGTCTGCCAGCACCGGCAGCTGGTTCAGGATCTCGATGGCTGCCTCCTCCGCGTTCTTCAAGGTCGACCGCGCCGAGGGCACGTAGTTCCACGGCGGCTCGAACGGCAGCTTGGGGGGCGGATAGCGCTCGGGATCGAAGAAGTCCGTCTGGATGAAGCGGACCCCGGTGATACCGGCCGAGGCGAGCTGGACACGCAGGTTGGGAGGGATGAACTCCTCGCCGGACTTGGGCGCGCGGGTCCGGAGCCCCAGGCGGACGAGCGCGTCGACGTACATGTCGGCGCTCACCTGGACGTGACGGTGATCGGGCGCGATCGTGATGTCGGTGACGGTGCCGACGGTCACGCCGCGGAACTTGACCGGGGAGCCCACGTCGAGCCCCTGTACCGACTCGTCGAAGTAGCTGATCGCCGGGAACGACTCGCGCCGGAACCCTCGGGCACCGAGCCAGAAGAGGGCGCCCAGCATCGCGCCGACGGCGAGCAGGACGAACAGCCCGAGCTTCCAGTGGCTGGTGGCGGTGGTCGCCATCTCACGCGGCCCGTGGCCGAGGATTGAAGAAGGCGCGGACCTGTGGATCGGGGCTTCCGTCGCGGAGGGCCGCGGGCTCTCCCCGCGCGATGATGCCGCGCGTCCGGCCGTCCAGCATGATGCAGTGCCTGGCAATCGCGAAGATGCTCCGCAGCTCGTGCGTGACGACGACCGTCGTCATGCCGAGGCTGGCATTCAGGGTGGCGATGAGGTCGTCGAGCTCCGCGGAGGTGACCGGATCGAGGCCGGCCGATGGCTCGTCGAGGAACAGCAGCGACGGGTCGAGCGCCAGCGCGCGCGCGATCCCGGCGCGTTTCTTCATGCCGCCCGAGATCTCCGCCGGGAGGTGGTTCTCGAAGCCCTCGAGTCCAACCAGGCGGAGCTTCGACCGGACGATCGTGTCGATCGCGTTGCGGTCGAGCTTCGTCCACTTCGCCAGCGCGAGCTCGACGTTCTCCGCGAGGGTCATCGAGCCGAAGAGCGCCCCCGACTGGAAGAGGACGCCGTAGCTCGGGGGTCCCTCGCGCGGAGGGGGTGCGCCCGCGATGCGGATCGTGCCGTGCAGGGTCGCCTCGAGGCCGATCAGCGCGCGGAGCAAGGTCGACTTCCCGCTCCCGCTCCCGCCCAGGATGGCGAACACGTCGCCGCGAGGCACCGCGAAGTCGAGGTTCTCGAGCACCACCGTGTCCCCGTAGCCGACCGTCAGCCGCTCGACCTCGATCATGGGCGGCTCAGCGGCCGAAGGCATTGAAGAGCACCGTGAAGAGCGCGTCGACGATCACGATGGCGAAGAGGCTCGTCACCACCGCCGAGGTCGTCGCCCGGCCCACCCCCTCGGCTCCGCCGCGCGCGGCGAGGCCGCGCTGGCACGCGATGAGCGCGATGTTCAGCCCGAAGAACACGGTCTTCAGGCACCCCGAGAAGACGTCCCAGAGCCCCACCGCCTTCTGCGTCTCGAGGAGGTACGCGTTGAAGGTGATGTCGAGGCCGAGCATCGCGACCAGGAGCCCGCCCGCGATGCTTATCACGTCCGCGAGGATCGTGAGCAGGGGCAGCACGAGCACGAGGGTGATGACGCGCGGGAAGACGAGGAAGCCGTACGGGTCGAGGCCGAGTGTCCGCAGCGCATCGATCTCCTCGGAGACCCGCATCGTCCCGAGCTCGGCGGAGAACGCCGCACCCGAGCGGCCGGCCACGATGATCGCCGTCATGAGCGGCGCCAGCTCCCGCGTCACCGAGAGCCCCACCAGGTCGGCCACGAAGATGTTGGCCCCGAACTGCCTGAGCTGCACCGCGGCCTGGAACGCCGTCACGAGGCCGACCAGGAAGTTGATCACCAGGACAATCGGGAGGCTGTCGGCCCCGGCGCGCTCCACGAGCCGAGGCAGCTCGCGCCAGTTGACGGAAAGCGGCGCGCGGACGGCCTTTGCCGCGGTCACCGCCACGTCGCCGATGAAGTCGAGGACATGGCTTTCGCTCAGCGTCGCGAGCGCCTCGCGGCCGATCTGGTCGAGGACGCCGATCGGGGCCGGCGGCGGGTGCAGGCTCGGTCTCGGTGGATGCGACCCGTAGAGGTCGAGCATGGCGCGGACGCCGCCGTGCGCGCCGACGATCTCGGCCTGGCCGCCTGCGGCGACGACCTCGTCGCGAAGCTCCAGGAGGAGCGCGGTGGCGGCGCCGTCCAGCGTGTCCACCCCCGACAGGTCGAATGCCAGGTGGGCGGCGGGGGGACGGGCCAGGCGGCGCACGCTCTGCCACGAGGCGAAGCACTGCCGGAAGCGCAGCTGCCCCCCGAAGCGCAGCGCGGCCCGGCCGTCCTGCAGGTCGACCCGCTCGACGCGGAACCCGGGATCGTGGGTGTCGGTCACGCGCGGGGGAGTATCGGCTGCGGCGCGCGATCCGGTCAACGGCCGCCGTCTCCCTCCGAGCGGAGGTCGAGGATCCTCTCCTCGACGTCACGCAGCCGATCCTTGCCGAAGAAGATCTCGTCCGCGACGAAGAAAGTCGGCGCTCCGAAGGTGCCGCGCTCGACCGAACGCTCCGTGTTCGCGCGGAGCTCGTCCTTGATCTCGCGGGTCTGGACCAGCTCGAAGAATTGCTCGCCATCCAGCCCTGATTCCTCGAGCGCCGCGCGGAACACCCGCGGGTCGTCCATCTTCTTCGGATCGGCCCACATGTGCCGAAACATCGCGTCGACGTACCGGTCGAATAGGCCGAGCGATCGAGCGGCGATGGCGCCGCGCATCAGCGTCAAGGTGTTCACCGGGAAGAACGGGTTCGGCTGAAAGCGGGTGATCCGATGCCGGCGGATGAAGCGGCTCATCTCGAGCCGCTCGTATTCGGGCTTGTTCTTGATCCCCGCCAGGCTTTCCGCCGGCGAGCGATTGTTGGTGAGCTTGAACACGCCGCCCAGCAGGATCGGCACGTACTCGAACGCGACCCCGGTGCGTCGCTCGATCTCGGGGATCACCAGGTGGCTCAGGTAGGCGTTGGGGCTGCCGAAGTCGAAATGAAATTCCACCTTGACCATCGGTCACCATTTCTCGCCGGCGGGACGGATCTCGAGCTCGAAGGTCCAGGCGTCGGCGGGCTGTTGGTAGAGGTGCCAGTACGCATCCGCCACGGCGTCGGGCCGCATGAGCCGGCCGGGAGCGAGACCGTGGAGCGCCGCTTCCCCCCCGCTTTCCCGGATCCGCTCGCGGACCCAGGCGGTGTCGACGCCGGCATCGATGATGAGGTGAGCGACGTGAATGTTCTTCGGTCCGAGCTC
>WNEP01000635.1_pt1 | contig 18018 bp, 18 predicted proteins | sample 5399961 | NCBI WGS metagenome assembly WNEP01 (sample SAMN13153329, study PRJNA577476) | soil metagenome | isolation source: 20 cm grassland meadow soil pre-rain plot 5 | place: USA:California | collected 2015-09-08 | reverse complement strand
GCTCGCGTACGCACCAAACACCTGGGCACGATCGAGCGGAAGGAACGAGACAAATCCCGGCGGCGCCGAGCCGCCCGGTGCCTGGACACCCAAGCTTGCAAGCTCGACCTTGAACTCTTCCATCAATCGATCGAGGACGGGCTCGAGGTCGCGTCGCGCGTTGAGACCGCCCGTGTCGTCACGTCGGATCTTTTCGATGGCGCGGGCGACGATCCGGGCCGCCTCGATGCGGCTCAGGGGCTTGGTGTTCAGGAGGACTCGGTCGGCCAGTCCAGCCGTCACGAGTCGCTCGAGATCGTCATAAGCTGCGTCGCGGAACTCCGAGAAGCCACCCCAGTTCTTGAGCGGCACGTTGGTGCGATCTCCAGCAGTCGCGTCGGAGATCGGCGCAACCGTCGCGGTGATCAGGAGGACCGCGACCAGCCACACTCGGCCCACCCTCAAAACTTCGCCTCGATGACGAGGCCGTAGGTCTTCGTGCGTGGATCGGCGAACGGGAAGAAGTCGAGGTACTGATGGGGCTCAGCGTGGCGGCGGCTCAGGTAGTGCCCGACGGCCCAGCCAAGCGCGGCGCCGCCCGCGACGTCGGAGGCCCAGTGCTTGTCCTGGACGAGGCGCGCGGCGCCGACCATCCCCGCCAACCCATAGGCGACGATCCCCGGGCCGAGTCCGAAGCGGTCCTCGATGACTGCCGCGACGGCGAACGCCTGCGACGCATGGTTCGATGGGAACGAGTCGCGGCCCCACTTGCTGAACCACTGCCCGGGGTCGTTGGACTGGCCGGGCCGCGCGCGCCCTGTCCCGTAGGCGATGCCCTCGGTGAAGGCGGCGGTCAGGAGCTGTGCCTCCGTCGCGACCAGCGCGGCGTCAAGGAGCTTCGAGTTGCCGGTGGCCTCCCTGAGGCCCTCGCCGATCGCGATCGCGCCGACGTTGAGACCGAAGAGCACGCCGGCGTCGCCGAGGAGCGCGACATCGTCCGCGGCGTCGCGGAGCTGGTCGTGCCGGTGCGGCGCCAGCGCCTGGCGGATGGAGCGATCGGCCAGCGCGAGCCCGGCGACGCCGGCGCCGATCCCGCCGAGGACCAACGCGCTCTCGGGCGTGAGTCGGAGCGGCGACGTCAGGAGGTAGAGTGTGTCGTCGCCGAGCGCACGCAGGGCCTTCTCCCAGGCGGGAGGGAACTGCTCCGAGGTGTCCCACGCCGGGCGCTGTTCCTTTTCGGGTGGCGTCGGCTGCTGCGCGCTCGCAGCGAGCGGCGCGAGCGAGAGGGCGAGAGTCGCGGTGACGGCAATCAGGGCTTTCACGGTCAGCCTTGTCCACTGCCGCTGCGGGGCGCGCGTACGCATTTTGTGCCGGTAACCGAGACCTTGACAGCGGCATAGCACGGGTTGGTGCTGATCAAGATGTCGCCATGACGCCCCATGACTTTGTCGGGTGCTGGGCGCTTCATCTACCGGAGGAATACCGGGAGGCATTCATTGCGGAGCGCGAGCAGTTCCTGACACTAGAACAGGCCAGGGAACGGCGGCGGCTCTGCACCGACACGGCCTTGTATCAGAAGGCGTGCGAGGAGACGGCTGCGGAGATCTGGCGCTACGTAGCTAGGACGAGCTCTTCGTAGGAGGGGAAGGACCTAACGCGGCTTCGCCCTCTGACTTACAGAGGCCGGGGGCCGGCTCCCTGCACGCGCTGCTATGTAATCCGAGGGGCGGAGGTGGTCAAGAGCTTTCTCTGGCGCCTCGCCCTCCTGCTCGCCCTCATCACAGGTTTCGCTTGCGCTGGCGGGCTTCCGGCGGCCATTGTGACCTGCGACGATATCGGCGAGCTTCGGGACGGATGAGCTTGCGGCGATCACGCAAGGCATCGCAGGGGTCGTTCGGCGCTACCCGAAGGATCTCCGCGGGACCGTAGAGTGCGTGGCATGCCCTGCGCGCTGAAGGAGAACGACCGAGCAGCTTGCTCCCGGCGGGACATGCGGGGAGGATAACCTGAGCGTATGCGCCGGAGCCACCGCAATGCCCTTGACCGGACGCTGGTCGTCGTCTGCCGCTGCCTGGGAGCGGCCGCCGTCCTCGTGTGCCTGGCCGCCCTCACGCCGCTCCCCAACTACCTAGCGCGGTCACTGCAAGCAGAGGCCCGGCTCGGCCCGGCCGACGCGATCGTCGTCCTCGGCAGCGGGATCGAGCCCGACGGCGCGTTGAGTCCCGGCTCGCTCTACCGGGTCACGCAGGGCATCAAGCTTTACAAGGCGCGTCTCGCCCCGCTCATCGTCTTCTCCGGCCCAGCGTTCGGCGGCCCTGCGGCGGAGGCCGAGGTTGCCGCCCAGCTGGCGCGCGATCTCGGGGTGCCGAGCGAGCAGATCCTCACCGAGACCGGCGCGCGTACGACACGAGAGGAGGCCGCACGGATCGCGCGGCGGCTCGAGCCTCGAGCGGTCCGCCGGATCCTCCTGGTGACCGACTCCGAGCACCTGACCCGAGCTATGGCGCTCTTCGAGCGCGCCGGGTTGGAGGTCCTGCCGGCGCCGGCAGACTCCGTCTCGCCTGCGACGGAGGGCCCGGAGGCGCGGCTCGAGCTGCTCCGCCGCCTCAGTCAGGAGTTGATGGCCCGCCTGTACTATCGTCTCGCCGGATATCTCTGACGGCACGCCGGAGGGTCTATGGAGCAGCTACTCTTCTTCGTCTGCCTCGCAGTGACCTCGCTCGCCGGCTACTGGCTCGGCAGGAGGGCGCTCGGCTTCGGCCACGTGAGCCTCGCCGCGGTTCTGGGAAGCGCCCTCGAGTGCCTCGGTGCAAGCGTCATCTTTCTCGTTGCGAACGTCCTTCTCGGGACGTTGGCAGCCCTCGCTGTGCGCACCCTGACGAGCCACTTCGTCGGGCTCTACGTCTTCTCCGACGCCATCCTGCTCCCGCTCTCGCTCGTCCAGGGGCTGGCGTTCTGGTCATGGCGGGAACGCGCGAGGGTTCACTGATTCTCTCTTGACTTAGTCCAGAGACTTAGTTTAGACTCAATTTCCCATGCAGCCCGTCAATGTCCACGCCGCGAAAACACATCTGTCTCGCTTGCTCCAGCGTGTTGCCCAGGGCGAGGTCATCGTGATCGCCAAGGCGGGCCGGCCAATTGCGCGCCTCGTGCCAGTGTCACCGCCGCGCGCGTTGGCCGACCTTTTGGGGATTGACCGCGGCCGGCTGCGGATCGCTAAGGACTTCAACACCCCGTTACCCGACAAGGTCCTTTCAGCGTTCGAGGGCGCTCCGTCGCGCCGCCGCACGAAGGCGCGCCGTTCCGCCCATCGTCAGCGCCCGTGAGAATCCTGCTCGACACGCACGTCTGGCTCTGGATCCTCGCTGCCCCCGAGCGCCTGTCGCGCGCGAGCCGGACTCGGCTCGGCGATCCCACCCATCAGTTCTACTTCTCAGCTGCCAGCGTTTGGGAGATCGCCATCAAGCATGCGCTCGGGCGCATGCAGTTACCCGGCGAGCCCCTCGCCTACCTCCGAAGCCGCCTCGGGCAAGGGCCGACGATACCGCTCCCGATTCAGCACGAGCACGCGCTCCGCATCGCCACGCTGCCGCGCCATCATCGCGACCCCTTCGATCGCATGCTCGTCGCCCAGGCCCAGGTCGAAGGGCTCGCGCTCATGACCGCCGACCCTGTGTTCCGGGTCTACGAAGTGGAGATCATCCGCGCGTGAAGTTACACGAAGAGGTGCGCGTTCGAGCAGAGCGGGCGATGACCATTCGTATGCTCGTGGATACGGGCGCAACTTTCTCAGTCGTCCCTCGGCGTTTAGCGCGCGCGCTCGGGATCAGGCGCCCGCGGCGATCCGTGAGCGTGCGCCTCGCCGATGGGAGGCGAGTGAGGCTCGGTGCCGATGTCGCGATTATCCGGATCGATGGCCGTGAAGCCCCGGCCACGCTCCTCGTGGGGGACGTTGACGAGCCCATTCTGGGCGTAGAGGCACTGGAAGCGCTGGGCCTCGTCGTCGACCCGCGGAAGAAGCGACTGTCTCCGTCCCGGCCTTACGCGGTGCGCCTCGGCGGCTACCGCTGATCTGCTTCGCAGCTGCCCCAATCGAGATGCCGGCTGGAGGAGATCTGGCCAGCCGGCGTGGCGAGGATTGTCCGGTTCGCTCGCACGGTCTTCCGTAAACCTGCGCAAGCTCCCGTCGACGCTCGCCTTCGACGCACTGGCATCCGTCGTGCTGCATGCTCCTCCCTGAGATGCCGGAGATGACGGCTGCCGCGGGCTCCCGTCCCGGCAATAAGTCGTCATCGACCAACCCAGGAGGAGGAGTCCATGAAGCGAGTCACAGGGATCGCAGTGAGCGCGGTGCTCGTGCTTGCGCTCGGGGTACCGACCGTCGGCGCTCAGAACGACGCCCAGAACGCTCAGCCGAAACGGCAAGACATCCGGCAGGACACGCGGGAGATCCGACAGGATCGCCGCGAGCTCCGCGATGACAACCGCGACATCGGCCAGGACCGCCGCGAGATTCGACAGGACACGCGCGAAATTCGCCAGGACCGCCGCAACATTCAACGCGATGAGCGCGAGCTGGCGGGGGACCGTCAGGACCTGGCGCGCGCCCTCAAGTCGGGGGACAAGGAGGCGGCGAAGGCCGAGCGCGCGGAGATCGCGAAGGACAAGCGCAAACTCCAGGCCGACCGTCGGGAGCTCGCACGCGACAAGCAGGCGCGCGAGCACGACCGGAAGGACCTGAGGCACGACGCCCGCGAGCGGTACCAGGACCGCCGCGATCTACACCGTGACGTCCGTGACCGGCACACTGACCGCCGAGACCTCCGGCAGGACCACGCCGCAGGCCGCAGCCCGCACGCCAAGAGGTAGACGCCCGCTCTCTCCCGGTGACGCGGGGCGCGGCCTAGCCGCGCCCCGTTTGTTTTGAAGGTACGGTAGCGTTCGTAAATCTCACCGCTCGAGTATTACAGTATTTGCGATAGGATCTGCCATGCGATGATCTTCCCCGAACTCTCTGGTCGATCGTGACGACGTCGACACTGGAAATGTGGATCGAGTCGTACTTCCACGCGTGAGATTCGCGCCACCATCCGACTCGAGGACACCGAAATGACGACGCCTCAGTATGGTTCCGATCTCGTGGTGGACCTGATGCGCGCGGCGGGCATCGAGTACGTCGCCTTCAACCCGGGTGCGACGTTCCGGGGCCTCCACGATTCGCTCGTGAACTACGGCGGCAACCGGGCGCCGGAGATCATCCTCTGCACCCACGAGGAGATCGCGGTGAGCGTCGCGCACGGTTACGCGAAGGCCGCGGGCCGTCCGATGGCGACCGTCGCGCACAACATCGTCGGGCTCCAGCACGCGAGCATGGCCATCTTCAACGCCTTCTGTGATCGGGCCCCGATCCTCGTCCTCGGGGGCACCGGTCCGATGGACACCTCGAAGCGTCGGCCCTGGATCGACTGGATCCACACGGCGCTGGTTCAGGGGACGTTGGTCCGCGACTACGTCAAGTTCGACGATCAACCGGCGAGCATTGCCGCCGTTCCTGAAGCGTTTGTTCGAGCCTGGCGGATCGCGCGGACCGAGCCGCAGGGTCCCGTGTATGTCTGTCTCGACGCCACAGTGCAAGAGGAACGTTTGGAGCGGGCCATCCCTTTACCGGATCTGGCCCGGTTCGAACCCCCGGCGCCGCCGCAGGCCGACCCGCAGGCGCTCGAAGATGCAGCGCGCCGACTCTGCGAGGCTCGATCTCCCGTCATTCTTGTGGGGTCGCTCGGCGGCAAGCCGGCGGCCAGCCGGTCGCTCCTCCGCCTGGCCGATCTGCTCGCCGCGCCTGTCGTCGATCTGTCCGACGCCCACCAGGGGCGTCCGAGCGTCCCGAGCACCTACGCGCTGGACATGAGCGCGGCACGGCAGGACGTTGTGGCAGATGCCGATGTCGTCCTCGCGCTCGACGTCCCGAACCTCCTCGGCGCGCTTGCCGACGTGGACCGGGCCACGCGACAGGTCCAACTTCTGAACGACCGGACCAAGGTCATCACGATCTCGCTCGACGACTACGCCCACCGAAGCTGGGCCCAGACGTATCTTTCGCTCGTACCGGTCGACCTCCCGATCGCCGCGCATCCGGCCGTCGCCCTGCCGGCTCTGGTGGCGCTGGTCGAGGATCGCCTGAAGAACGATCCCGAGGCGGGAGCCCGCCAAGCCCGAGCAGAGCGAATCGCCGCCCGGCGCACGGCCCTCGCGGCTGAGTGGCGCAAGACCCTGGAGCGCCAGCGCTCCGAGCGACCGATCGCCCAAGCGGTGCTCGCCGCCGAGGTGTGGGAAGCGATCAAAACGGACGACTGGATCCTGGCGAACGGCACGGCCAACGGATGGGCGCGCCGCCTCTGGGAGTGGCGGCCCGAACGGAGCTACGGCGGCAGCGGCGGGGCGGGGCTCGGCTATGGTCTCGGCGCCTCGATCGGCGTGGCCCTCGCGCATCGCGACTCAGGACGGCTGTGCATCGACCTTCAGTCGGACGGCGATCTTCTCTACGTTCTCGGCGGCCTCTATACCCTCACGCACCATCGGCTGCCGCTCCTCATCGTCATGTGCAACAACCGCTCGTACTACAACGACGAGGAGCACCAGGAGCGCATGGCCCTGGTGCGGGGACGGCCGGTGGAGAACAAGGGCATCGGGATCCGGATCGACGACCCCGCCCCAGACTTTGCGAAAATCGCCCAGGGTTTTGGAATCTACGCCGAAGGTCCCGTCGAGGACCCCGCGATGCTCCCACCCGCCCTGAAGCGCGCGCTTCGGGTTGTGCGGGACGAGCGTCGGCCGGCGCTGATCGACGTGGTGATCCAGCCCCGATGAGCGTGACGACCATCGATCGAACCGCCCTGCGCGCGCGTCTCATCGAGCTCGGCGTGCTGCTCGCTGTGAGCGTCCCCTTCCTGTTCGTCGAGCTCGGGATGCCGCTGCTCGACCCCGACGAAGGGCTCTACGCCACCATCGCGCAGGAGATCCTGAACCGCCGGGACTGGGTGATCCCGCACATCAATGGCCTCCCGTACCTGGAAAAACCGCCACTCTACTTCTGGCTGACCGCGCTGACCTTCTGGGTCTTCGGCCCCTCGGAATGGGCGGTGCGCTTGTGGTCGGCGCTCGCCACGCTGGGTTCGGTGCTCCTCACGTGGGGGATCGGGAGGCGCCTCTACGACGATCGCGCCGGGGTGCTCGCCGGCCTCGCGCTCGCAACCGTCGTCGGCAACGCCCTCTACGTGCGCAAGGCCTCCACCGACCAGCTCTTCGTGTTCTGTCTCGCGCTGGCCATGTACGGGTTCCTGCGCGACGTCGAGCGCCCGGACCTCAAGCGCACACGCTTCCTGCTCTTCTACGTCGGCGCGGCGCTCGGCGTGCTCGCCAAGGGCTTTCTCGGACTGATCTTCCCGCTGCTGATCTTCGGGGTCGGCCTCGCCGTGGCGCGGGGGCTCACCTGGCGCGAGCTCAACTTTGCGCCCGGTGCGGCCCTGTTCCTGCTCATCGCGGCGCCCTGGCACGTGCTCGCGGCCTGGCGATCGCCGACGCTGTTCGAATTCTACGTCCTCGACAACCATCTGCTCCGGTTCCTCAACGCCCGGCGGTTCGTGGAAGACGACGTGCCGATCTCCACCCTCGGCTTTCTGGTGGTGAGCTTCCTCTGGGCGTTTCCGTGGGGAGTCTTCGTGCTGGCGCGGCCCGCGCCGGATCCATCCCCTGTCGCGCGCTGGCGGCCGGTGATCGCGGTCTGGGCGCTCGTGATCGTGGGGCTCTTCGCGCTCTCGCGATTCAAGCACGAGTACTACGCGCTGCCCGCGTTCCCTGCGATCGCCGTCCTGGTTGGCGCCGCATGGGCGAGCGGTCGCGACATCCGACGCTGGCTGTGGGTCGGAATGGTCGGGTGCGGAGCAGGCGGCCTCTGGGCCCTCTTTATGGGCGCCGGGCTCACGCCCGCGCAGGCCATGAGCGGGCTCGCTGTGCTGAACGCGTACTACCGGATCCTCCACGAGCAGGGCGTCCTCTTCCCGTTCGCGTCGCCACGTCCGTTCGGCGTGCTCCTGCAGTGGTTGGGGCTGACACTCCTCCTGGGCTGGAGTGTCGCCACCTTCTGCTGGGCGCGCGGCTGGCGTCGGGCCTCGTTCGGCTCGCTCGTGGCCGTCGCGGGTGTGATCACCGTCCTGATCCTCAGGCTCTTGGCCGTCGTCGAGCCCCACCACTCGGCGAAAGAGATCTCGAGGGCGATCATGGCCCACGCCCGGCCGACCGACGTGATCGTGGTCGAAGGCTCGCTGGAGTACAGTCCGGCGCTCCTGTTCTACACGGGGCGCCCGGTGCTGATTGTCAACGGCGCCGTCGGCTATTTCTCGTTCGCCTCGACGCTGCCGGAGGCGAACGGCGTCTTCATCGACACCCAGGAGTTGATCCAATCGTGGGAAGGGCCGCGACGAGTGTTCCTCGTGGTCCGGCGCCCTCGGGCCGAAAGCGTCGCGGCAGCGTTACCCGCGACCAGCGTGATCGAGCTCGGGCGCTACGGCTCGCGCTGGCTCTTCTCGAATCGCTAGCCACCGAAGGAACAGCCTCGGCGACGCGAGTCAGGTAGGTCATCAGGGCCGGTTCGTCACCAGCTGGAAGCGTGGTCCCGTGGCGAGTCGGACGGCGCCGGGGAGGTCGCGGCCGCGGTCGCCCACGACGAAAACGCGGCCGCTCGAGGCCCACAACCGCTCGAACGCCTCGCGCGTCAGGAAGAGTCCGGGCGCGTCGCCCTTGTGGTATCCGAAGAGGAGGTCGCCGCCAGCGCCCTCGAGCATTCGGGTAGGATAGCCCGTGTAGAGCGACACGCCGCAGTAGTCTTCGTAGTTCCCCCAGACGACGAGCTCCGCCCGTGGCTCCCAGAGCTTGCGGATGATCGGCGCGAGATCACGCTGCGAGCGATCCGGAGCGACCAGGCGGTGGCCGAGCTCGACGAACCACAGGAGCCCGACCGCCCCGGCCAGCCAGATCGTGAACGCCAGGCGAGCGCGGGGGAGGCGCGACGCGAGCACGGCCGCGCCTCCGAGGACGACGATGAACACGGCAAACGGAAGGACGAGCCGCAGGCATTCTTCGACGAAAGCGAACGACGCCTCCCGGTGGTGGGCGAAGTACTCGCGGTAGACGCCGTCGAGCAGCGTGAAGAGTAAGGTGAGCGACTCCGCGGCGCTTTGCCGGAACAAGACGAGCCACGAGAGGACGGCGACTCCAAAGAAGAGGACCATCCACGCGGGGACGCGGACGCCGGCCCGCGATGGCCGGGTGTCGATCGCTCCTCGCCAGTATGCCGCCACGACCACGGCGAGGGCCGGGAACGCGGGCAAGGCGTAATATTCGAGCCGCGAGCCGCTCGTCGTGAAGAACGCGATCACCCAGGCCGACCAGACGAGCGGCAGCGCGAGAGCCTTCCGGAGATCGGCCGACGCAAGGGCAGCGGGGAGGAAGAGCGACCACGGGAGGAGCCAGAGGACGCTCGCGAGCCAGAACCCGCCGATCGCGAGAGGCGTGTAGTCGATCGGCTCCCGCGCGTTGAAGAAGCGGAGGAGGTGCTCGTTCACGAGGTAGAAGCGGAGGAAGTCAGGGTCGCGCGCGCCGAGGAGGAGGTGCCAGGGGACGAGGACGAGCGACACGACCGCCACGCCGAGGCGCGGGCGGAGGTCGTGCAGGAGGCGTATCGGGCCGAAGAGGAGCGCGCAGGTGGCCGCGGTTCCCAGCGGAAAGACGAGGCCGGCGAGGCCTTTGGTGAGCCCCGCCAGCGAAAGACCGCCCCAGAACAAGAGGGGTCCGAGTAGGCCGCGCTGGCCCCGCGCGACGACCACGAGGCCGAGCAGCGAGACGGCGAGCCAGAGAACGAAGAGGGTGTCGGTGAAGAGGAACCGCCCGTAGAGGAAGGGGCCCGCCGAGGTCGCGAAGACGAGCGCCGCCAGCGGCGCCGTCGCGGCGCCGAGAAGCTCGCGCGCGAGAAAGAACGTGACCGCGACCGTGGCGACGTACGCCACCGCGCTCGGCACGCGCGACGCCCCCTCGGTCTGGCCGAACAGCCGGTACGAGGCGGCCACGCTCCAGTAGAGGAGCGGCGGCTTCTCATAGTAACGGACGCCGTTCAGGCGCGGCTGCACCCAGTCGCCGTCGTCGAGCATCGCGCGTGCGATCAGCGCATAGCGCGCTTCGGCCGGGCTGGAGAGCGGTCGCTCGCCGAGCTGGTAGAAAGCGAGGACGGCCGACAGGCCGAGACACGCGGCCAGCCGCAGCGCCGTCCGCCCGCTCATTCGGCCGCGCGATCGCGCGCGACCCGGGTCGGATCCAACCCGACGACCTCGTCGACGACGAAGATCGGGCGGTTCTGGACCTCCTCGAGGACACGGCCGACGTACTCGCCGAGCATGCCGATCACCAGGAGCTGGAGACCGAAGCAGAACGCAAGCGCGGCCACGACGCCGGCGAGGACCGGCATCTGCCCGAGCAGCACGACAAGTCCTGCCGCGAGCGAGAGCGCCGAGATTGTGGCGCCCGCGAGCGCCACCAGCCGGAGCGGGATGACGGAAAACGACACGATCCCCGAGACCGCCAAGTCCAGGAGCCGCCAGACCGTGTACGTGGCCCTGCCCTTGCGGCGGCGATCGCGCTCGTAAGGAAACCCGACCTGACGGAAGCCGACCCAGCTCCTGAGCCCGCGCAGATAGGGGTGGCGCTCGCGAATGGCGACGATCAGGTCCACGACCCGGCGGTCCATCACCGCGAAGTCGGCGGAGTCGAGGGGCATCGTGGTCTTCGAGAGGCGCGTCTGAACACGGTAGAAGGTCGCCGCCGCCGCGCGGGTGAACCATCCCTCGCTCCGCGCCGCGCGGACGCCGTAGACGACCTCGGCACCCTTCCGCCACACGCGCACCATCTCACGGATCAGCTCGGGCGGGTCCTGGAGGTCGCCGTCCATCACGGCCACACACGCGCCGCGGGCGAAGGTGAGGCCGGCGAAGATCGCCGCCTGATGGCCGAAGTTGCGCGAGAGGCTCACGAGCTTGAAGCGCGGATCCTCGCGGGCGAAGTCGCGGATGATGACGGGCGTGGCGTCGGTGCTACCGTCGTCGACCAGGATGCACTCGAACTCGTGATCGGCGAGCGCCGCCACGAGCCGGGCGCGGAGCTCGGGAAGGTTCGCCTCCTCGTTGCACACCGGGACGACCACCGAGACCAGCTCGCCCATCAGCGTGCCTTCACACTAGCTCGGCTCGCAGGCTAGAATGTCGCTCACCGTGATCTCGCGCCGGGCACGGCGATGCTGACCCTCTATCGCTTCCCGACGCTGTACCGCCTCGCGATGCGAGTCGGCTACGGAGCGGACGCCGAAGCGCGCTATCCGCTTGTCGCCGACCTCGTGGCCGACCGCACCGATCAGCCGGGCCACATCCTGGAGCTCTGCTGCGGCGACCTCGCGCTCTACCGGCATCTCTTGCGGCGAGGACTTGCGCGGTCGTATCTCGGCCTCGAGCAGTCGTCGGCCATGCTGAGGCTCGCCCGCCGGCGCGGTGTGGATGTCCGCGCGTTCGACGTGCGCGCCGCTGGCGAGCTGCCGACGGCCGACACCGTGATCATGCAGGCAAGCTTATATCAGTTCCACGACATCGCTGACACCTTGCTTCCGCGCCTGTGGGCGGCCGCCAGGCGTCTCCTCGTGATCGCCGAGCCCGTGCGCAATTTGTCGCAGTCGCGCTACGGCGCGGCCCAGTGGGCCGCGCGCATTCTGACGCGGACCGACGACCGCGTTCATATCTTCCGCTACACCGAAGCGACGCTGCTCGAGCTCTATCAGCGCTGCAAGATCCCGGTGAGCCGTCTCGATCGCACCCCGGGCGGGCGCGAGATCGTCGTCTGCTCATTCAAGGCTCCTTCACTCTCAGCTGGACCGTGATGCTCGACGGCGGCAGCGAGTCGCGCTCCGCCGTGTAGCGCAGCTCCTGGAATCCCGGGAGCGGTGTCGTTGCCACGACGCCGACCCACTCGCACCGCGAGCCGTCTCGCATCCGTCGGCGCGTCCTCGGATAGCCTGCAAGGGCCACCGGCTCTCCGTTGATGCTGAGCGCGAACCGCGTGGTCGCCAGCTCCCGCGCGAGGCCGGGCTCGTCGCGCGCGCACCACGCGGGACCGAGGGGAATGCCGTGCCCGTCGATGATCGCCTCCTGGTACGCGTGATGCGCGCCGGGCTCGCGCCAGTCGTCGGGCAAGAGCGCCTCCCAGAAGACGGCGTCGCGGTAGTCGAATCCGATGTCGGGCGCGAGCCCGAGCGCGGCGACGCTCGCCGGCGGCTCGGCCCCTGACGGCCGGTACGCGGCGGCGAGCCCGAGGGCCACGAGCGCGAGCGCCGCAGCCACCGTCGCTCGAGCGCTCTGCCGGCTGCCGAACGTCTTCCCGGCTGGCCGCCCCGCCGCCACGCTCGCAACCAGGGCTCCCAGCACCCAGCCGACCCAGGCGCTCCCGATCGCGGTGAGGGTGACGCCGGGGAAGGCCGCGGCGACACGTCCGAGATCCCAGGGACGGCCGACGGCCCACACCATCCACGCGGCCTCCTGCGTGTAGAGCACGAGCGAGAGCGCGACGCCCGCGAGGACAGGCGCCAGCGCCGAGTAGCGCGGGACGGGGAACGCGGCGACGACGAGGTCGATCGCCAGCGCGGGCAGGATCGGGATCGGCGTGAAGGTCGGGATCCGCATGTCGAAGGCGCGAAGCGCGAGAAGGATCACGACGTGCTGGACGGTGAAGAGCACCGCCGTCGCCGTGGCGGCGCCGGGGCCGAGCGCGCGGGTGGCGGTCACGAGGATGGCCGGCAGAAACAGCGCCAGGAGAAACGGATAGAAGTCGGGCGTGCGCCCCCACGCGTCGAGGGTGTAGTGGTCGAGCGCGACCATGGACTTGTGGATCAGGTCGGCGAGGCAGAAGAGCAGGATCACGCGCGGCGCCCACCAGCGATGCGTGCGCGCGAAACGCGTGTGGGCGGCGACGGCGAAGACGAGGCCCAACGCGATGAGGACCGTCCCGGCGAGGCCGACGAGGTGCGGCGGGCTCCAGAGGTTCACGTCCTTTCCGACGTTCACGTGCCACCACTCGTCGAGCGCAGCGCCGGCCACGGCCAGAAGAAACCCGGCGCCGCTCAGCGAGAGCGCGGCGGGGGCGCCGTAGCGTCTCCTCCCCCAGGCGAGCGCCCACGCACTGACGAGGCCGTTGGCTGCGACGCCGGTGTACATGAGGACGTGAGGGGGCGAGAGGAAGCTGTCGCGGCCGATCGTCCGGTGCCAGGCGACGTCCCAGAGCAGGCCCGGGAAGCCGAACCAGCCGGCGCCCAGGGCGAGCGCGAGGGCCAGCGTGACGGGATCGACCCGTCGCGTCACCGGCGGTCCGCCAATGCTCACGGATCCTTGAAGGTCACGCGCAGCTCGACGTGGGTCCGCGCTAGCCCGGCGAGCCCGCGGTGCTCGACCGTGTACACGAACCGGTTTTGGCTCGCCCGCTGAAACGCGGACGCCACGCCCACCCACGCGCAGTACTGACCCTCGCGTAGGGGTAGACGAACGAGCGGGTACGGCGCGAGATCGACGGGAGTGCCGTTCACCTCCATGGTGAAGCGCACGGTTGGCAGGTCAGCGGCGAGCGCAGCCGCGGTCGGTGCACACCAGGCCGGACCGACGGGGAGCGGGAAGCCGTCGATGATCCCTTCACTGAGCGCCTGCACCCGTGCTGCGGATTGCCAGCCGTCCTCGAAGAGGACGTTCCAGAAGACTGCATCTTGGTATCGGAAGACCGGTAGCGGAGCAAGCTTCAGCTCACCCACCGTCATCGGAGGGCCGAAGATCTGAGGCCGATTCGTGGAGGCAAGGCCAGCGGCCGTGAGCCCGAGCGCGACAACAACCGCCCAGCGGGCGCGGCCCGTGCTGCCTAACGCGGATCCCACGGGCTTACCGGTCGCCGTGACCACGAGGAGCCCGCCGAGCACCCAACCCACCCACCCGCTCAGACCTCCAGCAAGGACCGATCGCGGGAGCCCAGCGAGGACGCGATCGAGCGGCCAGGGATGGCCGACGACATGGGCCATCCAAAGAGTCTCGACGAGGGTGAAGACAAAGGTGAAGACCAGCCCCAACGCGATTGCGAACCAGGCGCGCTCGCGATAGCGACGAACCGCGATGGCAAGGAACGTGAGGACGAGCGCAGGGAGGGCAACGATCGGCGTCACGGTATAGCGGTCGAACTCGATCGCGCGCAGAATCGTGTCGGTCGTGAGCGCCACGGCGAGAAACCCAAGACTCACCAGCGTCGGCGCCAACGGCCCGAGCGCTCGCCCGGCAGCCACGAGCACCAGAGGGAGCAGGAGTGACGACAGGTACGGGTACAGATCCGGTGTGCGGCTCTCCGGGATCATCGTGTAGTGCGCCTGGACGAAGAGCGCACGGTGAACGAGGTCGACGAAGACGGCGAGCATCGCCAGCCGCCAGAGCCACATCCGCCGGAACACTCGCCTACCCGCCTGGCCTGCGACCGCGAACAGCAGGCCGATCGCCGTGACACCGGCGCCGAAGTGGCCCATAAGGTGCGAAAAGCTCCAGATGAGAGCGTCCTTGCCGTAAAGCCAGTGCCACCACACGTCGATTGGGGCCGCGGCGCCAACGATGAGCACGCCGAGCGCCGCAATGCCGAAGCCCACCGGGACCTGGAGGCGGCGAAGGGCGAGGACCGTGCCGCCGAAGTCCGAAGCGCGCCCGAGTGTGGCAGCCGCGACGGCCGCGACGGCAGCTCCCCAGATGCCTAAACCACCGCAATAGATGAAGAGGTGCGGCAGGACGAAGAACGAGTCGCGGCCAATCGTGCGGTGCCACGCAGTGTCGAGAAAGACGCCGACCATTCCGAGGCCGCCGAAGGCCAGCGCGACCGCGATTGCTATGTTAGGAATCAAGAGTTGACCTTTCGCGACTCGCGGGATCGCCACCTACCCCTACGAGCCTCTCGGCTTGCTCGAGGTCCCGCACCGCCTGGGCGAACCGGTCACCGCCGGGGCCATGATACCCAAGCCATGATCCCAGGGAGGGCTTCACTCGGAGGCCCATCATGGAAGAGATGATCCGCAAGCAGGTCTACATCGAGCCACGCCAGGAGCGTCCGCTCAAGTGCGGCGGTGGACGCGCGATGAGCTCTACACGCGTTGACGTCCTGGTCAACGCAAACGTTTTCGTCTACACCTACGTCACGGCGGAGCCCGAAAAGAGAGCTCGCGCGCTAGACGCCCTCGACCGGCTGGTGCTTCACGGCCGCGGCAAGATCTCGACCCAGGTACTCGGAGAAGTTTTTCGAGTTGTGACGGCCAAGCTGAGACCCTCCAGAAGCGCCGGCGACGCCTTCAACGACAGGGCGCGCAGCTCTGGGCCACGGCGCGCCTGAACCAGATCCCGCTGATCCTCACCGAAGACTTCGCCCACGGACGTGTGCTGGAGGGCGTGCAGTTCCTCGACCCGTTCGCGTCCTCATTCGAGCTCGCGGCGCTCGACTGACGTGCGCCCGCGGAGACGCCGCGCCTCGCGTAGGGCATCAGATCACCACGGTCACCTTGATGGAGCCGGGCTGGGCGTGGGCCACGAAGGCGTCGCTGATCGTGTCGAGCGCGAAGTGGTGGGTGACGAGGGGCCGCGTCTTGACGGTCCCGTCGGCGACGAGGCGCATCGCCTCGGCGAACTCGTCCTGGTAGATCATCGAGCCCACGATGGTGACCTCGCGGCGAACGACGAAGAAGAACTCGACGGGCGTCGGCTCGTGGGGCAGTCCGGTCAGGACGACCCGCCCGCCGGGCCGCACGAGCATCAGAGCGTGATGCACCGCCTCGGCCGTGCCCGCCGTCTCGATCACGCAATCGACGCCCTCGCGCCCTGAGAAGACGCGCGCCGCGGCCTCGACCGACCCGTCCGCGAGCGCATGGGTCGCCTCGGCGCCGAGGTCGCTCGCGAGCGCGAAGCGCCGCGCGCTGCGACCGACGACGAGGACGCGCGCTCCGTGGCCGCGCACCACCTGGAGGGCCAGGAGCCCGAGCGTCCCCGCTCCGACGACGGCCACGGTCTCGCCGGAACGAACGCCGCCCCGGCCGACGGCGCGGACGACGACCGCGAGGGGCTCGGTGAGGACCAGGTCCTCGTTGGCGACGGCGGCGGGCGCCCGCCAGCAACAGCGCGACGGGACGCGCACGAGCTCGGCAAAGCAGCCATCCACGTCGATCCCGACCGCGGTGCGCGCCAGGCAGATGTTCCGGTTGCCCTCCAGGCAGAGCGGACACGTCCCGCACGAGTAGTTCGGCTCGACCGCGACACGATCGCCGGGCGCCACGCGCGTCACGCCGGGGCCGACCGCCTCGACGCGGCCGACGAACTCGTGCCCCATCACCCGCGGATAGGCCACGGGCCTGTCGCCCGACCAGATGCGGTAGTCGGTCCCGCAGAGACCGGCGACGCCGACGCGCACCAGGACCTCGTCGGCTCGGACCTCGGGCGCTCTCGACGACTCGACGCGCAAGTCGCGCGGACCGTGAAGAATCGCGGCTTTCACGCGGAAAATGTACCCCACTCTCTGGCTTTTTCCTAGAAAGGCGGCCGGGGTCGGTGGTAGCCTGCATCTTGGGACGGTTGATGACCTCGTTCCTCTACTACCTCTACGAGCGACGTCTCCTTCGGCAGATTCGGGGACGACCGGTCCCCCGGCACCTCGGCATCATCCTCGACGGCAACCGCCGGTACGCGCTCAAGCGCGGCTTCGTCGACCCGTGCCAGGCGTACGCGCTGGGCGCACGGAAGCTCGACGACGTGCTCCTCTGGTGCGCCGAGCTGTCGATCCCCGCGGTGAGCCTCTGGGTCCTCTCGACGGAGAACTTTCGCCGGGATCCGAGCGAAGTCGTCGGGATCCTGTCGACGATCGAGGCCAAGCTCGTCCAGCTCGCCCGTCACCCGAGGATCCGCCGTCTCGGCGTCCGGGTCCGCGCCGTCGGCAAGCTCGATCTCCTCCCGGACTCGGTGGTCGCCGCGATCCGTGAGGCCGAGGAGGCCACCGCCGCCAATCGCGAGATGGCGCTGACGATCGCCGTCGCCTACGGCGGGCGCCAGGAAATCATCGACGCGATGCAGGCACTGCTTCGCGAGAAGGCCAAGCAGGGCGAGGACCTCGAGACGATCATCGAGGGCATCTCCGAGGAAACTCTCGCCCAGTACCTCTACGCGCCCGACCTTCCCGATCCGGACCTGATCATTCGAACGAGCGGCGAGGTGCGGCTCTCGGGGTTCCTGCTCTGGCAGAGCGCGTACAGCGAGTTCTACTTCTGCGACGTTCACTGGCCGGCGTTCAGGAAGATCGACTTCCTGCGCGCCGTGCGCGCGTTCCAGGAGCGGGATCGTCGCTTCGGATCGTAAGGGGGGCGAAGCCCCCCTCCGAGGAAACTACGCAGCCGAGTGGCCGCCGTCCAGGAAGATGGTCTGGCCCGTCATGAAGTCGGAGGCGGACGAGGCCAACAAGACCGCGAGCGGGCCGATCTCCTCCGGCCGGCCGATCCGGCGCATCGGGACGTCGCGGGTGAGCCGCTCGTTGATCTTCGGGTCCGCGAACGCGTCGTCCGTCATGGGCGTGGCGAACCAGCCCGGAGCGATCGCGTTCACCTGGACATTGTGGCGGGCCCACTCGACGCCGAGCGCGCGCGTCAGCGCGATCACGCCGCCCTTCGTCGCGGCGTAGATCGTGTAGCCCGGGAGCCCCACCTGCCCTAGCACCGAGGCGACGTTGATGACCTTGCCCGACCTCTGCGCGATGAGGTGGGGCGCGGCGGCGCGGCAGCCGTTGAAGACGCCGGTGAGGTTCACATCCACCATGAGCCGCCAGTCCTCCGTGGTCATCTCGACGAGCGGAGCCACCTTGGCGACGCCCGAGTTGTTGACCACGATGTCGAGGCGTCCGAGCTCACGC
>WNEP01000629.1_pt1 | contig 18083 bp, 18 predicted proteins | sample 5399961 | NCBI WGS metagenome assembly WNEP01 (sample SAMN13153329, study PRJNA577476) | soil metagenome | isolation source: 20 cm grassland meadow soil pre-rain plot 5 | place: USA:California | collected 2015-09-08 | reverse complement strand
CTCCCGCTGACTTGTCTGCTCCCGCTGACTTCTTCGTCGACACGTTAACCTGGTAGGCTCCTCCGACGGCACCGTGATAACCCGGCGACTGTCCAGAATTCGGCGGTGCTCTAGTCTGTTGCTGCTTCTTTTCTCCTTTTCCGCAGGCTGCGTCAGGTCCGACGCACGCAAGCGCAAGACCGCAAATTAAAGCAAGAAATACTTTCGTAAACCTCTTCCCTTCCTCTGTTAGACATTATAGTCTACTACTTGTTCAACGTCTTGGCAAGGCTTTCTGGATCGCCAAAACCAGAGGTTGACCCCGTTGCTGCATCGCCAGCGCCACTGTTGTCAGTAGGCGACAAAGTTCAAGAATTAATCTTGTTTCAGCTTTCAAAGATTGCCATACTTTCTCGTTTCTAACTCTGGCGTAAGCGAAGCTGGCGACAGTCGGAGGATCGCAAGAACAATCGCCGAGAGAAAATGCCGGATATCTTCATTTCCTACGCTCGCGAGAACAGGGACTTCGTGCATCGCCTGGATGAGTCTTTGAAAAGTCGGGGCCGAGAGGCATGGGTCGATTGGGAGGGCATTCGGCCAACGGAAGAATTCATGCAGGCTATCTATGGCGCAATTGAAGCCGCTGACACTTTCGTTTTTGTCCTTACGCCGGACTCGGTTGCTTCAGTCGTCTGCGGTCATGAAATTGCGCATGCGGCAGCGCACAACAAACGCATGGTGCCGATCGTCGCCCGAGAAGTGAACGCCGACAACGTGCCCGAGCCGCTGGCGAAACTAAACTGGATTTTCTGCCGGGAGAGTGACGATTTTGAAAAGGCGACTGATATACTGATCAGCGCGCTCGATACCGATCTCAAGTGGGTGCACGCGCACACGCGTCTGCTCACGCGTGCAATTGAGTGGAATGCAAACGGCAGGAACAACAGCTTTGTTTTGCGCGGTGATGATTTGCGGTTGGCTGAGCAGTGGCTCGCGGAAGCAGGCGCTGAAAAGGACCGCCAGCCCACAGCGCTCCAAACTGAATACATCATTGCCGGCCGCAAAGCCGCTGCGCGAAGGCAGCGGATCACGCTTGGGGCCGTAACCTTCGCATTCGTGATCGCTGTCGTGCTCGCGGTCCTGGCGTTCTTCGCGGAGGCCAAGGCGAAAAATCAAACACAGGTTGCGGTCGCTGCGACAAAGAAGACCAGCGAAATCGCCAGCCGGGGAAATGTTTCGCTGGCTCGGTACTCAAAAGAAGGCGGAAAAAACGCTCAAGCCTTGGCCCAGCTTGCGCAGGCGTTGCGGCTGAATCCGGAAAATCAGGAAGCCTCTGGCTTGACGGCCGCTATGCTGACACAGCTAAGCTGGCATGTTCCATTAACTGGTTCAATGTGGCATAAAGACGTAGTTTATTCAGCACAGTTCAGTCCCGATGGTCAACGGATAGTGACCGCCTCATGGGATAAAACAGCGCGTCTGTGGGATGCCGCCAGTGGCAAACTAATTGGCGAGCCCATGAACCATGAACGCATGGTTTATTCAGCGCAGTTCAGTCCCGACGGACAGCGGGTAGTGACCGCCTCCGCGGATAAGACGGCGCGTCTGTGGGATGCCGGCAGCGGCAAACCAGTTGGCAAGCCCATGAAGCATCAAAACGAGGTTTATTCAGCACGATTCAGTCCCGATGGTCAGCGGGCGGTGACCGCCTCCGCGGATAAGACAGCGCGTCTGTGGGATGCGGCCAGCGGCAAACCGCTTGGCGAGCCTATGAAGCATGAAAACGAGGTTTATTCAGCACAGTTCAGTCTAGACGGTCAGCGGATAGTGACCGCCTCAGCAGATAAGACGGCGCGGCTGTGGGATGCCGCCAGCGGCAAACCAATTGGCGAGCTCATGAAGCATGAAGGCATGGTTTTTTCAGCACAATTCAGTCCCGATGGACAGCGGGTAGTGACCGCCTCCGCGGATAAGACAGCGCGGCTGTGGGATGCCGCCAGCGGCAAACCGCTTGGCGAGCCTATGAAGCATGAAGACGTGGTTAACTCAGCACAGTTTAGTCCCGATGGACAGAGGATAGTGACCGCCTCATGGGATAAGACAGCGCGACTGTGGGATGCCGCCAGCGGCAAACCGCTTGGCGAGCTCATGAAGCATGAAGACGTGGTTAATTCAGCGCAGTTTAGTCCCGATGGTCAGCGGATAGTGACCGCCTCAGAGGATAAGACGGCGCGTCTGTGGGATGCCGCCAGCGCCAAATCAGTTGGCGAGCCCATGAAGCATGAGGACGTGGTTACTTCAGCGCAGTTCAGTCCCGATGGTCAACGGGTATTGACCGCCTCAGAGGATAAGACGGCGCGGCTGTGGGATGCCGCCAGCGGTAAATCAATTGTCGAGCCCATGAAGCATGAAGACGTGGTTACTTCAGCGCAGTTCAGTCCCAATGGTCAGCGGATAGCGACCGCCTCAGCAGATAAGACGGCGCGGCTGTGGGATGCCGCCAGCGCCAAAGCAGTTGGCGAGCCCATGAAGCATGAAGACGTGGTTACTTCAGCGCAGTTCAGTCCCAATGGTCAAAGGGTCGTAACCGCCTCAAGGGACAAGACGGCGCGACTGTGGGATGCCGCCAGCGGCAAACCGCTTGGCGAACCTATGAAGCATGAAGACGTGGTTAACTCAGCACAGTTTAGTCCCGATGGTCAACGGATAGTGACTGCCTCACGGGATAAGACGGCGCGGCTGTGGGATGCGGCCAGCGGCAAAGCAATTGGCGAGCCCATGAAGCATGAAAACGTGGTTACTTCAGCGCAGTTCAGTCCCGATGGTCAGCGGATAGTGACCGCCTCATGGGATAAGACGGCGCGTCTGTGGGATGCCGCCAGCGCCGAACCAATTGGCGAACCTATGAAGCATGAAGGCCTGGTTTTTTCGGTACAGTTCAGTCCCGATGGTCAACGGATAGTGACCGCCTCAGCAGATAAGACGGCGCGGCTGTGGGATGCGGCCAGCGGCAAACCAATTGGCGAGCCCATGAAGCATGAAGACGTAGTTAATTCAGCGCAGTTCAGTCCCGATGGTCAGCGCGTAGCGACCGTCTTAGAGGATAAGACGGCGCGTCTGTGGGATGCCGCCAGCGGTGGATCAGTTGGCGAGCCCATGAAGCATGAAGGCATCGTTAATTCAGCGCAGTTCAGTCCCGATGGTCAGCGGATCGTGACCGCCTCATTGGATAAGACAGCGCGGCTGTGGGATGCGGTGATTGTGACCGATAAGGACACAAGAGAGGATATTCTTTTACTTGCCGAACTAGCTGAAGCCACCGGCGGTGTGACTTTGGAAACTGTCGGCCAGGCAGAGAATCTCAAATTGCTGACTCCAGAACAGGTTAGAGCATCTTGGGAGAAGATCGCTGCGAAATTCTCGGGACCTTCTTCAAAATTGACTCCGTTACAGCGATTCATGGAATGGAGTGTCGCGGATCGCAGAAGTCGGACGATTTCTCCGCTCTCGCAGGTCACAATTTCCGAATGGCTCGAGAGCAGGATCAAGAAGGGTACAGTCGAAGGGCTGCGAGCCGCGATCCAAGTCGATCCCGCGAATGCCCGTGTAACCGCGCATCTTGGCCGGCGTCTTGCCGATCAAGCCCTCGAACAAGGCAGTGATCCCGACGAAGCCCGGCGCGCTCGCGGAGAAGCTGACTTTCTGACAAGCCGTGCACTAAAGCTCGCTCCCCACAACGGCGAAGTTAAGAAGCTGCGCGACGAGGTAGTCAAATTACTCGGACTAAAGACGAACTGACGTAATCAAAACCCATGAACTACCACGCGCTTTGTTTTGTGGACATGCTGTTTGGTCAGAAGTCGGATCTCAAAAGCGGCGTGGTTGTCGATTTTGATCAAATCTACAACGAAGCGATCAAACCGGCGATTGAGGGCTGCGACGGCAGAGGCCGCGGCAGGATTAACCCTGGGCTATAGGGAGTGGGAGCTTCTTCAGCGGCGATGCCGCTAGGAGCGCTTTGAGTTTAGTCACCTGCTCGCCGGTGGATTGTTTCATCCATTCTTCGGGAGCGGCGGCGAAGGCTTCCTCCAGGCGCTGCTGACCCGGTGCTTCCTCCTCTAATCCGATGTGCGCTTCCGCTAGAGTCGCCAGAACCCAATAACGGATCACGGCGAGTTTACTCCCTGCAGGTGGCTGCGCGGCCGGCGGATTCAATGCCAGCCACTGATTGCAAATGGAGATTACCTCCTGACGGACGCGTCGCGCTTGCACGAAGTCAGCGATAGCTTCGGCATAACCGACTGGATGAGCCGCGCGCTCATTCAGCAGGTAAGCGTAGTTGATTCCATTGTAGTAGTCATTGCGCAGGTAAAATCCGCGCTCGTAGGCGCGCACTGCTTCATCGAGATAGCTACTCTCTTTAGTCAGTTTCCATAGGCCCTTGTGTAGCGATCCCCACAGGCCAAGAGTTTCGGTATCATTGGAGGTCTGCGGTTCGAGCAGCTTCAGAACATCGCGTGCTGCTTTGAACGCTTCTTCGGGAGTGGGATACTGGCTCTTATAAGTGGCCAGCGCGAGTCGCTGGAGAATGTAGGGATCTTCGAGGCTCGTGGCTGGTTGACCGGAGACTGCTTCCTGCGAGGGGTTGGCTTTTCGCATTTCGCGAATTTCCTCGAGTAATATTTTCGCCTTCACCCAATCGCCTTCCTTCTGCGCTTCATCCACGCGCGCCATCAATTCACTATGCGCAGGTGTCGTGTCTGCCACGCCGGTTGTGACTTCGACATCGGCCGCGACGGCCTGCGCCCGATGAAGCACTTCTCTTGTCTCTTCCGTGATGGAGGGCGGAGTGAGTCGCTTGATAAACTGATAGACCGGACTGTCGGCTCGCAACTGTGGTTCTTTGGCCATTATCTCTTTGATGGCCGCGGTCAGTTCGGTTGTGAAACGCTTCGCTTCGCTGACGCCAATGTCCTCACCCAGATGCCGGTATGAGCGGATCACGATGTGGTTCAAATCAAAGAAGGGGGACTTCATCATCTGCTCCTCAGCAATTATGACCGTGGTATAAGGACGAAGCGCGTGCCGGACACCGAGCTCGTAAATGGCGTTCCGGTTTGAAGTGGAGACGTCGGCAACGACAACATCCGCCTTGAGCAGCTGTTCGTACATTGGCACGTCGATGAGACCGGAATGCACGATCTCGTCTGCGCGGATGCATTTCAGGTCGGCGGCTTCGACCGCCGGTTTGATGAGGTTGAGATAGGACTGATCGAGATCGAGGACGCGACCAGTTTCGAAGTCGGTCTTCTTCCCAAAGCCCATCACGACAAAGCAGGTGCCTTCCTCAAGCGCCGAATCTGGTGGTGTTGGCATATTCTTTTCTCCTGAGTCATGCTGTTAATCATGGCCGCTTACAAGGGAAATCCTGTGAAATGGGACGTCGTTACTTTCTGCTCGTCGTCGCATTACGCAAATGCCCGCTTTTGCGACAATCGCTCAGCGACGGCTCTTACCGCGCACGTGCTCCGCTCCCCCAGACTAGGGAATTGACCCTCTCGATTTTGCCGCGATGACCTGTCTAAAGGCGTTGCACGGTATGCAGTCAATGTTAAATGTTTAAACTATCCGTTCCTGTGAGCCACCTCGTAGATTGGATGGGCGTCGGTCGATTCAGGACTCCTGGCAATTTGCGTTTACTGACGCGCGACATTCAGTTGCGGGGTGAGGGAGAAACTCAATCTGGCATGAAAAAATCGTGAGAAAAAATACGATTACTTTCGAGAATGGAAATGGCGCCGTCGTTATCACCGCACCGCGCGATGCAAGCGCAAAGGCGATTTTAGGCGCTCTTGAAATCACGTTGCCTCGTGCTGTGATTCTGCTTTTTGGTGGGGCGGCCGGACTTGATGATTCACGCAAAGCTCACCTTGCGACTTTGTTTGCCGATGGAGTTGCTCCGGTGGCGGCCGAATTGGGTGCGCTGATTATCGATGGAGGCACACAATCCGGCGTCATGGCGATAATGGGTGAAGCAGTCGCGCGATCTCCCGGGACATCTCAGTTGCTCGGAATCGCACCGAAAGGGAAAATCACGCATCCGGAACTTTCAGACGCGTCCGCCAGGTCGGATGGCACTCCGCTTGAACCGAATCATTCGCATTTTGTTTTGGTGGAGAGCAATGAATGGGGTGGCGAGACCACGAAGATGTTAGAACTCGCGCGCGCATTCAACGCGCCGATCGTTGCGATCCTCGTCAACGGCGGCGCGATTGCGGCGGATGAAGCTTTACAAAGCGTGCGCAACGGATGGCAACTCCTCGTGTTTGAAGGCAGCGGAAGATTCGCGGACGAATTAAGCGCGGCCGTGCGCGATGGTCAGTCTGCGAAATCCATCGAAGTAAGTGAGATCGCGCGCTCCGACCGCGTTGCGTTATTCCATGTCGATGATGCCGCTTCGACCTTGAAAATCCGATTGCGCCGAATGTTCAGCCGGGAGTAAAAAGAATTTCGTGCGTTTGTTTGAGCGATTGCCATCGCAGCGACGAGTTATCGCGACAAATTGGATAAGATCGGTCCGCGGAAACTGCTCGCATGCGACGGCAGCGGCGTTCGCGGAATTATCAGTATAGCGCGCTCTTTCTCATGGCTTGGCCAGGTCTCTATTGGCCGATTTGAGTGCCATTGAGAAAATCATCAAGATCTTGCTTGAACTCGTCAAAAAAGTTAGAGGCGGTGTAGGTCGTCACCTGCAAAGTTCCTTCAGATCCGCCATAGTAATAGCCGTAGTATATGGCGGGAATGCCTTGGACGGTTGCCGTGAGTTTAAGGCATAACAGTTCTTTTCCTTTCACAACTCGCTTCTCTTCGGAGACAATCTTAACATCGGGAGCCACCTTTTTGGCGTTCGCAACTGCCAGCTTCTTTAGCGACTCCATCGGAACGCTGATCCGTTCGGAAATCACCATCGCGTAGGCGTCGCCGCTCTTGTGGTTAAAAGTGATTTTAATAGGGTCCTCTTCCGACGAATCTTGAGTCCACTTCTGCGGATCAATCCACACGCCAAAGGGACCCTTGCGTGCTTTCACAAAAACCTTCCCTGTCGAAGGCTCTTGATTAGTGCGGGAACCGCTGTTCGGTGATGCAGCAGAAGGCACATTGGGCGTGTTGTCGTGCCGGATTTCATGTTCCGCCGGTTCGGCAACTGGGGCCTCCTTCTCAGCCGGGGTGGGTGCGCTCGCGTTCTCAGGCGGCACCTCTCTTTTGTGACCCATAATATACCATGCGGCGACGCCGAAGATTACTAAGACTGGAACCGTGGCAATGATTGCCCTTCGCGAACGCGAAGATAAGTGGACGGTCGACCCATCTGCCACCGGTCCTGTCCGCGCAACCAGAGTCTTTTTTGTTCCTGGCAGTTTTCCCGCTACAGTGAGCCAGATAGAGAGACCGAGCGCAATCAAGAAGAACAGTCCGCTGAATGATTCTCCGACTTTCCGTCCGAGATCTTCGGCGTGCGGGTTGAGAATGCCAGCGATGACGCCCGCGAGGAACAGCGAACTCACCCAGAATACAAGCATCCAAGCAATGGCGAGCAAGATCAGCTTCACTACGCTCCGCTTCGAATCGAGCGGACGTGGAGGGGGCGGCGCCACAACACCCGATACAGGGGCATGGGAGATTTGCGACGCCATCAGGCTCTCACTCTCCGATTGAGCTGGCACGTTTGCGCTGGGAAGCGGCGGGCTCTTTAGCACTGTCCTGACCGTCTTTGCCAAGTTGTCCAAATGCCGTTCCAGCGGCGGCGAAAACGCGTCCATCCACTGCGAAGTCGAAATGAAATATTCCAGTGCCCTTGTGGGCGGGATGTCGGCAAGGCGAAATGGAATGATGTAAACGCCCTTGTTAACAGCGCGCTCTACTTCGCGTTTGATTTGGGGTGAGACGTTCGCGCTCTGAGAAAAGAGCAGGATCATGATGCGACTGGATTCGATCGCATTAATTATCGATTCGCCCCAATCGGCACCGCCCACAACATCGCGCGGCGCTATCCAGCAGGTAACCGACTCTGCCTCGAGTCGTGCCACGATCGCCTCGGCGACAGCTTTGTCCGTCACCGAGTGACACAAGAAAACGTCGTGAGCCATTCGCGGTCTCCGTTTCGCATCTGATGATGGCGCGACGGCGTGCCGATTCAAGACAAATCGACCGATCGACCTTGCCTTACCAACGAGAAGCCCATTATCGATGAGAATGAGTTACCGCGACAAATTCGATAAGAGCGGCCCGCGAAAACTTCCCGCACTCGACGGTGGCGACATTCGTGGAATTCAGTATCGAAATCCCCGCGCGGGTAGAATCGGAGCTGCACAAGACTAGCGGGAACCCAAAGCTGGAAGAACTGAAATTTGTGACCCTGGTTGTCCCCGTGTGAAAAGCGCTTGTGCGCGCGGTGGTTCTCCGGCAGTTTCGTGCCATCATGGGCGCAGATCGCAGGCTCGGTTGTCTCAGTATCTTTTTGTTCGTCGCGCTTTGTGCCAGTCTGTTTGTCAACTTCGTGCTGATTGTCGCTGCGTTTCAGCGCTTTGCCGGTGTGCGGGAACCGGAACCGATCCCGCGTTTCCGGGAGATCCTGCTTCAGAGAGGCACGCGCGGAGCTGCCGACAAGGTGGCCGTCATCACCATGCGCGGTTTGATCAGTTCTTCGCTCCCAGGAAGCGTCACCGATTCGATGGTCGACGACATGCGCGCGGCACTGCAACAGGCCCGCGATGACGATCGCGTCAAAGCCATTGTTCTCGAAATCGATTCGCCAGGCGGAGAAGTGACCGCCTCCGATGCGATCTACAGCGCCCTGGTCAAAGCGCGCGCGAAGAAGCCGGTCGTGGTTTACATGGAATCGCTCGCGGCTTCAGGCGGCTATTACGTTTCATGCGGCGGCAAATTTTTGATGGCAAGCGAAACGACGATCACCGGTAGCATCGGCGTCATTATTCAAACCCTGAACTACGAGCAACTGTTCAACAAGGTTGGACTCGCTTCCGTCATTTTTAAAAGCGGCAAGTTTAAGGACATGCTTAACGGGGCGCGACCGATCACGCCGGAGGAACGCGAGCTTGTGCAGAATTTCATTATGAAAACCTACGATAAGTTTCTCGGTATTGTCGCAAAGGAGAGAAATCTTTCGGCCGATCTCCTGCGCAATACCATCGCCGACGGCCGAATTCTGTCGGGGAAGGAGGCGTTCGAGAACAAACTGATCGATGGCCTTGGCGAATTGGACGACGCGTTTACTAAAGCAAAGCAATTGGGAAATGCGCCGGAAGCGAAAATTGTGAAGTACGGTCCGCCGTTCAGCCTGAGCCGTTTCTTGCGAATATTTGGAGGGACTGACTCAAAAATCGAATTGCAGCTTCCCAAACAGTTCATTCCACAACTGGAATCGGGACGTGCATATTTCCTGCCGAGCTATTACGCGCCGTAGATACCGGGACGCATGCGACTCGATAGCCTTTTCGCGGCATTCGGAGCCGCTCCGAGCCTTGGTTCAAATGTCCTTTTCGCGCTTTACTTTCTTGCCAGCATTTACATCTACATTTCGCTGATTCGTCAGATTAGCGCGCGAACATCGGCAACTGCCGCCGACACGAAGAGATTCGGGCTGCCTGAAGCAATAGTCGCAGCAGCTCTCATCTTTTTTCTTTTACTCAACATCAGCGCTTCGGTTTCGGGTCCGTCGGCCCAGCTCAGCACGCGCAATCTTTTGGCAAATCTCCTTTTAACGGTGCTCGTCGTGCTTTCCATTGTTACTTTCCTACAGCTACGCGGATTTGATCTCGGCTCGTTAGGCGGCTTTTTCAAAATTGGTTTTGTCCGCGCCTTGGGCACTGGAATAATCCTGCTATTTTTCGCTTATCCATTGATCTTCGTGAGCGAAGCGATTGCGCAGTGGCTCTTCAGAAGCGGTTCGAGCAAGCAGAACATCGTCGAGCTGTTCAGTGCGTCGCCCACGATCGAGCAGCGAATTATGATTATCATTTTCGCGGTGGCGATCGCGCCCGTGGTTGAGGAATTTCTTTTTCGATTTTTCCTCTACGGGGTAATCAAACGCTATTTCGGCCGTTTTCTCGGAATCACAGTTAACGCATTACTCTTCGCGGCCGCACATACGCATTTCCCTTCTTTTGCGCCGCTGTTCGTCCTGGGAAGTTGTTTCACCATTGCCTACGAATGGAGCGGTTCGATCCTCGTCGCCATGACGATGCATTCACTGTTCAATTCGCTGACGCTCACCGTGCTGGCATTTCCAGAGACCTTTCGGCAATGAAACTGCGCCATCTCGGCGAGGACCGACTGCTCGACCAACTTTTGCCTAGTCTTCCGCTCGGGAAAACGGTCGTCGCAGGTGCGGGCGATGATTGCGGCGTCGTGGAAATGCCCCCCGGCGGCAGTTTTTTCGTGCTCAAAACCGATTGCATTGTTGAGGGCGTCCATTTCTTGTCCGGAGCCAACCCGCTCGATGTTGGCTGGAAAGCAATGATGCGCCCGCTCAGCGATTTTGCCGCGACATCCGCCGTGCCTCAGTTCGCGCTGATTACCCTCATCGCCCCAAAACAAACCCACGTGGACTGGGTGAAAAAGCTTTATCGTGGTCTGCGCCGGGGTGCAAAGCGGTTCAACGTCAGCATCGTCGGCGGCGAAACGAGCATCACATCGGGTCCGATTGTCATCTCTGTGAGCGTTGTTGGATTTGTTGAAAAAAACCGCTGGGTGTCGCGCCGGGGAGCCAAAGTTGGCGATGATCTTTTTGTCACTGGTCGGCTTGGCGGCGCCCTCAAACACAAGCACTTGCAATTCGTGCCCAGAATTGCGGAATCGCGCTGGCTTACGGAAAATTTCTCTATTCGCGCTATGATGGATTTGAGCGATGGACTGGGAGTCGATCTTCCCAGGCTCGCGCGCGCAAGCAGAGTCGGATTCAACGTCGAGATGGAGAATTTGCCGCTGAGTCGAGGTGCTAAGATCGCCAATGCAATTTCGGAAGGAGAAGATTACGAGCTACTCTTCGCCATTCCACCGCGTCAGAGCAAACGATTGCAAAAGGAGTGGCACAAGAAATTCCCCAACCTAGACCTCACGCGCATCGGCTCCCTCAATCGAAAATCGAAAATCGAAAATCGAAAATTGCAAGGTGGCTACGTTCATTTCCAACAGCCCGGCTGAAACCGAGGCAATCGGGCGGCGATTTGCGAACGATGTTAATGTTGGATCAGTTTTGGCCCTCCAAGGCGAACTGGGGAGTGGCAAAACTCAATTTGTGAAGGGTCTCGTTGCCGGACTGGGAAGCAGCGCCATGGTTACAAGCCCGACATTCACAATTGTGCACGAATATCCAGGCGGACGGTTGTCCGTTTATCATTTCGATTTTTTTCGCTTGGAAAAGCGACAATCAGTCACGCAGCTTGGACTCGACGATTACTTTTTCGGCGACGGCGTGTCGGTGGTTGAATGGGCCGACCGGTTTCCCGAATGCATTCCCGAACAAGCACGCTGGATTTTGTTCGGGATAAAGTCAGAAACCACTCGGGCGGTTACCTTAAAATGAAAATTCTCGCCCTCGAACTTTCCACTGCGCGCGGCAGCCTCGCTTGGCTGGATGCCAATGTCGAGCTTGCGCAGGAATGGGCGAACGACCGGAAGAATTCAGGCGCTTTTTTTGAAAATCTCGACCATGTAACGAAACAGTTTGGCGCTCCGGAGGCTATTGTGGTTGGGCTTGGGCCGGGTTCGTATGCTGGAACGCGCATCGCGATCTCAGCAGCAATTGGGTTGCAAGTTTCATCGCGCGCACGCCTGATCGGTTTTCCATCGATCTGCGCAATGGAAAGCGCGGAATATTGCGTGATTGGCGACGCGCGCCGGAAAACGTTTTTCTTTGCGCGCATTCGCGCGAACGGACTCGTGGAAGGCCCGACTTTGTTTACTAAAGAGGAACTAAAGAATAAACTCGCGACTTTTGAAGCCGACATTCCGATTCTTTGTCCCGAATCGCTGCCGCAATTTCCAAACGCAGTGATCCGCTATCCTTCAGCGCACGTGCTGGCGCGACTTGCGCAAGCTCCGCAGCGCAGCTTTTCTTTGCCACCGCTCGAACCGATTTACTTGCGGGAACCGCACACCACCATGCCGAAAGTACCTTCGTCAAAATGAAAGAACGCTATCGTTGTTGGGCCGAGATCGATCTGAGCGCATTACGCGACAATGTGAAAGTTGTGCGCGATCGAATTGGCGCGGCCGAACTCCTAGCGGTCGTAAAGGCGAACGCGTACGGCCACGGGTTGGTTGATGTGGCGAAAGCGCTTGCGAATGACGCGCAATTATTCGGCGTCGCAAATTTGGAGGAAGCGATCCAACTGCGCGCTGCGCTGCCCCATCCAATCATGATTCTCGGCCCCGCTTTACCGGAAGAAACATCGACAATTGCCGAGCGCGGATTTATTCCGACCATCTCCACTTTTGAGGAAGCCGAGGAATTCGGTCGCGTCGCACGCGACGGAGCGATCCCGATCAATTTCAAGATCGACACGGGAATGGGACGGATGGGCGTGCCGGAGGGGGACGCGCTGAGTGTTTTCAAAAAAGTTTCGGGGCTCCCAAACATCAAGATCCATAGCATCTCGACCCATCTGCCAGTTTCCAATGAGGACGCCGCGTACACCCGCGACCAGCTTCAGCGATTCGGCAAAATCGTTAGGCAGCTTCGGGCTGCAGTTCCGGGCGATTTCAAAGCGCACGTCTTGCAAAGCGCCGGCACACTCGCGTTTAACGATCCGCCCTTCGATATCGTGCGCGCCGGCATCATGCTCTACGGAATTTCGCCGCTGCCGGAATTCCAAAAACTTCTCAAACCGGCGATGACATGGAAAACGCGAATTGCTCTCGTGCGCGATATGCCGAAAGGAAGTTCCATTAGTTACGGCCGCACCTTCATTGCTCCGCGAAAAATGCGGATCGCCACGTTGTCGGCTGGTTACGCCGATGGGTATCCATGGCACCTTTCCAATCGTGACGCCGCGGTCTTGGTTCGCGGTCGGCGCTGCGCCCTAGTCGGCCGGGTTACGATGGACTTGATGATGATCGATGTCAGCAAGATCGATAATGTGAAAGTTGGCAACGAAGTGGTTCTCATGGGGAGCGATGGGAACGAGGAGATTTCCTGCGCGGAACTGGCCGAGCGAGCCAGTACGATTGCGTGGGAAATTATCACCCGGATTGGCAGCCGTGTCCCGCGCGTCTTTGTATAGGACGACAACCGGTTTAACTTTTGTATGTTTGTAACGATTTACGCTTCCCATGTTCCAAATCATCTTCAACGAATTGAGCGCAGCGGAGATATCCGCGCTCCCGAAGAAATTGCAGCTCAATCTGCTCGCACAGTTTGAAATTTTACCCGAGGATTTGGATCATCTCGACTCTGAGCGGTTTGGCGTGATTGAGCGCGACGGCAAAAAGTTGTATCGCTATCGCGCGAAAGATTACCGCATTTACTTTGCGAAGACGGACGAAGGCATCACCGTTCATCGCGTCCTGCACAAGAACACATTTCGCGATTTTCTTTTCCGCAGCAAACTGCCGGTCTCCGAAGACGCGCAACTTGGCGAAACGCGCGAGTTTTGGAAACTAATCGAGCAAGGCGAGCGAGCGGGGAAGGCTTAACAGTAAGAGATCCGTCAACTTCGTTCGGGATGACAGATTTGTGACCACGGCGCTGTGCGCCGTCGCAAACGGCCGCAGGGCCAGCGGCTACAGTTACTTCATCAAGAGCACGGACCGGCTGCGCTTGATCTCGCGGGTGATCCTGCGATGCAGGTGCGCGGGCATGCCGGTCACGCGGCGGGGGAGAATTTTGCCGCTCTCAGTGACGAACTTTTTCAACAGATCGGGATTTTTGTAATCGATCGCCTCGATGGCGATATCGATGCGTCGGCGCGGCATGGTGCGGTTCGCGCGGCGAAATGCGGAACGGCGTTTGGCGGTTTTGGGTCCCATTGAGACTTATTTCGTTTCGCGGTGCAAAGTATGCCGCTTTAAAAATGGATTGTATTTCTTTTTCTCCAGCCGGTTCGGCGTGCGCGGACTTTTCTTGTTCCGCGTCGTCATATAGCGCGACGGCGGTTCGCCAAGCGCTTTCGCCTCGGTGCACTCGAGCGTAATAATTTCCTGCGCCATTTTCGTTACTCCTTCACTTCAGCCGGCGCGGCAGCTTCCTCCTCTTCGGCTTCGCCGCCCTCTTCCTCGGTGAGCCCAAAGAGCGATGTGACCGATTGTCGGACGCGCGAAGCTTTACTCTGCTTCTCGAGCTGCGATTGGCATTCGACAGTAAAACGCGCGAACGGAATCGCTTCGAGGCGAGCGCGCGGAATCGGTTTGCCTGACATTTCGCAGACGCCGTAGGTGCCGAGTTCGATGCGTTTGAGCGCCTGATCGATTTCGTACAGCGCGTCCTGTTCTTGCGAGAGCAAACTCAACGCGAAGTCGCGATCGTATGCGTCCGATCCGGCATCGGCCTGATGCATTCCGAAGGCTGAAGCTTCGCTGCCTTCAGCACGCGAGCGAAGTGTGTCCTGGGCAACGCCGGCCATGGAATCGACCATGGCATCGCGAAGCTGAAGAAGCTTTTCTTTCTGTTTGCGCGTAAACGGGTCGAGTCTTCGTTGGCGATTATTGTTGATCATCAACTCGAGCGGACCGCGTGAGAGATCGATTTGCTGCTTCGATTTCGGCGATTTCGAGGACCGCCTCGCCGCCTTCGCTGGGCCCCGTACAACTTTCCTCGAGGTTCGCCTTTTGGAGGCGACTCTGCGCGCTGACTTGGAAACCTTGCGCGCCGATCGCGTTTTACGCGCAGCGGACTTTTTCGAAGAACTCTTCTTTTTCTTTGGTTTGGCCATAACGTGAACGGCGTCTTCCACTGGGACGCCGGCAAAAACGGACGCTTAATTAAGAACATTTCATCGATCGCGCAAGCGGAGATTTCGCCTAAAAATTGCGTCGATTTCTCTGCCATTCCGTCGCTGCTTATGAACTGGCGCTCGAGTAGTGACGCAAAGCAAATCTCCAGAAGACGCGGGAGAGCCAAAAAATAATGCTCGAGGCGATGACAAGATGCAGCATCAGTTGTCCCGGCTGTCCAAGCGATTTGATGAGCAGGCGGGCGGGAATATTCGCGATAATTACGACCGGAACGACCCAGCCAAAGATCATGCGAAAAATCCGCGGGAAGATCACGTCTGGATAGCGGGCAATGTTCAGAAAGTTAAAATAACCGTAGACCAGGCCTTGCGCCCGTACGATCCAGAAGCTCACCGCCGCCAGGCAGAGCATGATCGAGTAGTGCACGGCGACGCCGAATCCGAGCGCGACCAAGTAAAGCAAGATCGACATTGGGTTTGGCATGATCCCAAGCTGCGACAGCGAAACGCAAACCACCACGCCACCGAGCGCGGCGTTTACGATGCTGTCGAGAGCGAATTGTTTGGTCGAAACAGCAAATTGGCTGTCGATGGGCAACACGAGCAGCGAGTCCAGTCTTCCGGTGCGCACTAATTCAGGGATGTTTGCGACGTTCACAAAAAAGAATGCCTGGAAGAGTTGCGCGATCATTTGGTGCGTGCCGACGAGCAATACGACCTCCCATTTCGTCCAGTCGCCAATGCGATCGACCTGTCCGAAGATGATGCTAAAGAAAACGATTTGCCCGCAGAACCAAAGGATCTCGACAATCATCCAGAGCAGGAAGTTTGCCTTGAAACTCATCTCGCGGATAAGCGAGTTGCGCAGCATGATGGAGTAGATTTCGATGTAACGGCGCATCACGTCTTCCTGTCACTTACTTATAGGTGCAGTCAATCACCACTCGCATGAAACGTTTTTTTCCCTGGCTCACCGTCATCGTTGGGCTGTTAATCATCTCGTTTGTTGTCAGGCAATGCCGCAACGGACCCGCTGCAAATTATCAGACCGCAACGATAACGCGTGGTCCTATTACCCAGGCTGTCACCGCGACAGGGACGCTAAATCCGGTGGTCAACGTACAGGTTGGCAGTCAGGTTTCAGGAAATATCGCGAAATTGTTCGCGGATTTTAATTCCCAGGTGAAAGCCGGCCAGGTGGTTGCGCAAATCGATCCGGCGCTTTTTCAGGCAACGGTCACACAAGCGGAGGGCGATCTGGCGAATGCGCAGGCCGCGCTCGAACTCGCGAAAGTGAACGCGACGCGCACCCAGGAATTGTTTGCGAAGAAGACTTCATCGCAGGCTGATGTTGATCAAGCGATGGCCAATCTTCATCAAGCGGAGGCGAACGTGAAGATCAAACAGGGCGCGCTCGATAAAGCGAAAGCCGATCTTGACCATTGCACAATCACCTCGCCCATCGATGGAGTGGTGATTTCGCGCAGTGTCGATGTTGGCCAGACGGTCGCAGCCAGTTTGCAGGCCCCGGTCATTTTCGCGATCGCGAACGATCTGACTAAAATGCAGATCGACGCGAATGTCGCCGAAGCGGATGTGGGCGTCGTCAAAATCGATCAGAACGTCGATTTCACAGTCGACGCTTTCCCGATGCAGACGTTTCACGGAAAAGTCGTCCAGGTGCGAAACGCGCCAATCACCGTCCAGAACGTTGTGACCTACGACACGGTCATCGGAGTGAGCAACCCGGATTTGAAATTGAAACCAGGAATGACAGCGAACGTTTCAATCATCGTTGCGCACAAGGATGATGTGCTGCAAATCAAGAACGCGGCGCTGCGCTATCGCCCGCCGGATGCCACGCCGGTTGAGACGAGACGAACGAACGCCAGCCGTGGAGGACGGCCTGGCGGGGGGCGCAGCGGCAGTTCGCAGGAGGGCCGAACCGAGCGAACCGTTTACATTTTACCAGATGGCGCCAGCCATCCGCAGCCGGTGCAGATCAAAACTGGGATCAGCGACGGGATTATGACCGAAGTCGTCGAGGGCATGAAAGAAGGCGATCGCGTTGTGACGGCTGAGCTGACGTCAACAACGACTGCGCCGTCGCCTCCCGCAAATCCATTCGGTGGCGGACCGCGCCGCTTTCCGTGATGATCATCAAGAGAGAATTCGGCATATCGCTCTTAGGCTGCTGTAGCCGCTTCGCTGCCTGCCGCGCCGGAGCTGCGCGAAGGCGGGTGCGAAGCGCGGCGCTGAGGTGTTTGCAACGCGCGCGAGGCGCGTCTCGCAGAGACGCGGCTACAACATTTGTGAGGAAAAACAAATCGACATGAACAACGGCGCACTCGTTAGGCTGATAGACGTTCATAAGACATATCGCACTGGCGAAATGGAAGTGCCCGCCGTGCGTGGTGTCTCGCTCGAAATCAAACGCGGCGAATTTGTTGCGCTGATGGGCGCGAGTGGTTCCGGGAAATCCACGCTGATGAATATCCTGGGTTGCCTCGACCGGCCCACTTCAGGCCATTATATGCTGGACGGCGCCGATGTTTCCGGCCTGGATCGCGATCGGCTCGCCGATATTCGCAATCGCAAGATCGGGTTTGTCTTCCAGAATTTCAATCTGCTGCCGCGCACGTCCGCGCGCGAGAATGTCGAGTTGCCTTTGGTTTACAGTGCGCAGCATCTGACGAGCGCGCAGCTTCGCGAAAAGGCCGATCGCGTTCTTGTTTTGGTTGGACTAGCCGGCCGCGAAGATCATCATCCGAGCCAGCTTTCAGGCGGTCAGCAACAGCGTGTAGCCATTGCGCGCGCGTTGATTAACGAGCCTGAAGTGGTGCTCGCCGACGAGCCAACGGGCAACCTCGACAGCCGAACGAGTGTAGAGATCATGGAAATTTTTCAGCAACTCAATGAGCGTGGAATTACCGTTATTATGGTCACACACGAACAGGACATCGCCGCTTACGCGCGGCGGAATGTGGTGATGCGCGATGGCGTGATCCTGGATGATCGCGTGGTGGCGCGGCGACTCGATGCCCCTAGCGAAATGGCAAAGGTTGAAGCGAAACAACAAGAAGCACCGCGTTCGCTATGAACTTAATGCTCTGCTGTTGTTTCAGGGATTCG
>WNEP01000754.1_pt1 | contig 18084 bp, 17 predicted proteins | sample 5399961 | NCBI WGS metagenome assembly WNEP01 (sample SAMN13153329, study PRJNA577476) | soil metagenome | isolation source: 20 cm grassland meadow soil pre-rain plot 5 | place: USA:California | collected 2015-09-08 | reverse complement strand
GACGACCTGGATCGCTTGTTCGAGCGGCTGGTGCGGGTCCTGGCGGAGGACGCTCCCGGGCGGCTCGCCGTGCCCTTCCCCGCTGCGGAGGTCTACGAGCGGCTGGTCCCGTACCGCTCGAACCGCTCCACCCTGAAGGTCGCGACCCATCAGGACTACGAGATGGCCGTGCTGCGGCTGCTGTCGGGCGAGCGCGGCTATGTCTCACTCGACCCCGGGGAGGTGCAGGAGGCGCTGCGGCGCGAAACCGCGGAGGTCAATCCCGATCCCGGGCTGTTCCGCCAGTTCCCCGACGCGATCCTGAGCCTGAACCGGCTCGCCGCCGAGCGCTTCCTGCGCGGCGACCGGGCGTACGCGCCGCCCCACGCGCCGTTGCCCGACGCCCCGGAGCTCGTGAGACCGGAGGAGGAGACGGAAGCGGAAGCGGACGGAGAAGCCGCCGGAGTGACCCGCCAATCGGGATCTGCGTTCGAGCTGGCGGAGCAGAGCGAGTCCCCGCGCCAGTGTCCCTATTGCGGCGAAACGCTCCCCGGGGGGCGGAAGGTGAACTTCTGCCCCCAGTGCGGCCAGCCGCCGTCGGGCGAGCTGCGCTGTCCCGCGTGTGGCAGTGAAGTGGACGTCGGCTGGCGCTACTGCGCCGGCTGCGGGCGCGCGACGGGCTTCGAATGACCGTCGGACCGTCGGACTGTCGGACGGTCGGACTGTGAACACCCACCCAATCGCTGTCATTGGGGGAGACGGCATCGGGCCGGAGGTCATCGAGGCGGCGATCCCGGTGCTCGAGCGCGCCGCCGCGAAATACGGCTTCGGGCTCGAGCTCGAGCGCCTCCCGTATTCCGCCGATCACTATCTCAAGACAAGGGAGACTCTGCCGGACCACGCGTTCCGTCATCTCCAAGACGACGTGGACGCGATCTTCCTCGGGGCCCTCGGAGACCCGCGCGTGCCCGGGAATGAGCACGCGCGCGACATCCTCCTGGGGCTCCGGTTCCGGCTCGATCTCTACATCAACTTCAGGCCGGTGAAGCTGCTGCATCCGGACCTGGGGGTTCTTCGCTCTGACCGTTCGACTGTCCGAACGTCCGACCGTCCGACGATCGACTTCGTGATCTTTCGAGAGAACACGGAGGGCGTGTATCTGGGCCGTGGGCGGATTGACGGCGATCAATACATCGCCGAAGAGGTGAACACCGTCAAGGGCGTCGAGCGGATCATCAGGGCCGCGTTCGAGTGGGCCAAGGCGCGCGGCAAGATGCGCGTGACGATGAGCGACAAGGCGAACGCCGTCCCTGCCCACAAGGTGTGGCAGGAGACGTTCAAGCGCGTCGCCGCCGCGTTTCCCGGCATCGAGGCCGAGCACCGTTACGTGGACGCGCTGGCGCTGGAGCTGGTGCGCGAGCCCGAGCGGTTTCAGGTGATCGTGACGAACAACCTTTACGGCGACATCCTCTCGGACCTGGGGGCGGGGCTGGTCGGCGGCCTCGGCCTCGCGGCGAGCGCCAATCTCCACCCCGGTCGCGCCGGCCTGTTTGAGCCGGTACACGGCTCCGCGCCGCCGCTCGCCGGCAAAGGCATCGCGAACCCCATGGCGGCGGTGCTCACCGGAGCGCTGATGTTCGAGCAGCTGCGCCACCTCGAAGCCGCACGCGACCTCGAACGGGCAGTGCAGCAGACGCTCGCGGCCGGAGTGCGGACCCCGGACTTGGGCGGTGGGGCGCGGACCCGCGACGTCGCGGCCGCTATCGCCGAGCGACTCTCCTAGGATCGGACCATGACTATTGCGCGCCATCTGACCCTGCTCAGCTTCCTTTGCACCATGACTCGAGCGGCCGATTCGCAGCAGCCCAGCCCCCGTCCCACGACGCTGGCCCACCGCTCCACCGTGTACGCCCCGCACGGCATGATCGCCACGAGCCAGCCGCTCGCGACCGCCGCCGGCCTGGGCGTGCTGGAGCGCGGCGGCAACGCCATCGACGCCGCCGTCACGGCGGCCGCCGTGCTCAACGTCGTCGAGCCGCCGATGACGGGGATCGGCGGCGACCTGTTCGCCCTCGTCTGGTCGGCGAAGGACCACAAGCTGTACGGGCTCAACGCCAGCGGCCGGTCGGGGAGTCTGATGACCCGCGCGGCGCTGCTCGCGAAGGGGCACACCACGATGCCCCAGGAGAGCGTCGAGGACGTCACCGTGCCGGGGGCACTGTCGGGGTGGGATGCGCTGCTGCGCCGCTTCGGGACCGTGAGGCTGGCGCAGGCCCTCGCACCGGCAATCGGTTACGCCGAAGCTGGCTTTCCGCTCACCCCGATCATCGCCGGGGAGTGGGGCGCCGAGGTAGCCAAGCTCCGGAAGGACGAGGGCGCGCGCGCGACCTATCTCGTCGATGACGGGCGGGCCCCGCGGGCCGGCGAATGGTTCCGGAACCCCGACCTGGCGCGCTCGCTTCGCCTCATCGCCGAGCAGGGAACGGGAGCGCTGTACGGCGGCGAGCTCGGCCACCGGATCGCGGAGCGCGTCCGCGCCCTCGGTGGCTACCTGACGGCGGACGACCTCCGCAAGCACCGTCCTGAGTGGGTCGAGCCGATCTCCGCCACGTTCAAAGGTTACCGTGTGTGGGAGCTGCCGCCGAACGGCCAGGGCGTCGCCGTGCTCGAGATGCTCAAGATCCTCGAGCCGTACGACCTGAAGGCGCTGGGTCACAACACCGCCCCTTACCTGCACCTCCTGATCGAGGCGAAGAAGCTCGCCTACGCCGACATCGCGCAGTACGTGGGAGAGCCGACGGCGATGACGGTGCCTGTCGCGAACCTCCTCAGCGACGGCTACGCCGCCTCGCGCCGCGCGCTGCTCGACCCGGCCCGCGCGGCGGACCGGCCCGCAGCCGGCAAGCCGCTCACGGCGAGCGAGACGATCTACCTCACCGTGGCCGACTCGGCCGGCAACATGGTGTCCTTCATCAATTCACTCTACGACGCGTTCGGCTCTGGTGTGGTCGTGCCGGGGACGGGCTTCGCGTTGCAGGACCGCGGCGCGGGGTTCACGCTCGAGCCGGGCCTGCCGAACACGGTCGCACCTGGGAAGCGGCCGTTCCACACCATCATACCGGCCCTCGTTACGCAGCCGGACGGCAGGGGCGGCGAGGCGCCGTGGCTCAGCTTCGGCGTGATGGGCGGCTCGATGCAGCCGCAGGGTCACGTGCAGCTGCTGCTCAACCTGATCGTGTTCGGGATGGATCTCCAGGACGCGATCGACGCCGCGCGCTTCCGCCACCTCGAGGGGCGGCGCGTCGCGCTGGAAGCGCCGATCGACGACGCGGTGCGCCGCGCGCTCGTCGCGCTCGGCCACGAGCTGACGCCGGAGGCCGATGTCGCCTTCGGCGGGGCGCAGGCGATCATGCGTCTCGCGCGCGGCTACGCGGCGGGCTCTGACCCACGCAAAGACGGGATGGCGGCGGGGTACTGAGCAGCCGTCACGAGCGCACATTTCTTGCGGTGTGTGCAAGCCAAGGAGGCTCCCGGTGAAGACGTCCGCCCTGCAGTTGCTCGCTGTCTTCGGCGCCGCGACCCTGCGGTCCGGCTGCAGCTCGAGTCCCACCGAGCCACACGTCTTCAGAGTCAACGCGGTCGACTCGATCGCCCTTGGCGGCACGCCGTTCGCGGTGGCGATTTCGCCTGTTGGGATCACCTACGTCACACAAAGCGCCGCCGGTTCAGCAGCTCGCGCGAACCAACCAAGCCCCCCGTTCTCACAGCTCGTTCCCGTAGGACCCCTTCCATCTCAGGTGCGGATGAGCCCTGACGGGCAAACGGCGTACGTCAGCAACCAGGATGCTGGGACGGTCACGATCGTGGATGTGGCCCAGAATCAACCTGTCGACACCGTCGTCGTGCCCGCCGGGAGCATTCTTACGATCGGGCTGTCGCCCGACGGCGGGCGTGTGTATGCGCTGACCGACTACTTCGGCGTGTACGTGATCGATGCCCGCCGGCGCACCGTCATCGACTCCATCCGCGCGACCGCCACCGGCCAGCTGCTCACCGGCGTCGCCTTCCACCCGGCCCTCCCACTGATGTACGTCGCCGCGCGGGACGCCGGAACTGTCACGGTCATCGACACGCGTGCCGACACCGTCGTGAAGACCTATGCCGTGAGCGGCGGGCGTATCCAGAACGTGGCGATCGCCAGAGACGGCTCCGAGCTGTACGGGACCGACATCCAGCGCAGCGGCCTCGTCATCTGGAACCTGGCGTCGGGCAGCACGAGCTATGTGGAGCTGCTGATCGGCTCGGGTCAGGTGCGCAACGCGTTCGACGTCGCCGTGACACCAGACAACGCCTCACTGCTCGTGAGCACGCTGGCAGACGGCAAGGTGTACGTCCTGAACCGCGCGACGCGCAGCGTGGTCGATTCGATCAGGACTGGGGGCAGCCCGCGCTATATCGGCCTCGATTCGGACGGAGCGAACGCGGTCATCCCGAATGAGAGTGGCTGGGTGAACTTCGTGCGCTGACAACGCGCCGGCCTACCGCCGCTCCGCCTGCTCGTCCATATTCCGCAGTCTCTAGAGTACTTACGCGGAGTTTTGCCCCCATGAAAACCCAGGGTTCCCATAGAGACGTGGTGTTCCTGTCCGGGGTCCGGACAGGGTTCGGTACGTTCGGCGGCTCGCTCAAAGACCTGTCGGCCACCGAGCTCGGCGTGGTTGCGGCGCAGCACGCCGTGGAGCGCTCGGGCGTCCCGGCGGGCGAACTGGGGCACACGGTCTTCGGCAACGCCCTGCAGACCTCGGCGGACGCGATCTACTGCGCCCGGCACGTCGGGCTCAAGGCGGGCCTCCCGATCGAAGTGCCTGCCGTGACCGTCAACCGGCTGTGCGGCTCGGGCTTCGAAGCCATCACCCAGGGGGCGCAGCTCATCCTCCTGGGCGAAGCGAACGCCGTGCTCGCGGGCGGCACGGAGTCGATGAGCCAGGCGCCCCACGTGGTGCGCGGGGCGCGCTGGGGACTGCGGCTCGGCCCCTCGGCCCCGCTCGAGGACCTGCTGTGGGAGGCGCTCAAGGACCCGCAGTGCGGCTGCTCCATGGCCGAAACGGCTGAGAACTTGGCCGAGCAGTACAAGCTCACCCGTAAGGAAGTGGACGAGGTGGCGCTGGCGTCACAGCAGCGCGCGAAGCAGGCGTGGGATGCCTGCGCCTTCCAGGACGAGGTGGTCCCGGTCCCCGTCAAGCAGAAGGGGCAGACCGTGGAGTACCGCAAAGACGAGCACATGCGGCCCGAGACCACGCTGCAAGTACTGATGGGCCTCAAGCCGTACTTCAAGAAGGACGGACTCGTCACCGCCGGAAATGCCTCCGGGATCGTGGACGGCGCGGCGGCCACCGTGATCGCGAGCGAGGAGTTCGCCAAGGCGCACGGCCTCAAGCCGATGGGGCGGCTGGTCGCGTGGGCAGTGGCGGGGGTCGAGCCCAAGTACATGGGCATCGGCCCAGCCCCGGCCGCTCGCAAGGCGCTGCAGCAAGCCGGGATGAAGCTCGAGCAGATGGATCTGATCGAGGTGAACGAAGCGTTCGCGCCCCAGTACCTCGCGGTCGAGAAAGAGCTGGGGCTCGACCGCGCCAAGACTAACGTAGACGGCGGCGCGATTGCGATCGGCCACCCGCTCGCCGCCACCGGCGCGCGTATCACGATCCACCTGCTCCATGCGCTGCGGCGGCACAAACAGCGCTTCGGACTGGGCTCCGCCTGCATCGGCGGCGGTCAGGGAGCAGCGGTGATCGTGGAAGCCTTCCCGGCCTGAGGAGGAGCTGCGATGGACCTGATCGTGACGACCGTCCTCGGCCTCGTGGCGCTGTATCTCTTCGGGGGCCTCAAGGTGCTCCGGGAGTACGAGCGCGCCGTGTACTTCTTCCTCGGCCGCTCGTGGGGAGCAAAGGGGCCGGGACTGATCTACGTCCCGCCGTTGTTCGCGAAGACGCAGACGGTCAGCCTGCGCGTCGTGGCGATGGACATCCCGCCCCAGGACGTGATCACGCGCGACAACATCTCCATCAAGGTGAACGCGGTCCTGTACATGCTGGTGCGCGATCCCGTGAAAGCGGTGATCGGGGTCGAGAACTACCTCTATGCCACCAGCCAGCTCGCCCAAACGACCCTGCGCTCGGTGCTGGGGGAGACCGAGCTCGACGAGCTGCTGATGAACCGCGAGAAGATCAACAACATCCTGAAGAACATCATCGACAAGCGCACCGAGAACTGGGGCATCGAGGTCACGGCCGTGGAGGTGAAGGACGTGGACCTGCCGCCCGAGATGAAGCGTGCGATGGCGCGGCAAGCCGAAGCGGAGCGCGAGCGGCGGGCGAAGGTCATCAACGCCGAGGGCGAGCTGCAGGCCTCGGAGAAGCTCGCCCAGGCCGCCCGGATCATCGGCTCGGAGCCCGCGGCGATCCAGCTGCGCTACCTGCAGACGGTGACCGAGATCTCCTCGGAGAACAACTCCACGACGTTCTTCCCGATCCCCATCGATCTGTTCAAGGGGTTCCTCGACTCGGTGGCGCGGCAGGCGACGGCCCCGGCGCTCCCACAGAGGGCCTCGGGCGAGACGCTGCCGGCTGCGCCGAAGACGAGCAAGGTCGAGGCGTAGCGATGCCGGGCGAGCTCGTCAGCCGCGAGGCGCTCGAGCGGATCATCCAGCGCGCGGCCGAGCTCCAGGCGGCAGAGCACGACATCGGCGAGGGGCTGACGAAGGACGAGCTGCTCGCCCTGGGCCAGGACGTCGGCATCCCCGAGCGCTACCTCCACCAGGCCCTGCTCGAAGAGCAGACCCGCGCCGTGGTGGAGCAGGGGCGGGGCGCGCTCGCCTGGCTGGCGGGACCAGCCCGCCTCTCCGCCGCGCGCGTCGCCCCGGGCGAGCGCGCGGCGATCCTGAAGGCCCTGGGCGCCTGGATGGAGGACGAGGAGCTGCTCCAGGTGAAGCGCCGCCACGCGGACCGCACCAGCTGGGAGCCGAAGGTGGGCGCGTTCGCGTCGATCCAGCGGGCATTGGGCACCAAGGGCAAGACCTACGCCCTGGCGCGCGCCGCGGAAGTGGCGGGTCAGGTGACCCAGCTCGAGCCCGGGTTCTGTCACGTGCAGCTCGTGGCGAACGTAGCCAACCTGCGCAAGGTGCGGCTCAGCGGTGCAGGCGCCCTCGCCGCGCTGGCGGCCGCGGCGGTGGCGCTCGGCGCGACGGTGCCGATCGCCCTCATCTCCCCGATCCTGTTCGTCACCGGCGCGGTGCTCGGGAGCGCCGGGATCCTCGTGGCCCGGCGTCACCGCCCCCAGAACGAGCGGATCCAGGTGGCGCTCGAGCAGGTGCTCGACCGGCTCGAGCGGGGCGAAATCCGACCCGAGCACGCGCTGCCCGGCCCGCGCCCCAGCCCGCTGGTGCGCATCGCGGAGGAGTTGCGAAAGGCCTTCGACACCCCCAGGGCACGCCCCCGGGGCTAGCCACCCCGAGCCACCACGGGAACACAATGACCGAGATCAAGCGGGTCGGCGTGCTGGGCTGCGGCCTGATGGGAAGCGGCATCGCGCAGGTCGCCGCGACCGCGGGCTACGACACGATCGTGCGCGACGTCTCCCAAGAGATCTGGGACCGCGCACGGGCAGGGATCGAGAAGTCGCTCACCAAGTTTGTGGAGAAGGGGAAGCTCGCGGCGGCCAATCGCGACGCCGCGCTCAAGCGACTCACCTTCACCACGGCGACTGCTGACCTCCAGGGGTGCGACATCGTGGTCGAAGCTGTCACCGAGGACCTGGAGCTCAAGAACGCTCTGTGGAAGGAGCTCGACGGCCGCTCGGGCCCGATGACGATCTTCGCGTCCAACACCTCGAGCCTCACCATCGCGGCCATGGCGGCAGCCACGCGGCGGGGCGACCGCTTCGTCGGGCTCCATTTCTTCAACCCGGTGCCGCTGATGCCGCTCGTCGAGGTCGTGCGCACCGTGACGACGTCGGAGGAGACGTTTCGTCGCGCCTTCGCGTTCGCCCAGTCGCTTGGCAAGGAGCCGGTGGCGGCGCAGGACAACTCCGGCTTCATCGTGAACCTGCTGCTCGTCCCCTATCTGCTCGATGCCATTCGCGCCGTAGAGCACGGTGTCGCGAGCGTGCCCGATATCGACAAAGCGATGCAGCTCGGCTGTGGCTACCCGATGGGCCCGCTCACGCTGCTCGACTTCGTGGGGCTCGACACGACCTACAAGATCGCCGAGATCATGTTCACCGAGTACCGCGAGCAGCGCTACGCGCCGCCCCCGCTCCTCAAGCGCATGGTCCTCGCCGGCCTGACCGGCCGCAAGAGCGGCAAGGGCTTCTACGACTACTCGGCCGACCCGCCCAAGGTCGTCGATCTAGGCATTTGACGCGTCGTCACCACCACCCACCGACCGAAGGACTGGCATGTTCGGCTACGACTGGCCGCGCTTTCACGCAGCGGTGAACGACCTCCCCGCCGCCTTGCTGTTCGTGACGGCGCTGTTCGACGTCGCTGCGTGGCTCACGAAGCGCGACTCGCTGCGAGCTGCGGCACTCTGGACGCTGTGGGCCGGCGTCATCGGCGGCTGGATCGCCGTCGTCGCGGGGCTCCAGGCCGAGGACGTCATCGAGCACGGCGAGGCGATCCATGACCTGATGGAAACGCACGAGACGCTCGCCCTCGTCACGATGGGCATCTTCACCGTCGTGCTGGCGTGGAAACTGTTCCGCCGCGCGAAGCTGGGCGGCGCCGAAGAGGCGGTGCTGCGCCTGCTGAGCCTCGCAGGGCTGGTGGGGATCGTCTGGACGGCGCGGATCGGCGGCAAGCTCGTGTTCGACCACGCAGCGGGGATCCCGGCCGCGACGATGCAGGCCGAGATGCGGGACCGCGCGGCGGGACATCACCATCACCCCGGCGAGACGGAGGAGGATGAGCATGCCGACTCCCTTGCCGACTCCGCGCACCGGCATGCCCCCGGGACGCCGGCGCATAAACACTAATGCGGAACGCGGAACGCGGAACGCGGAACAGCAGGGTCGGCGTCGTGGCGCCGGATCCTACACTGCTGTTCCGCGTTCCGACTTCCGCGTTCCGCGTTTGTCTTGTTCTCGCCGCCTGCACCCCCGTCACCACCCGACCGGACTTCCTACCGGACCCGCAAGCGTCCCGGGTCGTGCTCGACGCCCGTCCCGAGCGGGTGACGCCCGAGATCGCGGCACTCGTGGCGGCGGAGAGCCTGCGAGTCGAGCGGGCGAACGTGCGCGATGGGTACGTCGAAACCGCCTGGTACGACACGCGATCCCACCGCTCGTTTCGGGGCGCCCGCGACGTCCCCGACCTCGCCGCGACGGTGAAGATCCGCTGCTGGGCGGATCCCTATGTGCCGGGGCAGACGCGTCTCACCGTCGAAGCCGTCTATCGCCCTCGCTACGACCCGTCCCGCACGGAGCGGGATCTCGAAGTGATCGTGCCCAAAGACCATGCGGGGCGCGCGCTCGCCGACTCGCTCATGGCGGCGCTCAAGAAGCGCTTTGGGACACCCAGCTCCGCACCCACCGCTCCATGACGTCGAGATCCACCATCGCATCCCGGCAGGGCCCGTTGGGAAGCCGCATCGTGAGCCCGAGCACCGGGAGCTTCCCCGCCACGTCCCGCAGGCCGGTCGTCATGTCGCGTTCGCACGCCACAGCCACCACGGCCCGGGGGCGCCGCTCGCGGATCACGCGCCGCGCGAGCTGCCCGCGGGTCGCCACGAACACGGGCACCTCGTACCGCCCGGCGATCGCGAGCACGCCGTCCAGCGCCTGCTTCGAGAGACAGCGCGGGATCAACACCAGTAGCTCGCCCTTCCCCACCATGCGCCGACGACGCTCGGCGAGGGCGTTGTAGACGTCGATCGCGGCGTGCTCCGCCCAGTCGCGCGACCCGAACCCGCGCGCGACGTACGAAGTGAAGCTCATCAGGTGCAGATACGGCCCTCGCTCGAGCAGCCGCCCCGGCAGCAGGAGCACACCCCCATAGAAGGAAAGCAGCAGCAGCGCGAACCACAGCGTACTGGCGCCCGACACGACCGCCAGCGCCCCCCACAGCAGGGCAGGCAACGACGGGAGCAGCGCCTCGAGCCGCGGGGCCAGCAAGAACAGCAGCAGCGCCGCCGCACCGAGCCCGACGACCAGTGTGAGGGCGCCGAACTGGAAGAACAGTCCCGGAGGCGCAGAGAAGTCGCCGTTGCCGGCGAGGGGCTTGCCATCCCATTCGTCCCATTCGTGACCCAGGCGGCGGTCGGTCTCGATGTGGATGAGCTGGGCGCGCGGCGCGTCTGCGGGCATTTGAGGCTCAAGCATCACCCGCGGGTGTAGCCGTGTCAAGCTGAGAGCGCGCATGTACTTTCCACCGTGCGCCCCGTGAGCCTTCCCACTCCCCCCTTCCCCGGCCTCAGCACCGACGCGCGCATCCGGGCCGCGTACGCCGAAGGTGCGGGGATCTACCGCATGGTGCCCGCAGGGGTGGCGCTGCCCCGCGGCGTGGAGGAGCTGCGGCGGTTGATGCGCTGGGCGGCGGACACCCGCACACCGCTCGTGCCCCGTGGGTCGGGGAGCGGGATGGCGGGCGGAGGAGTCGGGCGCGGGGTGATCGTCGATCTGAGTCAGGGCTTCCACTGGGTCGCGCCGGATTGGCCGCATCGCACCGTGTGGGTTGGCGCTTCAGTCACCTGGGCGCAGGTCAGCGACGCCGCTCGCCCATTCGGCTTGCGGCTCGCCCCCGACCCATCGTCCGGCGCGTTTGCGACCTCCGGGGGCATGATCGCGACCAACGCCGCTGGCCCGCGCTCGGTGCGCTGCGCCAGCGTGCGGGCGTGGGTGGAGGCGGTCGAGATCGTCGAGGCCGACGGGACGGCGCGCAGGGTTACCCGGGGAGAAGGAAGAGGTGAGAAGTTCGCTCTGGCGCCGGACCAGGTCCGGCTCGTCACCGCCCGATTCCCGAAGACACGCAAGAACTCGAGCGGCTACGCGCTCGACCGCTACGCCGAATCGGGGGACGAGCTGGATCTGCTGGTCGGCTCCGAGGGGACGCTGGCGATCGTCACAGCCGTGCTGTGGCGGCTCGAGCCGATTCCCGTGGACGTCGCCGGCGTGGCGCTCGGCTTCAGCAGCCTCGAAGCGCTCGCCCAGGCCGTGCCGTACCTCGTCGCTCTCAACCCGTCCGCAGTGGAGCTACTCGACCAAACGTTTCTCGCGCTGGTACGCGGGGACGGCACGGAGCTCCCCGCCGGCCTCGAGGGACTGCTCCTGGTCGAGTTCGAGCGAGACACGGCGGCCGCGGCGCGCGGCGTGGTCGGCGACGCGGTCCGGGGCCTCAAGGCGTCCACGGTCCACGTCGAGACAGCCGTGGATCGGGGAGCCCTCGAGCAGCTCTGGTCCGTGCGGAAGCTCGCGAGCCCCGCGCTCGCCCGGCTCCCCCCTACGCGGCGCTCACTGCAAGTCGTCGAGGACGGCTGTGTGCCGATTGAACGGCTGGGAGAGTACATCGCCGGCATCCGCGCGGCGGCCGATGACCACGGCGTGCCCGTCGCCGTGTTCGGCCACGCCGGCGACGGCCACGTACACGTGAACGCCCTGCCCGACACCACCGCGCCGCAGTGGCGCGAGCAGCTCGCCGGCCTGTTCGCCGCCGTGACCGAGCTGCTCGTTAGGCTCGGCGGAACGCCTTCGGGGGAGCACGGCGACGGCCGACTGCGTGCGGGGCTGCTGGAGCGGTTCTATGGACCCGAGGTGATGGCGCTGTTCCTAGAGGTGAAGCGGGCATACGATCCCCGCTCGATCCTCAATCCCGGTGTTATACTTCCCGCAGCCGACTGGGCGCCGCTCGCCGACTTGAAAGTCGGTCCGGACGCGGCCCCGATTCCCGATGACATCGCCGCACGCCTGCGCGAGATCGAACGGACCGCCGGCTGGGCCACGCCGAAGCTGGAGCTGGCGCGATCCTCGAGCCCCGAGTCCCAAGCCCCGAGCCCCTAGCCTCATGGAAATCTTCCGCGCTCCGCGCGTCACGCTGATCGCCCGTCCCGAGTTCATCGAGCCCGAACACCTGCACGTGCAGTGGCGGGGCGACTCGTCGCCAGGCGAGCGGCTCGCCGAGTTCGCGGGCCGGATCTGCTACATGAGCCAGCACAACCCCGCGAACCGCAGCACGGCCGAGTACCTCGAGAACATCAAGAAGCAGGGGCACGGCTCGGTGCTCGAGCACGCGGTGTACGTCCTCCTGATCGAGGGGATCTCTCGCTCGTGCTCGCACGAGCTGGTGCGGCACCGGGCGGGCTTCGGCTACTCGCAGCTGTCGCAGCGCTACGTCGACGAATCCCACGCGGCGTTCGTAATGCCGCCGGCGATCCTCGGCGATCCGACGCTCGAGACCGAATGGGAGCAGGAGGTCGCGCACGCGCAGGCGGCGTACGTGCGCGCCGTAGCAGGGCTGATGGAGCGCTACGGCTGGGTCGCCGACAAGGTGCACCGGCGGAAAATGGCGCGGGAGGCCGCGCGCAGCGTCCTGCCCAACGCCACCGAGGTGAAGATCGTCGTGTCGGGCAACGCGCGCGCCTGGCGCACGATGCTCGAGCTCCGCTGCGGCGAGGGCGCGGAGCTCGAGATTCGCCGCATGGCGATCGCGTGTCTGCGCGCGCTCGCGCGAGAAGCGCCCGCGCTGTTCTCCGATTTCGAGATCTATGTCGCGGACGACAAACAGGAGGCCGCGCGCGTCGCGTATCATAAAGTCTGACGTCTCGTTGACGTCACTTTCCCTATTGCGCATCGCGCTGACGTTTCGTATTCTCTACTCGACAACCCGTTTTGGATTCACGGACCGCACCAGCGGCCTTTTTTGTAGGAGGTCACCCGAGACCACATGCTCATCGGTCTCGCTTACAACCAAAAACCGGACACCGCGAACTCCGCCGCAGAGCCATCCAGTACCAACGACGCGTTCGCCGAGTGGGACGATCCTTCCACCATTGCTGCGGTGGAGCAGGCTCTCGGTCTCTTCGGCAGCGTCATCCGGCTCGAAGCCGATCCGTTCTTCCCGCAGAAAGTCGCCCTGGCCCGTCCCGATCTGGTGTTCAACATGGCCGAGGGACTGCGTGGCCAGAGTCGTGAGGCGTTGGTGCCGGCGATCTGCGAGTACCTGAGCATTCCGTACACGGGCTCGGACCCGCTCACGCTCGGGCTCTCGCTTCACAAGGCGCGCACCAAGGAGATTCTCGCCTACCGCGGCGTGCCCACCGCACCCTTCGCCTGCGTCGAGACGCCGCAGGAGCTGGAGCGCTTGCGGTTGCCGTTTCCAGTGTTCGTGAAGCCGGTCGCGGAGGGGTCTGGTAAAGGAGTGTTCAGCAACAACTTATGCGACACGCCCGCGCGGCTGCGCGAGCGGACACTGGCTCTGCTGGCGCGCTACGCGGAGCCCGTGCTGGTGGAGACCTACCTCCCGGGCCCCGAGTTCACCGTGGCAATCCTCGGCAACGGGCCGGCGGCGTATTGCCTGCCGGTGATCGGCTTCGACTTCACGGCGCTGCCCCCCGGCGCGCCGCCCGTCTACGGCTACGAGGCCAAGTGGGTGTGGGACCAGCCCGAAGCCCCGCTCGCGATTTTCGAGTGCCCGGCGCCCGTGCCGGCGGGCCTCTACGCCGAGATCGAGCGCACCGCGCTGGATGCCTACCACGCCCTCGGCTGCCGCGACTGGTGCCGCGTCGACGTGCGCGTCGATCGGTTCGGGGTACCGAACATCCTCGAGCTCAATCCCCTCCCCGGGATCATCCCCGATCCCGCGATGAACTCCTGCTTCCCCAAGGCCGCACGGGCCGCCGGCTTCGGCTATGACGAGCTGATCCAGGAGGTCGTGCGCATCGCATGGCGGCGGCTGGGGGGGCAGGACATCGTGCTCGACCGCGAGGTCACGGCAGCGGTGTCGGCGTGAGAATCGTCATCCTGTACGACCCCGGGGCCGCGGACTGGACACCCGATGACATCCGCGGCGTGATGAAAGCCGTGGACGAGATCGCAGCCATTTTCGGCGCGCTGGGACACGAGATCCGCAAGGTCCCCGTGCGGCACGACATGCGGTGGTTTCAGGTCGCGCGGCGGGCCGACCTCGTCTTCAATCTGTGCGAGGGCGTGCATGGCAAGAGCGAGTGGGAGGAGCATGTGGTGGGCGCGCTGGAGTTCGCCGGCGTCCCGGTCACCGGCGCGAGTCTCTGGACGCTCGCCGCGTGCCGGCGCAAGGCGGTCGCCAACGCTCTGCTCGCCCAGGCCGGGCTCCCGATCCCTCGTTGGACCATCGCGCAGGGGAAGATCGACGACGACTTCCCGCTCCCGGCCATCGTCAAACCGGCGGCCGAGGATGCGAGCGCCGGGCTCGACCGCGGCTCGGTCGTCACCGATCGCAAAGCCCTGCGGGCGCGCGTCGCCGCGATGACCGAGCAGTTCGACGAGGTGCTCGTGCAGGAGTACGTCGCAGGCCGGGAGTTCAACGTCGGCCTGGTCGGCAGCCGCACGCTCCCCATCTCCGAAATCGACTTCGCCCGCATGCCGGAGGGCGCCTGGCCGATCCTCACCTACGCCGGCAAATGGGACGCAGGGTCGGCCGACGACCTCGGCAGCGTGCCTGTCTGCCCGGCGGCTATTCCCCAGAAGCTGGCGGACAAGCTGGTGAAGCTGGCGGAGGCGGCGTGGCGGATCCTGCAAGGGAAGGGGTACGGGCGAGTGGACCTCCGCGTGGACGAGCAGGGACGCGCCTGGGTCCTCGACGTGAATCCGAATCCTGATTTGAACGACGACGCCGGCCTGTCGCGGATGGCGAAGGCCGCGGGCTGGGACTACGCGGAGCTGGTGCGCCGGGTCGCGGAGGTGGCGCTCCGCGAAGCGCAGGGCGCCAAGGCGGCTCGTGAGCTGCTCGCTCCGCCCCGTCGGCCGCGCGCAACGCGCACCGCTTGAGCGGCTCACGCGGGCCACGGGTCTCTTCCGACCGGAAGAGGTCGCGGTCGCGGTGGAGCTGCTCGACGAGAGCCTGGCCGGGGACGACGACTACCGGTTCCTCGGTGCGTACAGCGACGACGCATTGGTGGGTTACGCCTGCTGGGGTCCCACGCCCGGCACCCAAGGGACGTGCGACCTGTATTGGATCGTCGTGGATCCGACCTGGCAAGGAAAGGGCGTTGGCACGCGGCTGCTTGAGTCAGTCGAGCAGGCGCTGCTGGCCGAGGGCTGTCGGCTGATTGTGGTCGAGACATCGTCTCGCGCCGAGTACGCCGCGACCCGCGCCTTCTACGAGCGACGCGGCTACGAGCAGGCCGCGCGGCTCCGGAGCTACTACGCACCGGGGGACGACCTGGTGGTCTATCTCAAGGACCTGACGCGTGGTGTCCTGGCAAGAGCTACTCCGTAAGAAGAGCATCGCTGCGCTGGAGGCTTTGGTCGCCAGGTTCGGGCCCGAGCACTTCCCGGACCTCGACCGGCTGCGGCTGGCGGCCCGGAACTTCGAGTTCCGCATCTCGCCGGCGATGGTCGATCTCATCACGGCTCCCGGCGATCCGATCTGGCGGCAGTACGTCCCTGACCTCCAGGAGCTCGAGGTGCATGACGGGATGGTGGACTCGCTCGCCGAGGACGCGAACTCCCCCGTCCCCAACATCACGCACCGCTACCCGGACCGGGCGTTGTTCCTAGTTTCGCCGGTGTGCGCGTCCTACTGCCGCTTCTGCACCCGACGCCGCAAGGTGGGCGACCCCGAGAAGATCCCGATGCGCGAGTTCGAGTCGGCGTTCCGCTACCTCGAGGAGCACACCGAGATCCGCGACGTCATCATGTCCGGCGGCGATCCGTTGCTCCTCTCGGACCGCCGGATCGAGGAGTTGTGCAAGCGGCTGCGATCGATTCCCCATCTCGAGATCATCCGGATCGGGAGCCGCGTCCCGTGCCACCTCCCGGAACGAATTACGCCGGAGCTGTGCGCCATCCTCAAGAAGTATCACCCCCTCTACATCAACACACACTTCAACCACCCCGACGAGCTCACCCCGGCTGCCGTGAGCGCGCTCGGCAGGCTGGCGGACGCCGGCGTCCCCCTGGGATGCCAGACGGTGCTCTTGAAGGGCGTGAACGACGACGCCGCGGTGATGAAGCGCCTGATGCAGAAGCTCCTGGCCGCGCGCGTGCGCCCGTACTACATCTACATGTGCGATCAGGTCGCGGGCGCGGAGCATTTCCGCACCACGGTCGAGAAGGGGCTCGAGATCATCAAGGCGTTGCGGGGCTGGACGTCCGGGCTCGCCGTGCCGCACTTCGTGATCGACGCGCCGGGCGGCGGCGGCAAGATCCCGCTCCTCCCGGAATACGTCGAGTCCGTCACGGATGAGGAAGTGGTGCTGCGGAACTACGCTGGACAGCGGTACGTGTACAAGCAGCCGGAAGCAGAGGAGCCGATCCTCGTCGGTTAGGGGTTCGCGCTCTCGCCCCTCCCCCCTTCGCTTTTTCCCCAGCGCTTCCGCGGAACGTCCGCGACCTGACGCTCCCGCCCTCGCATCACCGCCCGAATGGCGCGAGTCAGATCCTCCACGGGACCCGCCTTGTCTACGAAGCCCCGCGCGCCGGCCTCGAGCACGTCCAGCAGCTGCTGCTCCTGGGGCAACCCCGTGAGGACGAGCACCCTGACGCCGGTCCCCATGGCGACGATGCGGCGCGTGGCCTCGAGCCCTCCTTGCCCCGGCATGGCCAGGTCCATGAGGACGACGTCGGGTCGGACCGCGCGAACCCGCTCCACCGCCTCGTCGCCTCGCCCGGCTTCCTCGACGACGGCCACACCCGGCTGCTTCTCCAGCAGCGCGCGCAGGCCGGCGCGGAAGACGGCGTGATCGTCGACGAGCATGAGGCGGATGGGGGCGCGCGGGGGGCGCGAGTGGCCGGGGGCGAACATGGACGTGCTTGCCGTCGCTGCAAAACGCGTGCGCCCTGCCGAGTGCAGCCACGGCGTAACCGGCGCGACACCGGAGATGCCTAGGCTCGTCACCCTGTCGCGTGATCGCTACACGTCGGGGATCGGGGATCGGCTTACGGCAGCTGCCAGATCTCGACCCGGTTCGCGGACAACACCGGAATGAGCACGCGGTTGCGCTTGCCGTCGTACCCAATGTCCGCCGGGCTCGGCACGCCCGTGATCAGCTTCACCTCCTGACCGGTCTCGTAGCTCGACACGGTGGAATCACTCCAGCTCGACACGAAGATCTTACCGCCGGCGATGACGACGCCGTCGAACCCGCCCGGCCCTTTGGCGATCACGCTCGGTGCCTTGTCCTCCGGCTTCCACGCGAGCACCGATCGTCCGCCGAACTCGACGATCACGAAGCGCTTGCCCACGAGGTCGAGCGCGATCCCGTTCGGCCGGCCCAGGGTGTCCCCCCGCACCGCCACGGTCACCTTGATCGGGGCCGACGCGGAACACCCGGTCCGGCCCCGGGTGCAGCACGTTGCCCACGTCGTCGAACTTGATGCCGGTGTCGGTGATGTAGAGCGAGCCCGTTTGCGCGATCGCGATGTCGTTCAGAAACACGGCGCCCAGCGTCACAAGACTCACGCTGTCGCGGGAGGCCCCGGTCCTGGCGTCGAACGCGCGCACGACGTCGATGTCGGCCACCCACAGCGTATCCCCCAGCAACGCCAGCCCCTTCGGGGCATGGAGCGTGACGCCGTTGTGACCGCCCTCGATGAACTTGAGATTCTCGACCGCTCCGTCCGGCCGCACGCGGCTGATGAAGCCGTTGTTGTCCTTCGCCGTGGGGCTGCCGTTGATGTTCGAGACGAAATAGATGTCCTGCGCCGTGTCGTGCAGCACCGATTCCGGCGTGAGGAATCCCGCGATGGCGGCGACCTTCGTGGCCGCCGGCGGCGGGGGAGTGGCAGGCGGTGGCACCGGCGTGACCTGGACGGCCGCGGAGTCCGCCGGCGTTCCCGGGGTCTGGGACGCGGCTGGTCTCCTGGGCATGGGCTCGCAGGCCGCGGTCACCGCGAGCCACGCGCACAGCGTGCTCGGCCTCA
>WNEP01000627.1_pt1 | contig 18111 bp, 13 predicted proteins | sample 5399961 | NCBI WGS metagenome assembly WNEP01 (sample SAMN13153329, study PRJNA577476) | soil metagenome | isolation source: 20 cm grassland meadow soil pre-rain plot 5 | place: USA:California | collected 2015-09-08 | reverse complement strand
GCCGCAACTGCTACTCGCGGAAACGGGATGTCTTGGACGCCGCTCACGCTGATTGCTCTTGGTGGATATGGCCGTGGCGAGCTCAATCCGTTTAGCGATATCGATGTCATGCTTTTGCACCATCAAGGGAGGAGAACAATTTCACCGCATCTCGAGGAAATGGTGCAGCAGGTTCTCTACCTCCTCTGGGACAGTGGCTTCAAGGTCGGACATTCCACGCGTTCGATTAAGGAAGCGATTGTGCAGGCCAATCACGATATGCTCACGAAAACTGCCATGCTCGAGTCGCGGTTCCTCGCCGGCGATGCAAAGCTGGCGCAAGAATTTCGAGAGCAATTTCGCTCAAAGTGTGTCGACGGATACGAACGCGAATACGTCGAAATGCGGATGCAAGATCAGGTGGCGCGGCACAAGAAATTCGGCGACAGCGTCTATCTGCAGGAGCCCCACGTGAAGAGCGGATGTGGCGGGCTTCGCGATTATCAAAATCTGCTTTGGATGACGTATTTCAAAGAGGGTTCACTAAGTACGAACCAGCTCGTGGGAAAAGATTGGCTAAGCGAAAGCGACCAGCGACGGATCGAGACGGCGTACGATTTTCTCCTGCGCTTGCGCACCGATTTGCACTACGCGACTGGGCGCGCGACTGACATTCTGCACCTCAACTTACAGGAACAAATCGCAAAACGGCTCAATTACTCTCCTCGAAATGGCCAACTTCGCAGTGAAGCGCTCATGCGAGACTATTACGAGCACACGCGAGACATCTTCCGCGTGACAGAGCGTATTACCGAGCAGTTTGTAAGCGGCCATGTCACGAGCAGGACCCGATCTCTTTTCAGTTTTCTTCCGTTGATACGATCGGATAAAACTCCGATCGGCGACTCCTTTTTTGTCCGTAACAAGCAACTGCACCCGGCGCGGCGCGATCTTTTCCGCAAAGACCCTGAGCAGATGATGCGAGCATTTGAGCTCACGCAAGAGCGTGTCTTGGATCTTAGTCCGGAATTGGCGGATTTAATGAGCCGAAGTCTCGGCCAGGTTACCCGCACGTATCAGTATGGACGCGGCCCGCGCGACATCTTTAAAGCGATTCTGTCGCGGAAAGGGGAAGTGGGTCGCGTCCTCCGAATGATGCATCGGGTCGATTTCCTGGGACGATACATTCCCGAATTCGGCCAGCTCACCTGCCTCGTGCAACATGAGTTTCTGCATCGTTATACGGCAGACGAGCATACGCTGGTATGTATCGACAAACTCGATGCGCTGGCGAGAACGGATGATCCAAAGTTGACCGCTTATCGCAAGATTTTTGAAAGACTCGAAGATCCGTTCGTTCTCTACCTCGCGCTGCTTTTGCACGACAGTGGCAAAGCCATTGTTGGCGCGCGGCCACACTCTGAAGCGAGCGCGCTGTTCGCCCAACGCGTTGCCACGCGCCTGCAGTTATCACCCGAGCAGCGCAAGTCGCTCATCCTGTTGGTGGACCATCACCTCACACTCTCCAGAATTGCGCAACAGAGAAATCTTGATGACCCCGCCACGGTGGCGGAATTAGCCGGCATCGTGAAGAATCAGAAAAACCTGAACGCATTGATGCTGCTTACTCTGGCTGACGGTCAGGGGACAAGCGCAGAGGCATGGTCGGATTGGAAAGAATCTCTTGTCTGGGAATCGTTTTACGAGACCTCCCGCTATCTGGCGGACCAAAAGTCTTATTATGAACAAACGAGAATCGAGCGCCAAAGCCTGCAGGTTTTGGTGGCCGAAAATCTTTCACCAGATTACGCCGATGAAATTGATGCGCACTTCGAGTTCATGCCAGACAATTATTTTCGCGGCAGCGATCTACCCGAAATTATTGAGCACCTGAAACTGTTCCGCGTGCTCCTTGAGAACCTCTCCAGACAAGGGGAACATCCGCTGGCTCCAGCGTTTAAATGGAAGGCACTCCCCGAAAAAGGGCACACTGTTGTCAGCTTCTGCACGTGGGAGCGTGAGCGGTTGCTGGCCAGAATTGCCGGATCATTTTCGGTTGTGCCGATTAATATCTTGAGCGCCGATGTTTTTCCCCGGGCAGACAACGTTGTACTCGGCATTTTTCGCGTGTGCGATACTAAAGCACGCGCTGTCACCGACCCGCAACACTTTGAGCTGGTCGAACAAACCTTGCGCCGTGCGCTCCAAGATGAGAATTTCGACTTTCTGCCGCTAATCGAAAAAGCGAAGCGTCAGAGCCGTCACTATCTTACGCCGGGAATTGACTTTCCAACGCGCATTGCTCTGGATAACAAAACACATCCGACTTACACGCTAATTGAGATCCAGGCTCCGGACCGGCTCGGCTTACTTTACGATATTCTGACATGCCTTGATCAGGAAGATGTTTCGATCGCGCTTTCTCGTATTAACACGCAGGATGGCGCAGCCATTGATACTTTGTACGTCGTGGATCGCTCCACGCACGCTAAGATTGCCCAATCGCACCGCATCACGGCGATCCAGGAACATCTTCAGTATGCAATTCTTGGTGGAGGCGCTGCTAAATCAAAGTAAATAAGCAAGGGCGAGCGCCCATCGCTTCTGCCGCTCATCGTTTTTGATTTTATGAACGTGCTAATTCTCGCGGCAGGCTACGCAACACGCCTTTATCCGCTGACGCTCGACAGGGCAAAGCCGCTGCTCGTCGTCGGAGGCAAACCGATTATTGAATGGGTCGTGAGTAACCTCGTGGATGTTCCAGATCTGGAGACGATTTACGTCGTGACGAACGACAGGTTCGCATCGGATTTCCAAGCGTGGAGCGAACGCTACCGTGATCGACAGCCAAAATTCAAATTCAAAATCATCAACGACGGCTCCAAAAGCGACGAAGATAAGCTGGGCGCGATTGGAGATATGAATTTCGCCGTTACCCGGGAGAACCTGACCAGGAGCGACTTGCTAATTATTGCGGGCGACAACTTGTTTACTGAATCGCTAACTGGCTTTGTCGCCCGCGCGAAAGAAACCGAAGCGACAGTTGCCGTTTACGACGTCGGCGACGCTGAAGCGATTAAGAAGTACGGGAATATCGCGGTTGACGCTGACGGGATCATCACCCACTTCGAGGAAAAGCCGGAGAAACCTAGGGGAACGCTGGCCGCGATCGCGCTTTATTATTACTCGCCCGAAATGCTTTCCCTTTTAACGGCATATCTCGCTGCCGGCAATAATCCGGATCAGCCGGGATGTTTTGTGCAATGGCTCTACACGCGCAAACCCGTGAAGACGTTCCAGATCAAAGGCAAATGGCTCGACATCGGAAGCAACGAGACGCTGGAGAAAGCGAACAAAATTCTCGGAAAGACCAAAACGTGATTGCCGAATTGGTGTGGAGTTCGAATGCCAAATGGCGAATGTCTAATGACGAAGGAATGATGAAATCCGAATGCCGAAAACAAGCACGCCAGCGCCTTTGTCATTCGCCATTCGTGCTTCGTCATTTTATTCGCCCTTCATCGAATTCGATCAGATCGAAATAAGTCCCGATATCTTTGCGTCCTTCGCCTCCCGCTTCTTTCAGAAAATGGAGAAAACGCGCCCTTTTTGCGGCGGTGTCGGGATGACGAGATATCATCGCCTGGTTCCACCGTTCGATTGCTTCCGGGGAATGTCTCTCTCCGTTTTCCTGCACCCAGTTTAGAATTGCGAGATCGTCATCGAGTTTGTTGGCGATTTCTTCAAACATATCGCCGTCGATTTTTAGAAACGCCAGCAAATGCTTATCGAAACCAACAGTTTTATAATTATAGCCATTGAGCAGCCCTTTGCGATGAAGTCTGGCCTTATCGATCAAACGCGGCAGATGCACGTAGCCGCCAAGTTTTTCGTACGGACTGCGCGGATGCAGTCTTTCCATTGAGATGACCGTTCTAAGTCGCCGGTAAAGCGCGACGCGCGGCTCCCGAAACATCAGCCTCCGGCACGCTCGCGGCCGCTCCTTTTTCCGGCAATAATTCCCCCTGTGTAAGATCGGCTTGGCCGATGACCAGCAGGCCGGAAAACATCCCGCCCTTTTCGACTGTGATTGCCTTCGCGGTGACATCGCCTTCAAGTGAGCCCTTTTTGCGAACGGCAACCATTGTTTGAGCAATAATCTCACCCGACATCTTTCCCTTGATTTCGATGGTTCCAACCCGGACCCGCCGAAAGCAATGAATATCGGCTTTACGTTCGACGATTACGTGGCGAGCGCTAAGACTTCCGGGAATTCTTCCCGAAAAATTGATCCTCGCCGTGTCGTCACAATGCAGATTACCGCGGAGCCGGCCTTCTATTAAAGCAGACCGGCAAATCACGCCACTACTGCTCAGGTCGCCTTTGGCCGCGAGGTGCACGTCGCCACGCGTTCGAATCGTTCGACTGAATCCGCCGGTGATTTTGTAATCGCGAAGATCGATATGCGCGCTGCATGCCGGGCAGATCGTCGACGTCGCCGCGCCGCAGACCTGCTGTTTTCGATTACATTCGAAACACTCGATAATCGAGCTGCGTTGCCGCTTCCAAAAATCCTTAAATCTGTGAAGGATCGAGGGATTCTCTGACGCGGGCGCTTCTTCTTTTGCATCCAGCTTCAGTTCAGGTTTCGGCGCAAATGGAGAAAAATAACGACCGCATTGGCGACAGATCGAGCTTTTGGCCGCCGCATATTCCATCTGCTTGAACCCACAGTGCGGGCATTCCACACTGACCTTAGCAGGCGACGTATTGGCCACTGGATGGTAAACCGAGACCCTTCCTTATCCGCGCCCTCCAAAGGTTGCCTTGATTGGCTCGTCATGTCGCACAACTTCCGGACGGCTCGACGTCGACTTTGCAGGGATCGTTCCGCTGGTGACTTCCGATTTGCCGATAAAAGTCGCTCCCTCTTCAATGATCAGACGCGCCGCTTTCAAGTCTCCTTGCAACGTGCACTTCGATTTTAGTTCGCATCGCTCGGCTACTGTAATATTGCCGTGCACCTTGCCGTACACCGTGATCGACTTCGTTTTTATCTCGCCGCGAATGTCAGCGTTCTCACCGATGGTTAAGACGCCGTCTGAATTGATCTCCCCTTCGACCTTGCCGTCTATGAGAAGTTCTTTTTGAAATTTTATTGAGCCCTTAATCTCGACGTCGCTCGAGAGGATGTCCTTGCCAGAGTGTTCAGCCATAATTTTTTGATAGTTAGTTGATGGTGGTGATGTTCTTGGTTCGTCGCGGTAAGCAACACGGTTATCTTCATCCGCGTCCGAGCTTGGCGATCCTACTGCGACCGGCGGCATCGGTTTTTGCGGAATGAATCTTTTCAGCATTCGTTATTATTGTGACGCTCACCGACCCTGTCAACGAATTCTCGCAGGAAGAGGCACTTTTATCGTTCAACGGTTCGGTAAAGCTTCCCGGCCCCATTCTGCGCCGAAAAAACCAGGAACCGCGGCGCTTGGGCCGGTGTTCTATCCAGCACGACGCAGACCGCGTGCCGGGGCACTGCCAAACCCAAGATCGCGGAGGAATTCTGCGCCACGCGTTCGGAATCGTACACAATCACCCAAGCGACTCTGTGATGCTCCAGAATCTCGCGGGCCGTTCGCCAATCTTCAGCCAGAAAGAAGCGTACGCTGTCCGCGATTCCCGACAGGCTCTCATGCGAGCTTCCGGCCACACCAGGCTGTCCCGACCAATATGCGATCGCCGGCGAAAGCCACCACGGCGCAAGAAACGGGCGCGTCTCGGACGATTGCAAATCGATTGCCAGGTCGCGCGATTGCACAGATTCGTTCCGCTGTTCGATCCGGTGGGTGTATTCCGCTTCGTCTGGCCAGAGTCGTGTGTCCCAATCCCGCAGGATCGGAAATATCGACAATGTAAAAGCGATCCAAACCGCCGCGCGCGAGTTGATCGGCTCGAGCAAAGCCGGAAGCGCAATCGCAAAAATCAGAAAGAAAAAATACGCCCAGCGTGCCTGCCAAATCGTCAGCAAGTAAGTCGTGACAAGAAGAGCAAGAACAAAGATTGGTGCGGTGCGACCGGCGGCCGCGCCGACTTCTCGTTTCCGAACGCCAAACCAAATAAGAAGCGGGGTGAGGAGAAGTAAGTACCCGCCCCAGCGCAACCAGATCGGATTTGCCGGCCAGACGTGTGCAAGTTCGCCAATGGTGCGTGCCCAGTTTTCGAAAAGCTCGCCGGAATAAAAGATCGACAATGAGGGTATGCGCCGCTCGATTGCAAACGCGAGGGCCACGATTACTGCAAACAGAATCCAGCCTGCGCGGCGCTGTTTACCAAAAAGAAGTTGTCGATCTTGTACGGCACGAAGGAAGACAACGAGGAAGAGCAAAATGAGCGGTTCATAAAGTGACACCCAGAGCGCGAAGCTCCAAGCCGTTCCGCTGACGATGCCCCATTTTGTAGAGCGTTCGAATTGCAGTGTCCATTCCGCGCAAATCGCGACCGTGACCAGCAAGATCAACAGTGACTGATGATCAGGTCGTCCGAGCTCCGTCCCCTTCACGAGAACGGGGCTGATGGCGTAAAGAATCAGTGCCGCCCAACGATACCGGAACTTCATACGGCGCGACCACCACCAGAGAAACCATCCTCCGAACAGCGCCAGCAGCGGCGAGATCAGCGCGCCGGCTAAATCGATTGCGTGTACGGTGAAGGGTTTTAGCGCGACCGCCAACGCAAGTATCAGGTAGTCGAACGGCGCGGTCGTATGCGGAGTTGTTCCTTGCGGAAAATTTTCGAAGTCATGATGACGCACGATTAGCCCCGGCTTTTTCTCGCACATCCGCACCCGCGTCATCCACGCATAACAATCCGCGTCACTGAAATAAACGTTCCCGGCGACGAAAACGTCCTGGTAATTCGCACAACGCGCCGCCAGAATCAGCGCGCTCAACAAAACGATTTCGATCAAGAGGCCGATTGCCCGTATCACGGTTCCATCCCAAGTCCGCGATTCGGATTGCGCAATCTAAAATTTCAGCGCAACTGCGATCGCGTCGTCGGTGACAGTCTCAATACTTCTTGAGCTATGTTCCGATGAATCGTGAGTTCGTTCAAAACTTCGTCGCGCCACTTTGGAGATTGAGCCAGAGTTGCAACGTATCGATCGTAGGTCGCCTGATTGTCGAAACGCGCGAACCAAATAACAACGTTCTCTCCTTCTCGCACGGGCAATGCCGGAAACGTGTTCTCGCTATTTTCCGTCACGAAAGACGCGAGAATCACGGCGCCTGCTTCCGCCAGAACCGGTTTCATCACGCGTTCAAAAAAATCGATGAAGCCCGAATTAACCGGCGCATCAAAATAATAGATTGTTCCGATAACGATTCCGCTGCGAATCTCTTTACTTCCGCGAAGAGAACGGTCGCTCGTTTTGAGTGCAAACCCAGAGTCCGCGCGCGTTGGACGCAAGAGAAACACGTTATCTGAATCGATCATCGTCGCATTTGCAGTCTCGCGATGCGCCTTCCAAACCGGCCCGCCGTAGAAAGCCTGCAATGCTGCGGCACGACTCGCCATGTCGCGAAAGCCTCTGAGCCAAACGAATCTATCGGGATCATCAAGATCGCGAAATTGGCCGAGGATATTCATTCCCAATGTTTCCTGTGGTTCGATGAATTCACGATCGAACAGATCGATCAACACATCACGTTTTCCGCGGTGCAGCGTGTATTGCCTCAGTTCGACGATCGGACAACAGGTCTGCATTTGGTAGCGTTCGCCTTTCGCACTGTGGTCTCTACTTCCCAGACTGCAATCCAAGTTGGTTTGCCGTGCCAGGCGTACCTGATTGCGAGATTGCCGCACGTTCAAAAAAAATCCGTCTTCGGCAAAGCTTCGGCGCGACAGCCGGCGGCGTCATGGCTTTCGCTTTTCGCTGCGCCCGGAGCAAAGGCTGGGCCCGCCAGGATTCGAACCTGGGACCAAGGGATTATGAGTCCCCTGCTCTAACCGCTGAGCTACAGGCCCATTTACCTATGAAAACATATGAAGCTGCGTCTCTATGGCCAACTTCGATTGACGCCACATTGACATTCTCACGAATTTTTTGCGACAATTCCCCGAACCATGAAACGCGCCAAACTTGCAGTTCGCCCATATCGCCACAGTAAGACACATCCATATTATCTCCTAAACGAGCTTCCGTCCGCAACCTCGCCATCATACCAACCTGTGAAAACGATCGCAAAAACCACCGACTCCCGCACCTTTTCGCGCGCCATCAGATGCTTCTTCACCGCCGGCTTCCTGCCGGCCCTTGTCTTGACCCTGCCGATGCGCACCGGCTACGCTGGAATCGACGCGACGCGGGTCGCCGGCGGCTTTAGCGCACCGCTCTACGTGACTGCACCTCCCGGTGATACGAGCCGGCTCTTTGTCGTGCAACAGTCGGGACAAATCAAAATTATCAATCTCCCTTCGCGCACGGTGAACCCGACGCCTTTTCTCGATATCTCGGGCGAGGTCAATTTTAGCGGCGAAGAAGGTTTGCTCGGCCTGGCCTTTGATCCGAACTACGCATCGAACGGCCGCTTCTACATCAACTACAGTGCGCCGGGTGGATCGTTCGGCGCCGGTGTGAGCCACACGGCTGAGTTCCTCGTGTCGGCCGATCCCGACATCGCCGATCCCACAAGCGAGGCCACGCTCTTCACGTACGATAAGCCGCAGAACAATCACAACGGTGGTTGGGTCGGCTTCAGTCCGCGCGCCGGGGACGAAGGAAATCTTTACATTTCAACCGGCGACGGCGGTAGCGCGAACGACGCAGGCCCAGGTCACATCGAGCCTGGCGGCAACGCGCTGAACACGACAACACTGATGGGTAAAATGTTGCGTATCCACATCGAAGACACCTATGGCACCTACTCGATTCCGCCTGATAATCCGTTCTTTGGATCAAACACCGACAAACAGGAGATCTTCTGCTGGGGTTTGCGCAATCCCTGGCGCAATAGCTTCGATCGGGTCACCGGCACGATGTTTATCGGCGATGTCGGGCAGGACACGCGGGAAGAAATCGATGTGCAAAAAACCTCCAACCCCGCTGGCGGCGAAGACTACGGCTGGCGTGTGCGGGAAGGCTTTATCCAGAATCCTGCTTACCCTCACGATCCGCCGCCGCCCGATGCAGTCGGTCCAATTTTCGATTATCCGCACACCAGCGGCCAGGCGGTAATCGGTGGTTATGTCTATCGCGGGAGTCGGATTCCGTTGTTAAGCGGGATCTATGTGTTCGCCGATTACCTCGGACCGGAAGGTGGTAACAATACCGGAAAAATTTGGAGATTCCGCTATAACGGCCAGAGCGTGTCCGGATTCCGGGATATCACCTCGCAGTTGTTTCCGACGCGCGTTGGTAGTTTCCCGTTGAACAACCCATCCTCGTTAGGCGAAGACGCCAGCGGCGAACTCTACATCTGCGACATCGGCAACGGGAACATCTACAAGATCATCCCCGGACGTTGACCTTTTAATTTCTCTTATCGCCAGGGCATGCTCCCGCGCGTAACCGCCCAGGCGATTGATGTCAATCGCCTACCCGCGCGTCCTCACACATCAGTTTTCTCCATTCCGAGCGGAGTCGAGGAGGCTCATTATTAAAAGTAATCCCGCAGCAGCGGGAGGCTGACGCTCGAAATGACAAAATGGGACAGCCGCGGGTACAGTTGTTCGCAATCGGATGTCACGCTTTTCCGTGGCACGGAATCAGCTATGAGCCCCATTGCCCGGCCTCCGACGAAGACTGGATTCCAATCATGGCTCGGGAATAAATCTGCATGTGCCAAAGCTGAATATTCTTTCTGGTTTCAGTGGGGATAATGTCCATATACGATGTAGCGCTTGACTTCCCCATTCACGTAGTGTCCATATGCGATGTAGCGCTTGACTTCCCCATTAAAGCCCACCACCACCCAGAGTTCCCACGCTTTAACCTGCATACCGTTCAAGGCCGGGCCGATGATTGGAATGTAGTTTTGAGCGCTGATCGGGCTCGAGTAAAACCATTCAAGCGCCGTCTCTCTCGGTGGACAAACCGTTTTTGTTGCGGGCGGACCGAAAGCCCGAACAAGATCCTCTTCCGTCGTCTGGCCCGGTCTGATTTGGTTGATCTTCTCTTGTGTGATCGATACGCCGGCCGCTGCGTAATTCGTTAGGCAGACGAGCGTGAACAATGCGAGTATCGATTTGATAGTTTGACTTTTTCTGTTCATAGGATGAATTGCTTGCGATAGCGATTTTGCGAACTTCCTTTTCCAGAATCTAACAGCGCGCACATTCCTGCTGGCTGCTGAATTTTTAAGCCGCTTTGACGTCGGAGCCGTATGGCGAGCCAAGCTGCGACCACAAAACCGTCCCCGACTTTCGGGTAAAGAGTCATTCGTAACGAAACTATCAGGAACCAATTCATTGTCAAAATCGCGCCGGACATCAACACAATTCCCGTGCAAAATCTCGCTGCGAATCGGTCGCATGACTTCAGATATGAAATTGCTACCGGTTTGTCGAGATTGCAATTCGCATTTCCAGCTGTTTCAACTCGCGCCGCTGCTCGTGCGTCTCGATCACATCGCCCGCTTCATCGATAACACGAATCACAGCATCATGTCAACGGCTGAAAAACCGGCATGGGACGTTCGCACTCGATTATTTGCCTCGTTGTCTCAGTTTTCGCCCTTTCCTGATTCGTCGGTGGGCAGCGCGCCATTCCCGCTGCTTCCGGGTGTAATACTCGCGCCAGTATTCGGCAGTCCGTATTCGTGGCCGGCCACGCTGTCTGGTCTTAGGCATAGAATCAAGATAACTGATCGCGCAGCTTAACCAGATGATAAAGGCCGTTCAAGATTGATGTCGAAAAAGCTTTCTGGCAACGGTGAGGACAGCAACGCAGCTTCTCCGCCGAGACGTGAACTTACGGCGTGAACTTGTAAATCGCGCCGTCGTCGTTATCGCCCCCATGGGTGGTGGCGCCGTAGAAGCTACCGGCTCTATTAATCATGCCGCTATAGGGGAAAGCCGCGTCGGGAGGACCTTGGAAAAGATGAGGCAAGCTCTCAACCCAGCTCCCATTTGGTCCTCGAGTTAGCTTAAAAATAGTCCCGCTGCCCAAACCACCTTCACTCGTCGTCCCATAGAGGTTACCAACCGAGTCAAAGTTCAGGTGACTGATGGGGCTGTTACCATCTCCTCCCTCTGCGAAGCTGTAGAGCACTCTTTCCCTCCATTCGTCTGTTGGCGTGGGCGCCAACTGATAAACCGCGCCGATACCATTGACGCCGCCGTAGTAAGTGGTGCCGAAGATATTGCCCGCTCGATCAAACAATAAAGCACCGTAGGGAAACACACCATCCGGTTGACCTCGAAAGGAATAGAGAGTCTTAAAATCCCATTCGCCAACCTGGGTGGGACTGAGCTCAAAAACAATTCCGCTTGCGAATGCGCCGCCCGTCGTCGCCGCGCCATAGAGATTGCCGTTGCGCAGAACCATTTTTCCCGCCGACCCACTCGACCCATCTGCCCCACCCGTGAAGGAGTGAATCACTTTGAAGGTGTAATTGCCATTTGCACCGGGGTGAAGCTGGTAAATGGTGCCGAGCCCAAAAGCCCCACCGGTCGGAGTCATTCCATAAACATTGCCATGGGGATCCACAGTCACCCTTGCGCCGGGACCAGAGCCATCATCGCCCCCAGTAAAAGCGTGAATCACCGTCTGCGTCCAGGTTCCTCCGGAGTTAGTCAGCTTATAAACTACTCCGCACCCGCCCTCGCAACTGCCCGACCCGCCGGCAACCGCCGTGCCATAGAGATTGCCCTGCGCATCGAGTGTCACACCTTTGTAGGGCTCGCTACCATCGGGGCCACTCGTAAAGCTATAGAGTACGGTATGCGTCCAGGAGTTTCCTGACGGCGCCAGCTGCCAGACGGTGCCACTTCCGAAATCCCCGCCCAGCACGGTTGAGCCGTAAAGGTTACCCACGCCGTCGATCGCCAGATCCGTGTCGGCATATTCGCCATCCTCATCCCCGGCCAAGCTGTAGATCACCTCAGTCGTACTCGCCTTGGTAGCGCCAATCCCAAGGAGCAGCACCGCTGCGAAAAGGGAAAGCACCGTTGCAGGATGGTAAAATCGCCACCTGTGCAGGTCGGAAAATATTGATGCGATGTTCTGATGGCAGCAGGTATTCATGAAATAGTGTAGGGCAAAAATTCGTTGCAGCAAATCAGATAAATTGCTCCCGAGTCGCCCTGTCGGCCTCAATAAGGAAGCTGCAAGTGGAGCCGCTCCCCTAACGAAGCGCGCCGTCGCTCTTCACGATTCTACGCATTCACCGGGCAATGCAATCGGCTACTCAAAGCTTTTCAGGTTGGCACGTGACGCTGTGATTCGCGTATTCGATGAAGCCGGCAACGTGATCGATACGCACGAGCGCGTTGGCGATTTCAAAGAGCCGGGAAGCGGTCATGTTTGGCATTTCGAGCAAAGCAAAAACCCGCCGCGCCTGTGAAGCGTGACGGCTGTAGTGGCGGGCGTGTCGCCCGCATCCTTATGAAATTGCGGCCGACACGGCCGCCTCTACATCTTTTTGCCGCGGACAACGTCCGCGTGAACGATCGGCGAAAGGGCGAACAGTGCGCCCGCGAGAGCAATGAGAAGCAAACCGCGTCGCAAAGGTCGCCGACTGAGCGAATCGTTGAAGAACGGAATTGAATTTGCGAACTGAATCGAATGAAACATACAGACCTTCTTTCTTCTCCCGGTCCTTGGTTTGTGATTGCAGCTCTGAAGCGGGCAAAGAAGCGACCGGGAGGAAACTGCCGTGCCTGATTCAGGTTCGATGTGAAGAGATTAGGCTTGGGAAAGTCGGCAGCTTTACTGATTGTTGAGGACGATTTGCGGTGAAGATTTCTTCGCTTCAAGCTGAGCGCTCACCTTCTGGATTTGCAATGCCTGTTGTTCAAGGCGCGCGGTGAGCGCTCTAATTTCCCGCTGCTGTTCCGCGGTGGCCGCTTGAGAGCCCTTTTGTTGTTGCATTACGGTGGCTTCTAATTTCTCCACTCTGCGATGCTCTTTGAGGAACTCGTTGAGCAGCATCGCGTTCACCGCTTCGTAGCGAACGGTTGGTTTACTTATGATTACTGGCTAGAGAAAGGGCATGAGTGGCTATGGAACAACCGTCAACGTGAGATCATTGCCGTCGCCGCCTTCGTAGCTGACTTGGAAGGTGTTGCCGTGGGTGGTGAACGTAGAGCCGTCAGGTAGGTTGGCGAATGTGCCTGCAATCGGGCCCGCGGAGGTGTTGTGAATCACCGTAAGAATTGTGCCCGCCGGGAGCGGAACTCCGCCACGGCCCACCAAAGAAAACTGCGCGCTATTGATGGTCACACCATTGGCCACACCTTCGTCCGCCATCGCACTCCTGGTGTTCAATCCGCAGTTGTAGGTCGCGTCGGCTTTGAAGGTCAGTGCGCTCTGGATGGTGAGCGAGTCTGGTTTGCCTCCACGCCTTCCGGGACCCAGAGCTGCGCCAGGGCCAGCGCCTGTGCCGACGGTGACGGCGCCGGCTATAGTGCCTCGGCCGCCCAGCCGGCCCGCATTGACTTGGACCACACCACTACCGGTTGCCGAGCCTGTTCTGTTGTTGATCACCAGGTTACCGCCTTCAATCGTGGTGCCGCCCGTGTAGATGTTTGCGCCGGTCAACTCAAGGGTGCTGGTGCCGATCTTGGTCAATGCTCCGCGGTTCCCTCCTATGACACCGGAAAAGAGGGTACTCAGGTTGTTACTGCCCACGATGAGGCGCTTCGCGGCGAGGAAGACAGAGCCATCCCCTTCTATCGAACCGACAGTCAGATTCGATTGAATCCTTGAGCCGAGCTCAAGTGCACCAGTGCCGAAGAGCTCGACCCGCGGCGCACCGCCAACAGAATCCGTAAAAAAAATCCGGCCCGCTCCAAATCCGCTGAAGGTGCCGTTGGCAATGAACGTAGCATTGCTCGGCGACGCCCCGAGAAGAAAATCCGAAGAGCCGCCATTTGCACCTTCAACCGAGCCGCCATTGTTAATGACTGTGGCATCGGCTGTGGTCGCGTCGTTGTCGAATCGGGTGAATCCTCCTCCGCTGCCGGCGACGGCACCCCCTTCGTTAATGATTGTGGCTGTTCCTGCATTCGCGTTTTCAAAAAAATATGTCGTGCCACCAAGTACGTCCCCAGGTGGCGCGCCCTCGTTGATGATCATGGCATTTCCTGCACTCGACTGATCAAAGAATTGCGTGGTCCCGCCCGCTGCCTCATCGCCACCGTTTATGAACATGCCATTGCCAGCATTGGAGCTATCTAAGAAAAGCGTTTGACCGCCGCTCCGGCCCAGGTTCGCGCTGGCGGGGTTAGAGAACACCGTCAGGTTCCCTGCCGTCGCGCTATTCTCAAAAATAACCCCGTCGCCGTCTAAGCTTACAAAGTTTTGCGAAACACCTGAGTTATTCACGATTCCCGTCCCGCTGATGAACAGGAAATAATTAAACTCCCCTAGGTACCAAGGCACAGTAATGGTGTAAGCGCTTGCGCCCGGATTGAAGACGATGCTATCGACTTCTATAGTACCCGTACCTGGCGCTGATGAAATGTCCGTGGTAGTGGAAACATCGAAAGTAGCGATGTCGCCCGGTCCATTTGGAACGGTATTGGGCGTCCAGTTTGCAGCTGTGTGCCAGTCGCCGCTGGTCGGATTGAGATTCCACGTAGCGCTGTCGGCGTAGATGGCGTTCAGCGCACCGAGCGATACCGCTAGAACCATGGCACAGGACAGAATGGGAGCTTTCATGGCGGCAATTGTGCCCATGGCCTCCTTTGATAGTAAAGCGGATTCGTGATGACTATGGCACGACGGTAAGGGTGAGATGGTTCCCGTCGTCGCGATGCGCGTCAGCAATCCAGATCGTTCGCCCTTCCGAATCAAGGGCTGAGACGCAGCCCCAAGCTCCAACCGGCTTTGCTGAGATTGTCAGCGATGATTTCCCAGTACTTCACGCCTTGCAATGCGCGCTTACTGATTGTTCAGAACCGTTTGCGGCGCAGGTTTGCTCGCTTCAATCTGCGCGCTCACCTTTTGGATTTGAGACGCTTGCTCGTCGAGCTGTCTGGTGAGCTGCGCAACCGTGGCTTTGAAGTCTTTCTGCTGCTGCGCCAGCGTCGACTTTAGCTGGGTGATCGTCGTTTGTTGCTCCTGCACTTTGCGCTGTTCTTCGAGAAGTGACTTGTGCTCTTTGAGAAATTCATTCAGCAACATCGCATTCACTGCTTCATAGCGAACCGTGTACGGCTTGCCCTGTTCGTCACGGGCGACCAGATCGGGATTCACCTTTTCCACGTCTTCGGCCACGAGGCCGAATTGCGGGATGCCCTCGGGGTCCAGCTCTTTCTTATAATGGAAGGTGACTGGTTTGAGCGCGAAGATCGCTTCACTGGCCTTGTCCATCGGTTTGATCGCTTCCTTGAAATGCGCAGAGGATGTAGTCGTGCCGAGATGACCGGTGGTGTCTATAATCACTCCTACGCCTCCTGGCACGGTTACACCGCTGATGCCAGCGATAAACGTGTTCGTGTGGGTCTCATTGCCCATCCGAATCGTATTCGATTCATCGGCCACACCCACGTTGCCAATGCTGATGTCGTTGCTTCCCGTTTTGATGTTCATGCCTGCGGAGATGCCAAGAGCCGTATTGCTATCGCCTACGCAATTGTAGAGTGAGTTGTATCCGAGGCCGGTATTGTTGACGCCCCGTTTGTTGAGCCGTAGCGCTTGAAAACCGATTGCCGTGTTGTTGCTGCCGAGACGATTAAGCTGTGCCGCAAAAAAGCCATAGGCTGCATTGTTACTCCCAGTACTGTTATTTTGCATCGCTCCAACGCCGCTTGCGGTATTAAAAATACCGGTGGTGTTTCCGAACAGTGCATCATTGCCGACCGCCGTATTCGAGCTGGCAGTATTTAGTAACAACGCTCCGTCGCCAACGGCAGTGTTTGAGCTACCGGTAACATTCGCCGTGAGGGCTCCCCAACCAACGGCAGTATTCGCAATACCGGTTGTATTGGACTCGAGTGCAACCCAACCGATGGCCGTGTTTTCGGCGCCCGTTGCGTTAATGAGCGCGCTCTCACCCAAAGCCGTGTTTTGGTTGCCCAGACACCCGTCTTGACAAACCGCTCGCGCTTGCGGCGCAAGCCCGAAGAGGGCGAAGGCGAGGGCAAGCGCATTCAGAATCAAACCGCGTCGCAAAGGCGATCGGCTAATGGAATTTCTTGTAAGTGAAGTTTTCGTTTTCATAAACAACCTTTCGTTCCCACGATTGGTTAATTGTGCGACTGCAGCTCTGAACGAGGAAAGAAGCTGTCGGGAGAAGCGCTCCCTCCAGCATTCAGAATCTTGGTTTGCAGAAATCCTGCAAAAATATCGCCGATTCGTCAAGACAAGAATATCAAATTATCCGACGCTCGAATGAGATCGCCTCGGAGCCGCAACATCCGCTTTCTCCACTGTGCGAAATGAGGATTCGGACGGTAAGAGAAATAGATTGCTTATTCGCGAATCTGGCCCTCGCCGCGGATGACGTACTTATAAGTCGTTAGTTCTTCGAGTGCCATCGGCCCGCGCGCGTGAAGCTTGTCAGTGCTGATACCGATTTCCGCGCCGAAGCCAAATTCGCCGCCATCAGTAAATCGCGTCGATGCGTTCCAGTAAACTGTGGCGGAATCGACCTCGTTGAGGAATTTCTCAGCACGCGTGGCGTCGCGGGTGATGATGACATCGCTATGATGAGAGCCACATTTTTCCACGTGCGCAATCGCGTCGTCGATGTTGTCCACAGTGCGGGCAGCGAGGATGAGATCGAGATATTCCGTTGTCCAATCTTCGTCGCGGGCGGGATGGAGTGGCTGATAGCTGAGAGCTGAGAGCTGATGAAAGGTGTCCGGATCGGCGCGTATTTCCAGTTTCTTTCCGGCCAGTATCGGTGCGATTTTTTTAAAAAAGGGAGCCGCGATTTCACTGTGCACAAGCACAGTCTCGATGGCATTGCACACGCCCGGACGCTGCGTTTTTGCGTTAACGACTATCCGCACCGCCATATCGAGATCGGCTTCCCTATCCACATATGCGATGCAGAGCCCGACGTAGTGCTTGATCACCGGCATCCGCGCATAACTAACGACCGTTTCGATCAAGGCCCGGCCGCCGCGCGGGACGATGAGATCGATGTACTGATCCATCTCGGCCATGTGCCGCACCGCATCCCGACCAGTTTTTGGAATGAGCAAAATGCTGTCTTCGGGCAACCCCGCGCTGGCTGCGCCGGCACGGAGCGCTTCGGCAATCGCGATGTTGGAGCGAATCGATTCCGAGCCGCCGCGCAGGATGACTGCGTTTCCTGTCTTTGTGCAAAGCACCGCCGCGTCGCTCGTCACATTCGGGCGCGACTCGTAGATGATTCCGATAACCCCGATGGGGACACGCACCTTTGAAATGTGCAATCCATTGGGACGGATCCATTCGGCGATGACTTTTCCGACCGGATCTTCGAGCGCAGCGACCTGACGAATGCCGTCCGCCATCGCCTGAATGCGTCTTTCGTCGAGTCTTAGCCGGTCGATCATCGGTAAGGCAAGCTGGTCGGCGGTCGCTTTTTCGACGTCCTTACCATTCGCTTGCAGGATTGTGCCGGAACTGGCGCAAAGTTGATCTGCCATGGCGAGCAAGGCCGCGTTCTTCCTCTCAGTGCTCATTCGCGCGAGCGCGCGCGCGGCGGCGCGAGCGCGTCTTCCGCAGCTGAGAACCTCGTCCCCTAGATCGTCCGTATCCATATGAACTCAGGTGAAGAGTAATTACTCCAAGCTCTCACTCTCGCCGCTCAAAGCGGGCGTCAGGCTTCTGAGCCTGCACAGGGAATAGTGTTCCGACTCGCTCGCCCGCCGCGATCCGCGGGATGATTCCGGCGCGCCGACCGTTTGCGATCACTGTTGGGATGCCGGCTGCGGTCGCAAGTTTTACTGCATCGAGTTTGGAGACCATGCCGCCCACCG